>Ga0183260_10001976_pt1 | contig 17120 bp, 14 predicted proteins | sample AntDrymUQ4972206_2_FD_129768 | JGI IMG/M metagenome (GOLD analysis project Ga0183260, IMG submission 129768) | Polar desert sand microbial communities from Dry Valleys, Antarctica - metaG UQ497 (22.06) (version 2) (version 2) | ecosystem: Environmental > Terrestrial > Soil > Desert | place...
ATAGACCACCGCTTCTACAGGAAGAAATACGACGCAAGGAAGACTCTTGAGGCCTTCTCGGCCAAACTAAGGAACGAGACCGACCTTGACCGGCTTGGCGACGACCTGGTGGGCGTGGTACGAGAAACCATGCAGCCCGCCCACGTCGGTTTGTGGCTCAGGGAACCGCAGGCACGTGAGTGACAGTTCTCGTGACGATCTACCGTGGGCCGCTACTACGTGGTACGAACCGGTGGCAACGAGCAAGGACGAGCAGGAAAGGACGGCTACGCCCATGACGATAGGCGACACCCCACTTGCCGCACGGGTGCCACCCGGACCACGCGGCAACGTGGTGCTGGGCAGCATCGGCGATATCTACCGCGACCGGCTGCGCTTCGTGCTCGACACGGCCCGCACGTACGGCGACGTCGCGCAGTATCGCGTCGCACACATGAGGATATACCAGGTCAACCATCCGGAGGGGGTGGGGCGCTTGTTGCACGACAATCACCGCAACTACTCCAAGGACGTCCCGACGTTCGGAACACTCAAGCTGTTCCTGGGAAACGGGTTGTTCACCAGCGACGGGGATTTCTGGCGCCGCCAGCGCCGTCTCGCGCAGCCCGCCTTTCACCGGCGGCGCGTCGCCGCGTTCGGCGAGTTGATGACCGACGCGACCCAGGAGATGTTGGAACGCTGGCAGGCGCACGTGGGCCGAGACCAGCCACTCGATGTGGCCACGGAGTTCATGCGCCTGACGATGGAGGTCGTGACGCGGGCGTTGTTCAGTACCTCGGTCGAACAGGATATAGGCACCATCGGTCGCGCGATTGCGACGCTTTTGAACGACGTGACCTTCCGGTTCACGTTCCCCTTCTACCCGCCCCTCAAGGTGCCGACGCCCCGCAACCGCCGCTTTTTGGCCGCCCGCGCTACACTCGACGGGATCGTCTACCGGATCATCTCCGAGCGTCGGCAGAGACCCGCCGAACACGACGACCTGCTCGCCCTGCTCATGGAGACGCGCGACGAGCAGACCGGCGAGGGCATGAGCGACAAGCAACTGCGTGACGAGGTGGTCACGCTTTTTCTTGCCGGGCACGAGACCACGGCGAACGCCCTCACCTGGGCCTCCTACCTGCTCTCCACCCACGTGGCCATCGCGCGTCGGCTACAAGCCGAGGTCGACGAGACGCTGCAAGGGCGCACCCCCACCGCCTCAGACCTGCCCAAGCTGCCCTACACGCGCATGGTGATCGACGAAACGCTGCGCCTGTACCCGCCCGCCTGGATCACGAACCGGCGGGCGATAGGGGACGACACCGTGTGCGGGTACCGCATTCCCGCCGACGCGACGGTCTCTATCAGTCCCTACGTGACGCACCGCGATCCGAGGCTTTGGGAGAACCCCGAGGGCTTCGACCCCGATCGGTTCGCTCCCGAGCGTTCGGCTGGGCGCCCGCACTACGCGTACTTCCCGTTCGGGAGCGGGCCGCGCCAATGCATCGGCAAAGGCTTCGCGCTAATGGAATCGATGCTGGTGGTTGCCCTACTGGCGCAGCGTTACGAGTTGCATCTCGTGCCCGGCCGAAAGGTCGAGACGGAGGCGCTGGCCACGCTGCGTCCGCGCTACGGTATGTGGATGAGAGCGCATCCGCGCTGAACGATGGGTTGGTAGAAGCGGTTAGGAAGACGATGCCATCGGCGCACGACTCGTAGTGGCTGCAACCTAACAGTGCGGCTTCGAAGGGTGGTAGGGGAGAGGGATTCCAGTACTCTCCGGTTCACACCAGCGAGCACACCAGCAGGGGAGGGCATCACGTCTTCCGTCGAACGAGAGGCCGCTCGCAGACGTATCCCGGTGTTTCTCGATCACCTCTCACCTGGTGTGGGGCCGCGTCGTCCCGGACATACCGGCCTTCTGCCGCGAGTTGGTCGGCGCGCTCGCGGAAGGATAGTGCTGGCTAGACGTCGTAGTTGGGCAACGGGCCGCCGGCGTCCTTGAGGACGTAGTCCTGGAACATGCGGCGGGCGATGCCGGGATCTCGCCCGTAGATGTCGTTGTTCATCAGCGGGTCCTGAACGATGTCGTAGAGCCTGGCTTCCTCGAAGTCGTTGCGGCTGAACATCGCGTAGCGGTCGTCGCGGGCCCAGACGTAGTTGTCGTAGGCGAAGCTGAAATGGGTACGTTTGTCGTCTGGATTGTTGCCCTCAAGGGTTGGCAGGAGGTTCTGGCCTTCCATCGCCTCCGGGCGCTCGATGCCCAGGGCGCTCAGGACCGTGGGGGCCACGTCGTGGGTGGAGGCGAAGTAGTCGCTGGTCTCTCCGGCGCCAGTGCCGTCGGGGTGGCGGAGGAAGAAGACGGTGTCCGTGATCTCGGGCCACAGGGCATACGCGGGCTTGCCGGTGGCCCCATGCTCCGCGAGGCCCACGCCGTGGTCCGAGAGCAGCATGAAAAGGGTGTTCTCGAAGAGACCCAGGTCGTCCATCCTGTCCAGGAAACGCCCTAGCCAGCGGTCCACCATCGTCACCTCGGCGGCGTAGCGCGTTCTGAGCCGCTGTATCTCGGATTCCTCCAGGTATCCGGAGCTCCCGTAGAGCGGCCAGAAAGGCTCCTTGCCTTCGTATGGACCGTCGGAATAGAGCTTCAGGTACTCTTCGGGTGGGTCCCACGGCTCGTGCGGGTCGTAGCTGTCCACGACCAGGAAGAACGGCTTCCCGGATTCGGAGACATCCAGGAACTCGGAGGCACGGGTGAAGACCTGCGGGGAGAGCCAGTCTTCCTCGCCCCGGCGCCCGGCGTTGTTGGAGAAGTACTGGCTGAGCTGGTACTTCATGGCCGCCGGGTTGCCCCTGAGGAGGCCCTGCTTCACCTGTTCCCGGGGCGCCGCGTAGAATGGCCGGTAGTGGTCCGTGGTCTGGCCCCGGATGTAGTCGAAGACACTGAAGCCGCGCTGGAAGTTCATCGAGGGCTTGAACTGGTGTTCGGTGTCGGTCACCAGCATCGTCTCGTAGCCTTCTCGGACCAGGATCTCGGCCAGCGTGGTCTGGTCTTCTGGGATGCGCTGCCAACCGTAGAGGCCCACGTTGTCGTCTTTCTGGGGGATCCAGTTTCTGAAAGGGAAAGTCCTTATGCCGGTGTGGATGGCCCGGCGGGCCGGAATGGTCGGGTACGACTCGGCGTAGGGCCGGGTGAAGCGCAGGCTGTCTTCGGCCAGAGCGTCGAGGTTGGGTGTCTGGATCCAATCGTTCCCATAAGCCCCGACGTGGTCTTTGCGGAGGCTGTCAAGGATCACGACGACCACGTTCATCTTGCCCTCCTTGCCGAACGTGGGACCGCAGCCGGACACCGCGCCGCCACCCAGCAGAGAGGCCCCGGCGACCCCGGCGCCGGTCAGCGCCAGAAACTCCCTGCGGGAGAGCGTGCGCAGGTTGTCGCGTTGGATAACTCGACTCACGAGCGCAGAGGGTACTACGGAGGGGCGGGATATTCCAAGCCGGGAGGGTGCCTCGTCGTGCCGCCACGCTCGTTTGGCCGCCTGGGTGAGCCTTCTCACGGGTGTGCGGGCGCCGGTTGGTAGAATGGCGGTATGTTCAAGAGCGTGACGGCCGTGCTTCTCGGGGTGCTCGTTGCGCTCGTGATCGGGCTGCTGGTCGTCTTCGGGATCGTGTGGCCCCTGTTCGAGGTGTTTCTGGACCCCGAGCTGGCGGGCGGGACGGCCTGGATCACGGTGGTGCTCGTCTTCGCGGCCAGCTTTTCGTTCTACTTCGGCGGCATGGCCGCCGGTTACCGGGCGCCGAACCGCCGGCTCGTGCACGGAACGCTGGTCGCCCCCGTGACCTTTGCCATCTCTCCCCTCGTGAACCTGGCGACCCGCGGGAGCGCGTTTCCCGGCGTAGAGACCCCCGGCACGCTGGTCCTGATCCTGGCGTTCCTGTGCGCCTCCGTCGCCGCGGCCTACGTCGGCGCCCGGCGGGGCAAGGGGCTATACGACTACAACCGGAGCCACCTCCGTCGCCAGCGTAGCCGCTAGCGGCGCGTCAGCGGGCCTGGACGCCGAGCGTGAGTCGCCCTCGGGCGTCCATGCGGGCGTTGGGCTCCCATTCCGGACCCTGTAACTGGGGGGGCTCGTCTCCGTTGCCGATCAGGTACACCCTGGGCTCCTCGATGCCGTCCGTGGGGTCGGAGATGTAGCGGCGCCATCCCATCTCGCTCCACACGAAGGTGAACGTCGGTTTGCCGGAGGGATCTCCGCCTTCCATGCCGGCGTGGACCTGCGGGAGGCCGAGGCTCTTGGAGATCGAGGCGACCGTTCTCGCGTGCTCGCTGGAGTTGAACAACTCCATACCAGCCCGCAGCCGCCGCTCGGGGTCCGAAACGCGCCGGAGACTCTCCCGGACGCTCTCGAGTTCCGCAGAGGTCCGCTCACTCTGTTCTCCGGCTTCCCGCAGTCGGGCTTCGAGATTCTGTGCGTGCTCCTCCGCCAGAATCCTCGCCGCCTCGGATTCCTCCAGTTTTTCCAGATTTCCACCGGCCTCCGCGTCAGCGGGCAGCACGGAGATTTCGTCTTCCGCAGGCATCTCTTCCCGCACCGCTTCCGATCTCTCCAGCTCTACTTCCAGCTCTACGATGCGATCTTCTAGCCGGGCCTTCTCTTTTTTCTGCCTCCCTTCGGTTTCCCGGAGCACCGCCTCCGACTCCTCCGCGCGCGTTTCCAGGCGAGACTCTCGTTCGGCGCCCGCCTCTTCCGCCTCGGCGAGCGCGGCCTCCAGTTCCGCAACGCGGCCTTCGAGCCAAGACCTGCGCGCCGCTCCCGTTTCGTCGGTTTGGCCGAGCGTCGCTTCCAGCTCCGCGGCGTGCGTTTCCAGGCGGTCCCTCTCTTCCTTCCGGGCCTCTTCGGCATCCCGGAGAGCCACTTCCATCTCCGCGACCCGGGCCTCCAGACGGGACTTTTCCTCTCCCCACTCTTCTTCGGCTTGCCCGAGTGCCGTCTCCAGCTCCGAGACGTGTGTTTCCAGGTGGGATCTCTGCTCTGTATGCGCGCCTTCCGCCTCTTCGATCGTTGACTTCAGCTCCGTGATTCGGTCCTCCAGGCGGGCCTTTTCTTCCGCTTGCTCCTCCCGGCGCTGTTCCAGGCCCGCCTCGTAGGCCTCCCTGTCAGCGAGGCGGGAGGCTTCGATCTCCTGCAGCCTCCCGCCGTAGAGGCGGACCTCGGACTCGCGCTGCATCTTCATCCCCTCCAGGCGCTCCTCCAGCGCCCACGTCTCGGACTTGCGGCGCTCGTCCTCCGCCGCCAGACGTTCCTCGTACTCCCGCCGGGAGCGAGCCTGCTCCTCGGCGCTGCGGGCCCTGAGGGCCTCGTTGTCCGCCTCCCTCTGGGCCTGGAGCGACGCGAACCGCCGGTTCGCGGCCTCGTTCGCCTGGTTGAGCCGGGCCGCGTGGGCGCGGTGCAACTCGCGCTCGCGGTTCTCGGCGACCACCTTGACCTCCCGCAGCTCCACCTTGCGGCGTTCCTCTGCCTCTCTGGATTTCGTCTCCGTCTCGTTTCGGAGCGTTTCGATCTCGCCCTGCTGGCTTTCGATCACCGCCTGGTAATCCTTCTGGACCTCCATCTGCCGCCCGGCTGAGGCGCTCCTGAGCGCCTGCAGGGCAGCCTCCTGGCTCTCGCCCGCCGTCCGGCGCTCCTCGGCCAGCCGGCGCTCGAAGTCCTCTTGCAGCCTGCTTTCCAGGCCAGCACGCTGCTGCTCCAGTTCCCGCCGCAACTCCTGTACTTCGGCCTCGTGGCGTTCCTCCAGGTTGCGGTATCCTTCTCGAAGCTCCTCCTCCCACCGCTCGGAGGCTTCCCTGGCCGCCTCCAACTCGGCGGCGCGCCCCGCCTCCATCGCCTCCCGCTCCCGCCTGGCCTCGTCCTTGAGGGCCGCGAAACGCTCCTCGGCGGTGGTGAATTCTTCGTCTCGGCGGCGCTGCTCCTCCAACTCTTTGCGCATGTCGGCCGTCTCGGCTATATGCTGGTTGCGGAGCCGGAGCTGCTCGTCGGCGCTCTCCATCCGCAGCCGGCTCAATTCCTCCTGGAGGACTCGCACCTCCTCGCCGGGGTCCGGCATCTCGGCCTGCCGCTCCTCCAGGGCGCGACCCCTGGCGGCCACCTCCTCCTGGGCCGCCTTCAGGGCTACGGTCGCCCGCTCGAGGTCCCCACGCAGGCTCGCGACTTCTTCCTCCAGGCTCTCTATGAGCGAACCAGCGGCCTCTAGCTGGCCCGCCAACTCTTCCGCCGGGTTCCCCGGTTCACCGCTCATCGCCGCCCCGCTTTCGACTCTGGAGTCACCACGAGATCTTCACGCTCCCCGCCAACGTCGCGTAATTTTAGAGTAAACCTTGCCGGGATTCTGGCAAAGGAAGCCCATCATCCTTCCTCCACGACCACTCCGCCCCCGTGGAGCAACGCCGCGAAATCCGCGAGCACCGAGTGCTCCCCGATCTCTTCCCGTACCGCCCGGTCGAGCGCCTCTGCCAGGGCACGGGCTTCCTCGTCCGGCATGCTTTGACCTGGTCCCGGCGCGCCGAAGCCTTCCGGCTCGTCGAAGCCGTAGAGGTGGGCGACTTCCAGGGTCTCCTCCCAGCTCTCGGAGGTGTGCGGGAAAGTGTCGCCCACCCGGTTCTTGAACGTAAGATCCATGAGAGGGATATCCTAAGCCGCGCCGTCAGTCCGCGCCAGCCGTGCGCTCCGCAGGCTGGTAACCTTAACCTGTAGGATCAACCGGCGAACCGCGTCCTGCGGTGGACGGAGGAAGGGTGAAGCTCAGGGAGGCGCTGGAGGAGGTCAGGGAAGAGTTCGAGGAAGGGGCAATGGTCATCAGCAGCGAACACGACCGGTCCCTCGACGACGAGCTTCGCGCCGCGGGCGACGGACGAGAGGTCTGGGTGGAGTGGGGGGAGATCATCCAGGACGGCGTGTCAGTGTCGGCGACGCACGTCCTGTTTCTGGACGAGGACGGATACATGATGAGGGACGGCTCCGGCATGTCCGTGGTCTCGGCCCGCGACTACGCCCGGCTCGGGCGGTAGGTTCAGGCTTCCTGGCAGCGGGGGCAGAGGCCCTCGACGACGAGCCTCGTGCTCTGGACCTCGTACGGGGTGTTGTGCTGGATCTCACCCTCCAGGTTCCCCAACTCCACGCCGGGGACCTCGGAGACCCGGCCGCAGCGGGTGCAGCGGATGTCCAGGTGCGGCCTGACGTTCAGGTCGTAACGGGTCGGTGACTCGGCCCAGTGCTTGGAGGTTATGACCCCGATCTCCTCCAGCACCGAGAGCGCCTGGTAGACGGTGCCCAAAGCCACGCGCGGGTTCTTCTGCTTGACGATGAGATAAACGTCCTCGGTCGAGGGATGACCGCCCGACTCCTCCAGGGCGTCGAGCACGGCCCGGCGCTGCGAGGTCAGGGTGTACCCCGACCTGCGGAACTTCTCCCGGATGTCCCCTTCCAACGCTCCGATCATCGCTCTTTCCGAATACTTGATCAATAACCGTTCCTGGTTCGCAGTTTAGCACACGGCAATCTCCGGGCCGGGGTGTACCATAACCCGCAAGATGTCCCTCTTTTCCACCGTATTGGCGAACCTCTGGCGCTCGTTGCGCAACGCCCGCGTCCGCCTCCTGGGCCGGCCGCCGGACTTCGTCTGGCTGGAAGTGAGCGGTACGCTGCCGGAGTTCGAGTCCCCGGTGGGCTTCCTCCGGCGCCGCGTATCTCCCGGTCCCCCAGCGCCCAGCCTGGAGGGGCTACGGGAGCGCCTCGAACGCATCTCCGCCGACGGCCGCCCGAGGGGCGTCGCGCTGCGCGTCCGCGACCTGAACGCCGAATGGACCGCGCTGGAAGAATTGCGGATGGAAGTCACCCGGTTCAGGGAGCGCGGCGGCCGGGTCGTGGTGTACCTCACGGAGCCCGACACGCGCTCGTACTACCTGGCTTGCGCCGCCGACGAGGTGCTGGCCTCCCCGGTCTCTACGGTGAACGTCACCGGGGTGCGCGCCAGGGTGACGTTCGTGAAGGACGCGCTGGAAGGGGCCGGGGTTGAGGCGGAGGTGATCTCCGTCTCCCCCTATAAATCCGCCGGGGACGTGTTCACCCGCAACGACTTCTCCGAGGAAGCAAGGGAGCAGGCCGAACGCCTCCTCGACGCCAGGTTCTACGAGCTGGTGGAGGCCATCTCCTCCGGCAGAAACATAGGCCGCGAGGAGGCGCGGGCGAAGATAGACCGCGCTCCGTTCGCAGCCCGCGAGGCGCTCGCCGAAGGTCTCCTCGATGGGGTGTGTTACGAGGACGAGCTTGCGGAGAGGCTGAAGACGGACGGGAAGCAGGCGGCGGTCGCGGAGTGGGGGAGGGCGCGGCGGGCGCTGCGGGTACCGTACCGGACGCTCTCACGGCGGCGGATCGGGCTGGTGAGCCTGTCGGGGGCGATAGTGCGGGGGAGGAGCCGGCGGCTGCCGGTGCCGCTGCCTTTGCTGGGCCGGGAGCAGGCAGGGAGCGAGTCCGTGATCTCGGCTCTCCGCGTGGCAGAGAAAGACCGGCGGATCGCGGCCGTGCTGTTCCACGTGGACTCTCGCGGCGGGGACGCGCTGGCCTCCGACCTGATCTGGCGCGAGGTAGAGCGCATTCGCGCCAAAAAACCCGTGGTTGTCCTGATGGGCGCAGCGGCGGCCTCCGGCGGCTACTACGTCTCCGCGTCCGCGGACCACATCATCGCCCGCCGGGGCACCATCACCGGATCCATCGGCGTCATCATCACCCGGCCCATCGCCGCCGGACTCTACGAAAAGCTCGGCGTCAACCCCGTCGCCCTCGACCGTGGCGCCCGCGCCGGCCTCATGGACGCCAGCCGCCCGTCCACGCCCGAGGAGTTGGAGGTACTGAAACGTCAGCTGGATCACTTCTACGACGAGTTCAAGGACCGCGTCTCGCAGGGACGTGGCATGGACCTGGAGCCGCTCGAACGCATAGCCGGGGGCCGCGTGTGGACCGGCGCCGAGGCCCAGGGTCTCGGGCTCGTGGACGAAGTCGGTGGCTTCCGCGACGCGCTCCACAAAGCCGCAGAGCTAGGGGGAACGAAGGACGATCTCGGAGTGCTGGTAAAGGTCTCGCCGCTCCGGAGTGGCCGTCCCACGCCCGGAGATCCCGTGGAGGCCGCGCGGGAAACGGTCGAGGCTATGCTACGGGCGGCTGGTGAGTTGCGTGGCGTCCGGGCCTGGGCCGCCGCGCCCTACGAAGTCTACGAGGGCTGATAGTATTTTCCGGGTGCGCCGGGCTACCGGCGCGGATCTTCGACAAAGGTTTTCTATTGGGTGCGATTTCTCGAAAAGGCGTGGACCGGCGGGCGATGACTGTCCTCTCCGGCGGGCACCTGTTCACGGACGTGAACCAGGGCGCGGTGGCTGCACTCATCCCGTTCCTGGTGGCGGAACGCGGCATCTCGCTGGCCGCAGCCGGAGCGTTGGTCCTGGCCGCGACCGTCAGCTCCTCGGTGGTGCAGCCCATCTTCGGCATCTTCTCCGATCGCCAACCGCTCCCGATCCTCATGCCGCTCGGCGTGCTGGTGGCTGGACTTGGCATGGCAGGCGTCGGCGTGGCCCCGAGCTACCCGCTGATACTGCTCTGCGTGGTCTTCAGCGGCATCGGGGTGGCGGCTTTCCATCCTGAGGCCGCCCGCTTCGCCAACTACGTCTCCGGCGCGGGCCGGGCTCGCGGGATGAGCTTCTTCTCCGTCGGCGGCAACGCCGGGTTCGCCCTCGGCCCGGTCTTCGCCACGCCGCTCGTCCTCGTCTTCGATTTGCCAGGGACCGTGTTCCTTGCGCTGCCGGCCGGCCTCATGGCCGCCGTCCTGCTTTTCGACCTTCCGCGCTTGCGCGGCTTCCAGCCGGAGCCCGCCGAGGGCACAGACGGGGAAGCCTCCGACATCCCGGCCGCCTGGGGGCCGTTCGTGCGGATGGTCGGGGTGGTCACGCTGCGGTCTTTCCTGTACTTCGGACTGGTGGCCTTCGTGGCTTCCTACTACGAACGCGTACTCGACACGTCCCCCGCCTTCGGGAACGTGGCCCTCACGGTGATGCTCGCCAGCGGGGCCGTCGGGACGCTTTTCATGGGGCCTCTCGCCGACCGCTTCGGGCGCCGCGCCGTGCTGGGCGTCTCGATGTTTTTGCTGGGGCCACTCGTCTTCGTGTTTACGCTCTGTGGTCCTATCCTCGGGATGGCTGTTCTCGCGTTCATCGGGGCTGCGGTCATCGGGACGTTCGGTGTCACGGTGGTGATGGGCCAGGAGTACCTGCCGGGCAGGATCGGGCTGGCAGCCGGGATCACCATGGGACTCTCCATCGGGATCGGGGGTCTCGGCGCCCCGGTTCTCGGCCTCGTCGCCGACGATTACGGTCTCACGACCACGATGCTCGTCATAACGGTGCTGCCGGTGCTCGGGCTCCTCCTCACCATGACGCTGCCCCGCAAACCGCCTGAGGCTAGAAAAGCCGGCTGACGGCTTTTGGCTGGGAGAGCTTTTCCTGCCGCGTGTGATCGGAAGCCCATCCTCCCGGCTTTGCTCCGGTAACATTATCCTGGTGACCGAGCATTCTGGAGAGGCTTTTTAACCTGTGAGGACCTTTTATCGTCTGGGCGATTTCACATACCGTTACCGTTGGGCGGTCGTGCTGGCGTGGGCTGCGCTGGTCGTCGCGAGCGTGTTCCTGGCGCCGAACCTCGGCGAGCGACTCAAGGGTGGTGGGTTCGAGGGCGCGAACTCTGAGGCCGAGAGGGTGCAGGACATCATGTCCGGCGAGTTCGGTGTCTCCCCGGCGACCCTGACGGTCGTGTTCGAGGGCGACGGTCTCCCGGCGGGGAGCGAGGAGTTTCAGGAGCGGCAGGACGCTGCGCTCGAAGGGTTGCGTGACATGCCCGAGACCGAGCAGGTGACTACCTACTCGGACGCCGAAGACCCGCGCTTCGTCTCCGAGGATGGGGAGAAGAGCTACGCGCTGGTCAGCTTCAACGTCTCCGTGGACGAGACGGAGGATTTGGTGGGCGAGGTGCGGGGTCACCTCCGCTCCGGCTCCTTAGAGACGTACGTCACCGGGGCGCCGGCCGTGTACCAGGACATCACGGAGGCCAGCAACGAGGACATCAAGCGGGCCGAGAAGTACGCTTTCCCTTTCGCGCTCGTCATCCTGATCGTCGCGTTCGGCACGCTCGTCGCGGCGGCGATCCCGGTCGTGATCGGGGGCGTCAGCGTCCTGGTGGCCCTGGCGACGCTGTACTTCGTGGCCGGTGCCTACGACATGTCCGTGTTCGTGTTGACGATCTCGACCATGCTCGGGCTCGGGCTCGGAATAGATTACGCGCTCTTCGCCGTCAGCCGATTCCGGGAGGAGCTGGAAGACTACCCGGTCTCCGAAGCGGTGCCCAGGATGGTGGCGACCGCCGGAAGGTCCATCTTCTTCTCCGGGACGGCCGTTCTGATCGGGCTTTCGGGTTTGCTCTTCTTCCCTTTCATGTTCATGCGCTCCATCGGCGTGGCTGGCGTGGTCGTTGTATTCGTTTCGGTGACGGCCGCCCTGACGCTTCTGCCCGCCTCGCTAGGCATTATCGGGCACCGTATCAACGCCCTCGCCGTGCGGCGGCGCGGTGTCACTCCAGGCGCGGGTTTCTGGGGCCGCAGCGCTGAGGTGGTGATGCGGCACCCTCTGATCGTGCTTCTCATCGTCGGCGTCCTGCTCGCGGCCCTACTCTACCCGGTCACCCACATGCGGGTCGGCATCCCGGAGGCGAGCGTGTTGCCCCAGAAGTACGAGTCTCGCGCCGGCGACGACATCCTCAAGAGGGACTTCGACTATGCCGCGCTGAACCCGATGGAGGTGATCGTCACCCTCCCCGAAGAAACTATGAGCGCCGAAAGCCTCGAAGACATCGAGCAACTCGGGGGCAGCATCGAGGGCACGGACGGCGTGGAGCGCGTCGAGAGCCTTTACACTATCGGGGCCGACGGAGCCCGCGAGTACGCGAAGCGGGTGAGCGAAGCCCGGACGGAGGCCGAAGCCGAGGCCGGCAAGAGGGTGGACGGGCTCGTGGAGCAGCAGATCCGGACCCAGATCTCCGAGCGAGCCGACGAGGCCGTCGAGCAGCAGCTGGATGGGGTGCGGGCGCAGTATGGGACCGTTCCGCCGGGAACTGCAGAGCAGATCCGGGCGGAGGTGGAGCCCCGGGTGGCAGAAGAGGTCCGTGGGGAGGAGGACCAGATAAGGGCCGAGGTCGAGCGGCGCGTTGCGGCTGAGGTGGACCGCAAGGCGCCCGAGTTGCCGGACGGCATCTCCGCCGATGGCGAGGTGACGCCCGAGGGCGCGGCGAACTTCTTGAAGCTGCCGGAGGCCCGCGACTCGAAGGAAATAAGGGACGCCCTCGGGTTCTACGTCGCCGGTGACCGGACCCTATTACGGGCTGTGCCGGAGGCGAGCCCGTACACGGAGGAGGCCCGCGCCGCCGTGGACGAGGTCCGGGCCGTCGAGCCGCCGGAGGGGACGAGCTTCCTGGTGGGTGGTCTATCCGCCGGGCAGAAGGACTTCATCACCAGCCTGTACGGGCACGCGCCTTATGCAGCGGCGTTCGTCCTGGCGGTGACGTATCTGATCCTGTTCCTCACTTTCCGGTCGGTGTTCATCCCGCTGAAGGCCGTGATCGTGAACATCCTCAGCCTGACGGCGAGCTTCGGCGCGATGGTGTTCGTTTTCCAGGACGGAAACCTCTCCGGCCTCCTGAACTTCACCCCGCTTGGGTTCGTGGACGCGACGCTCCCCATCCTGATGTTCTGCACGGTCTTCGGGGTCTCGATGGACTACGAGGTATTTCTGCTCTCCCGCATCCGCGAAGCCTACGAGAACGGCGACTCCAACACCGCTAGCGTGGCGAAGGGTCTCGTCGCCACAGCCGGCATCATCACGTCCGCAGCGGCGATCATCATCGTCGTTACCGGCGCCTTCGCCTTCACCGGCATCATTATTACCAAGGCCGTGGGCCTGGGCCTCGCCGTGGCCGTGTTCGTGGACGCCACCATCATCCGTGTCCTCCTCGTCCCCGCGACCATGCGAATCCTGGGCGACTGGAACTGGTGGCCCGGTGGCAGGAAGAAGACGTTTGGAGCAGGTTCGAAAGGGTCTGGCGGCGACTAGAGCCGGGTAACGGTTCCGGGCAGAAACCTTCGATTACGCTTGACGCCACACCGAGGTGACCGGCGTAAGTTCGAGGTCGAACTCCTCGATTGCACGGGTGGGATTCCCCGGTTGTGTTCGCCGAAGGAACAGGTCTACAAAAGCCGGTGAGAGATCAGGGACGAACCGGCCAAGCAACCGTGCGATCCACCCTGGAGTATGAGAGATAGAGATGTCTTCGCGCCCGTTGACGTGCCGGACGATATCGTCAATCGTTAGCTCTTCCACACCGACGAGATCGTATGTCCCCGGCCGCCCCCGACCGGACGCGACCGAGACAACGGCAGCCAGAACGTCGCCCTGATAGATCGGTCTCACCAGGGGTTTGCCATCCCCGATGACACGTACTTTGCCGCCCGATTTCGGTTGGCGGATCGCCTCCTCGAAAGGTCTGGGCCGGGAGGGATGATGTGCAACGATCTGGGTGCGAAAGATGAACGCCTCGGCCGGAGCTTCCCGCAGCAGGGCTTCGGCCTTCCCCTTGACCCCGAGAAATAGGTTGTCCGAGTTCGGGTCCGCGCCCGGATACGAGATGAAGACGATCCGCTGTCCCGCCCGCGAGTGGCCGGCGACACGCCGGGTTGTCTCGACGTTGGCGGTATCGTATTCGGCTTCCGTTTTGGCGGAGATTTCGCCGCTCAAGTGTACGACGACGCTGGCATCCGTGATCGCCCTGGCGGCGACCTCCGAGGTCATCCAATCGGCGATCAGGTGGTCCGCCGGCAACTCGACGGGACGCCTGACCAGAGCAAACGTCTCGGCCGGCGTACCGTCGAGAAGGTCCAGTAGCCCACGGCCGACGAGGCTGTTCGCGCTGGTGATCGTGACCTTCCGACCGAGCCCAGGATCAAGGTCCATGTTCAACTCCTATTATCGTGGGTTTATATGCTATGTCATATAATATTTGCAAATGTATGTCATGTCAAGTATTTTTGAGATATGGATCAAGTAGAGGAGCTCATCCTTCTCGTCAAGGCGGCACAGCGAGAAGGTGATCGCCGTGTCAACGAGGCTTTGCGGCCTCTTGGGCTGACCGCTGCCCAGGCTGAGGTACTTCAGATCCTGGATCAAGCCGGGCCGCTATCTTTGGGGGAGTTGGGGGACTTGCTGGTGGCGGAGGGAGGACATCCGTCTCGACTCGTTGACCGGATGGTCAAAGCGGGTCATCTAAGGCGTATGGTCTCGGCGTTGGATCGCAGGCGGCTCGAGTTATCGTTGACGGAGCAAGGTCGTGCCCTGGCTCGTCAAGCCGCTCGAAAGAAGCGGGCGCTGCTGGAGCGCTCGCGCTCCCTCTTGAAGAGCCACGACATCGAGCCGATACGTGCATTGCTCGAGGATTACCTCGCCGATAGCGCCTGGAGACGAACCGTGCAACTTCGCCGCCAACTCTCAGATCAGGAAGACGACCGCGCATCCAGTTAGCAAGATCAATTCTTGATACTGGTGTGAGCTACCGCTAGACTGTGAGAGATGTTGGAGTTTGAGCAGATACTCAAGAGCCGAGGATATCGCCTTACCAATCAGCGGCGCGTGATCGCGCGCGAGCTAGAGGGCGAGCGGCACCTGTCGGCGGAGGAGATCTACGACCGGGTCAAGAACGGGCACCCGGAGATGGGGCTCTCGACGGTGTACCGGACGCTGGACTTGTTGACCGAACTCGGCATCGTGCGCAAAGATGACTTCGGGGAGGGATACTCGCGCTACGAGCTGGCGACGGAGCGGATGCATCACCACGCCCGCTGCGAGCAGTGCGGCAACGTCATCGAGTTCAACGAAGAGCTCATGGAGTACCTCGCCTTGCAGGTCGAGCGCGAGACCGGCTTCGTCACGGACTGGCACGAGATCACCTTGCACGGCCGCTGCGCGAACTGCGCCTCCTAGACTTCCAGCTCTAAACCGTCCTCGGCGACTACCACCTCGCCGTCATATCCACGACGGACTTCCGCAACGAGATCCAGCCCTTCCACGGCCGGGTAGAAGTGCGTAAGAACGACCCGCTTGACACCGGCCTCCGAGGCTATCCTGGCGACGCCGCTCGGGGTGAGATGTCCTGGCACGGGACTGTCGTCGGGGAAGGAACATTCGATCAGCATGGTGTGTGCGCCGCGGGCCAGTTTCATAACAGATTCCGAATATTCCGTGTCCCCGGTGTACACGAACGCGCCGCCATCGCCTTCGATACGGTAGGCGATGCTCTCCGGGCGATGCTCGGCCGGCGACCAGGATAGGGCGCAGCCAGGTAGCTCCAGGGGCTCAGTGCTCATAAGCTGAAGCTCGTTTACCTCGGTGGGATAGCCGCCGATCATCCACTCGCCCCATATGGCTGTGATCCCGTCGAAGAACTCCCGGAACGGCTCCGGGCCGGAGATGTAAAGTGGCTTCTTACGCTCTTCCTCGGCACCGTACTTGATGGCGAAGAGCAACGGCACGACGTCTACCGTGTGATCGGGGTGGAAGTGCGTGAAGAAGATGCGGTCCACCGCGAAGGGATCTAGGCTGGCGCGCAGCATCCCGCGCACCGCGCCGGAGCCGAGATCGAAGACCATCATTTCCCCGCCCAACCGCACCACCACGCAACTCTGCCGGCGGACGAGCCGCGGGGCGGCTGTGCCCGAGCCGATGACCGTTATCTCTATCTCAAGCTCCTTCCTTATCCTTGAGAAACACCCACGCGAGCCCAGAGATACCCAGTAGGGAGCCCCCGATCACGTCCGAAGCCCAGTGAACCCCGAGGTACAACCGGCTGAGAACCATCCCTACCAGACCAAAGGCCACGACCATCCGCACGATGCCGTTGTTCCACAGAACGAACACCGCCCCAAACAACAGGACCAGTCGCAGAGCATGGCCGCTGGGGTAGGGGAACGGGTGCTCGATCGCCACGAGTAGGGTCGGGTCGGCAACTCGGACCGCCGTGTCCGGTAACGGAGGCGTGGGCAGGAAGAACTTCGTCGCCAACTCCACCATCCCGGTCACGACGAACGCGGCCAGCAAACGTACCGCGAGCCTCTGGCGTCCACCGTAGAAGAGGACGAGAAGGAGTATGATCAGGGCTATCCCGACAACCTCCAGGCTGCCGGCGAACGAGAAGAAGCTGCCCATCGTGTCCAGCGCGCCGGAGCCAGTTCTCTGGGCCGTCCGAAGCATCCACCTATCGAAGCCCTCGAACAGGCCCGCTTCAGCCGCCGCGGAGCACAGAGCAAAGGCTAAGGTGGAGACCAAAAGCAGCGAGCTGGAGGCGCGACTCAAGTCCCCGGATACGCCGAAGGGGCCAGGCTGGATGCCTGGCCCCTTCGGCCCTCGAAAGCGATGGTCAGGTTCAGGCGACGGCGTCGCGCAATACGCGGCCGTACTCGCCGCCCTTGAGGATGCGCTCGGCCTCTCGCTGGAGCTGCCTCACCCGCTCGCGCGAAATGTCCAGTTCGTCGCCGAGCTCGGCCAGGGTGGCCGGTTCGCGGTCGTCGAGGCCGTAGCGGCGGACGAGCACGTAGCGCGCCCTCTCGGGCAGACGCTCTATGGCTTCCTTCAAGTGCGCCGTCTCCATCTCCCGCATCACCGTGTCCGGCGTGTCGGACACTTTGTCGTCCTCGATGAAATCACCGAGCTGGGAAGCGGTGTCTTCGGAGGAGACCGGCTGGTTCAGGCTCGTGGCATCGGGCATGGCGCTCATCGTGAGGCGGACCTCTTCCAACTCCCAACCCAGGCGTTTGGCAACCTCTTCCTCGGCCGGCTCCCGCTCGAACTCCACCGATAGCTCGTTGTAGGCCCTGGAGACCTTGCGGATTTTCTCGGTCATGTGGACGGGAACGCGGATCGTCCTGCCCTTGTCCGCCACGGCCCGCTGCACCGCCTGCCTGATCCACCACGTCGCATACGTGGAGAAGCGGAAGCCCCGATC
>Ga0183260_10001977_pt1 | contig 17120 bp, 18 predicted proteins | sample AntDrymUQ4972206_2_FD_129768 | JGI IMG/M metagenome (GOLD analysis project Ga0183260, IMG submission 129768) | Polar desert sand microbial communities from Dry Valleys, Antarctica - metaG UQ497 (22.06) (version 2) (version 2) | ecosystem: Environmental > Terrestrial > Soil > Desert | place...
CTTGTCAGAGGTAAAGGTGAAGTTCTCGCCGTTGATGTTGTTCTCGGCGTCGGCGATCACGAAGCGGTAGCCGGTGACGGGCTGCCCGCCGGAGTCGACGACGGTGATGTTGCTCAGGGTCAAGCTGACGCCCGACGGCGTCCCCCCAGCGGGGAAGCTGTAGAGGGCCGGCTTGCCGGGAACGCCGCGGTAACCGCCATCGGCCCCGCTGCTGCCGTAGGCAAAGCGTTCCTCCAACGGCGTCGCCTGGGCAGCGACCCCCAGGTGTGGGCCGTCTCCCGGGACCGGCCGCGAGGGCAGCGTGAAACTTGCGACGAAGCCCCCCGGCAGGGTGATCGACGTCGGCTGACCGGCCGGCGACCGAGCGATCACGTCGTCATAGCCCGTCAGGTCAAACCAGCAGAGACTCGACGCGGACGGTCCACCGGTGCCATAGCCGCAGGTGCCCGCGTTCTGGCCCGACGCGCTCGGCGCCGCGAGGAGCGAGATGAACAACGCCAGCGCCGCTCCTGCGACGAGTCCCCCCGATGCAGTCCTGCGCCTCCGTGCGAGTCCGACCATGAGGATCTCCCTCCCAGTTCTGTTGATGAGTGCCTACCCGAAATCTGTTGCCTAGTGCCTACCCCCGCAGGCACCGCCGAAACTATAGCCCGCTGCCGTCCCCGGTCGCTTCGCCTTGCTCGGCTGCACCCGCTTCGGCTCGCCCTTCTGCTTCGTGAAGTGCGGCGGCCAGGGCGAGCAATCTCCACCGATCCGTTCCTTGAGTCGCTCGACGCTGTTGCCGGTGGAGTGCCAGTGGAGCTGCCCGACGACCTGGTGATGGCGTTCGTCCATCAGTTCTGGAGCAACTTCGGTCCGGTCCTGCTCGATCAACTGGATCTCTAGCGAAGAGCGGCGGGATGCACCCAAGAGCACTCCGGCTCCAGTCCAATGGCAGAGCCGACCTCCCCCACTCGCCGCCGTTCAGCAGGTATGGCGGCAAGTGGATAGGTGCGCGAGAAGCTAAAGGCACGGCGCAGCGGTGCGAGCTGGGCCAGCTTGGTCGAGATATAACGTGCGCAGTAGCCAGCGTGTTCAGGGCGAGCGACGACGAGCTTGTTTTGCACCCCGAAGCCGCTCGCTTGGATCAGCTCGCGCCATTCTTTGAGGTCGTCCGTCAGAAATGGCATCAGAAAAATTCCGTGATGATGAAGCGAAGCCGTTTCGTTGCTCTGCCGGTGCAGCACCCATCCATACGCCCCGAGCTGATCTCTGTAGCGGAGCCGACGAACCAGGGACGCGAGCGCTCGATGGGCCGCATCTTCATCGGGAGCGCGATCCGCAGGGAAGGTGAGCGTCACGAAGTTTGCGTGCAGCCCCGCAGGTACCTGCTCGATACCGGCCAGGAACCGCTGCCGGATCTGCCACGAGATCCGGCGGCCGCAGCCCGGACAGTGCCGCCAACGTCCACAACGAACACTGATCTCCTCGCCGTGAGTCGTGCAGGTGAGCGGGAAGCGGTTGTGGCAGGCCCAGAGATCAGGTTGTCTCGACTTGCTCGTAGTGCGCCGCTGGCGCGGCGCATCAAGGAAAGGGTTGGTAGCCACCAGGCGACACTGCTCCGGTTCGACTCGCGCACGCGAGATTTCTCGCGCCCCCTTGCCGTCGCCACGCCTGCGCCGCCTCGCTCGTCCGCCTCGGCTACGGCCTGGCGGCCCGCCTCAGCGTCCTCGCTCGCCAGCTTGGCTCGCTTGGTAGTGATCGATGATCCTTCCGGCGCGACCCAGGCGGGCGAACGAGTTCTCCCACTGCGACGCCGTGTCAGGCGCCGGGGCGGCGCGGGCCTGAGCATCCCGCAGCTCACATTGCAGGCTCCACAGCTCGGCGGCGACTTCCTCGGCTGGCGGCGCGGGCTTCGCGGGCACGACCGCGAGCCTCTGGCGGAGCTTCATGTAGCGGATGCGCCAGCCATTCGAGGGCCAGCCCACCCCAGCCGCAGCACCGGGAGGGCATGGCCACGCCGCGAGCAGCTCAAGCCAGATCAAGAACGCCGCTGCGGGATCGAGCTTGAGTGCGTGAGTCACCGGGTGATTTCCTTCGGGTCCACGACTCTGATGACGGAGAGGCGGTAGGCGTTTCCCTTGCCCGAGCCTCCGAACTGCTCCAGCCGAAGCTGCTTGTCCCTCAGCTCCAGCCAGACTTCGCTGAAGGGCTCGATGGCCGCCAGCGTCTTCAACAGATCGTGCTTGGCGATCAGGTTCCGAGTCTCAGTCCCGGTCAGGACCGAGACCAGGCACGACGGTGGGTACGGATCCTGGGCGGGTAACTCCCTCGATTCCAACAGCTTCGCTTTCAACAACAACATGTGGTGCTCCTTTCGTTGGGGGTGTCCCCCAACAGTCGGAGCGCGCACGGTTTCGCAGGCAGCTTTCGTTCAGCGTGGCCCGCGAGTTAGGTGGGGTCCACGTCGGCTGGCTCGTAGTCATAGATCGTCAGGTCGGCGGCTTCCTCCCGGTGCCGGGCGAAGACGTGGCCGTAGATCCTCCGCGTAACGCTGCTGTCCCGGTGACCAAGCCGATAGGCAATCGCCGTGTCCGGCTCGTTCATGGCGATCTGCTCCGAGGCGTAGGTGTGCCTCAGATGGTGCGGCGTGATGTGCGGCAGTCCTGCTTTCTCAACAGCCGTGGCCCAAGCACGCCGGCGAAAGTTGGTCGGGTTGATGACGTTCCCAAGCTTGTTGGTGAAGATCAGATCGCTGCCGTTGCCATTAGCTCCCTTAGTCGCCGTGGCCTCCATGTGGTCCATCAAGATCGTGTGGAAGGCCTCGGAGACCTTGAGGTCACGCATTCCAGCGCGGGTCTTCGGGTAGAGACCCATGACGACCTTGCCGCCGTCGCGCCTCAGTGTGCGGCGGACCTTCAAGACGCGGCTTCGCTGGATGTAGTCCTTCTTCTGAAGGGACAACGCTTCCCCAAGACGCAGGCCCAGACGCGCCAATGTCAAGACGAGCACGCGGTACTCATCGTTCTTGACCCCGTTCAGCAGGGCGCGAACCTGTTCCGGTTCCAACGGCTCCGGCGGGTCCAGGCGCTCCGACACCCGCTTGACGGTGGTCATGGGGTTGCGCTCGATCCACCCCTTGCCGAGCGCAAAGTCGAAGACATGGCTCAGAGCGGTCAGTTGTTGGTTCACCGACCGTGGAGCCAGTGCCACCCCCTCCTTGGCGTGGCCAGCGACCGGCAGCGGCTCACCGCCCCGATTGGCGCCCTTCAGTTTCGCCGCCTTGTACTCGGTCAGCAGCTCCGAGTCGATCTCGTCAACCGCGTCCGCGCCAAGTGCAGGCTTCAGATGGCAGGCAAGGATGCTTCGGTCGATCTCAACTGTCCTCGGGGTAAGTTCTGAATCGGCCTCACGAGCGACCAGCCACGCATCGGCCACGTCGCCGAACTGCCGCACTCCCCGCTCATGGACGCGGCCCCGACGCGCAGCGGCAAGACGCTCGTGAAGCAGCGCTTCGGCGGCAGTGCGATCAGGACCGGCTGCCTCCCATCGCTGCTTTCCGTTCGCTCGGTAGCCGATGTACCAGTTCCGGCCCCTGAGCCGCATCGTGCCCGTGCCGTAGGTGCGCTTAGCCATCTAAGCCCTCCAGCCCCGTGACGACCCGTTTGCGGCCGATCTGCGGGTCAGCCCCGCGCGGGGGTTCTTGCGGACGTGGCGAGCCGGGGTGCCGCCCTCCTCCCCGAATGTTCTGAGGCTCGCGGTGCAGACGCGTACGCCTGCCCGGTGCCCTGAGCCCAAGCGAATGCCCCGCAGTTCGCCTCGACCGAGCAGCTCGTACACCTGTGAGCGGGAGCAGTCGAGGGACAGCGCGGCGCGTTCCACCTTGACTGCGAGGGCGCCGTCGAATGGATCTGACGGCTGCGAGTGTTCGATTGGGGCCTGCACCTAAAGACTGTACAGCGCCAGGTGTCCATAACCGCAGCTTATTGAGGCGATTTGGCATCAATTTCTGGCCTCAATACTGACTGATTCTGTGTGAATTGTGGACAACTAAATCGGGTAAATTCACTTATAGAGCCAGAAACTCACCCTGACCTGTCATTTCACACGCGAGAGGCCGCTGGTTCGAAACCAGCCGGGCCCATCTCTAGGGTCGTTGTGATCGCCCGCTGAGTAGGCGCGGGTCCTGGACGACGAACGGAGGACGAACATGGATGTCGGACGCATGAGCGATGGGGAGAAGATCGCCGCGGTGGGCGGCATCGTGCTGATTATCTCGCTGTTCCTGGCTTGGATCGGGGACGTCAGCGGATGGGAGAGCAACAACACATTCGACCTGTATCTGCTGATCACCGCGGCGGTAGCCATCGCCGCGGCCGTGGGCATCGGGTTGCCGCTCGCCGGGGTGACGATGGACGGTGCGGCCGCACTGCTGGGCGGGGTCGCGACGGTCCTGCTCCTGTGGCTGATCATCTTCGACTGGCCCGAGGGCGCGGACCGCGGGATCGGTGTCTTTATCGCCTTGATCGCCTCGATCGCGATCGCCTACGGCGGAGCGCGCGCAACGCCCAACGAGAGCCGTAACTGACGTTTCCACCGGGGCGGCCACTGTGCCGCCCCGGTGGCGTTTCAACTAGGCTGCCGCGCGTGGACAACAGGGTCAAGATCCTGATCGGCTTCGCCGTGCTCCTCGCGGCGGTGGTCATCGTGGTTGCCGTCGGCGGCGGCTCCGACGACGACGACGGCGATTCGAGCGGTGGCTCGGGCGGGGACGCCGCCGAGCTCGACATCGAGGTGCTCGAGGAGGGCAGCGGTCCCGAGGCCGCCGAAGGGGACACCCTCCAGATCCGCTACACCGGCACGCTGCTCGCCGACGGCACGGAGTTCGACTCCAACGTCGGACAGGGCCCGGCCCTGCCGGTCACCCTCGGCGCCGGAGGCGTCATCCCCGGCTTCGAGCAGGGCCTCGAGGGCGCCAAGGAGGGCGAGAAGCGGAAGATCACCATCCCGTCGGACCTCGGCTACGGCGCGCAGGGCCAGCCTCCGACCATCCCGCCCGACGCCGACCTGGTGTTCGAGATCGAGGTCGAGTCGATCGGCTCGGGCTCCGGCGGCGGCGCACCGCCTCAGTAGCCCTCAGTCCTCGCGCTCGCCCTAGACCGAGTCCCGCCACCGGCGCTCGAAGGGCAGGCGCCAGCGGTAGGGCTCGATCAGTTCGGGGATCTGCGGCTCGGGGCCCCAGGACTCCTGCCGGTAGAGCTGCGAGCGCGGGGGATCCGAGAGCAGCGGCTCGGAGACCTCCCACAACCGCTCGATCCCGTCGGCCGTCGTGAACAGGGTGTGGTCGCCGATCATCGCATCGCGGATCAGGCGCTCGTAGGCCTCGAGCGTGTCGCCGGCCTGGCCCGCCTCGGCGAGGGAGAACTGCAGGCTCTGCTTGTCGAGCAGCATCCCGGGCCCGGGGCGCTTCCCGTAGAACGAGAGGGACAGGCGAGCTGCGTCGTCGAGGTCGAAGGTGAGGTGGTCGGGCCCGTACGTGCCCACCCCCGAGCCGCGCGGGAACATGCTCTTGGGCGGCTCGCGGAACGCGATCGAGATGATCCGCCAGCCCTCGGCCATCCGCTTGCCGGTGCGCAGGTAGAACGGGACGCCCGCCCAGCGCCAGTTGTCGACCTCGCAGCGCAGCGCGACGAGGGTCTCGGTGTCCGTGTCGTCGGGCACGCCGTCGTGCCCCGAGTAGCCCTCGTACTGGCCGCGAACGACCCGCGCCGGTTCAAGCGGGCGCAGGCTGCGAAAGACCTTGTTCTTCTCGACCGTGATCGACTCGGGATCGAGCGCGGTCGGGGGCTCCATCGCCACGAAGGCGAGTATCTGGAAGAGGTGGGTGACGACCATGTCGCGGAAGGCGCCGGTCTCCTCGTAGAAGCCGCCGCGATCGGCGACCGTGTGGGTCTCGGGGACGTCGATCTGGACGTGGTCGATGTGGTTGAGGTTCCAGATCGGCTCGAACAGGCCGTTTGCGAAGCGCAGGGCGAGGATGTTCTGGGCCGCCTCCTTGCCCAGGTAGTGGTCGATGCGGAAGATCTGGTGCTCGTCGAAGACCTGGTGCAGCTTGGCGTTGAGCCCGCAGGCGCTCGCCAGGTCGGTGCCGAACGGCTTCTCCATGATGATCCGGGAGCGATCGACCACGCCGGCCTCGTCGATCAGGTGGACGGTGGGGAGCGCGGCCGTCGGCGGGACGCTCAGGTAGTGGAGGCGGCGCGGCTCGCCGCCCAGCGCCTTCTCGCACTTGGCGACGGCGTCGGCCAGGGCCCCCGCCCCCTGCTTCGTGTTCGCGTGGACGATCCGCTCCGCGAACGGCCCCCAGTTCTCGGGCGTCACCTCGACGCGGCCGAACTCCTCGCAGGCCTCGCGCGCCATCTCGCGCAGCTCCTCGTCGCTCAGGTCGCGGCGGGTGGCGCCGACCAGGCGGAAGTCGGGCATCAGCCCGGCCTCGCAGAGGTGCATCAGGCCCGGCAGGAGCTTTCGCTTCGCGAGGTCGCCCGTGACCCCGAAGAGGACGATCACGTGGGGGTCGACGGGGCGGAAGGCCGCCGCTTCGGCGTCGAGGGGCTGGTCGCCTGGCATTTCCTCAACCTATACCGTCCCGCGCCGACCTGTTCGGTTTCATCGTGATTGATTTCGACGCCGACACCTCGCTTCGACCCGCCGGCGCCGACGGAGGCTGGCGCGGCGAGATCGTCGCCGGGTGGGAGACCCCGCGCGGCCCGCTCGGCGGCTACGTGATGGCGATCCTGATGCGCGGGCTCGAGCTCGCGGTCGGCGACCCCGAGCGCCAGGCGCGCTCGGTGACGATGCACTTCCTGCGGGCCCCGGAGGTCGGGCCGGTCGAGGTCAACGCCGAGGTCGAGCGCGAGGGCCGCTCGCTCACCTCCGTCAGCGGGCGCCTGGAGCAGGACGGCAAGCTCATCGGCCTCGCTCTCGGCGCGTACTCGAAGCCGTGGGAGAGCCCGCTGCTGGACGACGAGACCCCGATGCCCGAGGTCCCCACCGCCGACGCCGTCGAGACCCCGACGCAGCGCCAGCTGCGAGGCCAGGCCCCGCCCGCCTTCGTCGAGCGGATGGTGATGCAGCATCGCTTCGGGGAGATGCCCTTCTCGGGATCCGACCGCGGGGAGACCGGGGGCTGGCTCGGCATCCGCCAGGACCGCCCGATCGACGCGCTCACCGTCGCCGTGCTGGCCGACGCATGGTTCCCCGCCCCCTGGCCGCGCCTCGCGGAGCTGGCGCCCGCGCCGACCATCGACCTGACGATCCACTTCCGCTCGCCGCTTCCCCTGGAAGCGCCCGTGCTCCTCGGCCGGTTCAACAGCCGCCATGTGCGCGACGGCTTCTTCGAGGAGGACGGGCTGCTCTGGGCACCCGACGGGACGCTGGTCGCCCAGTCGCGCCAGCTCGGCCTGCTGCTCGGAGCCAGAGTCGCCTAGGGGACTAGAGTCGGCCGATGCCCTCCGACACCCGCAAGCAGCGAGTCGTTCTCGAGACCTCGCGCCACACGATCAGCGGCGAGGTCGTGCTCCCGCTCGAGGGCCTGAAGACCCGGCTCTCGGACCTGCTGAACGCCGAGGGCCTCAGTTTCGTGTCGATCATCGACGCGGAGATCGTCCCCCTCGAGGGCGGTGACGCGGTCCGCCGCGACTTCGTCGCCGTCGCGCTCGAGCACGTCCAGATCGCCTACGAGTCCGCCTAGGAGCGAGGGCCCTGGATGGCGGACGGGGACGCGATCGAGGGGCTCGAGCGGAGCAGGGCGAAGCTCCAGGAGTACGCCGGCTCGCGCGGGCTCGTCCTCACCTCGGAGTCGCCGTGGCCCGGCTATGTGCCCGCCGAGCAGCAGACCGGGTCGGTTCGCCACGCGATCTGGTCGCTCGCCGGAAAGTTCCCGGGGGGCGCGGTCGGCCGCCTGCGCCACCAAGCCGCCTTCGGCTCGACTTTGGGCATGGACGTCGCCATGCAGCACACGATCATGGTCGCCCGCCTGCCCCAGACCGTCGGCTACGTCCCGATGCTCTGCGTCCGCCCGGCCGAGCTCATGTCGGGCCTCTACTACTGGGGTGGCGACCAGCGCCCGCGCGACTCGCAGCGCTTCGAGAGCACCGAGCTGGACCGCCGCTACATCGTCGAGATAGCGAAGGCACAGGGGCAGAACTGGCTCTGGCAGCTCTTCTCACCCGCGCTGATCGATTGGATCGCCCACGAGACCCCGGCCGATTTCGGCTTCAAGCTCGAAACCGGCGTCTTCATCTGACGAGTGCCCGCAGTGGCGGGGCCAGGGCACGGACGGCGAGGTGGACACCGAGCACCTGGACGTCCTGGTCGAGTCCTCGGGCAAAGTGGCGAGCAGGATCCGGGACGAGGTGCTGGAGGAGGTCGGAACCGGGTCGGCATCCTCGCCCGACAGCGCGCAGGCCTACGTCGACTGGGTCTCGGGGCCGAAGCACGGGAGGGTCATCGGGACCATCCTGAAGTTGGTCGGCGAGGCCGGGATCGACGACTCGGTGAAGGAGTGGGGCTCCGCGCGCGGCCTCGAAGCCGAGTCCCCCGCCACCTTCCACTCCCGGCACATCACCCTGCCGCTCCCGGGCGCCGCGACCGACGTCGTCACGGGAACGCTCCCCGGCACCACCCGTCGCGGGTCGATCGCCTGGATCACCTTCTCGAGCGACGTCGACATGGAGCGGAACTACGTCGCTGTAGTCGGGGACCTCTCCGGCGCCAAGCTGCCGGTCGCCTGGGTCGAGCCCGGCGAGGCGGCCGTCCCCGGGTTCGGCGCCGACATCCCTCCCGCCGCCCTCGAGGACGCGGAGGTCGGCGGGCTGGGCATCTCGACTGCCGGCGAAGCGGCAGCGGTGATCCTGGAGGCGCAGACGGACACGCCGGGTGCGCGCGTCGCGGGCGCCGAGATCGACGCGCTGATGCCGCGGGCCGTGAAGATCTTCGACGCGCTGGCCTGAGCGCCCGGGCCGCGGTTAGTTCAGCGCCGGGTCGGCGGGCATCCGGGACAGCAGTGCGAACTCGCCGCCCTTGCGCTCGAGCGCGTCGGCCCAGAGGTCGCCATCGGCGAAAGGGTCATCGATCCTGGCGTCGTCGAGGATCCAACCTTCGGCCTCGAGCTCCGCGTCGAGTTGCCCGGGACCCCAGCCGGCATAGCCCGCGAAGACCCTGACGCGGCCGAGGGTCGGGATCGCGTCCAGATCGACCATGCCGACCGCGCCCACCACGAGCTTCGTCGCGTCGCCGGGGTCGTCGTGCTCGGCGATCGCGGTGACCGCGCTCGGCTGTACGGGTCCGCCGATGTGCAGGAGCTCGTCGCCGGCGGCGTCGTCGAAGACCCCTGGGACCGCCTCCGACACCGTTGACTCCGAGGGGCGGTTGAGGACCAGGCCGAAGGCGCCCTCGTCGTTGTGATCGACCACCAGCACGACGGCCCTGTGGAAGAAGTCGCCAAGGGCCGGCGAGGCGATCAGCAGCTGTCCGCTCATTGTCTCGGGCACGCGATCTGTCATCCAGCGTATGCGCTCCGGCCAGCACAGCTAGGCTGCCGCCCGTGCGCGCGACGATCTACGGGGTCAAACCGTCGCCCCCGACTCACACGGCCCGGCTGATGGCCGAGCACAAGGGGATCGACCACAAGATGGTCTGGCTGCTGCCGGGCCTACATGCGGCGACCGTCCACGCCCGTGGCTTCCGCGGTTCCACGGTTCCCGCGATGAAGCTGAACGGCAAGCGCTACCAGCACTCGCGCGAGATCTCGCGGGCCCTGGAGGACGCGGCCGCCGGGCCACGCCTCTTCCCCGAGGCGCCGCACCATCGCCTCGAGGTCGAGGAGGCAGAGCGCTGGGGCGAAGAGGTCCTACAAGGTGCCCCGCGGCGCATCTACCGGTGGCTCGCCTCGCATCGCATCGAGTACCGGGTCCAGCTCGCTCGTGAAGTGGGCCTTCCGGCGCCCGAACTGGCCGGGCACCTCAACACCCCGGTCGCGAAGTTCATGGCGCGCAGGTCGGGCGCTACCGACCAGCGCGTCCAGGCGACGCTCGGGCTGCTGCCGGCGCTGCTCGACCGGGTGGAGCAGCTGATCTCGCAGTCGGTCATCGGTGACCCCGAGCACCCGAACGCGGCCGACTTCCAGATCGTCACGACGGTGCGCGCCCTGCTCACCTCCGAGGACATCGCGCGGCTGGTCGAAGGTAGGCGCTCAGCCCGATGGGCGATGGAGCTGATGCCCGAGTTCCCGGGGAGGGTCCCGGCCGGGCTTCCGCCCGACTGGCTCGAGCCCCTGCGCGCCGCTAGGGGCTGAGGACGATCTTCAGCGCCTCGCGCTTGTCGTAGGCCTCGTAGGCCGCGGGGGCGTCGTCGAGCCCCATCCGGTGGGTGACGAGGGGGGACGGATCGAGCTCGCCGCTCGCCAGGCGCTCGAGCACCGGGTCGACGTGCTTGATCACGTTCGCGTGGCCAGTCTCCAGCGTCAGCGCCTTGATCCACACGATCCCCATGTGGAGCTCGATCCGCTCGGCGTAGACACCCGTGGCCGAGACCGTCCCGGCCTTACGCGCCAGCCTGCAGGCGAGCTCGAGCGCTTCGGGGTGCCCGACCGCGTCGACCGCCAGGTCCACCCCGCGCCCCTCGGTCAGCTTCTTCACCTCGCCGCGCGGGTCACCCTCGGTCAGGTGGACGGGCTCGGCGCCGAATGAGCGAGCCATCTCGAGGCGCTCGGGCACCGTGTCGATTGCGACCACGGCCGCGGCGCCCGCGGCCTTCGCGGCCTGCACGGCACAGAGGCCGACCGGCCCGAGACCGATGACGGCCGCGCTCTCGCCCTCGGCGAGGGGGCGGGACTGGATCGCGTGGTAGGCCGTTCCCATCACGTCGCCGGCGAACAGGGCGAGATCGTCGCTCAGCCCCTCGGGCACCTTTCGCAGCCCCAGGTTCGCGTGCGGCACCAGCACCTGCTCCGCCTGGGCGCCCTGCAGCGAACCGAGCGTCTCGCCGTGGCCGAAGACGCGGCCCTCGTCGCACTTGTGGAACTCTTCGCGCGCGCAGAAGAAGCAATCGCCACAGGCGGTGCAGTACGTCCCGAGCACACGATCGCCGACCGCGACGCGACTGACGTCGTCTCCCGCCGCGACCACCTCGCCGACGAACTCGTGGCCGATGATGAAGCCCCGGTCGAGCTTGACACGCCCGTGGAAGATGTGGAGGTCCGACCCGCAGATGCCGCTGGCGTCGACGCGGACGATCGCATCGTCGGATTCGAGCAGCTCGGGCTCGGGCACCTCGTCGACTCGCACCTCGCCGGGCGCCTGGAAGGTCACTGCTCGCATCGCACTCGGAGGTTATGGGAGGATCGGCGCACCCCACCCCCACCCGAGGAGCCCCGAATGGCAATCGACAAGTCCAAGCCCGTCCTGATCACCGGCTGCTCGACCGGCATCGGCAGGGCGACGGCGATGCAACTCGCCGAGAGCGGCTGGAACGTGTACGCGAGCGCCCGCAAGCTCGATGCGATCGAGGACCTCAAGGACAGCGGCTGCGAGACGCTCGCACTCGACGTGACCGACGAGAAGTCGATGACCGCGGCTGTCGCGGCGGTCGAGAAGGACGGCGGCTCCGTCGGCGCGCTTGTCAACAACGCCGGCTACAGCCAGAGCGGCGCCGTGGAGTCCGTCCCGCTGGACACGGTGCGCAGGCAGTTCGAGACCAATGTCTTCGGGCTGATGCGGATGTGCCAGCTGGTGCTGCCGGGGATGCGCAAGGCGGGCGCGGGGCGCATAGTCAACATCAGCTCGATTGGCGGCAAGCTCGTCTTCCCGGGCGGCGGCGTCTACCACGGGACGAAGCACGCGGTCGAGGCTCTCTCGGATGCCCTGCGCTTCGAGGTCGCGGGCTTCGGCGTCGACGTCGTCGTGATCGAGCCGGGGCTGATCATCACCGAGTTCGGCGAGACGGCGGCCGGCAGCATCGACGAGGCCGAAGATGGCCCATACGCCGAGTTCAACAAGGACGTCGCCGAGACGACCGCGGGTGCCTATGAGGGCGGAATGTCGAAGCTCGGCGGCGGGCCCGAGACGGTGGCCTCCAAGATCGAGAAGGCGCTGAGCTCGCGCAAGCCCCGCACCCGCTACAAGGTGACCCCCTCCGCGGGGGTGATCATGGGCCTGCGCGGCGGGATGACCGATCGTATGTGGGACCGCTTCGTCGGCTCGCAGTACCCGCAGCCGAAGCCAGATGCCTAGCGTTGCCTGAGCCGGGCGGGATGATCGCCGTTTCGGATCGCCCTCTGGCGGAAAGTAGGATCTAGACGATGGCGCGCCTGCTGAAAACCCTCACCCTCGCCGGAATCGGCTACGGCCTGTGGGTCTGGCTGAAGGGCATGCTTGACGAGCCACCTCACCCCATCGAGCGCGAGGCTCCGACGGAGCCCGCCAAGCCCGCTCCGAATTCGGCTTCCTCGAACGGCGGGGCCGCGACCAAGGCCGAGCTCTACGAGCGGGCGCAGGAACTCGACATCGAGGGCCGCTCGAAGATGAGCAAGGCCGAGCTCGAGCGCGCCATCCGCGACGCCGGCTGAGTAGGCCGGGCTCAATCGCGCCCTGGCTGAGCCTGAGGCGGAGGGGGTGGGATTCGAACCCACGAAGGACCGAAGGCCCTTACCGGTTTTCGAGACCGGCCCGTTCAACCGCTCCGGCACCCCTCCGGGGAGGGGCAAGGCTAGCGATGGAAGCGCGGACGGGCCGGGGCAGCGATCAGCGGGCGAGCTCGCCCTGGAGCACGTAGCGCAGGACCGCGACCACCTGCGCGGGAGACTCCGCCGTCGCGGACGCGTTGCGGTCGATCTCTTTCAGCGCGTGGTCGTGCTCGGGTGGGTGGAGCGTGATGATCGGCTTGCCGAGCGCGGCCGCGAAGCCGGCGTCGAAGGCCGCGTTCCACTGCTTGTACTTTTCGCCGAAGCGAACGACGACTACGTCGGCGCGGCGGATCAGGGTCTGGGTGCGGATCGCGTTCACGCCCGCGCCCTTGTGGTCCTTCCAGAAACTCTCGGACTCGTCGCCCATGATCGCGACGCCGACGTCGTCGGAGGCACCGTGATCGGTGACCGGGCCGCTGAACTCGACGTCAAGGCCGGCGTCCTTGGCCCCAGCCGCGATCTGCTCGCGCCAGTCGCTGTGGATCTCGCCCGCCAGGTAGACGTTCCAGGTCATCGGCTCGGATGCTAGCCAACCCGATCGGCTCCGCATCTCGGGACCGGCCAAGGGCCGGGAGGCCCCGATGGGGCCTATATTTCGGGACGCCCGGAGAGGTGTCCGAGTGGCTTAAGGAGCGCGCTTGGAAAGCGCGTGGGCGTTAATCGCGCCTCGTGGGTTCGAATCCCACCCTCTCCGCTGTGAAGAGGAGACGAGCGCTAGCGGCGGCTGTGCTTTCGGTGACTGCGGCTCTCTGGGCCATCCCGCAGGCTGCCTCGGCGCACCCCCTGGGCCAGTTCTCGGTCAACCACGTCACCTAGACCCTCTCAGCGCCGAGCGGCGAAGAACCCCGAGAGCAGCTCGCCCGCCTCGGCCGCGAGCAGTCCCGACTCGACCGCAGGACGGTGGTTGAGGACGGCGGCCGCCGGCGGCCGGTAGAGGTCGAGCACCCCGCCGGCCGCGCCGCCCTTCGGGTCCGGTGCGGCGAACACCAGCCGCGGCACTCGCGCCAGCGAGATCGCGCCCGCGCACATCGCGCACGGCTCGAGGGTCACGTAGATGGTCGTGTCGGGGAGCCGCCAGCCGCCCAGCGCCTCCGACGCCTCGCGGATCGCCAGCACCTCGGCGTGGGCGGTCGGGTCGCCGCGCCGCTCGCGCTCGTTGGCGGCCTCGCCGAGCACCTCGTCTCCGCGTGCGACCACGGCGCCGATCGGCACGTCGCCGCGCTCGGCGGCCTCGTGCGCCAGCTCCAGCGCCCTGCCCATGTGGCGGCGGTCGGCGTCGCTGAACGAAGCGGGTGATGTGTGATCGGCCATGAGCAGTCAGTATCAACGGCGATGAAGGCCAACATCATCCCGGTGTTTGCGGCGATCGCCCTGGCGTCGGCGCTTCCGGCGGCGGGATGCGGCGGCTCTGACGAGCCGGCGACGACCGGGCCCGCCCGCACGGTCACCGAGCCGCCTCCCCTCAGCCCAGGCGAGGTCGCCCTGCTCGACCGCACCCGCGCCGCGGTCGATTCGTACTGCGTCCACGTCGGCGCCCGCGTCGCCGAGGGCCGGGGCCCCGAACCGGCGCGCTTTGACCGCGTCCTCGCGCAGGTCGCGCGACTGGAGCGCCTGGCGCGCGCCGAGCCACTCGCGCCCGCCCCCGACGGCTCGACCCCGCGCTTCGCACTGGGCGACATCGCCGAGGACCTCGAGGGCTCCAACTGCGACCCGCGCCTCGCGCGGCGGATCGACGAGGCGCTGGCGGCGCTGCCCCAGGGCTAGCGGCGGCGGTGCCCTGCCGCGAACGGCTACTTGACGCCGCAGCGCTCGCGCTTGGGGCAGCGGTCGCGGCCCTTGCCGCCGCGCAACCGGTCGCGGCCCTTGCCGCCCGCAAGGAAGTCGTTCCCGTTTCCGCCCAGCAGGGTGTCCCGCCCGGGGCCGCCGAAGAGCCTGTCGCGACCGCCCTGGCCGCAGATCAGGTCGTTGCCGCGCAGGCCGCGGACCCTGTCGGGCCCGGCGCCGGCGGCGATCACGTCACGCCTGGGCGTCCCGGTGATCTTGTCCCTCCCGTTCGTCCCGGCGATGGTGGCCCTCTGGCCGCGGCAGCGCCGCTCGGCCACGTTCGGGGTCGGCGTCCCGCCCCCTGTCGTCCCGGGGTCGCCCTTGGTCACGGAGCCGTCGGCCTCGCGCGGGTCGTCGAGCAGCATCTCGACGTTGCGGTCCTCGGGAGTCCCCTCGCCGCTGAAGTTGTTGTCGGGATCATTGAACGAGAGCGTGCGACCGATAGAGGCGAGCTGGCCCGTGTCGAAGGCCGCGGCGGACTGAGGCTCCGGAGGCTGCTGGGAGGGCGAGGCAGCATCGAGCACGGTGCCGAAGATCGAGAGGGTGCCGTCGTGGTTGTCCATGACCTCGATCAGGCGGTGCTGCTGGGGCCAGTCGGCGGTGGCCGAGCTGTTGATTTCCCACCAGACGCTCTGGTCGGTCCGGGTGAAGGGAATCAGGCGGTGCTCGTGGGTGTGACCGGCGACGTAGGCAAGCACGTTCGGGTAGTCGTCCAGGAGCTCGACGAAGCTCTCGCGCGGGTCGCCGGGGACCGGGTCGGTGCCCAGATGTATCGGGGCCGAGACGCGCGGGTCGCGGTCACAACCGGGGTTGATGTCGTGCTCGGGCGTGTCACCGTGGCTGTCGTTGACCGTGCACGCAAGGGCCTGCTCGTCGGCGATCTCGGTGGTCATCGAGCGGACCGGGTGGTGGCCGTAGAGGACGATCAGCTTGTCAGCGGCCTGGGCGGCGTCGAGCTCGTCACGGATACACTGGAACTGCGGGTCGTCGATGTTGCCGTTCGAGGAGCCGGACGCGACGCCCTCGGAGGTCTGGCCGCCCTCGGAGTTCGTGTCGACGTTGATGAACCGGAAGCCGGGCGTCTCGGGCGGGTCCCAGGCGTAGTAGGAGGCGTTGCCGTTGGATGCCGTTTCCTCCGCCGGATCGACGAAGTCGAAGCCGTGGCCGTTGTCGTTATCCAGACTCTCGCCGAGCACCTGCTTGATCTGGGGCCGGTCGAGGTAGCGGCGCTCGGGGTCGGGCGGGACGAGCATGCCCGCCGCCGTCGGGGACAACAGCAGGTTCGGGTCGGGGACGAAGTCGGGGCCGGGGCCCGAAGGTGGAATCGCGAGGGTGGTGCCGAGCGCCTTGAAGCAGGCCGTGGCGATGTCCTCGAATGAGGCGTTCGCGTCCTCGTTGCCCTGGGCGAGCACGTCGTGGTTGCCGTTCGACCAGTACGAGGGGACTGGGAAGCCGGGGACACCGAGGCCCTCGGGCCTGAAGAGCCGCGCCTGCGCGCGGTCCATCAGCCCCGTGTACATCGGCCAGTCCGCGTACTGGCCGAGCGGCTGGTCGGGGTCGTAGTAGGCGGGCTGCGGGCCCGGCGGCGCCGAGGCCGGGTAGTCGTCGTAGTCCTGGACCCCGGTGTAGAGGGCGGCCTCGGCTGCGGCCGCGGCGGCGCTTCCTCCCTCGGAGGCGAGGTAGGCGACGCAGCTCGGCTTGGAGAGGAACGCGGGGCTCGAATAGAAGGCCGGGTCGGTTACCCCGCTGTTGAAGTTCGGCGGCGGATCGTCCGGCGGCGTGCCCTCGATCAGCTGGCGGGTCCAGCGGAACTCGTTGCGCTGGGCGTTGTCGGCCTGGTCCCCGGTCATCAGGGCGAAGTCCATCGAGTTGCCCGTGCCGTCGCCCTGGGGGACGGGACTGGACGGCGCGAAGCGGTTGACCTGGCGAATCGAGGCGTCGATCACGAAGGGGTGGAAGGCCTCCATCGGCCTCCAGGCCGAGCTCGCCGCCGCGTCCGCGAACTCGACCCGGGCGGGCGACTCCTCGTCGGCGAGCTGGAAGTCGGTCAGCTGGGCGAAGTAGGCGAGCGAGGTGCGGCGCGTCTCGCGCCCGTTCTGGGCGGGTGTCGAGGCGGGCGCGCGAACGATGTAGTCGTCGTTGACCTGCTGGACGCTCAGCGTCTTGTAGTTCGGGTCGCTCGACTCGGTGAGGACCTGCTCGAGCGTCGTGTGGCCCTCGGTGTCGACCGGCGGGTGGATCGCGTAGGCGGCTCCGCCCATACCCAGCGCGGCCAGGGTCGCACACGCCGCGATCCGAGCCCGCGACGCAAACAGCGCCTGATGTATCTGCCTTCCCATTTCGTTGCTCGATCGCGACCTTACCCGGGCGCGATCTACGCCAAACCTACCTCAACAGGCATCGTGGTGCGCCGGTTCGGGCAGGTACTTTGCCCTGCGTATCGTGTTCTGACCCTCACGTGAAGCGGATCGCGACACTCATGCTCGTGGCCGCCGCGGCGACCGCGCTCCTGCTTCCGGGCGCAGCCGGCGGCGCGCCGCACCCCGGGTTCGCGGGTCCTGGTTTCGTGCCGGGC
>Ga0183260_10001978_pt1 | contig 17113 bp, 19 predicted proteins | sample AntDrymUQ4972206_2_FD_129768 | JGI IMG/M metagenome (GOLD analysis project Ga0183260, IMG submission 129768) | Polar desert sand microbial communities from Dry Valleys, Antarctica - metaG UQ497 (22.06) (version 2) (version 2) | ecosystem: Environmental > Terrestrial > Soil > Desert | place...
GACCGGCGGGGCTCAGCTCAGCCGGCCGGTCGGCCCGCAGCCGGCGGCCCGTGCGGGCGAAGCTCACGCTCGGCGTAGCGACCGACCCGGTACGTCGACCAGCCGTCGCCGACGGCGCCCACGCCCCCGCCCAGCAGGGGGATCCGGCGACCCACCGCCGTCGCCATGCGCCGGCCACCGACGCGACCCACGAGCTCGGTGGTGACCTCCTGCGCGATCCGCTCGTCGAGCCCGACGTCGTGGACCGGTGAGGTGGCGATCCCCATCGGCGTGGCCGGCAGGGCGCCGGACCGCGCGAGCTCGGTCACGACGCTCTCGCCCAGCAGACACGTCAGCACCGCGTTGCGTACGCGCCGGTCCTCGAGGTCGTAGCCGCGCAGGTGCGCGATCGCGGCGACGAGGTGGCACTGCAGCAGCGCCAGGCCGGAGACGTTGGCCGGGATGGTGAGCGCGGCGGTCACGAGACCGCCCAGGTTGGTGACGAAGCCCTGGGCCCCGGCGACCCGCACGTGCCCGTCGATCAGCGCCGACACCGCGACCGCCTGGTCCCCGTCGGCCTGGCGCAGCCGGGCGTTCGCCTGCGCGGCAGCGCCACGGAACGGTCCCGCACCGTCGATGGCGCGTTCGAGCACCTCGCGGACGAAGCCCGCGCTGAGCTGGGGGGCGATGCGCGTGCTGGCCGGGACCAGGCTCCGAGCCGCGGCGCGGGCGGCTCCGCTTGCCAGACCCATGGTCCTCCTGTCGCCTGCGTACGGGTGCCGCCCAGCGTAGGCGCTGTCCCCCGTGGACGCCCGAGGCAGCCGCCGCCTGGCCGCGGGCGCCCGCTGCGACGATGGAGCGGTGCCGGTGCCGCTCCCACCCTCGCGCTGGGCGTTCGACCCCACCGCGTGGCCGGCCGACGAGGCCGTGGCGGTCGGGGCCGACCTCGAGCCGGCGACGCTGGTGTCGGCGTACCGCGCCGGCGCGTTCCCGATGCCGCTGGACGACGTCGGCCCGATGGTGTGGTGGTCGCCGCAGCGCCGGGGTGTCCTGCGCCCGCGCGGGCTGTACGTCTCCCGGTCGCTGCGACGGTCCCTGCGCGGGTACGAGACTCGCGTCGACACGGCGTTCGACGACGTGCTCCGCTGCTGCGCCGATCCGCGCCGCGACGGGGCCTGGATCAGCGAGGACATCCGGCGGGCGTACGGACGCCTGCACGCCCTGGGCTGGGCGCACTCGGTGGAGACCTATGACGCCGACGGGCGGCTGGTGGGCGGACTCTACGGCCTGGCCGTGGGTGGGCTGTTCGCGGGCGAGTCGATGTTCCACCGGGCGAGGGACGCCTCCAAGGTCGCGCTGGTGGCGCTGGTCGGGCTGTTGTCGTCGGACGGACACGCGCAGCGGCGGCTGGTCGACGTGCAGTGGCGTACGCCGCACCTGGCGAGCCTCGGGGTCGAGGAAGTGGACCGCGCCGACTACCTGCGGCTGCTCCCGACGCTGCTCGAGGTGCCGCTGCCGGCTGCGTTCGCCGGCGCGTAGGCCGACGGTCCGTCGTGGGGCAGACTGGTGGCGTGCCCGAGCTGCCCGAGGTCGAGGTGCTGGCCGGCGACCTGCGCCAGCGCCTGGTCGGTCGCGCCGTGACGCGCGTCGACCCGGTGGCGTTCAACGCGCTGAAGACGTTCGACCCGCCGGTGTCGGCGCTGGCGGGCTCGTTCGTCGACGGGGTGCAGCGGCACGGCAAGTTCCTCGACGTCGAGGTCGGCGGCCTGCACCTGGTGCTGCACCTGGCCCGGGCCGGCTGGCTGCGCTGGCGCGACGAGGTCCCGGCGGCACCGCCCCGACCGGGCAAGGGACCGCTCGCGCTGCGGGTCGTGCTCGACGACGGCAGCGGCTTCGACGTGACCGAGGCGGGTACGAAGAAGAGCCTCGCCGTCTACCTGGTGCGCGACCCCTCCGACGTCCCCGGCGTCGCTCGCCTCGGGCCCGACCCGCTGGCCGACGCCTTCACCGTGGACGTGCTCGGCGACATCCTGCGCGGCGCGGGCCGTGCGCAGGTCAAGGGTGTGCTGCGCTCGCAGTCCGTCATCGCCGGCATCGGCAACGCGTACTCCGACGAGATCCTGCACGTGGCCCGCATGTCGCCGTTCAAGCCCGCCTCGAGCATCACCGGCGACGACCTGGCGCACCTGTACGACGCCGTGCGGACGACGCTGACCGACGCCGTGCGCCGATCCGACGGGGTCGCCGCGTCGGAGCTGAAGAAGGAGAAGAAGACCAACCTGCGGGTGCACGCCCGCACCGGGCTGCCGTGCCCGGTGTGCGGCGACACCGTCGCCGAGGTGAGCTTCGCCGACTCGTCCCTGCAGTACTGCCCGACCTGCCAGACCGGCGGCAAGCCGCTCGCCGACCGCCGGCTGTCCCGCCTGCTCAAGTGAGACGTGCAACGTCGGAACGCGCTGGATCCGTCTCAGGGGAGTGAGCGACACGGGTGGCGACGCGGAGTTCCGCGACTTCGTGGCGTCCCGCTCGCCCGCGCTGATGCGGCTGGCGTACCTGCTGGCCGCCGATGCAGCTGCGGCGGAGGACCTGCTCCAGACCGCGCTGCTGCGCACCTACCTGCGCTGGATGCGGATCAGGCACGACCCCGAGGCGTACGTGCGACGGGTGCTGGTCACTGTCGCAGTCGACGAGCGCCGCCGGCCGTGGCGGCGGGAGCGCGCCACCGCCGAGGTGCCGGAGCACCCGGCGTCGGAGGACCCGCTGACCGGTGTCGACGAGGCCGACCGGCTGCGTGTCGCGCTGGCGGCGACCGCCGATCACCCGGGAGGGACATCATGACCGGACCGCACGACAGCGATACCGCCGACACCCGGGAGCCGCTGGAGCGGCTCGCGGAGTTGGCGCCTCTGCCGCGGCCGTCGCTCGCCGACGACGTGGCGGCGCGCGGACGGTCCGTACGCCGCCGGCGCCGCGGCGCCGCGGCGGTCGGGAGCGCGGCGCTGGCGGTGCTAGTCGTGGTCGCGGCCGGGGTGGCACTGTCCGGGGACGCCGAGCCGGGCGCCGAGCCGCCCGTGGCCGGGGATCCCACCAGGGCGCCGACCAGCGCGCCGCCGCCTTGCCCAGGCGAGGGCCCCAGGCGGGACCCGGTGCGGGCTGCGGTCAGCGCGACCGCGATCCGAGCGCTCCTGGCGGACCTGCGCGAGGGCGAGCCCGGCCGGATCACCAGGCTCTTCATCCGCGGTCCGGTGTGTCCGGGAGGCACCTCCACGCCGGAGCGCAGCCCCTGCCGGACCTGGACGGCTCGGGAGCGGGACGCGCTCGTGTCCATGCTGGACGACGTCGCCCCGGTGCGTCTGCTCCCTCGTTCGCCGATGATCGGGGGCCCGCTCGGTCGCGGGGACATCGGGTTCGACGGCACCCCGCACGTCACGGTCGCACGGCTGCGCGTCGAGAGCCCCACCGCAGGGACGCTCCGGGTCGTCGGCTTCGACGGCGTCCGGGACTGCTTGGCCTCGGACTACCTGGTCGAGCAAGACGACAAGGGGAGGTGGGCGACGGTCGGTGTCGAGGGTTCGGTCAGGCAGCTGGTCTGCTGACCGCGCGTCGACATTGCGGTAGCCGGCACTACCCGAATGTCGATGCGTCTGCTGAGTACGATCCGGGGGTGACAGCGGCAGGGACGGGAGCGGCGGCGCGCGACGCCGGCGACCCGCCGCGCGGCTGGGCGTACGCACCGGACCCGCGCGTGCTCACCGCCGCGACCGTCGTCACGGTCGTCCGTACCCTCGCCGCGGTGGGCCTGGGACTGGCCGCGGCCGCCGCCGCCGACCCCGACACCGCCCTGCGGCTGCTCATCGCGTCGCTGGTGACGTACTGGGTCGGGGACATGGCCGACGGGGCCATCGCCCGTTGGCGCGACCACGAGACCCGCTTCGGCGCCGTGCTCGACATCGTGTGCGACCGGGCCTGCGCGTTCTGCTTCTACCTCGGGGTCGTCTGGTACCTGCCCGGGCTGGTGCTCCCGGTAGCGGTGTACGTGCTGGAGTTCGCCGTGGTCGACACCGTGCTGTCGCTGGCGTTCCTCGCGTGGCCGCTGCTGAGCCCCAACTACTTCGACCTCGTCGACCGGACCATCTGGCGGTGGAACTGGTCCAAGCCGGCCAAGGCCGTCAACTCCTCGGCGTTCGCGGTGCTCCTGCTGTCCGAGAATGTCGTGCTGTGCACGGCGATCGCGGGGGCCCTGCTGGTCCTCAAGACGACGTCGCTCGTGCGGCTGGTACGTCTCGGCGTCCCGGTGCCCGGCGCACGCCCGGACCGCGCCAGCGCGTGAGGCGAGCCGCTCGGCAAGACCCGAGGCGTCCGTGACCCTCCTCGCCGCCACGTTCGGGTTCGCGCTGCTGTCGGCGATCGTCCCGATCGCCAACATCGAGGCGTTCCTCGCCGCGGGCACCGCGGCGGGATCGTCGACGTGGTGGGCACTGGCGCTGGTCGCGACGGCCGGGCAGATGCTGGGCAAGGTCGGCTTCTACCTGCTCGGGCGGGAGTCGACGCAGTGGGCGTGGGTGCGCCGGCGCACGGCCGGCGGCAAGGCCGAGCGGTGGCTGGCCCGGCTGACGCTGACGGCGGAGCGGCGGCCCTGGTCCACCTGGCTGGTCGTGGCGGCGTCGGCGGTCGTGGGCATCCCGCCGTTCGCGATCGTCAGCGTGCTGGCCGGGCAGGTCCGGGTGCCGCTCGTGGTGTTCCTCGTGGTCGGTTCGGCTGGCCGGTTCGTCCGCTTCGCCGCGATCGTGCTCGGCGTCGAGTCGCTGACCGAATGGTTCTGAGCCAGGGCTGCGTGCTGCCGCGTACGGGTGCTGGCGCCGTCGGTCGTCGCGGCAAGTGCTGCTCCCGGCCCGACGGCCGTCGTCGGCTCAGATCACGGCGGGCGCGGCGCCGGTCTCGCTGACCATCGGGCGTCCCGCCCGCTCCCAGCCGAGCATCCCGTCGGAGACGTTGACGACGTCGGCGCCGTGCGCGGCGAGCAGTTGCGCGGCATGCTGGGAGCGCCCGCCGACCTTGCACACCACGACCACCCGCTCGACACCGGGCGCGCCGGCCACGGCACCGACCCGCCCGGCCAGCTGGCCCAGGGGCAGGTGCATCGCCTCCGGCGCGTGCCCGGCGGCCCACTCGTCGGGCTCGCGTACGTCGAGCAGCAGCGTGGTCTCGGGGAGCTGCGCCGGCAGGCCCGCCGCCGGCGCCTGCGGGATGTCCCGGGGGTACTGGTGGTCCATCCCCCCATCCAACCAGCGCCCACCCGCCGAAGCCGCGCCTCGGCCGCAGTTTGCCCCGTTAACGCGGCAACCTGCCTCCATCGCCGGGCAATCCGCCGCGCAAAGCGGCGCTCTGCCACGTTTACGGGGGAAACGGCTCGGGGCCGGGGCGGACGCGGTGCGCCGATGACCATGGCGCGGCGCGTCGGGCGCGCGGACCGGGTCGGCTAGCCTCGACCGCGAGCCCGGAGCATCGAGCGTCTCGCCGGAGGTGTCGACCGTGCCAGCCGCCGCGGTGCCGTTGGTATGCCCGCAGGTGGTGGCGCACCGGGGATCCAGCGTCGACGAACCCGAGCACACCAGGTCCGCGTACGCCCGCGCGCTCGACGAGGGCGCCGAGGCGTTGGAGTGCGACGTCCGGCTCACCGCGGACGGGCACCTGGTGTGTGTCCACGACCGCCGTGTCGACCGGACGAGCACCGGCCGCGGCGCCGTGTCGACGCTGCCGCTCGCCGACCTCGAACGCTGGGACTTCAGCTCGTGGAAGCAGCCCTGGGCCGACCTCGACGACGACCTGGACGAGGTGCCCCCGGGCGCCGTGCTCACCTTCGAGGGCCTGTGCGCGATGGTGCGCGACCACGATCGGGTCGTGCAGGTCGCGGTCGAGACCAAGCACCCCACGCGGTACGCCGGCCTGGTGGAGCGCCGGCTGGTGGAGGTGCTGCGCCGGTTCGGGTGGGCGCACGCCGTGCCCGACCGGCCCGCCCGGGTGCGCGTCATGAGCTTCTCGTGGATGTCGTTGCGGCGCGTGCGGGAGTGGGCGCCGTCGGTGCCGACGGTCTTCCTCATGGACCGGGTGCCGCTGCGCTACCGCGACGGCTCGCTGCCGCTCGGGAGCCGGATCGCCGGCCCGAGCATCGACATCGTCCGCGCGCACCCGTCGTACATCGCCCGGGCGCGCGCTCGAGGGCACAGGGTGCACGTCTGGACGGTCAACGACGTGGCCGACGTGGAGCTGTGCCTGCGCCTCGGCGTGGATGCCGTGATCACCGACAACCCCGCGGAGGTCGGGCGCCTGCTGACGAGGAGCGGAAGCGGTGGCTGAGGTGATGTTTCGGTCCGGCGCACAACGGGTATAGGAGCATGAGGGAGGCGACCGGACGTCAGGAGCACGTGGGTGCGTCAGTGGCAGCACGTGGCCCGGTGACAACGGAGGACCCCGCGTCACGGCGAGTGGTCCTGCCCTCGTCGGTCACCGCGGTGCGCAGCGCGCGCACGGAGCTGGCCAGCTTCCTGCGCGACAGCGGGGTGCGCGACAGCGTGGTCGACGACGCGGTGGTGATCCTGTCCGAGTTGGTCACCAACGCCGTACGCCACGCCTCGGCCGGACCTGGCGACGAGTTGCGAGTGGAGTGGACGTTGGAGTCGCGCCGGCTGCGGATGCGGGTGAGCGACGGGGGGCGGCGCAGCCCCCCCACGCTGCACGACCAGGGTGCGGTGGGTGGCCGCGGGCTGTCCATCGTGGCCGCCCTCGCCGACTCCTGGTCGCTGGAGCGGGCCGAGCGGGGGACGACCGTCACCGCCGTCCTGCGGGTGCCCTAGGGTCACCTCCCGTGGGCAAGAAGTCGCGGGTCAAGCAGCGGTCGCAGCCGGCGGACGGAGCCCGCGAGTCGGGTCCGGAGGGCTCGGACGCGGGGCCGGTGGCTCCGCGCCAGCCCTGTCCGTGCGGATCGGGCCGGCGCTACCGCAACTGCCACGGTCGCGCCGACGGCGGGCCGGCGCCCTTCGTCGCCCGCACGTTCGAGGGGTTGCCGGGCGAGTGCGACTGGGTGGCCCTGCGGGAGATCGTGCCCGCGGCGACCGCCCCCCTGGCACTGCGACCGGGGGTCGGCGACGACAGCGACGTCACTGTCTGCTCCCTGCTGCCGCTGGCAACCCCGGCCCTGGTCCGCAGCGACGGCTCGGTGCTCCTGGGCCTGCAGGTGCGCGCGCAGTACGGCGACGCCAGCCGGGACCTCGCCCACGCCCTCGAGCTCGCGCTCGCAGCCGATCCGGGTCAGCAGGTGGACCTCCCGGGACAGCCGCCCGAGGGGCCGCGGCTGCAGCAGCTGGTGGACCCGGTGGCGCCGTTCGACGTCACGGTGCACGCGGGCTTCGACTATTGGGTCTCCGACCGCGACGACCCGGACGCGGACGTGGCGGCCGCCCTGCAGAGCGCCAACGACGCCGCCTCGCCGACCGTGCGCCTCGAGGGCGTCGAGGCGGCGTACTGGACCCGGATGGGTGAGCGCGAGTTCGTCCGCTGGGTCCGCCCCGAGGACGAGACACGGCTGCTGGACGCGCTGGCGCGGCTGCACGCCGCCGGCGCGGACGGGCTCGGCGGCTCCAGCCGGCTGCTGGGCATGTTCCGAGCCCACGGCCTACTCACCCCGGTCTGGGAGGTCCCGCTCGGCACCGGCGCCGACGGGTTAGCGACCGACGTCGGCCCGCTGTCCGACCGGCTGGACGGCGCCCTAGCCCAGGACGCGCCGCTGACCGCCGAGCAGCGGGCGGCGCGCAACGGGCTGGCCAACCGCCAGCTCACCATCCGCTGAGCCGCTGAGCCGACATCGTCTCCGAGGGTGCGGATCGGCTGCTCGGCCGACCGGATCCGTCGGCGAATCGGCATCCAGCAACGGATTCGGTGGCAGGCGCGGTGGACCTGGGCAGATCGGTTTGCACCGCCCCCTGCCGCGCCCTACGCTTCTCGAAGCCCGGTCGTCGTTGTTTCCCCCGTCAGCGACGGCCGGGCCTTTGCCTGCCCGATGGCCTCATGCTGACTCGTCGCCCAGCGCGGCACGGCTCACCGGGCACGACATGCAGCGCGGTCCGCCCCGCCCGGACCCCAGCTCTGAGCCCGAGATCGCGATCACGTCGATGTCCGCCTCGACCAGCCGGGCGTTCGTCTCGGTGTTGCGCTCGTAGGCGACGGCCACCCGCGGTGCGACCGCGAGGGTGTTGTTGCCGTCGTCCCACTGCTCCCGCTCGGCGGTGACGGGATCGAGGCCGGTGTCGATGCGGTGCAGCCGGTCGATGCCCATCGCGGCCGCTGCCGCCTGCAGGAACGGCGCGGGGGCGGCCACCTGGAGCAGCAGCTCCCCGGGGTCGGGTCCGCCGGTCGCCGCCAGCCCGGCCGGGTCGCCGTCGGCCGCCGTGACCGCGAAAGCCTGCAGGGTGTCGGCGATGTTCGGGTACAGCAGGACCGTGTCGACGTCGACCATGGTGACGACGGTGTCGAGGTGCATGGTCGCGCGCCGCTGCGCGATCGGGACCGCCAGCACCGTGTGCGCCAGGCCCGCACCGATGACCTGACGGGCGAAACGCTCGGCGCCGGCCGGCGTCGTACGCTCGCCCACCCCGACGGCCACCACCCCCGGCGCCAGCAGCAGCACGTCGCCGCCCTCGACGTGCTCGAGCTGCCACCCGTGCAGCCGGGGTACCCCGACGAACCGGGGGTGATGGGTGTAGACGAGCTCGGTGAGCTGGGTCTCCCGCATCCGCGCCGGCATCGCCAGGCTGGTCACCGCCACCCAGTCGGTGAGCCACACCGACGAGTCGCGGGTGAACAGCAGGTTGGGCAGCGGGTCGATGACGAAGTCGTCGTGCGCCAGCAGGCTGGTGACCACGCTGTGGTCCACCCGCACCTCGTCGTTGCGCAGCCCGGCGGTGAGTGTCGCGGCCAGCGCGTCGGGGGCCAGGTCGTGCAGCGCGCCCCGCAGGTAGCGCCGCAGGGTGTCGCCCAGGTGCAGGCTGTCGGTGACCTGACGCACGGCCACGTCGCGAGCCGCACCGTCGCCGAGCGTCTCGGCGAGCAGCTCGAGCAGGTACAGCACCTCGACGTCGCGCTCGCGCAGGGCCGCGGCGAACGCGTCGTGCTCGTCCTGCGCCCGGGCGACCCAGGGGATGCCGTCGAAGAGCAACGAGTCGTTGTTGCGCGGGGTCAGGCGCCGCAGCTCGTTGCCGGGGCGGTGCAGCAGCACCGTACGCAGCCGGCCCACCTCGCTGGCGGCGCCGATCGGCGCGGGAGCAGTCATGACCGCGGAGCGTACCGATCGGGTGGCGTCGCCCTGGCGGCGGCGAACGCCCCGGCGTTGTGGCGCCACCTGCACGGGCTGTCGGCGTGTCGGCAGCGGGTTGGCGCCACAACGGGGTCGCTGGGCCAGCGGGTCAGGGCCGGACCACCGGGTCGAGGTCTCGGGCGCGGGCCGCGGCGTCGGCGAGCACGTCCTTGACCGCGCGGCCGGTAGCGCCGGCGACGGCGACCACGTCGTCGTACTCCGGCTGCCGGTTGACCACCTGCCCGCCGTGGGTCGCGGTCTTGACCCGTACGGCGTGGCCGTCGACCGCGACCACGAGCTCGCCACGGTCGAGCGACACCTTGTCGACCTCCTGCACCCGCAGGCCGATCGTGGTGGTCTCGGCGAACACGACCCGCTCGACGGGCTCCCGCACGTCGGGACGGACGAGGACCGCCAGGGTGTGCGCCGGCCGCCCCTTCTTCATGAGGATGGGGGTGAGCCACGCGTCGGAGGCCCCGGCCTCGAGCAGCCGGGTCAGCACCCCGGGCCACAATCGGGGGTCGAGGTCGTCCACGTTGGTCTGCAGCAGCAGCGGGCGGGCGCCGGGCTCGGCCGGGGCCCGTGGGGGAGCGAGTCCCGGCGCCGGCGCGGGTGGGACGGCCGGGCGGGCTCCGGACGGTGCGGTCGCGGTGCCGACTAGCAGCCGCAGCACGTTGGGGTGGCCGTCGAGGTCGCGGCTGCCGGCGCCGACTCCCACGGTCGACACGGTCATCGGCGGTTGGCTGCCCCAACCGTCGACGGCCGTGGCGAGCACGGCCGCACCGGTCGGCGTGGCCAGCTCGACGTCCACCGGGCCGCCGACGGTGGGCGTCCCGGTGAGCAGCGCGGCCACGGCGGGGACGGGGACGGGCAGGCGTCCGTGGCCCGTACGGACGGTGCCGCCGCCGACCGCGACCGGCGAGCCGGTGAGGGTGACGAGGCCGAGGTGGTGCAGCCCCGCCGCGGCCCCGACGACGTCGGCGACAGCGTCGACCGCCCCGACCTCGTGGAGCTCGACCCGGTCGAGATCGCCGCCGTGCACGGCAGCCTCGGCCGCGGCGAGTCGGGCGAAGGTCGCGACCGCCCGCTCGCGTACGGCGTCGCCGAGGCCCGAGGCCGCGAGCAGGGCGCGGACGTCGGACCAGGCGCGGTGCGGGTGTCTGTCCGGCGCGGCGCCGGGCGCGTCCGGCGGCTCGTCCGCGGCGCGCCCGTCGACCTCGACGTGCACCCGCAGCGCCCGAAGCCCCCCGCGACGCACCTGCTCGCCGCGCAGGGTGACCGTGCCCGGGAGTACGGCGTCGACGGCGTCCTGCAGCACCCGCAGGGGTACGCCGGCGTCGACGAGTGCGCCAAGGAGCATGTCGCCGGCGACCCCCGAGGACGAGTCCACCCACCCGACCCGGGCACCCCGCCGCGACCCGGGGCTCGAGACATTCGGGTCGTCGGCGCGGCCAGGGTGTCTCGACATCGGTGCCGGGGCAGTCGCGGCCTGCGCGTTCGTCCGGGGTCGGTGCTCGCGCCGACCCGCGTTGCGGGCCACCCGTGCGGCGAAGACTCCGGCGCCGAACCCGTTGTCCACGTTGACGACGGTGACACCGGGCGCGCACGAGTTGAGCATCGCGAGCAGAGCCGCCACCCCACCGAAGGAGGCGCCGTAGCCGACGCTCGTGGGCACCGCGACCAGAGGAACGCCGACGAGTCCCCCCACGACGCTCGGCAGCGCACCCTCCATCCCCGCGACGACGACCAGGCAGTCGGCGTCGACCAGCTCCTCGCGCACGTCGAAGAGCCGGTGCAGCCCGGCCACCCCGACGTCGCCGACGAGCCGGACGCCGGCCCCGTGGACCTGCGCGGTGAGCACCGCCTCGGCGGCTACCGGCAGGTCCGACGTGCCGGCGGTCACCACGCACACGGTGCCGCGTGGCTCCGGGAGCGGGCCCAGCGTCGCCGCCCGGGCGACGGGGTCGATCCGTGCCTCGGGCAGCCGGTCGCGGACGCCGTCCAGCGCCTCGGGTTCGAGGCGGGTGGCCAGCACGGCGCGGTCGGGGTGGGCGGCGTGCAGTGCCCGCAGGACCTCGACGACCTGGTCCGGCGTCTTGCCGGTGCCGAGGACCACCTCGGGGTCGCCCGTACGCCGCCGCCGGTCGGTGTCCAGCCGGGCGTAGCCGAGGTGGTGCGCCGGCTCCGCCTCGGCCTGCTCGCCGTGGTCGGTGCCGTGGTCGGTGCCGTCGGCATCATCGGCGTGGTCGGCGCCGTGGACCGGATCCGGCTGGCCGGACGTCTGCTCCACGGGGCCGACGGTAGCCCTACGCTGGCGCGGTGCCCGGAGTGCCTCCAGCCCGCTACGCCTACCTCGGCCCGGCGGGCACGTTCACCGAGCAGGCGTTGCGGGCGTTGTCGGCCGCTCGCGGCGCGCGCGCGGAGCCGTACGTCGGGGTGGCCGCGGCGCTGGACGCCGTCCGCGGCGGCGACGTCGACGGGGCCGTCGTCCCGCTGGAGAGCTCGGTCGAGGGCGCGGTGTCGGTGACGCTGGACGAGCTCGCTACGGGGGCCCCGCTGGTGATCACCCGCGAGGTCACCGTGCCCGTCCAGCTGGCGCTGCTCGCCCGTCCCGGGCGCGACCTGTACTCGGTGGCCACGGTCGCGACCCACCCGCACGCGGCCGCCCAGTGCCGCGGCTGGCTGTCCCGGCACCTGCCCACCGCCGAGGTCGTGCCGCTCGGGTCGACCGCGCAGGCGGCGGAGATGGTGTCGGGGGCCGACGCGATCTACGACGCGGCGATCGCCGCCCCGGTCGCCGCCGAGCACTACCGGCTCTCGGTGCTCGCGCACGGCATCGGCGACAACCCCGACGCGGTGACCCGGTTCGTCCTGGTGTCCCGACCCGGTGCCCTGCCGGCGCGGACGGGGGCCGACCGGACGACCGTCGTCGCGTTCATCCGCGACGACCACCCCGGCGCTTTGATGGAGGTGCTCGACCAGTTCGCCCTGCGCGGGGTCAACCTGACCCGGATCGAGTCGCGCCCGACGGGCACCGCACTCGGGCACTACTGCTTCTCCATCGACTGTGAGGGTCACGTCGCCGACGCCCGCGTCGGCGAGGCGCTGATGGGCCTGCGCCGGGTGTGTGCCGACGTGCGCTTCCTCGGGTCGTACCCCCGACTCGACGAGGTGCTGACCCACGAGCGGGACGGGACGAGCGACGCCGACTTCGCCGACGCGAGCGGCTGGCTGGCGCGGCTGCGCGACGGACGGTGAGCAGGCGCCTACCCTGCCCACGTGAGCGAATCCGTCGTGGCCGTCCTGGCGGTCGTGGCCGCGGCGCTGGCCGTGGTCGCCCTGGCCGTGGCTGTGCTCGCCCTGCGGCGTACCGCTTCGGCGACCCGCCGCCGGTCACGGCGCCGGGTGCCTGCGGACCTCGATGCCGTGGCGCGGGCGGTGAGCGACCTGCGGGTCGAGTCCACGCGGGCGCTGCGGCACCTGGCGGTGGTGCGCTACGACGCCTTCGGGGACATGGGGGGGCACCTGTCGTGGTCGCTGGCCATCGTCGACGACGAGGGCGACGGGGTGGTCCTCACCGCGATCCACGGACGGTCCGACACCCGTACGTACGCCAAGAACGTCAGCACCTGGGAGAGCAGCACCCAGCTGTCGCCCGAGGAGGCCGAGGCCATCGCCCTGTCCCGCCGCTGACCGCTGCCGGATCCGCCGGGTGAGCGGGCCCGCCCGTGCTCAGCCGGCGCCGACCGTGGGGAAGCGGCCCTGACCGATTCCCCCGTTAACGTGGCAAAGGCGCCGTCCCCCTGCTCGATCTGCCCCGCAAGGGGGCGCATTGCCACGTTAACGGGGCAAAGCGCCGCTCGCGCGGGCGGCAGGCGGCGGCGCGGCGGGTGCGCGGGACGGTCAGCGGGGGACGCGGACGAGCAGCGTGCCCGCCAGCACCCGGCACCGCAGCTCGCGGCCCTCATCGACCGGGTCGCCGTCGAGCTGGCGCGCCAGGGGTTGGCTGGCACGGACCACGACGGACGACCCGGTCAGCCGGGCGAGCCGGTCGTCGGTGGTGCGTCCGCGACGCAGCACCCGCACGGCGACGGCCAGCCACCCCCACGTCCGCACCGGGGCCACCACGACCACGTCGAGCCGCCCGTCGTCGAAGCGGGCGTCGGGCAGCAGCGGGATGCCGGCCTGCAGCAGCCCCACGTTGCCCACCACGACCGTGCGCGCGCGGTGCCGCACGATCGGCCCGTCGTCGACCGACACCTCCACCCGTCGGGGCGCGTAGCCCAGGTTGCGCAGGCCGGATACGACGTACGCCCGCCAACCCATCCGCGCCTTGAGCGCCTCGGAGGCGCCGGCCATGATCGCGGCGTCGAAGCCGAGCCCGGCCATCACGGTGAAGGAGGTCTCCGGCAGCCCGTCGCCGCTCACCTCGACCACGTCGATGGCCCGGTCGTGCCCGGACAGCGCCACGTCCACGGCCTCGACGGGACGCAGCGGCAGGTCGAGGTTGCGGGCGAGCAGGTTGCCGGTGCCCAGCGGGACGATACCCACCGGAACCCCGGTGCGCGCGAGCTCGGAGCACACCACCCGGACGGTGCCGTCGCCGCCGGCCGCGACGACCATGTCGGTACCGGCGGCCAGCGCCGCCTCGCTCATCGCCACGCCGGCGTCGACAGCGGTCGTCTCGTAGAACCGCGGCGGGTGCCAGCCGTGCCGCGCCGCCGCGTCCGTGACCAGCTGGCGGAACGCGACCGCGTCGTCGATCTTCGTCGGGTTGAGCACGACCGCCAACCGCGAGGGACGCTCGCGCGTCGACGTCGGTGCGGGGCCCGGAGCGCGCGCCGTCCACGGCACGAGAACGGCGGCGAGCAGCAGCGGCAGCGAGGCGCCGAGCGCCCACCCGGCCACGACGTCGCTGAGGTAGTGCACGCCGAGCAGGATCCGGTCGAGCCCGATCAGCAGCCCGAGCAGCAGCCACAGCCCGTCGAGCAGCCGGCGCCGGCCCCGGCGGGTGACCGTCATGTGGGTGAGCAGCACGGCGGTCGCCACGCCGAGCCCGGCCCCGGCCGCGTGGCCGGACGGGAAGGACAGCCCGTCCATGCTCGTGAGCGGGACCGCCCACTCCGGCCGGGCTCGCCCGACGACCAGCTTGACCATGGGTGCCGACGCGGCTGTGAGTGCCACCGACAGCACGAGCCACCCCCCGACCCGCGTGCGGGCGCGCAGCACCGTCCACCCCGCCACCAGGAGCAGCAGGGCGTAGACGAACACGGGCGAGCCGACGAGGTCGACGACCTCGAACAGGTCGACGACACCCGGGTGCCCCACAAGCCGGTCGTACGCGGCCTCCGCGATGGCGCCGTCGGACTCGACGAGCGGGCCCCAGTCGGCGGCCACGAGCACCGCCAGGGCGCCGAAGACGGCGAGCAGGGAGGACCCGAGCACCAGCACGAGGCGTCGCCGCGCCGGGGGGGCGCTGACGTCGAAGGGCACGGCGCTCCTCGGTCCGCCGGCTGCTCCGCGCCGGGAATGTCGTTCGGTGGGCCAGTGACCCGGTGAACGCCTAGGCTACGGCGCGACCGATGGGGGGCCGACGCAGGCAGCTCCGCCAACGTCCGTCCCTTCCGAGAGGAGCTCCTGTGCGAGCCCCCAAGATCCTCAGCGGCCTGCTGGCCGTCCCCCTGTCGCTGTGCCTGGCGCTGACCCTGCTCGGCGCGGCACCCGCGAACGCGGCGCCCAAGCCCACCCGCGAGGTGTCGGGCAAGGTCATCAACGTCACCCAGCAGAAGCTGGCCTACAAGGGCAAGGTCTTCGGGTCCAGGGAGCCGACCTACCGCGACAAGGTGACCTACCTGCAGCGCAAGACCTGCAAGAGCTGCAACTGGCGGCGGCAGGAGACCAACCGCACCGACCGCAACGCCCGCTTCCGCTACCGCGTGGGCGCTCCGCGCACCGGGTCGTGGTACTACCGCGTCGTGGTCCCCGAGTCCCGCGAGTACCGCAAGTCGTTCTCCCCGGTCTACCGCACGTTCCGGCTCTGAAGACGACTCCGAACGGCCCCGACCGGCTACGACCGCGTGTGCCCGCGGTCGGTCGGGTCCGAGGGGCTTGCGCTAAGGGGCGACCAGCTGCACCGACGGAAAGTAGGTGCGGTACCGGGCGACGTCTCGGGTAAGCAACCGATACCCGCGAACCGCCGCATGTGCGCCGACATAGAAGTCCGGGAGCGGAGACCGACGCTGACCACCACGTCTGCGATAGGTCAGGAAGGCCTTGCCCGCCACGAAGCCCGCCTCGTACGGGAGCGACTCGCGCTCGAAGTCACCCACCGGAACTGCGTCGTCGAGGTCCTCGATCCGGTCGACCCCGGTCGATGCCTCCGCGTAGACGTTGGGGTTGATCACCAACCTGCCCGCGTCCCGAGCCGGGCGAGGGCGGCACCGGACCACTCGGCCCACGTGCCGTCCTCGGTGACGATGTCCAGGACAGCGCTGGAGTCCACCAAGGTCACGGGTCGATCGACCACCACAGCGTGCAGCTCACTCGCCACGGAGCAGCCCGAGCAGCTGGTCGGTGCTCATGGTGCTCTTCGCGCGGCCGCGCATGCTGCGCACGAGCCGCTGTCCGCGCGTCTGGCTGGCCTCGACCCGCACGATCCGCAGCGCGTTGCCCTCCTCGACGACGTCTACCTCGTCCCCCTCGTGCAGGCCGTCCTCTCCCGCACGGGCGCCGGGATCGTCACCTGACCCTTTGCTGTTGACTCGCATCTGGCTCCTGACACGTCGTACCGCAGATACGTACTACTCCATTGCCTCGTCGCTGCCAGTCCCCGCCGGGGACGAGCACGTCTCGTGTTCGCCTCGTCCGGCCTCCAGCCAGTCAAGGCGCCATTTCCTGGTCGGTGACGCGGATCGCTCGAGCCCAAGTCGACGGCTAGGGCGGGCTGCCCGACCACGACATTCAGGTCCACTGTGCAGGGGGTGGGTGGCGGAGCTCGGGCACGACGGGGAAGCAGAGCACCGGGTTAGGCTGCCGCAGTGATCGACCCACGGTTGCTGCGCGACGACCCCGACCGCATCCGCGCGGCCCAGCTCCGGCGCGGGGAGCCCGAGTCGTTGGTCGACGAGCTGCGGGCGAGCGACGAGGCACGCCGTGCGGCGATCGCCGCCTTCGAGCGGCTGCGCGCCGAGCAGAAGCAGCTGGGCCGGCAGGTCCCGCAGTCGCAGGGCGAGCAGCGCGCGGAGCTGCTCGCGCGGACCAAGCAGCTCGCCACCGAGGTCAGGACCGCCGAGGCCGCGCAGGCCGCGGCCGACGCCGCGTTCGCGACGCTGATGGCCACGCTGCCCAACGTCGCCGACGAGCGGGCGCCAGCCGGCGGCGAGGAGGACTTCGTCGTGCTCGAGACGCACGGCAGAGGCAGGGACTTCGACGCCGAGGGCTTCACCCCGCGCGACCACCTCGAGCTCGGCACCCTGCTTGCGGCGATCGACATGGAGCGCGGCGCGAAGGTGTCCGGTGCCCGCTTCTACTTCCTCACCGGCGTCGGCGCGATGCTCGAGCTGGCGCTGGTGCAGATGGCCATGGAGCGCGCCCAGCAGTGGGGCTTCACCCCGGTCGTGCCACCGACGCTGGTCAAGCCCCGGGTGATGGACGGGACCGGCTTCCTCGGTCAGGCGGCCGTCGACGCCTACCACCTCCCCCGAGCCGCCCCCGAGCGCGTCGGCACGCCGGAGGTACCGCTCGCGGCGTACCACGCGGACGAGATCCTCGAGGCCGACTCGCTGC
>Ga0183260_10001979_pt1 | contig 17106 bp, 15 predicted proteins | sample AntDrymUQ4972206_2_FD_129768 | JGI IMG/M metagenome (GOLD analysis project Ga0183260, IMG submission 129768) | Polar desert sand microbial communities from Dry Valleys, Antarctica - metaG UQ497 (22.06) (version 2) (version 2) | ecosystem: Environmental > Terrestrial > Soil > Desert | place...
ACGGCCGCGCACCACCGCGCGGACGTGCGCCCTGCCTTCCGGGGCGTAGGGAATCGTCACCCGAGACGACGCGTTCAGGCGACCGCGTGCGACCGTGACGAAGTCGAACCGCTCGCGGTCGTACACCTGGAGCGCGACCCGGCTGCCCGCGCGCGCCGGATGTGCATAAACGTCGATCCCGTTACCACGGCGCACAATGCTGACCCGCGGCGCCACGCGCACGCGCACGATCGGGCTCGAGGCAGACGCCGTCCGGACGCGATCTGCGCGGCTCGGGGGCACGCACGCGAAAGGTGAAGACGCCGTCCACGCCGGGCGTCGCCCGGCCCACGACCACACGCGGCCCGGGCAAGACGCGCTCGAGCACAACCTCGGTCGTACCAGTAGGAGCGATCCCCTCCAACATCGTTCTCCGGCCGGCCGGAAGCGGCTCCAGCGGCCCGCGCAGCACGACTTGGAACACGCGGACGGCTCCCTGCATGAAGCGATGGATCGTGCAGGCCCGCCTGATCGGTGCCTCCAAACGCGAGCTGGACGGTTACCAGCGCGCCAAGGGCCACGAGTACCGCGGCGACTTTCAGCATGTGCCCTCTTTTTCGTAAATCCGGTGTCCGGATTCGAACGCGACACTACGACGCGGCAAGACTGTGGTCAAGCCGGACCTCGAGTTCGACGACACCGCGATCGATGTCCGCACCGTGTCATCTTCCCGTCCGCAGTTTCGGTGGCCTTAAGGCGCTTAGGCGACGATCCGGTACACCTGGAAGCACTCCGCGTACTCGCGGTTGACATTCACGCCGTGGACGCGGGCGAGGTTCCAGACGTACTCGGGATCCGCATAGCGCCGGTGCTGCTGCGAGGCGTAGCGCGCGAGCGCCGCGACCTTGCGCTCGATGTGTCGCTTCTCGAGCGCGATGTACGCGCCGTAGGAGAAGTCGAAGTTGTTCCAGGGGACCTCGTAGCCGAGGATCGTCGTTCGCTTGAAGGCCCTGAGGCCCTCCTGGGCGATCGTCTGGTGATCCTGGTGCACGTCGTGATGTGACGGTTGGAAGACGATCTCGGGCCGCCACTCCTCCCAGAGCGAGACGAGCAGCTCGAGGAGGTCCTGCCGGCGCTCGGGAAAGGTGCGGACGTCGAAGTCGTGAACCGTCAGGCACTCCTCGGGGATGCCGATCTCCGCGGTCGCCTCACGAACTTCGCGAGCGAGCGTGTCCGGCTCGAAGCCTGGCGGAAGCGAGCGGGTCGCGATCGAGAACGCCACGTACCGCACCTCGCAACCCCCGTCCACGAGCTTCGCCATCGTCCCGCCGCAGCCGAGCTCGCCGTCGTCGGTGTGCGGCGCGAGGACGAGCGCGCGCTGGAGTCCGTCGAGCACCGCGCTATTCAATCGCAACGCGTAACTTTCGGCACGGTGGATGCCGCCCAAATCGCCGCGGTCGTCGGCGCGCTAGGCGCCGTGCTGGTGCTGCTTCCGCGCGATCGCTTTCTCCCGATCCTCGGATTCGCGCTGCTCGGGGTTGGTACGGCGGGACTCGCGCGCTTCCTGGTCGGCGACGACGACCTCGAGCTGCTCTTCACCGAGCGCGAGGGCATCGCGCTCGTCGGTGTCGGGACGGTCGCAGTCGTTCTCGGAGCAGTCCCGTTCGTGCGCTATCCGGCAATCGTCCCGGTTGCGCTCCTTACGGTGGCTCCGTTCCGCATCCCCATCGAGCTCGGCGAGGAGGAGGCCTTCCTCCTCCTGCCGCTCTACCTCGTGCTCGCGTCATCGGTGCTCGCGCTTGGCTACCGAACGGTGCGGGGCAGGCGGCCTACACCTCCGCCCTTCCTGCTCGCGCTGCCACTCGCGGCGCTCGTCGCCTTTTCCGGAACTTCCTACCTCTGGACGTGGGACGAGCGCGCGGGCGCGATCGCACTCGCGTTCTTCATGTTTCCTTTCACCGCGGGCCTCGCCGTCGTCGCCCGTGCCCCGCGAGCTTCGTGGCTGCCCCGCGCGCTCGTGCTGACCGTCGTCGCGCTCGGCGTGCTCTTCGCCGCCATCGGAGTTTGGCAGGCGCAGACGAGAACGCTCTTTTTCGCCCGCGATGTCGAAGTCGCCAACGCGTACACGACCTTCTTTCGCGTCACCTCGCTCTTCAAGGATCCGAGCCTCTACGGCCGCTACCTGATCGTGCCAATCGCGGTGCTCCTCGTTGTCGTCCTGCTGCGCAGGGGAAGGACGATCGACTGGGTCGCGGCGACCGTCGCCGGGGTGTTCCTCTTCTGGGGGCTCTTCTACTCGTACTCGCAGTCGAGCTTCGTCGCGCTCTTCGTCGTCACCTTCGCGGTGGCACTCGTCGGGCTGGGTCGGCGACTTCGGGTTCTGCTGGTCGCCTGCGCGCTCGTCGCGACGTTGGCCGCGGCTGCGGTTGCCGCGGATGCCGTGAACGGGCGCTCGGCCAGGGATGTGACGAGCGGCCGCTCACGACTCGTGAACGTCACCCTCGACGCCTTCCGAGCCCGCCCCGTCGCAGGCGTCGGAGTCGGGGGCCAACCACGGGCAAGCGCAGAGGAGTCGGGCCGGGGCTCGCCGAGCCGAAACGCGTCCCACACGACGCCGCTCACGGTGCTGGCGGAGCTCGGCGTGCTCGGCTTCGCGCTTTACCTCTGGACGCTCGGCGCCGCGGGCTGGGCGCTGTGGCTACTGGCGGCGCGTGACCGCACGCTGAGTGTGGCGCTTGCGGCCGTCCTCCTCGTTCTCGTCGTGCATTCACTCCTGTACGCGGGCTTTTTCGAGGATCCACTCACCTGGGGTGTGTTCGCCCTCACGGCCGTTGGCATCGCGAGCTCTCGGCAGGCTCCGCGGCTGCTGGCACACTGAGGGCAGGCCGGGTCGACCGGTCCTCTGCGTATGCCGAGAGCTCTCAAGTGGATCATCCTGGCGGTCTTTGTGCTGGTCATCGCGCTCGGCGGACTCCTCGTCGCGATCGGGCTCACCGACGACCGGCCGCTAGGAGCGCTGGACACGGAACTCGACGACGTGACGGTGTCGGAGGCCACGACGACGACGGCGACGACGCCTCCCGAGCCTCGACCCCCGCCTCCGCGACCTCCTCCGCCGTCGAAGCCGACGGCCGATCGGCGCTGCTGGCGGACATTCGGTGGAGATCCCCAACGCTCGCTAGCACGGCCCTCTCTCAATCTCGGCCTTCCTGCGCGCAAGATCCTCTGGACACGAGGTCTCGGGAGCTACATCGAGTATCCACCGAGCTATTGCGACGGAACGCTCTACGTCAACGCATTCGAGGGAGAGGTGTTTGCCATCGACTCCGAAACCGGGAAGATTCGGTGGCGCCGCGACTTCGGTGGAACCAAGCCGTCGACGCCCGCGATCGACGGCCCTCGGCTGATCGTGAGCTCTCGAGATGGGACCGTCACCGCCCTCGATCGTGAGCGCGGACGCCGCCTCTGGCAGGTGCGGACGGCCGGCAAGGTCGAGTCCTCGCCGGTCGTCGTGGACGGGCTCGCGTACTTCGGATCGACGGACGGCCGGCTCTTCGCAGTCAAGTCCGACTCGGGACGCATCCGCTGGGCCTACGACACGAGAGGGCGAATCAACGCCAGCCCGTCCATCTACGGCCTCCGAGCTTGTATCAGCACGTACGCAGGATCCGTCTTCTGTCTGAACAGGAAGACCGGCGCGCGAATCTGGTCCACGTACATCCGGCGAGATGCCTTTCGCTACGAGAGCTTCTACGCGAGCCCCTCGACGGACGGCGCGCGACTTTACACGGTCGCGCGTTCGGGCAAGGTCGTCGCGCTCGACGCGGAGAACGGCAATCTGCTGTGGACTGCCCGCGTAGGTGGTCTCGGCTACACGACCCCGGCGGTGTCCGACGGCGTCGTATTCGTCGGTGGCTTCGACGGGAAGCTCCGCGCGCTCCGAGCGACGAGCGGTCGCGAGCTCTGGCAGGCCGACACGCCGGGACGGATTCTCGGCGCGCCGGTGGTCGTCGGAAAGTACGTCTTCTTCTCGACGCTCGAGAAGCGGACCTACGCTGCGCGGATCTCGAACGGAGAGATCGTGTGGCGCCTTCCGCTGGGGAAGTACTCGCCAGGCATCGCCACTGAGCGGACCTACTACTTCTCCCTGAACGGCAGGCTGCTCGCTATTCGCGGGCGCGACGCGCTCCGGACCTCCTAGCAGCCGCTAGATACTGAGGGAGGGCAGCGAGGCGGCGCAGTGTCGTGGCCGTCAGCCAGCCCGCCGTGAATTACCGATCCAGCATCGAGGCTAGGCAGACAGCTACTCCTCGCTTGGCTGAGCGATCGAGCGTTCCGCGATCTCGGCGACGACCGCGGGATCCGCGAGCGTCGTCGTGTCTCCGAGCGGACGCTCCTCGGCGACATCTCGCAAGAGCCGGCGCATGATCTTCCCCGAGCGAGTCTTCGGAAGCTCTGGTGTGAAGACGATGTTCGCGGGCTTGGCGATCGGGCCGATTTTCTGCGCGACGTGATTGCGGAGAACATCGAGCATCTCCACCGAGGCCTCCTCGCTGCCCTTCAAGGTCACGAAGGCGACGATCGCCTGTCCCGTGAGCCCATCCGCGCGACCGCAGACCGCGGCTTCGGCCACGCTCGGGTGGTCGACCAGCGCGGACTCGACCTCGATCGTGGAGATCCGATGCCCGGACACGTTCATGACGTCGTCCACCCGCCCGAGCAGCCAGAAGTCGCCGTCCTCGTCGATCCGGGCGCCGTCGCCGGCGAAGTACATCCCAGGGAAGCGCTCCCAGTAGGTGGTGCGGAAACGCTCGGGGTCGCCGAAGATCCCACGCGTCATCGCGGGCCACGGTCGTTTCAGCACCAGATAGCCACCTTCGCCTGGCCCGACCTCTTGCCCCCGGTCGTCGACGACGGCCGCCTCGACTCCCGGAAACGGTTTCGTCGCGGCGCCTGGCTTGGTCGTGGTCACACCCGGAAGCGGCGTGAGCATGATCATCCCGGTCTCCGTCTGCCACCACGTGTCGACGACGGGCAGGCGGTCGGCGCCGATGTGCTCGCGGTACCAGATCCAGGCTTCCGGGTTGATCGGCTCGCCGACGGTTCCGAGCAGCCGCAGCGAAGAGAGGTCGTGTTTGCCCGCATGCTCCGGCCCCCACTTCATGTGCGCCCGGATCGCCGTCGGCGCCGTATACAGGATGGTCACGCCGTAGCGCTCGACGATCTCCCACCAGCGATCCTTGTCGGGGAAGTCGGGCGTGCCCTCATACAGGACGCTCGTCGACCCGTTGCACAAAGGCCCGTAGACGATGTAGCTGTGCCCCGTGACCCAGCCGATGTCCGCAGCGCACCAGAAAACATCGGTGTCCGGCTTCAGATCGAAGACGTAATGGTGTGTAGTCGCCGCGCCGACCAGGTACCCCGCAGTTGTGTGCGCGATCCCCTTCGGCTTCGCGGTCGTCCCGCTCGTGTACAGGAGATAGAGAAGATCTTCCGAGTCCATCGGCTCGCATGGACACGAGGCGGCGTCCGAGGGCTGTCCCTCGACGAGCTCGGACCAGCTCAAGTCGCGCCCCTCCGTCATTGGCACCTCGGCCCGCGTGCGCTGGCCGACGACGACCTTCCTCACCCCCGGGCAGGACTCGAGCGCCTCATCGGCGCTCTTCTTGAGCGGAACCGTCTGCCCACGGCGCCAGCCCTCGTCCTGGGTCAGGAGGATCTCGCAGCGCATGTCGTTCAGCCGGTCGGCGAGCGCCTCGGCCGAGAAGCCTCCGAAGACGACGGTGTGCGGCGCTCCGAGGCGCGCGCACGCGAGCATCGCCACCGGTAGACCCGGCCCCATGCCCATGTAGATGCCGACCGGAGTGCCCTTGCCCACCCCGAGCGCCTTCAACCCGTTCGCTGCCTTGACGACCTCCTCGAGGAGCTGAGCGTAGGTAATCGCTGCTCGCTCGTCGACAGGCTCCGCCTCGAAGTAGTACGCGACCTTGTCCCCAAGCCCCGCCTCGACGTGACGATCGAGGCAGTTGTAGGCGACGTTGATCCTCCCGCCGAGATACCACTTCGCGTAGGGAAGCTCCCACTCGAGCAGGGATGAGTACGGCTCGAACCAGGTGACGCGCTCGCGTCCCTCCCGCTCCCAGAACTCCTCGAAGGGGATGTCGTAGATGTCGGCCTTCGCGTTCGCCTGCTCGGAGAACTCCTCGGGAGGCGGATACCGGCGCTCTTCGGCGAGCAGCGTCTCGATGGCCTGCTCGCGCCCCTCGCCGGCGTCGGCTCCCGCCGGGCGGAGCCCGGCTTCGCCGTCACCTGACGCCGCTGACGACGCCGTGCTCTCCGGGCCCGTATTACTCATACTGTGCCCTCCGGCCCGTCGTCCTCAGCGCCGCCCGAGGAGCGCGCGAGCCCCGTCACGCCGTGACCTCCAACTCGTAGGGACAGTCGGTCAGGCGCTCGCAGCCGTCGTCGGTGACGAGCAGGAGATCCTCTACCCGAACGCCACCGAACCCGTGGCGATAGAGGCCGGGCTCGATCGTGATCACGTCACCCGGGACAAGCTCCTCACCGAGCATGCCGATGCCGGGCGACTCGTGCACCTCGAGCCCGACGCCGTGTCCTAGCCCGTGGTAGAAGCCGTCTCTCAGCACCTCCCCCTCGGGTTTGGTGAGGAGGGTCGGGAATCCTCGCTCCGCGAAGAACTCCGAGACGAGACGGTGGACGGCGCTGCCGTTCACTCCCGGCCGGATCTCGGCCACCGCTAGCTCGAGCGCCTCTCGGCAGAGGTGGTGCCACTCGCGGATGGCATCCGGCGCGTCGCCGACGACGAACGTGCGCGTCAGGTCCGCGTAGCAAGCGGACTCGAGATCGATCGGGAAGAGATCGAGCAGGACGACGTCGTCCGCGGCGATCGGGCCCGAGCCCATGTCATGGCCGACCGCGGTCTGGAGCCCGTGCGAGACGATCATCTCCTCGGCGAGCGCGCCGTGGGTGAGAAACTCGGTCTGGATGCGCTCCTTGACGAGCGCGCATGTGAGCGTCTCGCCGTCGACCTCGAGACCTCCGTTCGAGCGCTCTGCACGGCGAAGGAGGTCGCGGGCGACCGCGACCCCAGCTTCGGCCGCCTTCTGCGCGCGCCGGATCCCGGCAAGCTCGTGCTCGCTCTTCCTGCGCCGGCGGTCGTCGAAGAGCTTCTGATCGACGGTCAGCTCCACGCCCACGCCACGAAGCGCATCGCCGATCCCGAGTGGGAAGTCGCGCGGCACGGTCGCGGCGCCGATCCCGAGCCCCTGCGCAATACGTACGGCCTGTTCGGTGCGCGCGGTATGAACGTCGACGCCACTCCGCCGAATCTCGTCGGCGCCGAACTCCTCGGTCGGGCGCACCTCGAGCCCTGTTCCCAAACTCTCGATCCTGGTCGCCTCCATCGCGCTGATCGCGACAACGCGCCTGTCGGCGACCTCGGCATAGAAAAAGGGGTCCGGTATCCCGAGCGGCACCTCGTGGCGCAGCTCCGGCGTCCTGACGGTGTCGCCGACGATCAGAACGTTCACGGCCGCCGATCCTACCCCGCCTGGGTAGAGTCAACTGCCGTGGACGCCGACCTCCGCACGCTCCGCGAGCGGCTCGCCGAGATCTCGGATCTCGGGCGGATGTTCTTCCTGGGTCTGTGGGATCAGCGCGTGAAGATGCCCACGCTCGGCGGTCCGGCACGGTCGGAGGCGGTCGCGACGCTCGGTCGCATCGCCCACGAAAAGTTCGTCGACGGCGAGATCGGAGCACTGCTCGAACGGCTCCGTCCGCATGAGGAGTCGCTCGAGTACGAGTCCGAGGACGCAAGCCTGATTCGCGTGACGCGTCACGACTGGGAGAAAGCCACGCGCATCCCCACGGATCTGCGCTCCGAGATGCTCCTCGCCGGCGCGCAGGGGCACCAAGTGTGGGTCGACGCCCGCGCCAACAACGACTTCGCCTCCTTCCTCCCGACGCTCGAGCGGAATCTCGACCTGAAGAAGCGCTATGCCGAATGCTTCGAGTGGGACGATTCCCCGTACACACCGCTCCTCGACGACTTCGAGCCGTTCATGAAGACCACAGAGGTCGCGGAGGTCTTCGACACGATTCAGCCAGTCCTGGCTGAGCTGGTGCGGGAGGCGCCACCGATCGACGCGTCGTTCCTCGACGTGCCCTACGCGCCCGAGCTCCAGCGCGAGTTCGCGGAGCGGGTCCTCGCTACGGTCGGGTTCGTAGACGGCTCCTGGAGGCTCGATCCCACTGTTCATCCGTTCTGCACGTCGTTCTCCTCGCGCGACGTTCGCCTGACGACGAGGTACCACCCGACCGGGCTCGATTCGTTCTGGTCGACGATGCACGAAGCCGGACATGGCCTGTACGCGCACGGCATCGCCTCCTCGCTCGAGCGGACGCCGCTCGCGAATTCGCCGTCGTTCGGCCTGAACGAGTCCCAGAGCCGGACGTGGGAGAACCTGGTCGCGCGCAGCCGTCCGTTCTGGTCGCACTGGTACGGGCCGCTGCAGGAGACGTTCCCCGAGCAGCTCGCAAGCGTCGACCTCGACGACTTCATGGCGGCGATCAACCGCGCCGAGCCGGGGCTGCTCCGCGTGGAGGCCGATGAGACGACGTACAGCCTCCACATCATCCTCAGGTTCAACATCGAGCGCCGCCTGATCGAGGAGACGCTGGCCCCGAAAGACCTCCCCGAGGCGTGGAGCGAGGGAATGCGGGAGCTGCTCGGGGTCGACGTGCCGGACGACGCGCGTGGCGTCCTCCAGGACGTCCATTGGTCGAGCGGCGGGATCGGCTACTTCCCGACCTACGCCCTCGGCAACGTGATCTCGCTCCAGATCTGGTCCGTCGTGCAGGACGCGATTCCCGACCTCGACGCGCAGATGGAGGCAGGCGAGCTCGAGGGGCTGTCTGCGTGGCTCACCGAGAACCTCTACTCGCTCGGGCGCAAGCTCACACCCAAGGAGACGATCGAGCGGCTTACCGGATCACCGACGATCGACCCGCAGCCGTACCTCGCGTACCTTCGCGAGAAGCTCGCCGCGTTCGCCGCCTGACCCGTCAGGCGCCGTAGTCGAGCGATCCGTCGCGCCGTCCGCGTGACGCGAGCCGGTTGAAGCTCAGGAGAGCGGCAGTCATCCAGCCGAGCCCGACTGCCATCTCGAGCGCGGCGTTCCCGACGATCTCGCCGGCCGGCGACCCGTCGAACACGCCGCGGATCGCGAGCAGCCCGTTCGTGAGAGGGAGGAACCGCGAGAGCAGCTCGAGCGGCTCCGGATAGTAGGAGAGCGGCACGTTCACTCCGCACGCGGCCATGAGCGAGACGTACGTCGTCACGACCACGAGACTGTTGATGCTGCGGAAGCGGAAGACGACCCCGGCGAGGAACGTCCCGAACCCGTAGGACGCGAGCGCGATGACGAGAGTGACGGGAATGACCGCGAGAACCCTCGGCCACGGCAGATCGATACCGAAAATCGCCCCCGCGACGAACAGCGCGGCGAGCGCGCTCAAGGCGCCGTCCACAGCGAGGTAAGCGCCGCGCGCAGAGAAGACGAGGACAGGGCTCGAGGGGCTAGCGACGAGGAGCGGAAGAGTTCCCGTCCAGCGCTCGGCCGAGGTCATGTTGAGCGAGAAGACTCCGAGCTGTCCCGCGATCAGCATTGCGTTGCCGATCAAGAGGTATGAAGTCTTCTCGTCGTCGCCAAGTCGCTCGCCGATCAGCGCGAAGAATCCAACCTGGAAGAGCACGCGCACGTACCAGCCTGCGAGCCAGCTCCGCCAGGTGAAGATCGCGCGATAGTCGGCGAGCCCTGCATGGAATGCGTGGCGCATGACGTTGAGCGTCGTCGCCACGTTTACGCCGTCGCCAACTCGCCTCTGGCGCGCATGCGCCGAAGGACGTGGAACAGCACCGCGCGCCCGATGGCGAAGGTGATCGCCCCGAGCACGAGCACCATCCCCAGGCGGCCCCAGAAGTCGTCCACCGCAGGCTCTTTGAGACTCGCTCGCAGCAGGTCCGCGCTCCAGGAGAGGAAGAGCACGCTCGAGACGGGCTCGATCCAGTCCGGGAGAAACGCGACCGGAACGAGCACGCCCCCGAGGACGTAGAAGGGGAAGCTGGCCGAGTTGATGAACGTGTAGGCGTTTCGCGTCATGACGAACAGCGCCGCAAACGCGACAGCTGTGCCAGTCATGGCGAACGCGGTCGCGAGGAGTGTCATAGCGAGCTGCAGCGGATGCTCAAACGGGATGGAAACCCCGAAGATGAGCCAGCCCGCCAGCCAAACCTCGAAGAACGAGAGCAACCCAACGCACATGAGGCACGCGACCCGTCCGACGAGGACCGAGGCGAGTCCGGTGGGCGAAGCGATCAACGGCTCGAGCACTGCCTGCCACCGGTCCGCGGTGATCATCGAGCCGGCCTGGACGAGCGCGATCCACCAGAGCGACATGAGGACCGGCGCCATCAGCGCATCGGGCTCGAGGTCCGATCGCCCGCTCTGGCGCACGATCGCCAGGAAGATGACTGCGAAGAGCGGCGCAGTCAAGAGCGGGATCAGCGCGTCGGGGTTCGCACGGACCACCTGCAACTCGAGCCGAAAGCCGGCAAGGAACCCTCCCACTAGATCTCCATCCCGCGCTCGCCGATCAGCTGCACGTACACCTCTTCGAGGCTCGGCAGGCTCGTGCGCACCGAGGTCGCGCCCGCGTTGACCAATTGCTCCAGCACCAGTTGCGTCGCTCCTTCCTCGTCGACCTCGATCCGCGTGCCCGCGCCGTCGACCGCCGTCACGCTCGTTACGCCGTGGATCGCCCGGATCTCGTCGAGGACGGCCCGAGGGACCCCTTCGACGTCGATCCGCTGGAAGCGCGAGAGCACGTGCCCGAGCGTCCGCGGGGACTCGGTCGCGATGACCTTGCCGCGGTCGATCAGCGTGACCCGGTCGCAGACCATCTCGGCCTCGACCATGTCGTGCGTCGCGAGCAGGATCGTCCGACCCTCGTCACGGAGCTCGCCGATCAGCGTCCGGAACTCGCGCGCTGCGAGCGGATCCATGCCGGTTGTCGGCTCGTCGAGGAACAGCACCTTGCCGTCGCCCATCAGACCGCGGGCAAGGTGGAGTCGCTGCTTCATGCCGCGGGAGTACTCCTCGACCCGCTCGTCCGCCTTGTCGACCATGCCGACGCGCTCGAGTAGCTGCTGCGCCCGCGCTTTCGCAGCACGCGTAGAGAGCTTGTAGAGCGCGCCCCAGTACTCGAGGTTCTGACGCCCGCTGAGGCGCCAGTAGAGGCCTCGCTCGCCGCCGAACACGATGCCTATGAGTGGGCGAACGGCTTCGGTCTCGGTGACGACATCGTGGCCGAGGACCCGTGCCTTCCCCGACGTCGGCAAAAGAACCGTGGAGAGGATCTTCACCAACGTCGTCTTGCCTGCTCCGTTCGGGCCGAGGAGGCCGTGGATCTCGCCGGTCGGAACGGTCAGCGATACATCGTCGAGAGCGACGACGCGCGTCCCACTGCGCCGCCGCGGCTCGAAGACGCGCGTGATCTCTTCGACCTCGACGGCCTCCACCGGGATTCGATTCTACGGCGCATTCGCTTCACCGAAGTGAGCCGATCGCGCCTGCATAGACTGGGCAGATGTCCGCGACCCGGCGATTCGAGCTCATCGTCAACGGCGAGCCCCACTCGCTCGAGGTCGAGCCGCGGACGCTGCTCGTCCATGCCCTCCGGGACGGACTCGGGCTCACGGGCACGCACGTCGGCTGCGACACGAGCCAATGCGGCGCGTGCACCGTCCTCGTCGGTGGGCGCGCGGTAAAGAGCTGCACGATGCTCGCGGTCCAGGCGGAAGACGCCGAGGTGACGACTATCGAGGGCTTCGCCCCCGACGGCGTGCAGCATCCGATTCAGCGCGCGTTCGTCGAGCAGCACGGGCTCCAGTGCGGTTTCTGCACGCCCGGGATGATCCTGACCGCGTCCGATCTTCTCTCGCGAGAGCCCGACCCCGACGACGCGACGATCCGCCGCGCGCTCAAGGGAAACTTCTGCCGCTGCACGGGGTACCAGTCGATCGTGGACTCGGTGCGCGCCGCGGCGGCGACACTTCGCGAAGAGGCCGCGGCATGATTCCTGCCGCGGTCCGGCACGTCCGGGCCTCCACGCTCGACGAGGCGCTCGATGCGCTCGCCGACCCGGAGGCGAAGGCGCTCGCGGGCGGTCAGTCGCTCCTCCCGGTCATGAAGCTGCGGATCGTGCGGCCGAGCGTCCTCGTCGACATCGGACGCCTCGAGCTCGGTGGCTTTCACCTGCGCGACAACGAGCTACGCCTCGGCGCGCTCACGACCTGGGACACGCTCGAGAGCGCGTCGGAGCTGGAGCGGCCGTCGTTCGCCGCGATCGCCGAGTGCGCCGCCGAGATCGGCGACCTGCAGGTCCGCAACCGGGGAACGCTCGGCGGGAGCCTCGCGCACGCCGACCCCGCCTCCGATATGCCGGCGGTCGTGCTCGCGCTCGGCGCCGAGCTCGTCTTGCGCGCAGCCGACGGCGAGCGAACGCTCGCCGCGGAGGAGTTCTTCGTCGGACCGTTCACGACCGCGCTCGCCCCGGGAGAGCTGATCACCGAGGTCGTCTTCCCTCTTGTTGCTGGATCGGGCTCCGCGTATGTGAAGGTCGAGCATCCGGCCTCGGGGTTCGCGCTTGCTGGCACTGCGGCGCAGGTAACCCGCGATGGGAAACAGAGGGTGGCCGTTACCGGCGTCGGCTCGCACCCGTTCCTGCTTCCCGCCGACGCCGATCCGTTCGACGCGCTCGCAGACGCGGAGATCTACGGCGACCGCTTCGCGCCCGTCGAGTACCGGCGTCACCTCGCGGGAGTCGTCGCTCGTCGCGCGCTCGATCGCGCGCAGGAGCGCATGGAGAGGTGCGATGAGTGAGAGCGTGATCGGCGTCTCGCGTCCAAGAGTCGACGCGCCCGACAAGGTGACCGGCGCTACCCGCTTCGCCGCGGATGGTCACGTTCATGGACTGCTTCACGCCCGCCTCGTCCTCTCGACCGAGGCGCACGCGTTGCTTCAGCGTGTAGAGCGTGACGCAGCGCTCGCGATGCCCGGGGTGGTTGCCGTCCTGACCGCAGATGACCTCCCCCTGGCGTCGGCCGGCTCGGACCGGACGACGGAGCCGCTGGCACGCACGGAGGTCGTCTTCGCCGGACAGCCAGTCGCGCTCGTCGTCGCCGAGAGCGAGGCAGCTGCGGAAGACGCGGTCGAAGCGGTCGTCGTGGAGTACGAGCCGCTCCCCGCGGTCGTCGACGTCGAGGACGCGATGCTGCCCGGCCGAGCGCTCGCCCGCGTTCTCGAGGAGGACGCAGGTGGAGGGGATCTGGAGTCGATCCACGCAGGCGTGGACAAGGGGCAGGAGGACGGCGAGGAAGAGCAGCTCTCCGGCAATGTTCTGGACACCATCCACCGCAACGCCGGCGATGCAACCGCGCTGCTGGAGGCGAGCGACGTCGTGGTTTCAGGGAGGTTCCGAACGCCGTGGGTGTACCAGGCGTACATCGAGCCCCAGGTCGCCACCGCGTGGCTCGAGCCGAACGAGACCCTGGTCGTCTCGACCAGCACCCAAGGGTCGTTCGTGACCCAGCGCGAGCTGGCGCGCGCGTTCGGGCTGCCGCTCGAGCAGATCCGCGTCATCGCCGAGCCCCTGGGTGGTGCCTTCGGGGGCAAGCTGGCGCTGATGGAGCCGCTGGCAGCCGGCGCGGCCCTCGCGCTACGGCGGCCGGTGCGGGTCGTCCTCACGCGCGCCGAAGACTTCCAAGCGACGAATCCCGCTTCCGCGCAGGTGACCCATCTCAAGATCGGAGCGCGCAAGGACGGCACACTGACCGCGATTACGGCCCGGATGATCGTCGACCGTGGCTCGAACGCGGGCTGGGGGGTCGAGGGCATCACATCGCTCCTCGTCGCCGGACCGTACCGCTGGGAGGCCCACGACCTCCGCGGCTACGGCGTCCAGACGAACCGGTTCACGTTCGGTGCGTACCGCGGTCCCGGCGCCCCCACCGCCGCCTTCGCCCTCGAGACGCTCATGGACGAGCTCGCGATCGAGCTCGAGGCCGACCCGCTCGAGCTGCGGCTGCGAAACGCCGTCGTCGAAAACGACGTGGGCGTCAGCGGAAACCCGTTTCCACGCATGGGCGCGGTCGAGGTGCTCGAGCGCATCCGCGAGCATCCGCTCTGGCAGGCCCGCGACTCGCTGCCCGACAACGAGGGAGTGGGATTCGCCGCCGGCTACTGGCCGGGCGGCAACGAGCCGGCCGCGGCCGTCTGCCGCGTGAACCAGGACGGGACGATGACCATCGTCACGTCCGCGGTCGACATGAGCGGCGTGAATACGGGCTTCGCCGCGATTGCAGCGGAGACCTTCGGCCTGTCGCCCGACCAGATACGAGTGGTCGCCGCCGACACCGCCACCGGTCCGTATTCCGGCGCAAGCGGCGGCTCCAAGGTCACGTACACGGTCGGCGCGGCTGTGCTGAAGGCTGCGGAGGCTGCACGCGAGAAGCTGCTGAAAGCCGCGTCGGAGGAGCTCGAGATCGCACCGGCTGACCTCGAGGTAATCGACGGAGTCGTGCGCGCGGTCGGCTCGCCCGACCACTCGATCACCGTCGCGGAGATCTCCGCCAAGGCACTCCGTTTCGGCGGGCGCTACGAGCCGATCGAGGGGCACGGCGGCTCGGCGCAGACGCGCGGCGCTCCGTCGGTCGCAGCCCACCTCGCACACGTCCGCGTCGACAAGGAGACCGGCGAGGTCACGCTCCTCGCCCACGTCATCGCACAAGACGTCGGTCGCGCGCTCAACCCCGCATTGGTCGAGGGCCAGATGCGCGGTGGCGCCGCCCAGGGCATGGGCTGGGCGCTCTACGAGGAGCTCGTGCACGACGAGAGTGGACAGCTCCTCACCGGTTCGTTCCTGGATTACGCGATCCCGCTCGCCGAGCGGGTGCCGGACATCGACACGTTGATCGTCGAGGTGCCAGCTCCCGACGGTCCCTTTGGCGCCAAGGGAATTGGAGAGGCGCCGGTGGTTGCCGCCGCGCCCGCGATCGCGAATGCGGTCGCCGCTGCGGTCGGCATTCGGCTCCGAGAGCTCCCGATGACGGCGCCGCGGGTGTGGGCTGCGCTGGAGGAATCGCGCGCGTGACCTTGCTCGAGCGGGCACGGGCGATCGTCGAGAGGTACGAGACAGAGCTTCGCTCCGAGGTCCCCGCTGACGCGTACCTCTTCGACGTCCACACACATCTCGGGAACGACATCGACGGCATGCGAGGCCGCTACGAGGAGCTCTCGACGCTTCTCGACCGCTTCGGATTCAGCGGCGCCTTCGTCTTCTGCCTCGACGAGCCGGATCGAGAACCTGGGTTCTGCGTTCCGAACGATCGCACGCTCGCCCACGCGGAGCGTTCGGACGGCCGGCTCATCCCGTTCGTCCGCCTCGACCTCACCGCGAGCCCGATCGACGAGGCGCGACGCGCGCTCGACCTCGGCGCGCGGGGAATCAAGCTCCATCCCCGCGCCCAAGCTTTTGCGCTCGACGACGAGCGGCTCGGGCCGGTGTTCGAGCTGGCGGTGGAGCGGGGAGTGCCGATCCTCATCCACGGAGGCCGAGGCCTCCCGCCGATCGCCGAGAACCTGGAGGCGCTCGTCCGCCGAAACGAGGGCGTCCGGCTGATCATCGCCCACGCGGGAATCGCGGACATGGCGGCGCTCGCGGGTCGTTTGGGCGGAATTCCAGGCGTCTACTTCGACACCTCGGTCTGGAGCGCTCTCGACCTCCTCGATCTCTTCCGGCAGGTGCCGCCGGAGCAGATCGTCTACGCATCCGACTATCCGTACGGACGCCAGCCGAACTCGCTGCTCGTATCGATCCGCTCGGCAAGGCTCTCTGGCTTCGACGACCTGCAGCTGTGCGCGATGCTGGGTGGAACCGCACGCGGGATCGTCGAGGGCGAGCCAACGCCGGCGCTCACGGAGCCACGCGGCGGGCCGTCGCTCGTCCAGCCTTTGACGTTTGCTCGCATCCACCAGTACATCTCCATGGCGGTGCCGATGCTGTGGACGCGCCAGCGCGACGTGATCGGCGCGCTCGGCCTGGCCGCGAACGCCGCGCGCGAGCGCGACGGGCATCCGACGGAGTCGGAGCAGATCCAGGAGCTCCTGGCGACCGCCGGCGAGCTTTGGCGGGAAGCGCCTGAGCTCGCCGAAGACGACCGGGTCACTGTGATGAGGGCCGCGATCCAGCTGGTCAACCTCGCCGACCTGATCGCCGTGACGACGCGGGCCTAGGCTTCTCGATGCCCCGGCGTCGTGTCCGCCTCGCTGCCCCCGACGACGCCAAGATCGCGGCGGCCTTCGCGGACCTGCGCGAGAGCCTTGGCGTGCCGATGGCCTTTCCGGCCGACGTCCTGGCCGACGCCGACGAGTCCGTCCGCTCACCCCGACTTCCGAAAACGGACGAGACCGCGATTCCGTTCGTCACGATCGATCCACCAGAGTCGCTGGACCTCGATCAGGCCATGCACCTCGAGCGCCGCGGGAACGGCTACCGCGTCCGCTACGCGATTGCCGACGTCGGGGCGTTCGTCACCCCCGGAGGGCCGATGGACAGGGAGGCGCATGCACGCGGTCAGACGCTGTACGCGCCGGACGGCAAGGCGCGCCTCTATCCACCGCAGATCTCCGAGGGCGCAGGCAGCCTGCTTCCGGATGAGACTCGACCCGCGCTCGTCTGGGACATGGAGGTCGACGAGACAGGCGAGGGCATCGAGGTCGCTGTTCGCCGCGCTCTCGTGCGCAGCCGCGAGAAGCTCGACTACGAGGAGGTCCAGCGGTCGCTAGACGATGGCACCGCGCCAGAGTCGCTGCAGCTCCTGCGCGAGGTCGGCACGCTTCGGCAGGAGCGCGAGACCCGGCGAGGAGGCATCACCCTCCCGATCACGGAGCAGGAGGTGCAGATGGGCTCGCACGGCTACACACTCCGGTATCGGGCTCCGTTTCCGGTGGAAGGCTGGAACGCGCAGATCTCGCTGATGACCGGAAT
>Ga0183260_10001980_pt1 | contig 17102 bp, 19 predicted proteins | sample AntDrymUQ4972206_2_FD_129768 | JGI IMG/M metagenome (GOLD analysis project Ga0183260, IMG submission 129768) | Polar desert sand microbial communities from Dry Valleys, Antarctica - metaG UQ497 (22.06) (version 2) (version 2) | ecosystem: Environmental > Terrestrial > Soil > Desert | place...
GCCCGGCGTCGAGCGCTCGTCACGGATGCCACGTGGTACGGCTTCCCCTGTCGTCGAGGGAGCAGCGGTCTCAGCCGGGTCGGTGGCGCGCCGGCCCTCGGGTTGCGGGTCGGTACAGACTCGGGCAAGGGGGAAGCGGTTCGTCTTGTGGGTGCCATGATGGCCGAGTGGGTATCGGTGCCGTTCGGATCCTGCATGTGAAGATTCCGGTCACGGATCTGGCGGCCAGCGTCAACTGGTATCGCCGGCTGCTCGACGCTGACGTCTTCGCCGAGTTCGTCGAGGACGGCGTGTTGCAGGGCGCCGCGCTCCGGGTTCCCGACGGCGGTTTCGGGGTGGCTCTCCGCACCGCGCAGCGTGTGCGAACCAGCCAGACTTGTCCGGCTTCGATGTCGTGGCGGTCCAGATCGACACCCGTGCCTCCCTCGACGCGCTGGTTGCCCGCTGTGACCGGCTGGGGGTCGCTCATCTCTCGTTGGAGGAGCGACCGGACGGGAACGGGGTCGATGTTCCCGACCCCGATGGGACGGTGCTCCGCTTCTACCAGCTGGCGGGGCAGCGTCCGGAGTTTGAGGGTGTCACTTTTACCGACGGGGTCTTCGCCGGCGTGTACGACCAACCCCGGCTCGGGTGACCGACATGGCCGTGCGCACCGTACGCAGCGACAAGTGGGTACGGGCGTTCGTCGGTAACGTGGCCATTGTCGACAGCCTGGCACCGTTGCTGTACTACGAGGAGAACTTTCCCGTGCCGGGTTACGCATTTGAGAAGGCGGACGTGCGCACGGATCTCCTGCAGCACACAACCGCGCAACCGCCGGTCGAGCCGTTCTTCTTTCTTCCCAAGGGACCGGTGGCTCAGTGGTTCGATCTAGAGGTGGACGGGCGCAGCATTCGACACGCCGCCTGGACCCGGGACAATCCCGAGCTCGCGGGTCTGCTGATCCTCAGCTGGCAGCCCGGGCTGCTGGACCGGTGGCTCGAGGAAGAGGAGGAGGTGGGTGGCCATCCGCGCGATCCGTACAAGCGGGTGGACGCGCTGGCCAGCAGCCGTCACATCGTCGTCGGGTTGGACGGAGTCACCCTCGCCGAGAGCGACCGGCCGGCGCTGCTCTTCGAGACCGGTCTGCCCACCCGCTACTACCTGCCCCGCGACGACGTGAACCTCGCCGCGCTGTCTGCTACCGCGAATCACAGCATGTGCCCCTACAAGGGTGTCGCCGACCAGTACTGGGACATCACTGGACCGTCCAAGGCGGCGAATGCGGCCTGGTCATACTCCCAACCGCTTCCCGCGGTTGGAAAGATCAAGGACATGATCGCCTTCTACAACGAGCTGGTCGACATCACGATTGACGACGTCGCGCAGGAGCGCCCGGTCTCCGTCTTCAGCACCAGGGCACACCGCCCAGGTTCATAGCCAGACGGCCGGAACTCGACGGTTCGTCAGCGTCGTCGGTTGCCATCCAACACAGGGTCAGCGTGGCCGTGTCGGCGAGGCCAAGGCCTCTGGTTGGCTGCCGCGCACCGATCGTGCGTAGCTCAGCCTGGCCGCTGCGGGCACTCGCGCCCGGTGCACGCCGACACCGGTGCGATCCTGTGCGGACGACGGTTGTTCGACCTGACCAACGGCTGGGACGGGCAGCCGCCTGCCGACGTCCCCGTGTTCGTCGAACGCTCGAGCTCGGGTCGCGGGTGCGCCTTCACCGCGTCCTCGACCGCCAGGTGTGGGAGGTTGAAGTCCGGGACAGAACGCGTTGCCCTTCCTGTTCACTGGTGCAGGCGACATCCCGCCGCTGACTAATGAAATTCGCGCTGCGCCGAACCCGACCCCAACAGGCGGCCCCAAAGTTCGTCGGAGGTTGAGCGACCGTGCAACACCTGCGCATCACCGCCCCCGCGCATCTGACTGATCAGGTTGTCGACGTGTTCGCCGGCGACCCGGCTGTCAGCCACCTGGCGTTGATGCGCGGAGCTTCCATCGAACCCGCGGGCGACATTGTGCTCGCCGATGTGGCACGCGAAGCCGTCAATGAACTCATCGACCGGCTCGACGCCCTCGGCGTCCCCAAGTACGGCACCATCCACATCGACCCGGTCACCACATGGGTCTCCCGCGCCGGTTTCGACGCCGAGCGCCACACCCCCGGCTCCAGCGCTGATGCGGTCGTGTGGGCCGATGTCACCCAGCGCGCTTACGCGGAGTCCGAACTTAACTGGACATATCTGGCGTTCATGACGCTTGCGACCCTGCTCGCCAGTATCGCCATCGTCGTGGATTCACAAGTACTCATCATCGGAGCGATGGTCCTTGGCCCAGAGTTCGTCCCCATCGCCGCCCTCGGCCTCGCGTTGGTCCGCCGGCGCGGCACCCTGTTCGGGCTCGCAGTACGCACCCTGCTCGTCGGATTCGGTGTCGCCATCGCCCTCACGACTGTCGCTGCATTCGCGGCCCGCGCGCTCGGCTGGGTAGTCACCGAAGACGTGACCGGCGAACGCCCCGGCACCGACTTCATCTACTCACCCGACAAGTGGTCCTTCATCGTCGCCCTCATCGCCGCCGCTGCAGGAGTCCTCTCTCTCACCAGTGCGAAGGTTGGCGGTCTTTCCGGGGTGTTCATCTCCGTCACCACGGTCCCCGCCGCAGGCAACGTCGCCCTCGGCATCGCCTTCGGAGCCGGTGACGAGGTGTGGGGCAGCGCCGTCCAGTTGGCGCTCAACATCTTCGGCATGGTCCTCGCCGGATGGGTCACCCTCGCGCTGCAGCACGTTGTGTGGAATCGCAAAGCCGGCCACCGTCGCCGAGCACTTCGCTCGACACCATGACTGCCGCCGGCACGGCATCAGCAAGCCAGCAGCATGGCAACGGGCGGCAGCAGGGCCGTCGCCGCACCCCAGTGCCAGGCTCCACGCCCGCGCCATCACCCCGGCGAGCCGGTGGTGCATGCCGGGCAGGTCGTGACCCTCGGCCTCGAGAACCTCGTACCCGTGACCTTCCAGCAGGTCCCTGACTTCGGCGGCTCCGTCAGCTCAGCCGATCCGTCAGCCGATGTAGGGGGTAGCTGGGCGAGGTAGCGGTCGATGTGCTTCCGCATGGAGGGGTGCATGGACAGGGCCCAGGGTCTGCTGGCGCGACGCGAGGATGTCGTCTCGATCAGAGCCCTCCGCGTAACCGACACGTGGACGAGCAGCGAGAGCCTCCCATGATCGGGCAGCCTTCAAGCCTCGGGCAGAGCGTCCCTGACAGGGTCTGCTCTGCCGGGTCCGTGCGTAGACCGCAGCCGGAGGTACGGTGCACAAGTTACGAGGTGGCCCCTCGTTCGTCGTTCGGGCTGCGCCGCGCTGGGGCGAGATGACCCAAGAGCAGAAGCGGGACTGGGTACGCCCGCTGGTGGCCGCGCTGCGCGGCCGGCCGCCAACGCAGGTGAACTCGGGCACGGTCCTCCGCGCGTCCGAGGGGCAGGTTCAGGCCGGGGATGACCAGGTTCACATCGGCGATGTCAACGGCGGTGGGCAATCCAGTCAACTAGGGGATGCTCGAGGAGCTGGGCAGGAGAGCGACGGTCAGTGACGCCGGTTGGAGCGCCCGTGCGCTGATTGCGTCTGCTGGCGGCCCGGTCTGAGCCGGCGGGCCGCCGCCAGTGGGTAGCCTCGCGAGTCCGTAGCCACGATCAGACTCGAAGGTCGGCCACGGACGCAGCCTCGTCCGCAGTGTCAGGTTGGCGTTTCCCCGTCGAAGACGACCGGGCGCTTCGCGCGCGTGTCGACGTGAAGCGTGAAGACGTCGGGTCGCGCGTAGTGACCCACGGGGTCGAGCATCCTCCGCTGCTCCTGCACGGCGGCCAGGTCGAGATCCGCGTAGACGATCTCCTCACGCTCCAAGACCGGCCCCGCGATCACCTCCCCGCCCGGTGCGACGATGGTTGTATGGCCGCGTGACATCCAGTCGTCCTCCAGCCCGTAGAGCGTGCCGCGCAGGTCTTCGGGCACGTCGGAGCCGCGCAGCAGCGGCGCAACGCCGATGACGAACTGCCTGCCCTCCTTGGCGATGTGGCGCAACGTGGCCACCCACGTGTCGCTGTTGTCCCAAGTGGGAGCCAGGTAGATGTCACAGTGCTGTGCATAGATCGCCGCCCGGGCCAGCGGCATGTAGTTCTCCCAGCACAGCAAACCCCCGACGACGCCGAACGGTGTAGTCACGACGCCGAGCTCGGAGCCGTCGCCCATCCCCCACACCGTCCGCTCCCCACCTGTTGGCATGAGCTTGCGATGCGCCTGCACCAGCCGTCCGTCCGGGCCTAGGTACAGGAGGGTGTTGTACAGGGTGCCGCCGTCGATCTCAGTCACGCCGAGCACGACGTAGGCCGACGCCTCCGCCGCCGCCTCCCCGATTCGCTCCAGGGTGGCACCCGGGACGGCCACCGCATTCGCGTAGAAGCGCTTCACAAATCCGCTGTCGCTCCACGCCGGGGTGCGCCAGACCCAGTCCGGATAGGCGGGGATGAAGGACTCGGGAAAGACGATCAGATCCGCGCCTTGACCCGCGGCCTCCTTGACCAAGGCACAGACCTTGTCCACGGTCGCCTCTCGGTCAAGGAACACCGGCGTTGCCTGTACCGCCGCCACAGTGACCATCAAGTCCTCCCGACTCGTCAGCAGTGCGCCGATCTCATCGCCCTAGTACGCCACGTTAACCAGGATCGCGGGCCGGGTCATTCTCGGGCAGTGCATCGACCGCCCGGTCGGAGCGCCTCCACCCAGGACCGGCGTCAAGCAGGCGCTGCGTGGCACTAACTTCCCGCCCAAGCTGCGCGCGAGCTCACCAATAGCAGCCGCGCGGTGCTTCGCGCCCTGACTGCCCACCCCGTCGAGTCCTGGCTTGGTGTAGCTAGCCGCGTACGAGTACTCGGGCATCTCAACCGCCTCTTTCGCGGGCACCGGGTGGCGTCGCTGGGACCGATGTTGCACCCCCTCGATCCTTGGGTCAATGGAGCATCCGAGCCATCTCGTCTTGTTCGGTCGTGTGACTTTTCGCGATCCCGGGACATTCCCAAAGACGGGACAGACGTCCAACTTGTTCGCGTGACATCGCTCAAGGCGTCCACACGCGGGTCTGTCAGGGTAACCGTGCAAGTGGCCCGCTCGGTGGGGAAGTTTCCGCGTACCGAGACCGCGCGCCGCTACGCCGGCATCTCGGCTCGAATGCGTACACCCTGCGCGCACTAACGGTCAGCGGTCCTACTGCAGCGACCAGCGGACCCTTGGCGTTGGTCGGGGCGGCGATGGCTAGGGTCCCAGCATGCAGGCTCGTGACCTAGCCGAGGAGTTCCCGGTGGTCCGCTTGGATGACGACGCGCTGGAGGCCACCCGGCTGATGACCGACCAGGGTCTGCCAGGACTGGTCGTGGTCGACGAGCACGGCGGTCCGCTGGTCGTCCTCCCGGCGTCGCAGGTGCTGCGGTTCGCGCTGCCGGAGTACATCGAGGAGGATCCGGCACTGGCGCGGGTCTACGGCGAGCGCGAGGCCGACACCTTCTGCAAGGAGCTGGTGGGTCGCAAGGTGCGCGAGCTGATGCCCGGCAGGCAGTACCTGCCCAAGAGGGACCGCGACAAGCCGGTGGTGTCGGCTGCCGCGACGTTAATCGAGGTCGCGTCGGTGATGACGCGCCAGCATTCGCCGGTGGTTGCGGTGGTCGACGACGAGCAGATCCTCGGCGTCATCACCGTGCACCGCCTGCTCGGCGCCGCGCTGCCTCGCTCGTGAACGCGCCCACCTGGCAGGTCGCCTTGTCGATCGCGGTCTTCGCGGGCGCCTACGTCACCATCGCCACGGAGTGGGTGCACCGGGTCAAGGCCGCCCTGGTCGGTGCCGGGCTGATGCTGATGATCGGTGCCACCGACGGGGACGCCGCGTTCTACTCCGAGGAGACCGGCATCGACTGGAACGTCATTTTCCTGTTGCTCGGGATGATGGTGATCGTCAGCGTGGTCAAGCAGACCGGCGTCTTCGAGTACCTCGCCATCTGGGCGGCCAAGCAGGCGCAGGGCAGGCCCTACCGGGTGCTGGTCCTGCTCTGCACGATCACCGCGGTCGCGTCGGCCGCTCTCGACAACGTGACCACGGTGCTGCTGGTCGCACCGGTCACGCTGTTGGTGTGTGATCGCATCGGGGTGCGCCCCGAGGGCTTCTTGATCGCGGAGGCGCTGGCCTCGAACATCGGCGGGGCCGCCACCTTGATCGGGGACCCCCCCAACATCATCATCGCCAGCCGGGCCGACCTGTCGTTCAACGACTTCCTCGTCAACATGGGCCCGATCGTGGTCGTGCTGATGGGAGTGTTCCTGCTGCTGGCCCGCTGGCTGTTCCGGCGGTCCTTCACCTATGACGCCGGGCGGGCGGCAGCGGTGATGGACCTCGACGAGCGGGCGGCGATCCGCGACCGCACCCTGCTGGTGCGCTGCCTGCTGGTGCTGGTCGCCGTGCTGGTGGGCTTCAGCCTGCACACCCTGCTACACATCGACCCCAGCGTGGTCGCGTTGCTCGGCGCCGGAGTGCTGGTGCTGGTGTCCGGCACCACGTCGGAAGAATTCCTCGAGGACGTCGAGTGGGAGACCCTGGTCTTCTTCGCCGGACTGTTCGTGATGGTGGGTACGCTGGTTAACGTTGGCGTCATCGAGTACCTCGGCGAGCAGGCGGTCGAGGCCGTCGACGGTCGCTACCTGCTGGCATCCACCACTCTGCTGTTCGGCTCAGCGGTCATCTCCGGCATCGTCGACAACATCCCCTATGTAGCCACCGTCTCCCCACTGGTCAACGACCTCGTCGAGTCCGGCGACAACACCCCCAAGGCGACCGCGATGTGGTGGGCACTGGCCCTCGGCGCCGACCTCGGCGGCAACGCCACCGCCGTCGGCGCCAGCGCCAACGTCGTCGTCACCGGCATCGCCGCCCGCAGCGGCCACCCGATCTCATTCTGGCACTTCACCAAGTACGGGCTCGTCGTCACCGCTGTCACCATCGCACTGGCCTGGCCGTACGTCTGGCTGCGCTACTACGCCTACGGTTGACCAAAGCCAGGACGCAGCCTTCAACGCGACACGGCACCGACCCAAGTCGCGGGGCATACCTACCTACTCACACCGGTGTGGAGGCTGTTGTGCACGGTGGCGCGCACATGGCTCGCCGAACGGTCGAACGCCGCCGCGGTCAGGGTGTGCTGATCTCGCCTTCGGTGGCGCACTTCTGTGCGAGCTCGCTGGCCTGTCGGTCGAGATCCTTGAGTTCGTTGAGCAACCGAACGAGTTCCTCCGGTTGAAAGTCACGAACGGAGTCCACGCCGCCACGAAACAGCGCCACGGCCTCGTTGATGGTCCGGGCCGCGTCAATGCACTCGCTGGGTACGACGACAGTCACATCAGAGGTGGAAGTGGGCTCCTTATCGGCCGGGGAGTCGGTCGCATCACTGGGTGCAGGTCGGCGATTCCGTGCACGTTACAACCGGTGCAGCGTGACCGGGTTGATGTGCCCCGCCGAGCGGTGCCTGCGCACTCGTCGTCCGCCCCGTTGGCTCAGTCACCCACAGGACCGCTAGCCTCGCCCAGCGACAACGCTTCCCGGTAGACGCGGGTTAGGGCGATAGGCGTCGATGAGGACACGTAATCGGTTGATGTCAGGCCTGGCCCGACAGCTCGGCCGCCCTGAGGGCTGGCGCGGCAGGCTGGTCGTCCGAGGCCTCAACCGGGGCAACCGGGGCACGGTCGCGGCGGCCGTCGACGCGTGCGAGCTGGGCTCCGGTGATAGCCGCCGGCGACGTGGGCTTCGGTGGCGGGGTCGGATTGGCCCTCCTGCTGGATCGGGTCGGGACCGACGGGCACGTCGACGGCGTCGACCTGTCGGACACGATGATCTCGACGGCGAAGCGCCGCTACCGCGAACCATGCGCGGCCGGGCGCCTCACCTTGCGGCTCGGAAACCTGCTGGACCTGCCGCTGCCAAGCGCCTCGCTGGACGGTTTGATCACCGTTAACACCATCTACTTCGTGGACGGACCTGCCCATGGCCTTCGGCGAGATCGCGCGGACGGTGCGACCCGGGGGCCGAGCCGTGGTCGGTCTCGCGGATCCCGAGGCGATGGCGTCCATGCCGTTCACCGCTCACGGGTTCCGGCTCCGCCCGGTCGACGACGTCATCCAGGCCACGCGGCTGGCCGGCTTCGACGAAGTACGTCACGACAGGGTCGGTACTGGCGACAGCGCTTACCACCTGCTGGTCGTGACAAGGCAAGCCCACAGCTAGCTGGGATGGAACCAGTCACCGTGCGGGGATCCGTCAGCGAGAATATCGACTTCCATGTCGCAGGACTCGCCACAGGACGAGACTTTGCCCGGAACTGGGGAGCACGCATGACGAGCAGGCCTACGGCGTTCGAACCCCACGAGTCGGGGGCGCTGCTGCACGGGACGAAGACCGACCTGGTGGTAGGCGACCTGCTGGTGCCCGGCCGCCCTTCGAACTTCGGCGGCGGAAGAATCGCCAACCACGTCTACGTGACGGCGACGTTAGACGCCGCGACGTGGGGTGCCGAGCTGGCGCTCGGAACCGGCCGGGGCCGGATCTACATTGTGGAACCGCTCGGTGCCCTGGACGACGACCCCAACGTGACGGACAAGAAGTTCCCGGGCAACCCGACGCGGTCCTTCCGCACTCGGGAGCCCGTCAAGGTTGTCGGTGAGCTCGTGGACTGGGTGGGCCACTCGCCCGAGCAGCTGCAGGCCATGCGCGAGGGCCTCGTTGACCTCGAGCGCAGAGGCCTCGCGGTCATCGACAACTAGGTGACTGCCACGGACAGCCGGCAGGATGACCGCGCCTGCCGATGGTTAGGTTAGAGCCGGGACCGGGTCCACAGGCAAGGTCCCGCAAGCCGAACCGCCATCGGTGACGTCACCATGGTGGGGTACGCGTCCCGCAGCAGAGGATCGGCAACCGGGATCATCCACCGTCGACCCCAGAACTGCATGGATGATGAGGACGTTGGATACCATCCTGATGGGCGGCAGGACGCTGAGGCCCCGGTCCTGCCTTTCTCGGTCCCAGTGATGGCGGCTGCACCACCTTCTCGACCTACGCCGTGGATCCGAGCATCTGGTCGGCGCCGGTGCCCCGTGGCTGGCGATCGTCTACCTGGTGGGCACGCACTTGCCGCGCTGGCAGCCGTGCAGCGCCGGGGTGGTGGTTGCCGGGGTGCTGACTCGGGCCGGTTGACGAAGGGGAGGAGGGTGATGAGGGCTTCAGCGTCCAGCGTCGCGGTTGACGGTGCTGGTCGCCGAGAGCGACTACTGACAGCACCGCCAACTGTACGCAGAGATCGTGGATCGGCCGCCGCAGCCGGCCTGGCCGGTGCCTCGGTGTTCTCGCGGGGGACGCTGAGCGTGAGCGTGGCCTACAGCAGGCGGCGCCCAGCCCAGCGGTCAGGCTCACCAAGGCGTTCACGCAGCCGAGAGCACCCGACCGGTCCACAGCCAGCCGCGCCGTTTCGTACCCAAGGCCTCGGCCACATTATTGCCCTGGCCGTGGGGTCGTGACCGGCGCATGAGCCTGCCGGCGCCGGCTCGCACTCTGCTGGGCCGCGGCTCCCGGTCGGAGGCCTCGCGGATCGCGGTGATCTTGCGCAAGGAGACTGTGGGTGGTGCTCTCCTACTCGCTGCGACAGTGGTGGCGCTGGTGTGGGCAAACTCGCCCTTCTCGGACTCGTACACGATGCTCACCGACCTAGTGGTGGGTCCGGCGGTGGTGCACCTGGACCTGACGTTGGGTGCGTGGGCTGCGGATGGCTTGTTGGCCATCTTCTTCTTCGTGGTCGGATTGGAGCTGAAGCGGGAGTTCGTGGCCGGGGACCTCCGAGATCCCGCCCGGGCTGCGCTTCCCATCGTGGCCGCGGTCGGTGGCATGATCGTGCCGGCCATTGTCTACGTGGTGATCAATCTCGGCGCCGGCGGTGAGGCGCTACGTGGCTGGGCCATTCCCACCGTCACCGACATCGCATTCGCCCTGGCTGTGCTGGCGGTCATCGGTTCGCACCTGCCGACTGCGCTGCGCACGTTCCTGCTCACTCTGGCCGTGGTGGACGACCTGTTCGCCATCACCATCATCGCGGTCTTCTATACCAGCGACCTGGACCTGGTCCCGCTGATCGCGGCACTTGCACCGCTGACGGCGTTCACGGTGGCGGTCCAGCGCCGGATGCGCTCCTGGTGGCTGCTTCTCCCGCTCGCAGTCAGCGTTTGGGTGCTGGTGCACGAGTCCGGGGTGCACGCCACCGTCGCCGGGGTCGTGTTGGGGTTTGCGGTCCCGGTGGTGCGTAGCCGATCCGCCGGTGGACCCGATGCCGGCCCCGGTCTGGCGGAACACTTCGAACACCGCTTCCGCCCGATATCGGCGGGGATCGCGGTGCCGGTCTTCGCCTTCTTCGCAGCCGGAGTCACCGTCGGCGGGCTGGACGGGCTCGTGCGGGCGCTCACCGAGCCGGTCGCCATCGGGATCGTCGCCGGCCTCGTCCTCGGCAAGGCGTTCGGCATCTTTGGCACCGCCTACCTGCTGTCAAGGTTCACACGCGCCGACCTCGATGCCGACCTTCGGTGGGTCGACGTTCTTGGTGTGTCGCTGTTGGCTGGAGTGGGCTTCACGGTGTCGTTGTTGATCGGTGACCTGGCCTTCGATCCCGGCAGCCCGAGCGAGGACCAGGTCAAGGTTGGGGTCCTCACCGGATCGGTCGTCGCAGCCGGCGTGGCAGCCGTCGTCCTCGGGCTACGCAACGGGGTCTATCGGCGGATCGAAGAGGCTGACAGCGTAGATGCGGACGAAGACGGGATACCCGACGCTTACCAGGACCGGGGGTGATAGAGACTCAGCCAGTTGCCAGCGGTTTGGCGGCTCGGACGATCGCACCGTGCATGCCGGGCGTGGCCAGGTGGGTGAACTCCACCGAGGCGTCGACGAACCCCGCCGCGGCAAGCCCGTCGAGATACTCGCGGCGGGACAGGGCGCCGGCGATGCAGCCGACGTAGCTGCCGCGTTCGGCCCGGTCGGCCGGTGTGAGCTGGTCCTCGGCGACCACGTCGGAGATCCCGACCCGCCCGCCCGGGCGGAGCACCCGGTGCATCTCCGCTAAGACTGCCGACTTGTCGGTGGACAGGTTGATGACACAGTTGGAGATCACCACGTCGATCGACGCGTCCGGCAGTGGGACGGCCTCGATCTGGCCTTTCAGGAACGCGACATTGTCCACCCCTGCCTTGGCTGCGTTGGACCGGGCCAGCTCGAGCATCTCATCGGTCATGTCCAGCCCGTACGCGAAGCCGGTGACGCCGACCCTGCGGGCGGATAGCAGCACGTCGATGCCGCCGCCAGAGCCAAGGTCCAGCACCGTGTCGCCCTCGCGCAGGTGCGCCACGGCGGTCGGATTGCCGCAGCCGAGACTGGCCAGGACCGCTTCGACCGGCAGCGTGTCGGCGTCTGCGGCGTCGTAGAGCCCGGCACCGAACGACTCGTCCGCCTCCAATGCCGGCGGCACCGTCCCGCCGCAGCACGACTCGCCCCCGGTCGCCGCGCCCGGCGACCGTTCGTCGAGCGCCGGTCCACAGCACGATGCGGCCGACCCGTTCGTGACTGCGGCCGCTGCTCGGGCGTAGCGGTCGCGAACCTGGTCCCGCAGTGGCTCGTCGGTGGTCATCCGGGCCTCCTGAACTAAGACATTGATAACTGTCGATGCCAAAGGTTGGCAGTAGGCATCGACGATTGTCAATATGCTCGGGCATACTGAGCTCGTGGCCACAGCGACGACCGCCCTCCCGCTCCTGCAAACGTCCGGTTGCTATACGCGGGTGACGACCGCGCCGCTGTCCGCTGGGGATGCTGACCAGCTGGCTCGCACCTTGAAGGCGATCGCCGAGCCGACCCGGCTTCGACTGCTGTCGCTGATCGCCGCGCACGACAACGGCGAGGCCTGCGTCTGCGACCTCACCGAGCCGGTCGGCCTGTCCCAGCCGACGGTGTCGCACCATCTCAAGGTGCTGGCTGACGCGGGCATGCTCGTCCGCGAGAAGCGTGGCGTGTGGTCCTACTTCATCCTCATCCCTGAAGCGCTCGGCGCGCTGGCCATGGTCCTCACTCCGAGCTGACGGCGACCGCTGCTGGCTAGTTGGCTGTTCACCGACGGTTGGCTTGCGCTCAGTAACCGGCGGCGAGACGATTCACGCCACCATGACTACTCACACCATCGTGAATCCTGTGCTGCATGACCAGCTGCTGCGCCTGTTCGCCGACCCGCTCCGGGCGCAGCTGGTGGCTCGGCTGGCCGTGGCGGAGTTGTGCACCTGCCACCTGGCGGCGGACACCGGTGCTCTGCCGTCGGCGGTGTCGAACCATCTGCGGCAGCTTCGCGAGGCCGGGGTGGTCGAGGCCGAACGGCACGGTCGTTACACCTACTACCGGTTGCGTCCGGAGGTGCTGGCTGCGGTTGCGGACCAGTTCACCGCGCTGGCCGCCGCGGCGCGGTCGGCGACCAAGCGGCCCTGCTGATGCCCGCAGACCTGGCGGCTGCGCCCTTGGCACGCCGGCTTCTCGCCGAAGGCCTGGGCACCGGTCTGCTGGTCATGGTGGTGGTCGGGTCCGGCATCGCTGCCCAGCGGTTAAGCTCGAGCGACGTCGGTCTGCAGATGTTGGAGAACTCGACCGCCACCGCGCTGGGCCTGACGGTCCTCATCCTGATCTTCGGTCCGGTGTCGGGGGCGCACCTGAACCCGGTGATCTCGATGGTGGACTGGCTGCTGGGCCGACGCGCTGGGCGTGGTCTGCCCGGCCGGGACGTGGCCGCGTACGGGGTCGCACAGACTGCGGGAGCGGTGGCCGGAGCAGTCCTGGCCAACGCCATGTTCGACGTCCCGGTCACCCAGGTGGCCACGACCGAGCGGACCGGTGCGGACCTGTGGCTCGGTGAGGTGGTGGCCACCGCGGGGCTGGTGCTGCTGGTGTTCGCGCTGGCACGTACCGGGCGAGGGCCGATGGCGGCCCCGGCCGTCGGCGCCTACATCGGGGCCGCGTACTGGTTCACCTCCAGCACCTCCTTCGCCAACCCGGCTGTGACCGTCGGCCGGGTCTTCTCCGACACCTTCGCGGGCATCAACCCCTCCTCGGTCGCCGGCTTCGTGGCAGCCCAGCTGGTCGGCGCCGCCGTCGGCGCCTGCCTGGCAAGGGCGCTGTACCCGGACGTCGCGGCCGCGGCCGACGCCGTGCTCGTCCCCCACCGCGAGATCCCCGCCGTTCCGACCCGACCGGCAGCGGCAGCGGCCAACAGCTCTGGACCGAAGGGCGGACCACGCCTTCGTCCGCAGTCACCGAGGAGGAGGCGATGAGCGGAACCGAGCACACCGCCGAGCTCACCGTGGATCAGACCGTGGCGCTCAAGACGGCAGCCGAGTCGCTGCACCGCGAGTTCGCCGACATGTTCAGCACCGAGACCATCGAGGGTTTCCTGCACTCGTCGTACGACCAGTTCGCCGACCTGGCCTCCATCCCCAACTTCTTGCCGCTGCTCGCCGAGCGGTTCGCCCGACAGCGGCTCAGGGCCTTGTCCAAGGTCGAAGGTCAGGCGCTCACTGGCGTTCCGACCGTGTTGTTCTTGTGCACCCACAACGCCGGCCGATCCCAGATGGCCCTCGGGTTCTTCCACCAGCTCGTCGGCGACAGCGCCGTGGCCTGGTCCGGAGGCTCCGAACCCGGCCACGAGATCAACCCGTCAGCCGTGGCGGCGATGGCCGAGTGCGGCATCGACATCACCGGCGAGTTCCCCAAGCCGTGGACCGACGAAATCGTGCAGGCCGCCGACGTGGTGATCACCATGGGTTGCGGCGATGCGTGTCCGATCTTCCCCGGCAAGCGGTACGAGGAATGGACCCTCGAGGACCCGGCCGGACAAGGCGTGGACGCCGTGCGGCCGATCCGGGATGAGATCGAGCGCCGAGTGCGGCACCTCCTGACCCAACTCGGAGTGCATCACAGCCAGGTCTGAGCAGACGGAGGTGGCGTCCCGGCGCCTCTCCTCCCGTCGGGGCGGTGCACCCGGTGGTAGACACCTCACGTGGTGGCCCCAGTTGCGGCATGCGGTGCTGACTCATCCGCCAGTCGATGCTGCAGCGCGGCGACAGCAGTCACGGCCGTCACCACCACGGCGGCTCCGATCCACTGACGATCGGTGAGCCGCTCGCCGACGAGGTAGCCGGCAGCCACCCCGAACACCGGGATGAGCGGCAGGAACGCACCGGCAACCGTGGCGGGTACCCGGCTGAGCGCGCTCAGATAGCACCAGAACGCCAACCCGTAGTAGAGAATCCCGGATACCACCGCTGCAGTCCAGGCGCCCACGCTGACTGGTCCTCGTGCCCGGGTCGCTGCCGACGACGTGCACGACAAGGAACAGCGTGACCGCGAACACCAGGGCTGTCGCCTGCTGCACCAGCGCCACGGTCACAGATGCGTCATCGAGGAGCAGTCGTCGAGCGGCGACGGTGTACAGCGCGCACGCGCCCACTGCTGCCACCGTCAGCAGGACACCGGTGGTGTCGCCGGCTGCTCCTGCCTGGTAGACGATCAGGAGGACGCCAACGAGAGCGGCCGCCATCGCTAGCGCGAGTGCAGGAGGGACGCGTTCCCGGAGGAGCAGAGCGGCGAGCAGCACGATCAGCACCGGGTCCAGTGCCCACAACAGCACCGACATGCTGGCAGTGATCGACACCAGGCCGAGCAGACCCAGCGCGTACGCCATGCCCGGGTTCAGCATCCCCAACGCGGCGAGTCGCAGTAGTTGCGACGACCACTCGGTCGGTGACCGCGTGACGTGCTTCATGGCGAACAGGAACAGGGTGCTGGCGGACAGCTGCATCGGCAGCAGGGTGAGCGGCGCAATGTCGTCAAGTGCCTGCTTGCTGACGACCGTGCCGCCGCCCCAGCATGCCGCAGCGGCAACGAGCATCAGGACTCGCGGGTACGCAGGATGGTTGGGCATGACGGTGTAACTCCCAACAGGAGGAAGGAACTGCCCGGCCCGGACGCGCGAACGAGGCGTCAGTTGGCGGGTTCTTCACCGTCACAACGGTCGTACGCAGGCACTCGGCACCGCTTCAGAGGGCCGCCCACCTGGCTCATGTGCTCAAGGTACGCCAGTGGCGGCATGACCGACCCGCGATCTCTCGAGCGGCGGCCGAGGTGGTCACATCGTTCCCGTTGGCAGGCTTTCGACGCGGCAAAACGAAGCACAGATTCCGATGAGTCTTTCCACGACTACGGGTCGGCAGGTGGTCTCGATGCCGGCTCGAGGAGCAGGTCTGGCAGCGCCTGGCAGGCCCAGTCGATGGTCTGGTCGTGGGTCCACCCGCGTTCGGTGGTGAGGAGCAGGTAGGAGCTGTCACCGTAGACGGTGAGCAGGATGTCGGTGGCGGTGGCCGGATTGAGGCCGTTACGCAGGGTGCCTTTAGTGGCGGCGGTCTCGATGACGCGGCGGAAGGCGTCGGCCTGCCGCTGATCGTGCTGTCGCCAGGTGGCGTGCAGCTCGGGGTCGGTGAGGGCTGCCGCGTGCAGGATCTCCGAGATGCCAGCGGCGCGGGCGTAGAGGGGACCAGTGCCACGGACGAAGTGGGCGAGGGTCTCGGCGGCGGTGGCGGCGGCCAGCATGCCGGCCCACCAGGCGCTGTGCTCGGGATCGCTGGGGTCGTCTTCGCCCAGGACGGCGGTTTCGATGGCGGCGCTGATGAGTTCGGCCTTGGTGTGGAAGATGAAGTAGACAGTCTGGGTGGCAACGCCGGCGCGGCGTGCGATCGCGGCCATTGTCGCGCCGTGGTACCCGTGCTCGAGGAACTTCTCGTGGGCGGCGCGGATGATCGTGTGTCTTGTCCGGCCGGCTCGTTCCCGGCGGGTTCTGATCTTGACGTCGCCCATGTCCCGGTCCATTGTAGTCCAGGACTAAAGCAGCACTCTAGTCAGTGACTACAGCAACTCTGTCTAGCTGAAGGGACCTAGGCCGTGATCGTTGTCGAGTCGGTCGTCGACATCGGCCGTCCTGCCACCGAGGTGTTCAGCTTTGTCGCCGATCAGACCAACGCCCCACGCTGGCAGCATGGCCTGTACGAGGTGCGGCGCCTGACCGACGGGCCGATCGGGGTCGGGACCGAGCATGCTTTCGTGCGACGTCTCGCGGGCCGGCGGATCGAGTCCCGCAACCGCTTCATCCGCTACGAGCCCGGCCGCTGCGTAGAGTTCGAGATTCCAGAAGGCTGGCTCACCGGGCAGGCGTCCTACCTCGTGGAACCCACCGGGACTGGCCGCTGCCGACTCATCAGTCTGATGCAGTTCCACGCCACCGGCCCAGTTGCGCTCGCAAGTCCGCTGCTGACTCGCGTCCTGGCACGGGACTCCAGACGAGACGAAGCAGCTCTGAGGGATCTCCTCGAGGCCCAGGGACAACCATGATGCCGGCTCGTCACAGCGCAGGCGCGTCGTCGGACCGTGAAGCTGGCCAATGCCTTCTGCGCCCGTGAGAGCGTGCTGCCAGCTGAGCTTCCGGATGAGAGCGGCCGCCAATGTAAGGCAGTACGACTCCGTGTCCTACAACCTCGCCCGGTGCAACACCGCTTGGTGCAGGTAGGCCACGACTTCGACCAGTTCGCCTCAGATGTATGGCGCCGCCCACGGACAGGGTGCGGTGCGACCTGGCCAGCCTGGCTATGCCTCGGCGCTGCCGACCGTCGCGCGGTGACCGCCGCGGCGGCACCTGCGGCAAGCTCGGTTGGCGGATCACGGTAGGGTGCGGTATCAACACGTTCTCGACGCGGCTGTGCCCCTTACCCGGCTGAACCATCGCAGCGCGCACAAGCCTCCCTCGAAGTGCCTACCGCACCGTGCTCGAAAAGAGCTCGGGCAGAGGCATTACCGGCCTTGATGGAGCAGTAGCAGTCAGATGAGCAACTCGAACCCCGGTGCCCAATTTAGTCCAGCGAGTGAAGGCTCCATATGACGGATCCGACGACCACCCCACCACCGCCCCCATCGTTCCC
>Ga0183260_10001981_pt1 | contig 17101 bp, 21 predicted proteins | sample AntDrymUQ4972206_2_FD_129768 | JGI IMG/M metagenome (GOLD analysis project Ga0183260, IMG submission 129768) | Polar desert sand microbial communities from Dry Valleys, Antarctica - metaG UQ497 (22.06) (version 2) (version 2) | ecosystem: Environmental > Terrestrial > Soil > Desert | place...
AGAGACCGTAGGTGTTTACCCACACGGTTCCAGCCTTGAGCCCAGCCGCGACCCGGTGAGCCTTCTTTAGGTCGCTGGTCCATACCGCCGCGGCGAGCCCATAGTCGGAGTCGTTGCCGACCCTGATCGCCTCCTCAACGTCATCGACCGGCGTCACGGCCAGGACCGGCCCGAAGATCTCCTCCCGCGCGATGCGCATGTCGGGACGAACGCCCGTAAAGACTGTCGGTTGCACAAAGTAACCGTTCGCGAGGTCGCCGCCCGCGCGTTCGCCGCCCGCCGCGATTACCGCGCCCTCTTTTCGGCCGATGTCGATGTAGTCCATCACTCGGTCGAGTTGCTCGGCCGAGACAACAGGTCCCATGCGTGTGTCGGGAGCAAGCCCGTGTCCGAGCACCATCTTCGAAGATGCCTTGACAACCGAGTCGACAAATTCATCATGGATCGATTTCTCCACAATCAACCTCGTACCGGCAGTGCACGTTTGGCCTGAGTTGAGGAACACTCCGTACATCGAGAAGTTGGCGGCGGGTTTTAGATCCGCGTCCGCAAAAACAATGTTGGGCGACTTGCCGCCGAGCTCGAGTGTCACGCGCTTTAGGGTTCCCGCTGCCGCTCGCATGATGATCTTGCCCACATCGGTCGAGCCGGTAAAGGAAACTTTGTCTACGCCCGGGTGTTCGACCAGCGCGGCCCCCGTCCCCCCGGCGCCAGTGATTACCTGAAGCACGCTTGGCGGGAGCCCGGCTTCGACGGCGATTTCCCCGAGACGAAGTGCGGTCAGCGGTGTTTGCTCCGCGGGTTTCAGGATGATCGCATTGCCGAAGGCCAGGGCCGGTGCAACCTTGTAAGAAGCATTGATCAGCGGATAGTTCCAGGGGATGATTCCGGCTACTACGCCCACCGGCTCGCGGAGCGTATAGACGAACATGTTGCCCTCGGTTTGATTGGTCTCGCCGTAGTACTTGTCCACCCAACCGGCGTAATACCGAAACACTCGCACGACGAGGTCCATTTCAGCCACGGCCATAAACATGGGCTTGCCGGAGTCGAGCACTTCCAGCTGAGCCAGTTCCATCTTGCGCTTCTCGACGCCGTCGGCTATCGACCACAGAATCTGCGCGCGTTGTGACGGCGGCAGACCGGACCACCGGCGTGCGTCGACCGCCGCCCGGGCGGCTTCGACCGCCCTGTCTACATCTGAACCTCCGGCCTCGGCAACCTCGACCAGAGCTTCGCCCGTCCCGGGATCAACCGATGAGAAGGTCTTGCCTTCCGCAGCGAATGCCCAATCGCCGCCGACCAACATCTTCTGAGGCTCTTGAAGAGACTTTTCAACTTCGGGTAAAAGGTCGAACGTCACTGCAAACTCCCTCTCTTGGTGTTCGACCATCCTAAACTGCGTCATGGACAAACGGGTTGGCCCACAGGCGGCAGGCCGGCGGCTGGCTTGGGAGGAACTCCCGGCATCGGTCCGCCAAGCCCTCGAAGACCATTTCGGCGCGCGGGTGGAACAGGCGGAGACGCAAGTCGGTGGATTCTCACCAGGCGTTGCATCCCGTCTTGCATTGTCCGACGGATCTCGGATATTCGTAAAAGCCGTGGGTCCTCACCCGAACGACCGGTCTCCCAGCATCCACCGCTCCGAAGCTCGAATCGCAGCCCAATTGCCTGAAGAAACTCCCTCGCCGCGCCTTAAATGGAGCTATGACGACGGCGAATGGGTCGCCCTAGTTTTCGAGGACGTAGAGGGCCACACGCCGCGATTGCCCTGGGTGAAGGACGAACTGGAACGGGTGCTTGCCGCCGTCACCGACCTGGCGACCATCCTGACTCCGGCCCCGATCCAAGTTCATTCAGTCGCCCAGCAGTGGCGCAATGCCTTCACGGGATGGCGCCGTTTTGCCGCCGCCATGACTGAATCGAGCGAAATCAAAACTCTCGATTCCTGGGCGCGGGATCACGTTGATCATTTGGCCGCACTGGAGTCGGATTGGGAAGATGCGGCCGCCGGCAACACCTTGCTCCACAATGATTTGAGGGCCGACAACATTCTCATTTCCCCAACGAAAATCTCCTTTGTGGACTGGCCGTGGGCGTCCATCGGCGCGGCCTGGTTCGACTTGGTGTTGATGTTGCCCAGCGTGGCGATGCAGGGCGGGCCGGATCCCGAAACTATCCTCAGAGCGCATCCACTCAGTCAGGGTGTCGACGACGACTCGGTGAACTCCGTACTGGCGGCGGCGTCGGGATTCTTCATGTGGTACTCGGCCCAGCCCCCGGAGCCAGGCCTTCCAACGCTGCGCGAGTTTCAGCGCGCACAAGGACGACAAGCGTTGGACTGGCTCCGCCGACGAACGGGTTGGGCCTAGCCGCTCGGCCAGTTCTCAACGGTGACTTCCTTGAACGGAAAGTCCTTAGGGTTGCCGGTCGCCAGCACTGCGCCCGACGACCACGCGGCAGCAGCGATGAGACAGTCGGGCTGTGAGAGGGTGAACCCCTTGGCCGCAAACTCACGTCTCCATGTCCCGGCACGCCGGCCTTCCACAGCGCCAAGAGGAACCACAGCTAGGCCTTCGATCAGCCTTTCGGCCGCCTTCAACTCCTTAGGTCGCAATCCCCTATACAACTCTTCGACATTGATCGCTGTCGTGCAGACAAAATCGTTCGTTTGGGCGAAAGCGTTAACCCGCTCCCTCACCGAGGTTCCCTTCAGGTAGTCGATCAAGATCGTCGTATCGAGCAGCCAGAGCATGACTACCCTATTCGGCGTGAATCCGCGCGCCGTTGCCGGTGGACCCAATCGGCAGGATCGGGGTCCCACTCGTGGCCAGTTGCCTTGATGGTGCCTGCGGCGGAACGAATTAGTGCCCAGCGCCTTTGACGATCCAGTTCGCTTGCAATCAGGTCTCGAATGAAACGGCTCCGGCCTCTGGCGCCAGTCAACTTGTCAATTTCTTTGACTTGGCGGTCATCTACTTCTATGTGTAAACGCATGTGCTGATCTTAGCACATAAGGTTCGTCCGAAGTCTGGCGGCTACAATCGGGCGACATGATTCAGATCTCACACAAGGCCGCGAGCTTCAGCGAATCCGTTATCCGCGAGATGACGCGGATCGCCGTCAAGAACAAAGCGATCAATCTCGCGCAGGGCTTCCCCGATTTCGAGTGCCCGCAAGACATCAAGGACGCGGCATGCAAGGCCATCAACGACGACATCAACCAGTACGCGATCACCTGGGGGGCCAAGGGCTTTCGTGACGCCATCGCCGCCAAGACCGAACGTTTTTACCCGTCATGGAAGGTCGATCCGGAAACGCAGATCACCGTAACATGCGGTGCAACCGAGGGAATGATCGCCTCGATGATGGCGGTGATCGACCCGGGCGATGAAGTCGTCGTGTTCGAACCCTTCTACGAGAACTACGGCCCCGATGCAATTCTTTCCGGTGCGATCCCTCGGTTCGTCACTTTGCACGAACCGGACTGGTCTATCGACGAAGCCGAACTGCGAGCCGCCTTCAACGAACGAACCCGAGGGATCGTAGTCAATACTCCCCACAACCCGACGGGCAAAGTGTTCACGAAGGCCGAACTTCAGCTGATCGCAGATTTGTGCATCAAATGGGATGTCGTGGCATTCACCGACGACATCTACGAACACATCCTCTACTCCGGAGAGCACATTCCACTCGCGACCCTCGACGGGATGGCCGACAGAACTGTTGCTATCAACGCAATGTCCAAGACTTATTCGGTGACCGGGTGGCGTGTGGGATGGGTGATCGCGCCGCTGGCGTTGACTTCCGGGATCCGCAAAGTCCACGACTTTCTGACCGTGGGAGCAGCAGCCCCTTTGCAAGAGGCCGGCGTGGTAGCGCTCCAAATGCCCGATTCCTACTACGCAGCGCTTGGGACCGAGTACCAGAAAAAACGCGACACTCTGGTACCGGCATTGGAAAAGGCAGGGTTCAAAAGTTTCGTCCCCGACGGCGCTTACTACGTCATGACAAACATTAGCGGCCTGACGGAAGACGATGACGTCACATTCGCAAAGCGTCTAGCGGAAAATCCGGGAGTCGCAGCCGTGCCCGGGTCGTCGTTCTACTCGCGCCCAGAGCTGGGTCGCGACAAGATCAGGTTCGCGTTTCCGAAACGTCTTGAAACGCTCGAGGCCGCCGCTGAACGCCTGCAACTTCTTTGAGAGCAAGCAACTCCGCTGCAGTTTCGCGCACCGCCGTCCTGGCATTTGGGGGGCCGAACTGCTTGCACAACCATCCGTACGTGACGGCCAGCCGCGAGCCTGCCTCGACCCCGTCAGGCGAACCGGCCAAATGACGGATCTCTTCGGGGCTCATCACGGACATATCTGCGTGCAGGCGCACCAGAAGCATGACTCCCCCCTGCGAGCATTTCATCTGCCCGTAAAGGTCGTCTTCCTGCGTTGAAGCCTGCAATGCCGCCGGTCCCATTGAAACTCCTGATATGAAGGGAACGCGAGTATGCGGCGCGCGAGAATGGGAATCGCGTCTTTCCCGGTAACTACAAGCTTGAAATTCTTTAGAGGTGGCCATGGAACAGAAAACGGTGAAGGAATCTCAGATAACCCTCGCTCAGATGATGGGGATCGGCGACTCCAACCTGGCAGGCGCCGTCCACGGAGGCGTGATCATGAAGCTCGTCGACAACGCCGCCGGGCTGGCAGCCATTAAGCACGCCGGGGGTCTGGTGGTCACCGCCTCAATCGATGAAATGAGTTTCATCGAGCCGGTGAACCTTGGCGACCTTGTCACGCTCAAGGCCTCGGTCAACGCCGTGGGCAACACATCCATGGAAGTCGGGGTAAGGGTGGAGACCGAAAATGTTGTGACAGGCGAGAAGCGCCACACGTCCACCGCCTACCTGGTATTCGTTTCGCTCGACTCCCAGTCACGCAAGCCCCGCCCAGTCCCACGCCTCGTCACCGAGACTTCGGACGAAGAGCGCCGGATGCGAGAGGCAAACTTACGGCGCGAAGCGCGGCTCGCCCGCCGAGAAAGGATCCTGGCGGAACGAGCCGCTGATTCGAGTTAGTGGTCTAGCTCGAGCTTTTTCTCGGCTTTTGCTGCTGCTCCGCCGTGCGCTCGGACGGGAAGAGGATGCCCCTCGCCGTTATCGTGCGAGGCGCAGTATCGGCTTTAGCCCCCGTGCGTCGCTCACCATCGGTCGCTCCGGCCGAAACCTTTGCGCCGGGTTTGCTGGCATCGATGCAGAACCTTGCGCGTGCACCCACCTTGTCCTGGTCCGGGTTGACACCTGGCTTCTTAGGGCAGCCCTGCGGAACGACGCCGACTCTGGCGCCCACTTTGAGATTCGAGCTTGTCCCCCCTTTGAAACGAGTGTCTTCGTTGAACTTGACTGTGATTGGCCCCTTGCGAGTCTTCATCACAAACGACCCGTCGCCCATCGAGGTGATCTCGCCTCTAACGATGTGACGTCGTGCCCTGGCTTTGCGTTGGGCCCCCTCTTTGCGGTAGACGATCTTTGCAGCGTGCAGGACGTCCCCGGTCTTGGGTCCGGCGGCCCCGACCATCGAGCCAACCTTGAGGTCCGATGACTTGCCACCTATCCACTCGGTCTTGCCATCGTGCTGAACCTTGATCTCCCCCTGCTTACGCGTCGTCAGAACAAATGTGTTGCCGTTGATCGACTTCACTTTGCCTGCCGCCCTTTGCCCGTCATTGTGCGCCTTGGTCTCCGCCCCCCATGCGGGCGCCGCCAGCATTCCGAGGCAAAGAGCCCCCGCGAGCAGGACTGCCAGTAATTTCTTCATGTCTGTCTCCCTTCCGTCGGCTTTAACCTAAAAAGAGTATCGGGCCCAGATTTGACGGCTGGGTCATTGCCGTGTGAAGTCTGCGTGAAGACCACAATAGTTAACTCTTTGCACTCCAGTTACATCCAGCCTAAAATAGCTGCCATGACCTTCCCCGCCCAGCGGCCCCTCCGGCGCCTGCTTGCCCTGCTCGCGGCCGCGCTTCTCGTGACGACTTTCATGCCGCCCGCTGGGACGATGGCAGCCTCACCGTTTCCTCCTCAGCTCCCAACACCGCAGGAAATGGCTGCCCTTCAGCAGCAACTTTCCGCGACCCTTGGCCGTCTTCGAGAGGCCCAGGCCGAGCTCGACCGGGTGGTCCGCGACTACGAGGCCGCGCAAGATCGCCTTACTCAACTTGTCGGACAAATCGGTGTCACTCAGATCCGCCAGGACGCACTGGAGACCGACCTCCGTGCAGCGCAATCTGCAATAAACAATCGAGCGGCCTCCGCATACAAGTCGAGCCCGGTGACGATGTTTACGGTCATTTTCGAAGCAAGGACATACCGAGAGTTCACCGCCGGCCTGGACTTGATCAGATCGGTTACAGAGTCCGACTCCAAGGCTTTAACTAACGTCCGCGATTTGAAGGGAGAAGCGGCTCGCGTTCGGACCGAACTCGAACAACGCAGGTCCGATCAACAGAAACTGATTTCCGACCTCGACCGGCGTCAGGATGACGTTGACAAATCACTACGGGCTCGCGGGAGTGAGTTTGAAACGCTTCGCAAAGAGGTCGAGCGACGCAAGTCTGGTTTCGCTTTTCCGGTCAAGGCCCCCTACTCGTACACAGATTCATACGGGGCCCCCAGGATGGAAGGGTCCAAGTACTACCACCGTCACGAAGGGACCGACATCTTCGCGCTACAGGGCACACCGATACTTGCAGTGGTCGACGGCGTCATTGAGAACTTGGGCACAGCAACGCTCGGCGGAATCAAACTTTGGGTGCGCTCCCCCGGCGATAATTGGAGCTACTACTACGCGCACATGTCCGGATATGCGACGGGCATGGCGAACGGCCTCCGCGTGAAGAAGGGAACGGTGGTCGGCTACGTCGGCACCTCCGGAAACGCGCGCGGGACTCCTCCTCACCTGCATTTCGAAACCCACGTCCCCGCGGGGCCTGCAACCAACCCATATCCGATCCTGCGCAGAGTAGATCCTCTGGCACGTTAAATCCGGGCGACTGGAGGCGGACGCGCCTAGACTTCTTTCCCCATGAACCAGGCCCTACTACCGATTCCCGGCTACGCCGACCAGAGGACCCTGCCGGGCCTAGACGTTGCCGGCCAAAGGCTCGCTTACAGGCAACCACCGCTCATGTCCTTGGTGGACGACGACCCCCGGCCCCCCCTACTCCCCGTCATACCCGGCCAGATGGTCCTTGGGGGTCCGGAACAACGTGAACTGACTGAAGTGCCCCTTCCAGCGATCCAGATGTCCCTGTTGCCCGATCCGCCCCTTTGGGAACTCGACCCTGGTCCCCCGCCGGCGGTGCTCCGTGGCAGGCTTTCCCGCCGCCGCTCCCGAAGCGGCATCACAGCGGGCCAACAGTCGCTCTTTTGACCGAGGAGGCCATTTCCGAATGGCCCCTTCTCGGCCGGACGGTCCGCTTCACATGGATTCCCCCACCCTTTGTTCCGCCACGTGAAAAGACCACGCAGGCTTACGGCATCTGCTTCACTCCAGAAGGAGAAATCGTGCTTGTGAGCGGTCGCGATGACTGGTGGAATCTTCCGGGCGGAACGATCGAAGAGGGTGAGACGCCGGAAGAAACTCTAGTGCGAGAAGTAAGCGAGGAAGCCTGTGCTCGCGTTGTCGAGTACAAATACATCGGATGCCAGCGAGTCGACGACCCCCAGAGCCCCGAGGCACTAACAATGCATTACCAAACCAGGTTTTGGGCAAAAGTGGAACTGGATGAGTTCGAGCCGCTTCACGAAATCGTCGAACGCAAGCTGATCAAACCGAACGAATTCCTCGCGAGCTTGTCTTGGGGAAGCGCCCCCACCGCGAAGATCATCTTGGATGAGGGGCTCAAAGTGCAGGTCAAATCCGAACTGCGGTGAACCGCCGTCGCGGAGCGCCCCTGGTCTCCAAAGTTCGTTAGGGTGTTCCTGTGCGACTCACTCGCCATGCGAAAAATCGGCTGCGCCTCATCGCTCGGCGCGTGCCAGCGATAGATGAATCACGGTTCCTGAAGGCCCTTGACATCACAATCGGAAGTGAGCGGGATGTTAAGGGAAATCGAAAGCTCATTGTTCAGATCGATGCGATACTTTTAAGGGCCATTGTTGACGATCAGAAACAAATCGTAATCACGATATGGAGAGAGGAGTAAGAATGGCTGTTTATACATACGACGAGGAAGCGGACGCTCTCTATGTTCTGTTAATCCCGGAGTCGGAGGCGGGGATCGAGAGCACGGTCGAACTTGGGGAGCGACTCCATGTGGATCTCGGTCCAGACGGTAACCCGGTTGGAATCGAGATCCTCTATCCAACCCAGGGGGGCATCGATCTTGAGCCAGTTCGAGCCCGCTTCGGTATCGCGCTCAGGCTGCCCTTCAAATTCGCTGCTTGACCGACCCCGTTGAAGAGGCTCTTGTCCCGCTGTCGCCTTCGCGGGTTTCAGATTTCAAGAACTGCCCGCAACTCTTCAAATTCAGGGTCGTAGATCACCTTCCCGAACCGGCCGATATCCTTTCGACCAGAGGGACCCTAATTCACGCGGCGCTCGAACGCCTATTGCATCTGGAGCCGGCGAAAAGGAATCTCGACTCGGCACGCCGATTGATGCGCGAGGCTTGGGTCGAGCTCAAAGACCTGGACGAATTCAAAGATCTAGATCTCGATGAACAAGTCGAAGCCGAATGGCTGCTCGAATCCGAACTTCTGCTGGTCAATTACTTCTCACTCGAGGTACCGGCCGAGGTTACGCCGCACGAAACGGAATGGTGGGTGGAACACACTTCGGATCTGATGCACCTTCGAGGCATCATCGACCGCGCCGAGGTCACCGGGGCCGGCGACTGGATACTCACCGACTACAAGACGGGCCGTTCGCCTTCGGACACTTACGCTCTGGGCTCTTTCTTCGGACTCAAGTTTTACGCGCTCGTGTTATGGCGGACATTGGGAAAGATGCCGGCGCGCCTTCGACTCTTTCACCTGCAGGCACCTGAGGTGCTAACGCTCGTCCCGACGGAGCAGATGCTGGAAGGGCTCGAACGTCAATTGGATGCCATAGCCCGCGCGATTCTGCGAGCGTACGAAAAGGATGATTGGCGCCCGCGACCCGGGCCTTTATGCGCGTGGTGCCCGCACAAGCCAATCTGCCCCGCGTTCGCCGGAACCGAGACGAGCTAGCTCCCTAGGCCCGCGAATGGGTTCGTCAGTTTCTCTCGATCCGTCGACGTGGAAGGTCCGTGGCCTGGATAAACCGGAAGGTCACCCAACCCGAACAACCTTGTTCGTATCGAGGCGATGATCGCCTCGTAATCGCCCCCGGGCAGGTCCGTGCGTCCTATGGAATCGGCAAACAAAGTGTCGCCAGAGAATACGGCTTCGTCTTGCGCGAGAAGCGAGATACTTCCCGGCGAGTGCCCCGGTGTGTGTATCACGGCCAGCTTTAGTCCCCCTGCCACCAACTCGTCGCCGTCGTCGAGCTGGCGGTCGACCTCCGGGGGGGGCGGGCCTTCCACTCCCATGAAAAGTTTCATGCTCACCGGCAACCAATCGAGCACGGCTATGTCCTCTCGATGCAGATAGAAGGGGGCTCCTGTTGCGGCTCGTATCGCCTCGGCCGCAAGAACGTGATCGAAGTGAGCGTGCGTCGCGACGATCGCAGTCAGTTGCAGCTCGTGGCGCCCTAGAACCTCGAGAATTCTCTCGGGCTCGTCGCCGGGATCGATGAGGATGGCTTGTTTGCTAACGTCGTCCCCGACGATGTAACAATTGCACGCAAGATCGCCAACAACGAGGTGTTCAAATATTTTCAGCGGCATCCCGATACTGTAATGCGGATGAACCGACCCGTCGTCTTCAAGATGTCAATCGATATCAAGTTGCCGCCCGAGGCGGTCTGGCCGTTCCTGGTCGACTGGGAACGACTCCATCTCTGGATGAAGGAGGGCCGAGAATTTCGAGTGACATCACCTCACCGCGAGGGTACCGGCGTGACCGCGGAAGCCACAATCCGTATCGCCGGCATCTCGACCACCGACCCGATTCGGATTTCTCGCTGGGAGCCACCGAGAACTCTGGAAATGGAGCATCTCGGATGGGTCAAGGGTTCGGGTCTGATGCATTGCCACGCCCATGCGACGGGCACAAGGATCGAGTGGACAGAGACTCTGACTCCCCCTTGGGGGATCTTGGGGGCCGTGGGAATGCGCCTTCTGAAGCCGCTGATGAGACGCATCTTCGCTAGCGACCTGCGACGCCTCAAGGGTCTGGTTGAGCGGGGGCTTAAGTCCAAATAGGCTTGCGGAACCTATGAGCAAGCGCCGAGTCAGTTCGTCTTTATTCGTCAGATGGTTTTGGTTGGTCTACCTGCCTCTGGGACTTCTCCCTTCGGCCATTATTCTCCGATTGTTCGGCGTGTTGCCCAACGGAACGACTTGGATCATCATAATTCTGGGTATTTGGGGACTACTTGCCGTCCGCCTGCTGATGGAACGCCGCCGAGCGGGACTCGGCGTGCCGCCGCCAAAGTCGACGGTGATTGGGATCGGGTCGATCGCCGCGATGACCGGCGTCGGAGCTCTGTTGTTGATTCTGGGCATGGGACGGCTCACCACTGGGCAGGGGCTGGCGATGACGGCGATCGGAGGATTTCTTATGCTGGTGTCCGTAACCGTGCCCACCTTCCGGCTGATGGATTCGATCATCCGGGGGGCCACGAGACTGCTGGGGCGATCGAAGCGGGGTTAGCGAAAATCCAGGTTCAAGGCCTCGCTTGCAACGCTTGTTTGAACTCCTCTGATCCAAATCGCTCCGCTTGAGCAACCCGGGCATGGTCCAGGGCCGCCTCATAGACCGGTCTGATCACTTCATTGAGGGCTCGTTTGTTTGCGGCAACGGCGCCCGGTGGGTTCGCCGCTATGACTTCGGCCACTTCCTCGGCCCGGTTCAGCAAAGACTCGGGGGCGACAACCTCGTTCACAAGTCCCCAAGTAAGGGCGGTCGCCGCGTCGATCACTTCACCGGTCAGAAGCATCTGCGCGGCCCGCGCGGGCCCTGCAAGGGACGTTACCCAAAAGGCGCCGCCGGTGCCCGGGATGATCCCAAGTTTGACCCACACTTGGCCGAACCTTGCAGCAGAAGAAGCGATTCGTAAATCGCAAGCGAGGGCAAGGTCCATGCCGGCCCCCATCGCCGGACCGTTGACTGCGGCGATGACCGGCACCTCGAGCTCGCGGATCGTGCGTATCAGTCCCTGATACCCGCCGTACAGTTGCTCTGCGGCCTGCTCTGGTCCGGCCTTCGACAAACGCTTCAGTTCTTCGAAGTCACCACCTGCGCAGAAAGCCGAGCCGGCGCCGGTGAGTATCACGACTCGCGATGAGACTGCTGATCTCAATGCTGCTGCGAGGGCCTTGGTGCCCTCGACGGTGAGTGCGTTTCGTCGATCGGGGCGATTGATGGTGATACGGGTGATGCGTCCCTGCTCGATCAAGACCTCGTCTTCCATGGGATAAAACTAACAGGGCCCGGTTTCCCGGGCCCTGTTAGTTTCTGAAGTCCCCCTCGTGCTTCAGTTCTGGATTCGGGGCCGCATTCCAACTTTGACTGCGACCATCCCTATGATCACCAGGCTTAGCGCCACGATGAGCATCAGATCCGAACCAATTCCCGTCCTCGGCAGAGGCATACCTCTGACTACCTTCACACCAAGAACCGCTGTCGCTTTCGGGCCTCGGATCAGCTTCTCACCGAGTACCGACGTCTTCTTAGCTGCCAGCGTCAAGGTGATCGGGCTAATCTGGCTGCTGCCCTCAACCGCTGGGGTGCTGCGCGTTATCGTGGTGCCCTCAACTGCTGGGGTGCTACCCGTTAGCGTGCTGCCTGGAGGCGTGTTGCCTGGAGGCGTGCTGCCTGGAGGCGTGTTGCCTGGAGGCGTGTTGCCTGGAGGCGTGTTGCCTGGAGGCGTGTTGCCTGTCCCAGTCGAGCTGGTGCATCCTGTGTGCGCCGGGTTGCCTTTGCCAACACCGTTGTTGCCGTCGCACTCGTATCCGTTGTTGTGGTCGCTGCCGCCAGGCATTTGCCCCGGAGGGTTCTTGTCGTCGGCATTTCCCACACATCCGGCGCAGGGCCTGCCACCGGCATTCCCGTTACCGTTTCCATTTTGCGACTCACCTGCTGGGCAGGTGTTGTCGTAAGGGCCGCTTTGATTGGCCCCGTGACCTGTGTTGCTCTTGCCTGAGGGGTCTCCGTTGCAGTCAGCCGGATCTGAATGATTTCCGGATGCTACGGCCAGTCCCGCAGTCGAGAGGGTGAATATGGTCACCACCATCACTGCTAGTACCTTTATGCGGTTCAACATCGCTACTTCCCGTCCCCCGTTGTTCCTCAACGGCAAGGGCGGGTCGGTCTCGCCACTAGCTCCCCCGGCTCCAAGGCGACCGATTAAGGCGCCGGGATCAACGCTCCCCTAAAGCTCTGGACTCTGGAACGGTTCCTCCTTTCGAGATCGAAAAAAAGAGCCCAGCTTCAGGCCGGTCTCGCCACTAGCTCCCCCGGCTCCAAGGCGACCGATTAAGGCACCGGGATCAACGCTTCCTTTGAGTAGCACCGTTGTGCTAGCACTCCTCGGGTCTAATATCGACCTCCCCCACGGTGGGCACAGAGCCCATTCGGGCTAGCCGGGCATCGCCAATCTGGGGGATGGGTTACGCACAAGGGGAAAACAAGTGCGATCTATGAAAATTTGCGCCAACAGGGGCTGTGGTAATGGCGCCGGCCATCGGGGTCGTCGCTCTTGTAAGCAACTACGTGGATCGTCCCCGGCTCTATCCATCCCTCGCACCACGGGCAGCGATATCGTTTTGATTCGGTAACGGAACTGCGGACGACGAAGCCCTCTGTCTGGGCCCATGCTGGCCCGACGATGCGCTTCGAGAGTTCCTCGGCCGTGGGCGGCGGTCTCCGTGGCCGGCTTCGACGCCCCATCAGCTTGGCGAGTCGGCGCCTTCCGTGGAGTTAGCGCCTTCCGGTGTGGCGCGCCTTGAAGGAATAGTCGAGGACTTGTGGAAGATAAAGGCCGTGTAACCCTCGGCGTAGGTGATGCCCTGCCCCGACGCCTCGGCGATCGCCGCACCCATCTCCTTCATGCGGCCCGGAATATCCGCCCCAAACTCGGGCGTCTGCGTCGAGTGCACCATGACCCCCGCGATCTTTTTGTCGATGTGATCGGTGATGTCGACGAAGTAATTTGAACTAGGCGAAAAGCCCAAAAGCGCCGCCTTCACCTGGTGGGGCTCGAACCCTTTGTCGTAAAGTTCCTCCCGGTAGATGGGGACGGTCGCCGCGCCGGGATTGACCGCCGCGCAAAACGCGGCGCCAACGGCCCTATGGTCCGGATGGTTGATGTACCTCGGTGGAAAATGGTAAAGCGACGGGTCCGGCCCGATCACGATATCGGGCTTGAATCGGCGGATCTCGCGGATCATGTCGCGCCGCAACTCGTGAGAGTCCTCAACATAGCAATCCTCGTATCCAAGAAAAATCACTTCAGACGCTCCGGTGATTGCTGCCGCTTGCCGCTGCTCCTTCTGGCGAGATGCGATCAGATCGTCACGCTTGACAGTTGGGTCGTTGGAGCCGTGGGAGCCGTTGGTGACGACGACAAGTGCGACCTGTTTTCCTTCCGACGCCCACTTGGCCGTCGAACCACCGGCCATAAACTCGCCATCGTCTGGGTGGGCGAAGAAGATCATCACCCTGTCGAATTCAAACTCCATCAGACCCCAATATTCCCAACGCGTCCGGGGCCGTCACGGGGCTATTCTCCCGCACTCGACGAATGCCTTGTGGGTCACGGGCATCGCCTCGGCGAAGAAATCCTCCACTGCAGCGCCGTATTGGCGTATCTCCCACATCGCGGCCTCGGCGTTTCGAAGCGAAATGAAGTTCATCAGCGCGCGTGCGTTGACCGTCCAATAGAACTCCGTGTAGATACCTACCGGCAGAACGAGTCGAGCCACCTCTTTGGCGACCTTGGCCTCGAGCAATTCCTGATAGAGGTTCCACGCCTCCTGATACTGCTTGCGCATTAGGTCTTGCACGCGAGCGGCAGTGTCTGGGTCGAGCGGCTCGAACCTGTAAGCCCCCGGCTTTCCCACCTGGGAACGAACCTGGTCGGCTGCGGGGACGTAGAAATCGTCAATCGCCTCTGAGTAGCGCAGGCTGTGCTCATTGAAACTGCTCCATCGATGACGCATCCACTCGCGCGCAACCGCTATCGGACAACGGATATGAAATCGAAACAGATTGTGCTCAAACGGCGAGGCATGCTTCTCGCGCATGAGAAAGCGGATGAGGCCTTCGTCCTTGGAATCCATATCCTCCTTAACTTGCAGGAACGAGACTCGGGCGCCATTCACCACGGAAAGATCCGTAGCCTCGGCTGCGTCCAGGCGCACGAAACCGTGATCCAAGACCTCGATTCGGGTTCCGACAGCGGGCATGCGGGCATCTTATCGCCCCGTCTGACTTCGGGGGGTTCGCAGCTTCTGGCGCGCGCAGGTCTTACCGACGGGGGGCTGCTACCCCCCCGAACCCCCCGTCTGACTTCGGGGGGTTCGCAGCTTCTGGCGCGCGCGGGTCCGTACGTAGGTGGGCTGCTACCCCCCCGAACCCCCCCTGCCCGTTCTTTGTCGTGACAAAGGGGCCAAAATCGGCGACACTTGAGGCTCGCAATGAAAAATCCTGCCATCCTTCTCGCCGTTTTAGTTCTCTTTGTCGCCACCACGCCAGGGGGGGCCGCTACGCGGGGGGCCGACATCCAACCGCCCTCGGTGTCATTTTTGGTTGCGTCTGCCCTCGTGGACGACGAACCAGTCAAACGGCCAGAGCCCCTGGTCGTTGTAAAGCCCGAGCCGGTCTTTGACCCGACCCCCAGGGTCGGCTCCCGCGGACCTGAGGTTCTTGCAATCGAGGAGCGACTCGCTGCCCTTCATTACATGGCGGGCAAGGTGGACGGGATTTTCGACGGTGCAACTTCGCACGGGGTGATCGCCTTTCAAAAAGTCGAGGGCTTGGCACGGAACGGACGAGGTGACGGGCCGACTCTGGCCCGGCTGGCGTCCGCCGGCATCCCCGTGCCGCGATACGCAACCCCGCCCGACCACCTGGAGATCGACATCGCGCGGCAAGTTGTCCTCGTGGTGCGCGGAGGGAAGGTCGCGTCGATACTGCCCACGTCCACCGGTTCCAACAAAATGTTTACCAACCAGGGTTACACGCGCCGGGCGATCACGCCCAACGGAACCTTCAAGATCACCCGTAAGATCAACGCGCTTCGGATCTCACCGCTCGGCGAGCTCTACAAACCCTCCTATTTCAACGGTGGAATTGCATTTCACGGAAACGGGTCGGTTCCCATCTATCCTGCATCGCATGGATGCGTGAGGCTGCCGATGCCCTTCGCGGACTGGTTTTTCAACAACGCTTCGCCCATTGGGATGTTTGTGTACGCGTACGGAGGGCCAACAGGACCCAACCCACAGCCCTACATCGACGACAAGCCGGCCCCCTCGCCGTCCCCGAGTCCGAGCCCCACGCCAAGCCCGTCGCCGAGCCCAACCGCCACGCCGTCGGTAACGACCACCGCCACCCCCGGACCTTAGATTGTCGGGGGCCCTGGACAAAAAAGTGCTCCAAGTGATTTCCGGCCCGAAGACCTTCAACCACTTGGAGCAATTGCCACTTTAGGGGGCTTCTCTGCCCCCGTCAATACTTTTCTCAAAGTTTTTTCGCGACCTCAAGGATTTTTTCGCGAGGTTTGGTCGCGACATAGAATGACGCCTCAAAACTTCGGAGGCCAAAAATGAACGATGCCCTGCTTGATGAACTCACCCAACTCCTCCGTTTCCCCTCGGTATCGACGGGCGATGCTAACCTCGACGGTCTCCGCGACGCCGCCGGCTGGATCAACGAATACATCACCGCACACGGGGGCAAGAGCGAAATAGTCGCGACCAAAGGCCACCCATTGGTCGTGGGTGACTTCGCCGCGGCGAAACCCGACTCTCCCACTGTGCTGATCTACGGCCATTACGATGTCCAGGCCGTCGGCCCCCTGGACGCGTGGACCACCCCACCCTTCGAACCCACTATCCGCGACGGCCGTCTCTTCGCCCGTGGAGCGTCCGACGATAAGGGCAACTTCTGGCCGCTGCTGCATGTCGCCGCGCAGATGGCCGTCGCCGGGGAACTGCCTGTCAACATCCGCGTTCTGGTGGAGGGTGAGGAAGAAGTCGGCAGCGAATCTGCGATCGAGTGGATCCTGAACGACCTATCCGACGCCGACTGTTGCATCATCTTCGACTCCGGAAGTCCCGATGAAAAGGTCTCGGCGATCACGCTCGGCACGCGCGGCTTCGTCCAAACCAAGATCAAGGTGACCACGGCAAAGCGCGACCTTCACTCCGGCATCTACGGTGGCAGTGTATTCAACGCCAATCACGTTCTAACCGAGATGCTCGCAGCCGTATTGCCCGGCCCCGACGGGATCCTGCGCGATGAGTTGCGCGCTGGGATTACTTCTATCCCCGACAATGAGAAGGAAACGTGGAAGATTCTGCCGCGAGCCGAAGATCTCTTCGCGGCCGCAGGCGCGCGTCCCCTGACCGAGCGCTCTGCGGAGGTGTATTACGCGCAGAATTGGGGGGACACGTCACTCGATGTCAACAGTATCGAAGGCGGGGAACCAAGAACGGTTGTCCCTGCCACGGCGAAAGCTCATCTAACGATGCGGCTTGCACCCGGCCAAGACCACAACTCCATCGACGCCGAGCTGCAGCGGTTGCTTCGTCAGGCTGCCCCCAATGGAGTTGATGTCGAGATCGAATCAAATGGAGTCGATGCAGCGGCGTTCGATGCCGAGGACCCCGCGCTCGTGATCGCAAGGGAAGCCTTCAGACGAGTCTGCGGGACACCACCCCTTCTCATCCGGCTCGGGGCGACTCTTCCACTGCTGGCGCCTCTCGCTGCCAGAGGAATTCCGACAATCCTCTCCGG
>Ga0183260_10001982_pt1 | contig 17089 bp, 15 predicted proteins | sample AntDrymUQ4972206_2_FD_129768 | JGI IMG/M metagenome (GOLD analysis project Ga0183260, IMG submission 129768) | Polar desert sand microbial communities from Dry Valleys, Antarctica - metaG UQ497 (22.06) (version 2) (version 2) | ecosystem: Environmental > Terrestrial > Soil > Desert | place...
GCCCCGGTGCAGACAGGCTCGATGCCCAGACGTTCGCGACCTGGCTGCGACACGGAATGCGCACGCGCACGGCGCGGCAGTTGATGACGGTCGCGGGACGCACGGTTTGGGGCGCCGAGCCGAGCGAGATGTCGCTGCTGCACGTGCTCTTCTACGTCCGCTCGGGCCACGGCTTCGACATGCTGATGGACGTCGAGGGCGGCGCCCAGCAGGACCGCCTCGTCGGCGGCTCGCACTTGCTCGCGACGCGGCTTGCCGAGCAGCTCGGCGACCGCGTCGCGCTGAGTGCGCCGGTGCGGCGGATCGAGGCCGCGGAGGATGGCTTGAGCGTCGAAGCCGACGGCGTGACGGCGCGAGCCCGCCGCGCGATCGTCGCGCTGCCGCCGGCGCTGCGCACCCGCATCGCCTATGAGCCGGCGCTACCGCCGGCCCAAGCGCAGCTCGGGCTCCGCATGGCTCCGGGCTGGCTCGTCAAGGCGATGGCGATCTACCCCGAGCCCTTCTGGCGCGACGACGGGCTAAGCGGCGAGGCGCTGAGCGACACCGGCCCGGCGAGCCTGACGTTCGACAACTCGCCACCAGACGGGGCGCCGGGAGTCCTGCTGGGCTTCCTCGGCGGCGACGATGCACGGCGGGCCGCGAAGCTCCCGCCCGCGGAGCGCCGGCAGGCCGTGCTCGCCGGCTTCGCGCGTCTGTTTGGCGATACCGCCCTCAGGCCGGAGCGCTTTATCGAGCTCGACTGGGCTCGCGAGCGGTGGAGCGGCGGAGGTCCGACGTCAAACATGGCGCCCGGCGGCTGGACGGCCTACGGGCCCAGCCTGCGCGAGCCGGTGGGCCCCGTGCACTGGGCCGGCACCGAGACCGCGACCGAGTGGTCGGGCTACATGGACGGAGCGGTGCGGTCGGGAGAGCGCGCCGCGGCCGAGGTCCTGGCCGCGCTCTGAGGCGATGGTCGCGGCCGGACGCGCGGCCATCTAGTCCCCAGCCCGCCGTACGCGCACCAGCTCCACTCCGCCGCTTATTCCCTTGACGCTGCGGCGGCCGGCTCGCGACCAGAGATAGCCGTCACCCACGGCATCGCGGACGTCGGCCGCGCATAGGACGCTCGACGGGTAGGCGATCGATGTGATCCTGCTCGCCAGGTTGACGGGGCGCCCGTACCAGTCCCCGGCCCGTGGCAAAGCCTGGCCGTGGGCGACGCCGGCTCGGATCAGCGGAAATCCCTCTCCCTCCTGCTCTGCGGCCTCCGTGAGGGCCAGCGTGGCGTCCAGAAGCGGGCTCGACTCTGGTGAGACCAGCATGGCGGCATCGCCGATCAACTTGACCAGCCTCACCGGCGGCTGGGTGACCTCGCGCGCCAGCTCGCCGAGCCTCCCGGTCAAGACGCCAAGCTCGGTGATCTCGAGTTGCTCGCCCAGCTTCGTGAAGCCGACCAGGTCGGCGAAGGCGACGGTGACCTCCGTCGAGCCGGGAAGGTGACCACTCTCGAGCTCGGCGCGCCCGACCGCGTCCTGGCGCAGCTGCTCGCGCTGGTGCAGGTCGAGGACGTACTGGAGCATCGGCCCCATCCCGGGGCGCAGAGCGGCCGCTGCGCCGGCGAAGCGCCGCGCGACGTCGCGCTCGGTGTCGCCCTCGCGGAGCAGCGCCTCTGCGACCAGCCTCGTCGTGGCCGACGCGACCTGCGCCATCGCCATGCCGACGATGCGCGAGACCTCGCGAATGCCCTCGTCGTCGATGCCGGTATCGCGCAGCAGCTTCAGGCGCTGTGCCGCCTCGAGATCGGCCCGGGTCAGCTCCCGCGCGCTGGGGTCGGGCGCGGGAAGCCCAAGGTCCTGGCGCTGCCGCTGCAGGAACTCGACCTCGAGCCCGGACTCCTCGGCGATCTCGGCAGCGGTGTAGCGGCGCCCTTCCTCCTCGTAGATCCGTTCGACGGGGAGCATGACCAGCCGGTCCTCCTCCACCGCCTTGTGAAGCTCCTCCCGCGAGACCCCGTCGGCCTCCAGCTCTTCGAGCAGCTCTCGACGCGCGTCGCGCGCCTTGCCCTCGACGCCGTCGAGCAGTCCCTCGGCCTCGAAGTCGATCGCCACGGGCGCCATTCTGACCGAGCGGGCGATCGCACGCGCGTAGAATCGACCGCGTGGCGCAGAGCCGGCGCGTGCTGCCGATCTTCGAGCTTTCCGCGGTGCTGCTTCCCGGGGAGCTGATGCCGCTTCACATCTTCGAGGAGCGCTACAAGCGCATGGTCGGCCAGGCGGTAGAGGGCGACGAGCCGTTCGGGATCGTCTTCAGCGACGAGGAGGGCGGGGCCCGAAACATCGGCTGCACGGCCCGCGTCGCCGAGGTCCTGGAGCGCTTCGACGACGGCCGCCTCAATATCGTCGTCGCGGGAGAGGCGCCGTTTCGGGTCCTCGACCGTTATGAGGCTGCCGACTACCCCGCCGGCGACGTCGAACTGATCGACCGCGACACCGAGGCCCCCGACGCCGACGAGGACGCCGCACTTGCGGCGCGGACGACGTTCTCCGAGCTGCTCGAGCAGCTCGGGTCCGAGGCGGCCTCGCCAGACGACCTCGCGGGCCAGGACGCCTATGAGCTGGCCGGCCGCATCGAGCTACCGGCCGAGACCAAGCAGGTGCTGTTGGAGCTGCGCTCGGAGGGCGAGCGCATGCGCGTGCTCGACCGCTCCCTCGGCGCCGTCGCGAAGGCGGTCGAGCGATCTCAGGCCGTCGCCGAGCACGCAAGCCAAAACGGCCGCGTCACCACCGGCTAGGCGATCGCCACCGCACCGCCGCGCCGCGGATCGCCGCCGCCGGCGAGCTCACCCGTGGCTGGATTGCGGGCCACCGTCTGAGCGCCGCCGAAGAAGAGATTGCGACGCCGCCAGCGCGCCACCGTGATGCCGCGGGCCTCAAGCCGGGCGAGGGCAGCCTCGTCCACCCCGGGCTCGGCCTGGACGACGCCCTCCTCGAAGTGGACGCGACCTGCATCGACGGCGTCGTGAGCGTCGAGGCCGTCGGCTACCAGACGCAGAATCACCTGCAGGACCGCGGAGCGAATCCGGTTCGACCCCCCGCTGCCGAGCCCCGCCTCGAGCTCGCCGTCGCGCAGCACGACCGCCGGCGCCATCATCGACGTCATCCTGCGCCCCGGCGGAAGGGCGTGGAAGCCGAGCGGGTTGAGGTCCTCCTCGCCGAGCATGTTGTTGACGTGGACCCCGGTACCCGGGACGAGCATTCCCGAGCCGGTGCCGTTCGAGCACGTCACGCTCGCGCAGCAGCCGTCGGCGTCCACCGCGGTCAGGTGCGTCGTCGACCCCGAGCCCCCCGGCGCTCGTCGAGCGTCGCCGAGCTCGCCGCCCCCGGCGCGCAGCTCGGCGGCGAGACGGTCCAGACGCCCGGAATTGAGGAAGCGACGCGGATAGTCGGGGTCGTAGAGACCGGCGTGAAAGTCCTCGCCGCGCGACCGGTTTGCCTCCCCGATCGCCGCTACGACGTCCTCGACGCTGCTCGAGCCGAGCCGCTCGAGCAGCTCGAGACAGAGCGAGATCAGGATTCCCCCCGACGACGGAGGCGGGTTCGTCAGCACCTCACGGCCGCCGAAGCGAGCCCTGATCGGCTCGTGGCTGTGAGGCTCGTATGCGGCGAAGTCGTCGGCCCCGAGCGTCCCCCCGCGCTCGCTCACCCAGTCGGCGATCGCGGTGGCGATGTCGCCGCGGTAGAACGGCTCGGGACCCTCGCCCGCGTAGCGCTCGAGCGCCGCGGCGAGGTCCGGGAAGCGAAACGTCTCGCCCTCGCCGAGGATCCTGCCCTCGGGCGCGTAGAGCTCGCGGGTCTCGTGGTACTCGACGAGGATGGGCTCGAGGACGGTGAACAGATACGCCTGCATCGAGCTGACCGCGACCCCGTCGCGCGCGTAGCGCACGGCGGGCTCGATCAACTCCGCCATCGGCACCGAGCCGAAGCGCTCGAGCGCCTCCCACAGACCCGCCGCCGTCCCCGGCACCCCGCACGACGCCGCGCCGATGTTGAAGACCTGCAGCGTCTCGTCGAAGCGCACCGACACCGGCACGAGGTCGCTGCGTCGTGCCGCCCCTCCCCTGCCGGGGACCTCGACGAAGAAGTCGAGCACGACATCCTCGTCGCCGGTGTGCACGAGCATGAATCCGCCGGCCCCGAACCCCGTCAGCGGGCTCTCGACGGCAAACGAGGTCAGCACAGCACAAACCGCCGCATCAACCGCGTTCCCGCCCCGCCGCAGGACCTCCGCCCCGGCCTCAGCCGTGAGCTCGTGCCCGGCTGCAACAACTCCCTTCAAGGTGTGCCCACGGCCTGGACCCTAACCCGGCGACGGCGCCGCGAAGCCCCGGCTCAAGGTGTGCCCATCGGCCCGCGCTAACCCGGCGACAGCGGACGCGAAGCGGAGCATGTCGCCGGAGGTGCTTACTTACCCGAGGTCGAACTCGGGCGCCTCGAGACCGAGGTCGCCGGCAGCCCTCGGGCTGCGACGCTCACCCCCGGCTTCGGAGCTGCTGCGGCTCGAACGGCGGCCCTTGCTGTCGAAGCGGGTCGCGATCACGGTCACCCAGACCTGCTCGTCGAGCTCCTCGTCGACGTTGGCGCCGAAGATGATGTTTGCGTCGGGATGGGCAGCCTCCTGGATCACCTTGGCCGCCTCCGAGACCTCCATCAGGGAGAGGTCGCGCCCGCCGGTGATCGAAAGCAGGATCGAGCGCGCGCCGTCGATCGACATCTCGAGCAGCGGTGATGCGATCGCACGCTGGGCGGCAAAAAGGGCGCGGCTGTCGCCGGTGCCCATGCCGATCCCGAGGATCGCCTGTCCCGCATCGCGCATCGTCGTGCGGACGTCGGCAAAGTCGAGGTTGATCAGCGCCGGCAGCGTCACGAGATCCGCGATCCCCTGGACGCCCTGGCGCAGCACGTCGTCGGCGACCTGGAAGGCCTGGACCATCGAGGTGTTTCGGCTCAGCACCGTGAGCAGGCGCTCGTTGGGGATCACGATCAGGGTGTCGACCTCGGCGGCGAGCGCGTCGAGCCCGTCCTCGGCCTGCTTGGCGCGGCGATTGCCCTCGAAGCCGAAGGGCTTCGTCACGATGCCGACGGTCAGTGCTCCGACCGTCTGGGCGAGGCGCGCGATCACGGGAGCAGCGCCGGTGCCCGTCCCGCCGCCGGTGCCCGCGGCGATGAAGACCATGTCAGAGCCCTTGAGCAGGCGCTTGATCTTGTCCTGCTCGGCAAAAGCGGCCTGGTAGCCGAGCGACGGATCGGAGCCCGAGCCTAGACCGCGCGTTACCTCGCCGCCGATGTGGACGGTGACGTCGGCGGTCGACTGCTGCAGCGATTGCAGGTCGGTGTTGATCGCCAGGAACTCGACACCGCCGATCCCCGCCTCGACCATGCGGTTGACGGCGTTGACGCCGGCGCCACCGACCCCGATGACTCGGATCACGGGGGTGTGAACTCCCGCGGGGGCCGGCGGGCGCACGGTCCCCGGCTCGGCACGGCCGAACGCGGGCCCCTCGGGGCCCTGCTCGTCGACGAAGATGCTGCGCAGCCGGTCCTTGGCCGGAGGCGCGTCGGACTCGAGCGGCTCGTCGAGCCTGTAGACGCTGACCTCCTCGGACTCACGCAGGCGATCGCGTCGAGGCACGGACGGCGCGGCGGGTGGCTCGGAGCTCGCGGGCTCGTGCTCGACCTCGGGGGGGCTCTGCTGCGCCGGCGCGGGCGGCTCGCCGCCGCCCTCGGCGCTCATCATCTCGGTTGGCTGCTCGGGATCGGACCCCTCGGCCGCGGAGGGCTCGTCGGGGTCGCCCGTGGAGCGAAAGAGGTCGGCCAGTGGGCCCTCCCGCATGCTGGCGCGCTTACGTCGCGCCATCCGTCAGGACCTCCTCCGCCGGCTCACGGCTCAAATCCTCATTTGCCGGGTCACGGCTCAAGACCTCGTCCGCCAGTTCGCGGTAGTAGCCCGCAGCATTGCCCTGGGGATCGTATTTGAGAACCGACGCACCCCGCACCGGAGCCTCTGCGAACTTGACCGTCTTGCGGATCCGCGACTTGAAGACCAGCTCGCCGAAGTTCTCCTCGAGGATCTCGACCGCCTCCTTGGCGTGAACGGTGCGCGAGTCGAGCATCGTCGGCAGGATGCCCTCGATCTCGACGCCGGGGTTGAGGTTCTCCTTGATCATCTCGAGCGTGTTCTGAAGCTGGACCAGCCCGCGCATCGACAAATACTCGCACTGAACGGGAACGATGACCTTGTTCGATGCGGTCAGCGCGTTGATCGTCAGCAGGCCGAGGCTCGGCGGCGTGTCGATGCAGACGAAGTCATAGTCGTCCCTGACCTCCTTGAGCGCCTTTTCGAGCGAGCGCTCGCGGCCGATCTGGGTGCTCATCGCGATCTCGGCCCCGGCGAGGTCGATCGAGGCGACCGCGATGTCGATCTCGCGCTTTTGGATGATCTGGGAGATCGGCACCTTGTCGACGAGCACGTCGTACATGCTCAGCTCGACCTTGTCGGGATCGATCCCCTGGCTCATCGTCAAGTTTCCCTGCGGGTCGAGGTCGATGCACAGCACGCGCTGACCGGACTCCGAGAAGGCGACCGCCAGGTTGAGCGTCGTCGTCGTCTTCGCCACGCCACCCTTCTGGTTGGCGAACGAGATCACGATCGCGCCGCTGTCGCGCTTCGAGGCGGCGGCTCCCTCCCCCGCCTGCTCAGACGACTCGTCGGCCGTTGCACGCACGCGCACCGGGCCCATCATGTCGGCGGGCTCGAAGCGATCGGCCTCGTCGCCTACCGGAGCCTGCGGAGTGGTCGGCGCCGAGTTCTCAGGCGGCGGGCTGTCCCCGTTGGCCGCCTGGCCGTTGCGTCCCAGGACGTTGGATCTGCGGTCGAAGATTCCCATTACGAAGGGCTATTCGCATGCGGCCACCCGTTTCCTCCCGGGGCTTGCGGGTGACATTGGCCCTGCAGCGGCCTTGCGTGGTGCCCTGAGCCCTGCGGGCGCTCAGACGGAAGCGTCCTGCGCGGCGCCGGCTCCGTCGTCGACTCTGACGACGGAGTTCAGCAGCACGCTGTTGGGGACCCTGATCGTCCCCGACGCCCCCCGCAGGATCGTGGTCGCGTTCTCGATTGACACGATCTCCCCCTCGACGTCGCCAAAGCCGATCGTCTGGCCGGGATCGTATGCGAAGGAGGCTGAAATGAAGTTCCTGTTCATGCCCGTCAGCATCATCGGCGGCCTGATCGCCGGGCTCATCACGAAGCAGATCTTCGAGTTCGTCTGGGGCCGGATCTCCGGCGAGGAAGCACCGGAGGTCGAGCATCGCGACGTCTCCTGGGCGCCCTTGCTCGCTGCGCTCGCGGTCGAGGGCGTGATCTTCAAGATCAGCCGTGGTCTCGTGGACCGCGGCACCCGGATCGCGTTCGAGCGCGCGACCGGCAAGTGGCCCGGCGAGGAAGAGCCCGACAGCAAGTAGCAGGGGCGTCACCGGGCATTGGGAGAATGCCCCGGTGCCAGAACTCCTCGACAAGCGGCTCGTCTTCGTCACCGGTAAGGGCGGCGTAGGCAAGTCCACGCTCGCGCTCGCGCTCGGCCTCGCGGCGGCGCAGCGCGGCAAGCGCACGATCGTCTGCGAGGTCGGGTCCGCGGAGCATGCCTCGCGCGTCTTTCACCGCGCCGAGATCGGCTTTCACGAGGTCGAGCTCGCTGACGACCTTTGGTCGATCTCAATCGACCCCGACGACTCGATGCGCGAGTACCTGCTGCTCCAGCTCAAGGTCAGGGCGATGGGCGACCTGCTGACGCGAAGCCGCATCTTCACCTACCTCGCCGCCGCCACCCCGGGCCTCAAGGAGCTCGTCACGATCGGAAAGATCTGGGAGCTCGCGCAGCCCGACCGCCGCGTCAAGAAGGGCCGCGAGTACGACCTGGTGATCGTCGACGCACCGGCGACGGGGCACGGCATCGGCTTTCTGCAGACGCCGCGGACGTTCGCGAACATAGCCCGCGTCGGGCCGATCCACGCTCAGGCGCAGACGCTCGACAAGTACCTCACCGACCATTCGCAAACCGGTGCGGCGATTGTGGCGCTGCCCGAGGAGATGCCGGTCAACGAGTCGGGGCATCTCGAGCGCGAGCTGACCGCCGAAGTCGGGATGGCGGTCGACCGCGTCTACATGAACGCGCTCTACCCGCAGCGCTTCTCCGACGCCGACGCCGAGCGCCTGTCCGGCCTCCCGGACTCCGGTGGTGGCATCTCGGCGGCCGTGCGCGCGGCGCTCAGCGAGCACCGCCGGGCGACCAACCACCGCGAGCAGCTGCAACGACTCGAGAAGCTGGTGTCAGCGCCGATCACGACGCTTCCCTTCATCTTCGAGCCCGAGCTCGGCGAGGACGGCGTGCGGACGCTCGCGGCGGAGGTCTGATGGCGGCCGTCGACGAGCTGCTCAAGAACAAGAGGATCTGCATCTGCGCCGGCTCGGGCGGCGTCGGTAAGACGACGACGTCGGCGGCGATCGCGGCCGGGATGGCGGCGCGCGGCAAGAAGGTCGCGGTGCTGACGATCGATCCCGCAAAGCGGCTCGCCGACTCGCTCGGCCTGCCCGAGCTCGGCAACACCGAGCGCCAGGTCGACCCGGCGCTGTTCGCGCAGCGCGACATAGAGACCAACGGCGGCGAGCTGTGGGCGATGATGCTCGACGCCAAGGCGACCTTTGACGAGGTCGTCGCAAAGCACGCGCCCGATGTCGAGACGCGCGACCGCATCCTCGACAACCGCATCTACCGCGAGCTCTCCAACGCGCTCGCCGGGTCGCAGGAGTACATGGCGATGGAGCGCCTTTTCGAGCTCCACCAGGAGGACCGCTACGACCTGCTCGTGCTCGACACGCCGCCGAGCCGCAACGCGCTCGACTTCCTCGACGCGCCAAAGCGCCTGACGCAGTTCATCGAGGGCCGCTCGCTGCAGGTCTTCATGCGGCCGACGGGATTCGGGATGAAGGTCTTCGGCCGCGGGACCTCGATGATGTTCTCGGTCCTCAAGCGACTCACCGGGATGGACCTGCTGGAGGACATCTCGGAGTTCTTCGGGGCCTTCAGCGGCATGGTCGGGGGCTTTCAGGAGCGCGCCAAGCGCGTCAACGAGCTGCTCGCCGACAAGCGCACCTCGTTTCTGATCGTCTGCGCCCCTCAGGGCGAACCGATCTCCGAAGCGGTCTACTTCCACCGCAAGCTCGTCGAGGCGCACCTGCCGTTCGGCGGCGTGATCGTCAACCGGGTCCACTTCGAATCGGAGCTCGCGACCGAGGGCGACGTCGATGCCAAGCTGGAATCAGCGCTCGGCGACTCCGACCTCGCCGCACGGGTCGCGTCGAACCTCGCCGACTACCAGGCGCTCGCCGCCCGCGACCACGCCAACGTCGAGCGCCTGACCCGCGAGATGCGCGCCCGGCGAGTGATCCAGGTTCCCTACCTCGACTCCGACGTCCACGACCTCGGCGGCCTGATGGAGGTCAACCGCTACCTGTTCGCATCGGGCTAGCGCCCGGGTACCGGGCGGTACCTGATCGGGTACCCCTGGTACCCACCCTTCCACGAGCGCGAGGCCCTCGCCGCCCGAAGGGGTGGCAAAGGCCTCGCGTCCTGGGATGCGGGTGCGGGGAGGTAAGTCTTGTGGCGAGAGCCGCTAGACGCGGATTCGCTGGCGCCGGCGGCGACGGTTGTAGTCGAGCTCCGTGACCGACCATTCCGTGGTCTCGGGGCGTGGGAACAGGTGCTCGACCCGGTCCCTCACCTTGCGACGCTCGGCCGGACGCTGATCGAGCATCCGCAGTGCGGCCGGACGCTCCGGCCAGTCGAGCGTGTCCTGGGAGCCCAGCTCTCCAAGCCAGTCGTCGGCGGCGACCTGCGTCGCCTGCTGTTGGGCCTGATTGGGCATCTGAGGGTCCTTTTCTGGCTCGAAGCGCCGGGTCCTTCCGGCACGGTGAAGAAGTTCCTCGGGATCGATCCCCTCGACCTCGTCGTAGCGGTCGTCGAGCTCGGGGTCGGGCGCATCGGGCTCGTCGAGAGTCGCCTCCGCGACCACGAACGGCGTGATCTCGGTCGCAGGCTCGAGATCGACCTCCTCGTACTCACGCGTCACCGGCTCGTGCTCACGCGTGACGGGTTCAATCTCGACAGCCCCCCACTCCGCAGTCGAGCCGCGAACGGCCGAAGCGCCCTCCCCGAAGGCGAGGCCGTCGGCGAGCAGAGTCTCATCGGCGGCAGCGCGCAGGTCGCGACCGAGCTCGCCGCGCACGGCGTCGCGCAGGATGCCGCGCACGACACTCTCGATCTGGGCGACTAGCTCGAGCGGCGAGCCAGTACCACCGGTCGCTGCGACCTCGCCGCGAACGATCGATTCCTCGAGCGTCGCCGCGCGCTCGATCGCAAGCTTGACTCCCTCGCGCGCCGGGCCCTCGCTGCGCAGCGCCGCGGCGCGCATCGCGAGGCCGACGTCGGTCGCGCCCCCGCCCTCGAGCAGCATCCGCAGCGCCAGCATGTAGTCGCTGAGAGCGTCGAGCAGCGAGGGACGCTCCAGCCCCGCCTCGAAGCGCACGATCGCGCGCGCCAGGGGCCCATTCGGATTGATGCGCGGAAAGGTGCGCGAGAAGTCGACCAGGTCGCCGAGCTCTGAGCCGGTGAGCCAGTAGGAGCCGGGCCGCGGTCGCGCGGCTCCCGTCACGATCCGCCGCCAGCGGTCACCCGAGCTGCGCGCCCAGGCGTGCGGGCCCATGCCGATGCCACCGGGCTTGAAGAGGCGAAGGGCGGTGACCAACTCGCGCAGCGCGGGGCCGGGGCCGTCCTCAACCGCGCCCGAAGGGCCGTCGAACGGCCGCCGTACGACGGCGAAGAACAGCGGCTCCCAGGCGCCGCGCCGCGTTCCTTCGGCACTGCGAGCCTCCGGGGGAGCGTCGATCGTCTCGGCGCGAACCAGCGAGGCGGAGGCGAGCTCGAGCCGCGCCGTGGGCATCTGCATGCCGACGATCGGCACCAGCACCTCGGCCTCGCCCTCAGCCGGCTCCTCGGAGTCCTCGAGCTCGGTCAGGGCGGCGTCGACCCGGATCGGGTCGAACGTGAAGTCGGCCGAGCCCTCCCAGACCCGGCAGAGAAACGCGACTACCGCGTCGGCGGCGCGGCGGCCCGCGTCGGGGGGCACCGGCTCCGCGAGGCGCTCGAGATAGGACGCCGAGACGTCCGCGGCGGCGAGCGCCGAGCACGCGGGGGCGAACGACTCGAGATCGAGCAGGGCGGTGGCGTGAGAGCGAATGAAGCGGGCACTCTGGGGTGCGAACTGGGCGAACGGCGACTCCTCGCCGGGAGCCGTCACGTCGTAGGGGAGCTCCTCCCCGGAGTCGACGAGCCCGCGCAGGCGCTCGGCGGCGTCCGCAGCGAGGCGTTCGAGAGACTGTCTGAGGACCAAATCGCGCACGCCAGCCAGCTTCGCTCGTGCGTCGCGTGCTCCTGCGCCTGCACGCGCGGTTGCAGGCCCGCAGAGGGGCGGGCGGCGTCAGGCGGCTGCTGAGACGGGACGGCGGGCGGCGCGGGCGGGGCGATCCGTACCGCTGGCCAGCCAGCGCTTGCCGTAGTTGCGCATGTCCTCGATCAGCGGGACGAGCGCGCGGCCCTTCTCGGTCAACCCGTACTCGACGCGCGGAGGGACCTCGGGATAGGTGTGACGATCGACCACGCCGTGCTCCTCGAGGGCCCGCAGCCGCAGCGACAGGGTGCGGGGACTGATTCCGTCGAGCGAGCGCTCGAGCTCACAAAAACGCCGACTGCCGTCGGCGAGGTCCCTGATCACCAGGAGCGTCCACTTGCCGGAGATGATCTCCGCGCAGCAGCTCACGGGGCAATCGGGGTCAGCCATGGAGATCAATGGTAACAACCAAAGCTTTACGAACTGAAGCGTTGGCGGATGCGGGTCAAACGTGGGTGCGGTCGCCCACTTCCGCGTTCGTGTCCATGACCTGCTCGACATCGCTGGCACGCCTGCCCTGAGCCGACAGCATGAGCTTGAAGTCATGCGGGCTCGAGGCGACCTCGACCGCGACCTCCTCGCTGACGTCGCCGGCCGTCACGGCCTTGAGCAGCGATTGATCGAAGGTCTGCATGCCGTAGAACTCGCCCTCCGCGATCACCTCGGTGATGCGTCCCGTCTCCTCCGGGTTGAGGATCAGGTCCTGGATCCGGCCGGTCGCGACCATCACCTCGCAGACGGCAACGCGACCGCCGCCGCTGGGACGCGGGACGAGACGCTGGGAGATCGCGCCGCGCAGCGTCGAGGAGAGCATCACGCGCGCCTGCTGCTGCAGATGGGGCGGGAAGAAGTCGATGATCCGGTTGATCGTCTCGGTGGCGTCGAGGGTGTGCAGGGTGCTCAGCACGAGGTGCCCGGTCTCGGCGGCGCTGAGCGCGGTTCGCACCGTCTCCTCGTCGCGCATCTCACCGATCAGGATCACGTCGGGGTCCTGGCGCAGGACGCGCCGCATCGCGTGGCTGAAGCTCTGCGTGTCATGGCCGACCTCGCGCTGCTGGATGATCGACATCTTGTCGCGGTGCAGGTACTCGATCGGGTCCTCGAGCGTGACGATGTGGCGCGCCCGGGTCGAGTTGATGTGCTCGATCATCGCCGCGAGCGTCGTCGACTTGCCCGATCCCGTCGTACCGGTGAGCAGGACGATCCCGCGCGGCTCCTCGGCGAGACTGCGGATCACCGGCGGGAGTCCGAGGTCGTCGATCGTGCGCACCTGGTAGGGGATGACCCGAAACGCAATCGAGACGTGGCCGCGCTGGCGAAATGCGTTGACGCGAAACCGCGACAAGCCCGGGATCTCGTAGGAGAAGTCGGCCTCCCCGACCGAGTCGAACTCCTCGCGCAGGCGCGCAGTCGTCAGCACCTGATCGAGCGCTGCCTGCGTGTCCTCGGGGCCGAGCGGCTGGGCGCCCTCGACCGCGCGGAGCTCGCCATGTATGCGGGCCATCGGCGGCGACGGCACCTTGACGTGCAGGTCAGAGCCCTCGCGCTCGATGACGTAGCGCAGCGCTGAGTCGATCTCGAACATCACCCTCCCTATCGGCGGGAGGGCCTCACGCTTGAGGGCTGGAGCTGAGCGGCCCGCTCAGGCGACTTCGCGCAGCTTCTGTGCTTCAGCCAGCGATTGGAGCTTCTTGAGCGATTGGTTCTCGATCTGGCGGATGCGCTCGCGGGTGACGTTGAAGGTGCGCCCGACCTCGTCGAGGGTCCGGGGGTGCTCGCCGCCGAGGCCGTAGCGCAGCTCTAGCACGCGGCGCTCGCGGTAGGAGAGGTTCTCGAGCGCCTCGCGCAGCGCCTCCTTGGTGAGGATGTCGGCGGCGCGCTCGTAGGGGGACTCGGCCTTCTCGTCGGCGATGAACTGGCCGAACTCCGACTCCTCCTCGTCGCCGACGGGCTTTTCGAGCGAGACGGGAGCCTGGGCAGAGCGCTTGATCGAGTCGACCTCGTCGGGCTCGATGCCGGTTACGTCGGCGATCTCCTCGGGGGTCGGCTCGCGGCCCAGCTCGGTGACGAGCTTGCGCTCCGCGCGGCCGATCTTGTTGAGCTTCTCGACGACGTGAACCGGGATGCGAATCGTGCGCGCCTTGTCGGCCAGCGCCCGGGCGATCGCCTGGCGGATCCACCAGGTCGCGTAGGTCGAGAACTTGAAGCCCTTGCGGTAGTCGAACTTCTCCGCCGCGCGCACCAGCCCGAGCGTGCCTTCCTGGATCAGGTCGAGGAAGGGCAGGCCCTGGTTGCGGTAATTCTTGGCGATCGAGACGACGAGGCGGAGGTTGGACTCGACCATCTTCTGCTTTGCGTCGAGGTCGCCGCGCTCGATGCGCTTGGCGAGGTCGACCTCCTCCTGGGCGGTGAGCAGGCGGACCTTGCCGATGTCCTTTAAAAAGAGCTGCAGCGAGTCGGTCGTCATGTCCGGCTTGAGGTCGAGCGTCGCCGCCTTGCGGCGGCGGCCGCGCTTGCCGGACTCGACCTCGCGCTCGGGGCCGGCCTTCTGTGCCGGGTCGACGTCGTCGACGAGCTCGATGCCGGACTTCTCGAAGTGCCCGTAGAGCTCCTCGACGTCGCCGTCGTCGATGTCGACCTCCGACAGGGCCGATGCGACCTCGCCGTAGCTCAGAACGCCGAGCTGCTGACCCTTGGTCAGCAGTCCCTTGACCTCATCCAGCTCCTGCAGCTCTCCTACTAGCATCCGCTTCCTCGTCAGTCCGTTATTTAGCCTCTAGATATATCGGCCGTCGCGCCGTCTAACCTGAACCTCGGCCGACCGCAAACTGCGGCAAGAAAGGCGGACCGACGAGGACAACGTGAGTCCGTCCCGCTTGCTGTGTCTGCCCCGATGCAACTGTCCTCATAAAGCCAGATCGATGGTACTTGCTTCATTTTCTGAGTCTAGAAAGTCCTCGCCCTCGCGAGCTGAAAACCCTTCGGCCCGGGTGGAAGTTGCGCAGGACGAGGGTCAACCCTGGAGCGCGCCCTGACCGACCGACCTCCCGACAGCACTGAAGAGCCGGCGGGCTCGAACGCCGAGAGCGAGCCTGAGGACTCGATCCTGGGGTCGCTGCCGCGCACGCGCCCCAGCGTGCGCAGCCCGCGACGCGACGCCGCCGCGCGGGCACGCGAGGCGCGCGCCGAGAAGGCGGCTGCCGCGACGCCGGCGCAGGCCGCGGCACCCGACGCCGAGCCCGAGGATGAGCGCGAGGGCACTTCAAGCGGGGTCGAGGACGTCGCGCGCGCCGGTGTCGCCACGGCAGCCCAGGTGGCCACGGCGGGGCTCCGATTCGCCGGGCGGGCCGCGGGCGCGATCCGCGAGTCGCTGGAGCGCCGTTGAGCTGGGTCGAGGCCGGGCCGCACGAGCGGCCCGCCACGCAGGAGCGCCCGCACGGCTGGACGCACTACCTGCGCGCATTCTGGAATCGCGCCTACCGCGAGAACGTCACCGGGCTGTCGGCGATGGTCGCCTTCAACCTGCTGCTGGCGCTGTTTCCGTTTGCGCTTTTGGTCCTGTTCGTGTTCGGCCAGGTGATCCAAAGCCCAAGCGCGGAAGCGACCGTGCTGCGCGACCTCCAGGAGCTGTTTCCGAGCGCCGAGCAGGACAGCCTCTCGCGCGTCCTCGACAGGGTGCGCGAGAACTCGACCACGATCGGGATCGTCGCCGCCGTCGGAGGGATCTGGATCGGGGCCTCGTTCTGGGGCGCGATGGACACCGCTTTCTGCCGCATCTACCACGTCGAGTGCCGGGGCTGGGTCGCGCAGAAGCGCTTCGCCCTCGTAATGCTGCTCGTCGTCGTCCTGTTCATCGCCGCGAGCGTGATCTTGCCGACCCTCGAGGGGATCCTGATCTCGGGCGCCACCGACCTGCCCTTCGGGCTCGAGATCGGGATCCTCGACAACCTGCTGCTGCTCGTCGCGACGATCGTGATCGGCTTCGTGCTCGCGTGCATCGTCTACTGGGCCGTCCCCAAGGGCCACATGCCATGGCGCGGGGTGTGGCCGGGGGCGCTGTTCCTAACCGTCGTCATCGGCATCGCCAACTGGGCGTTTCCGTTCTACCTCGTCAACGTCTCCTCGATCGGCGATGTCGGAGGGACGGCCGGCTTCGTGGTCGTGGCGCTGCTCTGGTTCTACGCGCTGAGCCTGGCGCTGATGGCGGGAGCCGTGATCAACGCGCTGCGCTTCGAGCTCCACGACACCGGCACGCTCGACGCGGTCGCCGACGAGCGCGCGGCTGAGGGTTAGCCGCCGCGCCGCTCGAACTCCCCGACAGCCGCCCGCATCGCGCGGTCGAGCGGAGTCGGGTCGACGTCGAAGAGCGCCATGCCGGAGGGGTCGCGGACGACCGTCTCGACCTCCATCCCCTCGACGATCGGGCGTGCGACTCCGGTGTCGACAGGGGTGATCAACCCGATCCACCGCGACGACAGGGAGGGGCTGAGGACGGGGACGTCGAGGCGTGGCCGCCGGCGGGTGCCAAGCGCCCGCGCGATCTCGTCCATCATCCCACCGTAGGTCGTCACCTGGGGGCCCCCGATCTCGATCGCGCGGTCGCGTGCCGCCTCGACGTCGGGCGCCGAGGTCAGGTAGGCGATGACGTCGGCGATGCCTATCGGCTGGGTCTTCGTCTTCGTCCAGCTCGGCGTGACCATCGCCGGCAGGCGCTTTACGAGGTAGAGCGCGGTGCGAAACGACTCGCTGCCGGCGCCGATCACCGCGGCGGCCTGGAAGTAGGTCAGAGCGATCCCGGACTCGCGCAGGACCATGGCCGTCTTGTGACGGCTCTCGAGGTGCTCGGAGCCGCCCTCGGCGAGACCGCCGAGGTAGACGATCTGCTCGACCCCGGCCTCGCGCGCAGCGGCGCCGAAGTTCTCAGCCGCAGCGCGGTCTCGAGCCGCGAAGTCGGCCGACCCTCCGCGACCCATCGAGTGCACGAGGTAGTACGCGACCCTGACCCCCTCGAGCGCGGCGGGCAAGGTCTCCGGCTCGAGGACGTCGGCCTCGACAACCTCGGCGCCGGCGCGCTCGAGATCGGTGGCCTTGGAGCGATCGCGCGCCAGCGCGCGGACGTCGCGGCCCGCGTCGAGCAGCGCACCCGTGAGCTCGCTGCCGACGTACCCGGTGGCGCCGGCGATCAGCCAGGGCGATGTGGGCATCCGTGCCGTCCTACCCGATCGGGCTCAGCCGTAGAGCCCACCGGTCACCGCTCGTAGCTTCAGGCGATCGTGGCGCGCCTTGACTGTGCGCACCGTGCCCGAGCGCGAGCGCATGACGAGCGACTCGGTCGTCGCGTGACCGTCGCCGAGGTAGCGCACTCCCTCGACCAGATCGCCGTCGGTGACCCCGGTGCCGGCGAAGAACACGTCGTCGCCACGCACGAGGTCGCCGGTGTCGAGCACCCGGTCGAGGTCGTAGCCCGCCTCGACCGCGGACTTGCGCTCGTCGTCGTCGCGCGGCCACAGGCGTCCGATGATGCGCCCACCGAGGCACTTGATCGCCGCCGC
>Ga0183260_10001983_pt1 | contig 17085 bp, 26 predicted proteins | sample AntDrymUQ4972206_2_FD_129768 | JGI IMG/M metagenome (GOLD analysis project Ga0183260, IMG submission 129768) | Polar desert sand microbial communities from Dry Valleys, Antarctica - metaG UQ497 (22.06) (version 2) (version 2) | ecosystem: Environmental > Terrestrial > Soil > Desert | place...
CCACACGGATCCTCAAGCGCTACCTCGCCCGCCACCTCTACCGCGTCATGCAGAACGCCCCGCTCGCGATGACTTGACAGTCATAGGAGATTCATTCCGGAACACTGGCCCAGACGAGGTGGCGCGTGCAGCCCGAACCGCTCGCGCCAACCAAGCTAGCGCTGGACGATGCGGTGGACTTCGAGATATTCGATCGACGGCGGGCGCCCGCCAAAGCCTGCTTCCTCACGAGCAGCGGCGACCTTCTCGCCCCAGGCCTCGGCTTGTTCGCGCGAATCCCAGACTTCAACGATTCGTACCTTGCCGTCTTCGCCGAGGGCGGCTACATGAAATGAACCTCCGGGCGGCGGCGTGTCACCGACCCCCAGGCGCTCCCTCATCTGCTCGTAGGCCACGCGGGCCGGCTCGAGAACGCTCCACTCGACCTCCAGCGGGAGCGACGAGTCCCCTTCGGGCGACGACCACGGGTGGAGGAGATCGCCCCTGCCGAGCAATTCGCTGCACCCGCTCCTTTCCATGCGGACGCTGCGCGTGAGGTATCCGTCCAGGATCACGATGCCGAACTCAAGCGGAGAGCGATTGACCGGCTCCCACTTTCCGGTGCGCAGTCTTTCCACCGGCGCGACGAGCACGCTGCGTGCCGCAGACCGCGGTGACAGGTTCGAGATCCTGGGCGAGCTTCGGAAACTCGATGAGCAGCCGGACGTGGCCGACGCCGTTCGACGTCAAGACCTTGGTCGAGAGCGTCATAGCTCCAGGCCCGTGAAGCGCGCTAGCCGCGAGGTGATTCGGGTCAGCTCGCCGGTCGCGAGCAGGACGCCGAAGGCGACGAGCATGGCGCCGGATGCGATCGCGACGGTGCGGTAGTGGCGGCGGACGGCGCGGGTGAGCGCGAGCGCACGGGTGAACAGGAGCCCGAAGAGGAGGAACGGGACGCCGAGCCCGAGCGCGTAGACGGCGAGCAGGACGGCTCCCTGGGTAGGACTCGCGCTTCCGGCGGAGAGGGCGAGGATGGCGGCGAGCGTCGGCCCGACGCAGGGGGTCCAGCCGATTGCGAAGGCGACGCCGGCGAGCACCGGCGTCAGCGGCCCCCTGCCGCGGGGGAGCGAGAGCTTCTTCTCCCGCAGGAGGGTCAGAGGCAGCTGTGCGCCGGCGAAGACGAGGCCGGCGAAGACGATGAAGACGCCGGCGGCGATCTCGAGCGCGCGGCGATTCGAGATGAGAGCGTCGCCGAACCAGCCGACGCCGGCGCCGAGCGCGACGAACATGGCCCCGAAGCCGAGGACGAAGGCGGCCGTGCTCGGGACCACACGACGCGTGTTTCGCTCCAGCTCGTCGAACGAAAGCCCGGTGACGAGCGACAGGTACGCGGGCACGAGCGGCAGCACGCACGGCGAGGAGAAGGACAGGAAGCCGGCCGCGAACGCGGCGAGGAACGCCGCCGGACCGAAGTCGATCACGACTGCGTCGCGGCGGCGAGACCCTCGGCGAAGCCACGCTCGTCGGTCTCGCCGACGATGCGTGCGGCCTCGCGATGCCGGCTGTCGAGGAAGATCGTCGTCGGCGTGCCCTGGAGACCGAGCGAGGATGCGATGCGCCCGTCCGGGTCGACGCTCGGGAACGTCCAGCCGTATGCCTCGTAGAAATCACCGGCGGCGGCCTTCGAGTCCTGGAAGTTGATACCCACGAATGCCGCCTCGGGGTGGGCCTCCGCGAACGCGCCCAGCGCGCGCGCCTCGGCGTTGCAGCCCGGGCACCAAGAAGCCCAGATGTTGATCACGACGGGCTTCCCGCTGAAGCTCTCGAGCGACACCGTCTTGCCGGTGAGCACGTCGCTGCCCTCGAGCGTGATCGCGCTGCCCTCCTGATTCGCATCCGCGCTCGAATTCGGATTCGACACGGGCGTCAGTGTCGGCTGGGCCGGGCCGGTGTCGCGGGCGACGACGACGCCGGCGACAACGACAACAGCCGTCATTGCCGCCGCGGCGGCCGCGAGCATGCGCCGGTTGCGGCTCATGAGTCCTTCGATGCGCCGCCGGACGGTTTCGATTCTCAGCGGACGATGCGCACGTCTGGCCGGAAGGCCGCGACCGCGAACCAGAACGGCTCCTCGAACGGCACGAGCCTGCCGCCGGCGAGCACCTCGGCCGCGCCGACGTCGCGCCCTTCCTCGATCACACCCGCGTCGAGCGCCGACGCAACGCCTTTCCGCCAGCGCACGAGCAGCCGCTCACCGCCGACTTCGATCTCGAGCTCGCGCTTACGCTCAAGTACGGAGAAGGGCACCGCGACCGCGTCGTCGCCGCGCTCGACGTAGACGACGCGCTCCTTCGGCGGCAGCCTGCCGTCGTCGCGATTCGCGGCCGGGAAGAACGGCGGCGAGTCCACGTCGTCGTAGCCGGAATATGGGTTGTTGCCGTAGTCGCGCGCGTGGCCGGTATCCCGGGAGAGCACGCGCGCGCTCGAAAAGTGCCGCATCACCTCTCCCCAGCTGACGATCCGCGCCGGCAGCCGCTCGAGCCGCTCGCCGAGGTAGCGGCCGACGAGCGCCTCGCCGCCGAACTGCTGCCACCACGACTCCGTCTGCCGGTCGTACATGACGAGATCGGAGTTGCGCAGCTTCCCGCTCGTTCCGAAGTCGAGCGTCTCGCCTCCGACGCGCCGGTCGAACACGATCGCCGTGCTGCAGAGCGGGCAAAACGTCACTGCGATGGGCGTGCCGGCGATCTCGTCGTTCACGATCTCGTGCCACATCAGGATCTGGATCGGGTACGCCCGCGGCCGCTCGCGGTGCTCAACGAGGATCACCGGCTCTTCCTCGTCGAGCCATTCGTCCGCGTCGGCAACAGCGACGAACTTCGGGTCGTCGACCGGCGGGATCCCGTCGCGCGGCGGGCCGCCCGACTGGAATTCGGTCAGCGAGACCTTCCGCTTGGCGAAGTCGGTCGCCCAGCCCTCGTCGGCGAACTCGCGCGCGAGCGCGGCGGAGCGCTCGTCGCCCGCGTCGGTAGGGCGCGCCGCGTCGTCGCCGGCATTGCCGCCGCAGCCGGCGACGACGAGCGCGAGCGCCACGAGGGGGAGGTATGGGCGCACGACGGTTAGACGCCGCGAGCCGCGCAAGCGATTCCGGTCAGCGCGCTATTCGCACGTTCGGCCGGACGGCGGCGACCGCGAACCAGAACGGCTCGGTGTGAGGGATCGCGCGCCCGCCGCTCCGGACGTCGACGCCGCCGCCGGCGATCCGGACGGTCAGCTCCCGCCCGCCGAGCCCCACGCGCACGGTCCGCCCGCCGCGGAGGGCCGATAGCGGCACGGCGACCGCCTCGCCGGCGTGCTCGACGAAGACGACGCGCTCCTTCGGCAGCAGCCGCCGGTCGTCCTCGTTCCGTGCCGCGAACCATGGACCGGACTCGGCGTCGTCGTAACCCGGATACGGATTCGTCCCGTACGGCCGGTCGTGCCCCGTATCGCGGCCGACGACCGTCCCCGCCGGCGCGCTCGCGAATGCGTCCCAGCTGACGATCCGCCCCGGGAGCCTTCGCAGGCGCGTGCCGGCCAGATCGCCGATCAGGCCGAGCCCGCCGAACTGCTGCCACCACGTCTCCGTTTGCCGGTCGTACATGACAAGGTCCGAGTTCCGCAAAAGCCCGGTCGTGCCGAACTCGAGCACCCTCCCCTCGATGACCGGATCGAAGACGAGCGCGGTGTTGCAGAGCGGGCAGAAGGTGACGCCACGCGTCGTCCGCCGAGCTCGTCGTTGACGATCTCGTGCCATACGAGGATCTCGAGCGGGTAGGCGCGCGCCTCGCCCGCGACGACGAGCTCGATCACCGGCGCCTGTGAAGGGAGGTGACGCACCGCGGCAACGGGCACGGCGCGTGGCCGCGTCAGCGCGGGGATGCCGTCGCGGCCGGGGCCGCCGGACCGGAACTCGGTCAGCGGACGAGCCGCCGCTTCCCGTTCGTCCGCCAGCCGGCGAGGGTGACACGGACGGGCGAGAACTCGCCCAGCCCGACGGAGGGAAGATTGGCGCGCTCCAGCTCGCGCGTCACCTCTTCGAGGCGCCGCGCCTCCTCGGCCGTCAGCAACGGCGGCTCCTCGCGCTCGCTCGAGCGCGCGACCAGGATGAGGGTCAGTGGGATTACGACCAGCAGCGGCAGCAGGACGCGCGGGCGGTTCAGCGTCGCTCGCGGCGGATCCGCTCGATCACCGCGCTCGCCGTCGTCGCGGGCGCAGGCGCCGGGACCTCGACCTGGGCGAGGGAGCGCAGGTGATCGAGCGTGCGGGTGAGAGAGTCGAGGACGGCACGGCAGTGCTTGCAGAGAACCAGATGCCTGAGCACGCGCTTGTGCTCGCGGCCGCTCAGCTCCCCCTCGAGATGATCGGACATGCTTGCGCGTGTCTCGGCGCAGGTCGCTACCCACGGTCTCATCAGCAGTTCCATGCTTCCTTTGATGACGTCAGCGGCCATTTCGTTTCGACATCGTACGATCTCGGAAATGCGCGCGGGAAGCGACGACGGCGGCGAACTTCTCGCGCGGGCGCAGGCGGGCGATCTCGACGCGTTCGCGGAGCTTGTCCGCCTCTACGAGCATCGGCTCCGAATCGTCGTCGCGCGTCTCCTCGATGACGCTCGCGATGTCGAGGAGGCGGTGCAGGACTCGTTCGTGCAGGCGTGGCGCCACCTCGACCGCTACCGAGGCGACGCCGCCGTCTTCACCTGGCTGTACCGGATCGGCGTCAACGAGGCGCTCGCGCGCCGGCGCCGGAAGACGCTGCCGACCACGGACCTCGACTCGCCGGCCGCGGCTGCGGTCGCGGAGACGCGGCGCGAGGTTCAGCCGGAGGAGAGCGCCGAGGCGGGCGACCTGCGGGCGCGGCTCGTCGAGCACCTGCGCGAGCTGCCCTTCGAGTACCGCGAGGCGGTCGTGCTGCGCGACGTCGCCGCGCTCGCGAACGAGGAGGTTGCGGCCGCGCTCGGGATCTCGGTCGCCGCCGCGAAGAGCCGGATCCACCGCGGCCGGATGCAGCTGCGGGATCGGCTCGAGGCCGGGGCGCCGGGCCACGAGTAGCGGCCCGGCGCCTCTGTCGAGGGACTACTTCGGAGGAGCGGTGGGCATGAACCTCGGGTCGATCTTGCCTTGCACGACCTTGCCGAACGGCGAGGTGAACGTGCGGGCGCCGATGTGGGCGAACCAGATGCCCGTGACGCCGCGCTTGCCGCCGTGCACGTCCGTCTTCAGATCGTGGAAGTGGTTGATCCCCGGCCCGTAGAGCCGGTTCACGCGCGCCTTGTCGGCCTGCGTGAAGACACCCGGGATGCCGACGGCGATCCAATTCAGGTTCTTCGCCTTGGCCAGGTTCATGCTGTCGAAGTGGAGCGCGAGCACGAGCCCGCTCGGCAGGACGAGGACCTGGTGGTCGGCCATCGAGTTGAGCTTCAGCGACTTCGCGGGCTTGAAGTTCTGCACGAGCTGCTGCCAGAACTTCGCGTCCAGCTCGCTGGCGGCCAGGCGGGCTTCGAGTGCGGCGATCTTCTGCGCCTCGGCGCTGACCGGTGCGGCCTCGCCTTTGGAGCCGGCGATCGCCGCGGCGGCAAGACCGGTGGCGACGAGCGTGACGAGCAGTGCGACGAGCGACCTGCGCCCGGGACGGGCGCGAACGGCATCCGGCATTTCTCTCCTCCTCCTTGGGGCTGAACTGGCGGGTACGTCGCGTTCGATGCCTGTTCGGGTCGCTGCGATTCAGCTCCCGCTCGATGCGACGTGGCTGAGGATGTGGACGTAGCGGAGGGCGACGGCCGCTGCGACGATCAGCGGCGCCGTCAGGAGGAAGACGGCGCCGGAGATTCCGATCCGGCTCATGACGAGCGCGCCCAGGCTCTGCTCGGGCCCGCTGTCCTCCCACGTGCGACGCGCTCGGAGAGCCACCGCGGCGCCGGTCGCGAGCATGACGCCGAAGAGGACCAGCTTGGTGAGCAAGATCCCCTCGTACAGCCGACCGTACGGGATCCGCTCCAGCTCGTCGAATCGGTCGGGCCGCCAGACGATCTCGAACGGCGTCACCTGCAGCGTGTTGTAGACGCCCGTCGCGACGACGAGCGCCGCCGCCAGCCAGAGCAGCGGAAAGCCCCAGCGGCGGTACCAGCGGCCGATCCGGCGCCGCGCCTCGGCCGCGAAGGCACCGGAGCCCGCGGTCGCGGCGAGCAGGAGCAGCGCGAGCCCGAGGATCCACGCGGTCGCGGCGGCGCCGTGCGTCCAAAGCACGGCCATGTCGAGAACCTCGCGCCTCGTGATCGCGTAACGCACGGAGCCGACGACGACGGGCGCCCCCGCTGCCTGCGTCGGTGTCGCCCGTGCAACCGCGACCGGTTCGATCGCGACCGAAGCGCGCACCTCACGGCGCAGCACGCCGCGGCCATCCACCGTCAGGTGAAGTGTCCAACGCGCGGTCATCGGCAGGCGCACGACGGCGCGATAGCGGCCGAGGCCCACCTCCGGCAGGCGATCGAAGTACGTGTACATCGTGTGCGGTCGCGTCATCAGGCCGAACCCCCGCACCTCCGCGCCGCGCACCGCCTCGCCGCCGTCGGCGTCGCGCAGCCGCACGTCGACCAACGCTTGGAGCGGGCCCGACTGGCGCACCGATATCATCGCGACCGGGTCGGCCTTCCCGCCACGGTGGGCGAGCACGCCCGGTGCGAGCGCGAGCACCGCAACGGCGGCGATCGCGACCGCGACGTACCGGCGCCGCCGGAGTCTCACTTCGGCCACCAGAACGCGCCGAAGCTCGACCCGCCCGTGTGCGCACCAACCGACGGGCCGACGCGGTAGCGCAGGACGTCCTCCACTTCCGCCAGCGCCGCCACGAGAGCGTCGGCCGCCGGCCCGACCGAGGCGGCGGCATACCCGACGGCGACGCGCGGAGAGCCGCCCTGCGCGCGGATGTGGCCGGCCATCGTCGGGACCGCCTCGGCAGGCGATGTCACGGTGCCGAGACTCTGGGCGGTCGGTCCGACAAGCGACAGGATCTGCGGACGCGCGGCAGCCTCGATCCGTCCGTGCGCCGGCGGCGCCGCGACGAACACGTTTCCGATCGCCGGAACGAGCCGGCCGACCGCATCGGCAACGTCCGCCGCCGACCCGCCGTCCGCCAGCACGTCTGCGGCAGCGAGGACGCACACGGCGACCCCGAAGCTCGCCGTACCGGTGTCGATCACCCGCACCGGCAGCGGCGCCTCGCGCGCGGCGAGCTCGGCCGACTGCACCGTCCCCGAGAGCGCGCCACCGACGTGGATCGAGACGACCTCGCTCGCGCCGCGTTCGGCAGCCGCCGCATACGCCTCCGCGAACCGCGCCGGGCTCGGCTGCGAGGTGGTCACCCGGCGACCCGAGCCGAGCGAGACGTAGAAGTCGTCGACGTCGAGCTCCGGCTCGTCGACGGCGCGATCGTCGATCGCGATGCTGATCGGCACGACGATCGCGCCGCACCGCGCCGCCAGCGCCGGCGGCAGCTGCGCGCTCGAATCGGTGCAGATCGCCGTCGTACTCATGCGAGGTCGCGGGCGGTGAGCCGCCGGCGTTGGAGCACGAGGAGCGCGCGCGACGCGATCACTGCCGCGGACGCGGCGTTCGCGAATGGGAGCGCGACCGTCGGCTCGGGTCCCCACAAGTTCGGCAGGCGCCGCTTCCACCAGAGAGCTCCGGCGGCGATCCAGCAGGTGGACGAGACGAGGAGTGCCGCCGCAGCCGGCCGCCGCAGCCCCGGAAACCGCGGGACTGCCGTGGCCACCGCCGCATCCACCGGCGCGAAGACCGGGAACGTCGCAAGGCACTGGCCGAAGCTCGTCGCGGCGCCGAGGCCGCCGTCGAGCGACCGGTTGAGCGGATAGCAGTGCGCTGCGACGGCGCCGACGCCGGCGGCGTGAGCGCCGTTCCCCCCGGCGACCAGGCGTCCGGCGACGCAGGCCGCCACACCCTTGCCGACGTCGGCAACCGCGACGGCGACGCCGGCGCGACGGCCGAGCAGGCGGTAGACGTTCATCGCGCCGGGATTCCCGCTCCCGGCCGAGCGGAGATCGAGTCCGTCGCGGGACGCCGCTCGGGCGACGATCTCGGCCGATGGCACGAGGCCGAGCAGGTAGCCGCACGAGAAGGCGCCGATCACGCGCACGGAAGACACTGCTGGCGGAAGCCTGGCCACGCCCTCTCTGATGTCCGATTCCGGCCGCGCGATTCGCACGTGGGGTCGGCGCTGCGAATCGCGGGTGCGGCCACGCGCATCCAAGGCGCAGCACTCGTCCACGACAGGCGGGCCACCGGCTCGCGGAAGGAGACTGGCATGAGCAAGGCGATTGTCGAGACGATCACGATCGAAGCGTCACCGGATGGCGTGTGGCGCGTCGCCGGCGATCCGGCCACGATCGGTGACTGGGTGCGGGCGCTCTCCGGCTCGTCGCTCGAGGGCGACGAGCGATCGTGCAAGACGGGCGACGGCGCGAAGCTCGCGGAGCGGATTCTCTCGCACTCCGATCTCGCCGTTCCAACACCTACGAGATCGTCGACTCGCCGCTCCCGCTCCGGTCGTACCGCTCGACGCTCGCAGTCCACGGGCACGACGGACACAGCCACGTTCGCTGGGAGGCGGAGTTCGAAGCGTTCCAGCCCGAGCAGGAGCGCGAGCTCGTGGAGGTGTTCACGGGCATCTACCGCGACGGGCTGTCGTCCCTCCGCGAGCGGCTCGAGCGCGTCGCGGCTGCCTGACGCTCAGGCGGAGCGACGGGCGCGGCTCGCTGCCCGCGCCCGCTCCGCCCAGATCTCCTCGGCGCGCGCGAACTCCGCGACGGCGCGCGGCCCGTTCCGCTCGAGCCCGCGCGCGAACTCGGCGGAGTCGCGGCGGCGCAGCTCGAGCTGCTCGGTGAAGAACGGCGCGTGCGCGAGGTCGGGCGGCTGCGCCTCCTGGCGCGTGAGAAAGTTGGCGATCCGGCTCGCGGACGTCCACATCGCCTTGTAGAGGATAGTGCCGCCGCGGCCGACGACCCAGGTCATGTTCGGCAGCAAGCCGTACGCTCGGTGCACCGTCCCCTCGAGATCGTCGACGAGGATCGTCCGCCGGATGCCTATGTCGTCCCGCAGGCGTTCAGCCGCGGCGAGCTTCGCGTCGAACGTCGAGTGTGCGCGCAGACGCTCACCCGGGTGCGCCTCGCGCGTGTAGACGAAGTACCAGTCCCAGTCGGGGAAACGCGGTTCGAGCTCGTCGAGCAGAGGACCCTCTGCTGCGCAGTACGGTCAGGTAAAAGACCCGAACTCGAGCACCACGCCGCGGGCGCGCCACACGTCCGAGAGCCGCACCGGCGCCCCGTCGAGTCGGAGCAACTCACCGTCCGGAGCGCGCTCTCCCGCGTGGAGCACGTTCGGAAACGCCCCGAACTCGCGCGCATCCTCACCCGTCTCGACGTACTCGTCGAAGTACTCGTAGTTGTACGAGCTCACGGCCACGAGCGTACCCTCGCGCGTCGGCTTCGGACGTGAGCGGTCACGACCTACTTCGATGAGGCGAGCAGCGACGGCGATTCTTGCGTCGCGCCCGAATCGGCCGCAGCTGCTCGACCATCCAAGCTGACGTGCGACTCCTCGTGCGGCGGAGCAGGTGCTCGACGACGATGCTGCGGCTCTCCGGGCACCTCGAGGGCCTGCTGTCACGTCGAGACGAGCGTCGAGCTCGCAGACACCTGGCGTGCTACGCGGGCTGCTCTCGCGTGTACGCGTCCCTCGTGCGCGTGGTCGACGGCTTGCGTGCGCTCGGCCGACCGGAGCGGCAGGGAGCCGGTCTTTCGTCGCCGATGCCGTCGTCGCTCGAATCCACGCCGACCTCGGTACGCAGCGGCAGCCTCAGTCGAACCGGACCGCGGCCCTTCCGAGAAGGGTGCCTCGTAGGCGACGCCGATGCGAGCGAAGGCAGCCGGCGGGATGGAGATGTCGCCGAGATACAGCCGCCCGACCGCCTCCTCCACGTGCGGCGCCCGCAGCGCCTCCTTCGGAGCGGCGAGCGTCATCGTCGCTTCCGCGCGAACGTGCGGCTCGTGCAGGATGCCCATGGAGAGCTCGAGGCCGGACGGAACGTCGAGCGCGATGACGCGAGCCGAAGCAGTGGACCGGATCAGGTCGGCTGCCCCCGCTCTGGGCGTCCCTCGCTGCGAATAGCCGAGGATCGCGTCGAGAACGACGTCGGACGAGTCGATGACGTTGTCCGGCCCGTGCGCGACGTCCGCGCCGAGCGCGAGGAGGATGTCGAGCTGGTCGCGCGTCGCGGGCATCAGGCGGTCGCGTGCGACAGCGAGGCGCACCGATACCGTCGCACCGGCGACGAGGAGATGGCGAGCCGCCGCGAGCCCGCCGCCACCGTTTCCGCCGGGCCGGCGAGCACCGTCACGCGTCGACCCTCGGCGGCGCCGCCGAGGTGCGCTCGCGTAAGGACGGCCAGGTTCCGGCCGGCGTTCTCCATCATCTGCTTCAGCTCGATGCCGAGCTCGCGCATCGCCACGTCGTCGATCGCGCGCATTTGCGCCACGCAGAGCCAGGGCACCGCCTCGCGGGCACACACCGAAATCTCGCTGACGTCGCAGAGAGCCATGGTCGTGGGCGAGTATGGCGGATAGCGGCGATCCGGCCGCTACGAATCGCGGAGGCAGCTCGTCGCATCTGACGAGCCATGTCTCGGCAGGAAGCGTGTGGCGGCGTTCGCAGCGCGGACGAGGTCGAGTTCCTCGACGACGCGGATGTCCTCGAGCTGATCCTGTGCCGCCTCGACGAGCTGAAGCGGGCCGGCTGCACGTCTCCCGGCTGCGCGATCCTCGCGGGTCGAGTCGACGTCAGCGTCGAGGCGGCGGCCGACTTGCTCGCGCGCGGCTGTCCCCCCGAGCTCGCGCTCCGTATCCTCCTCTAGTCGCAGGACACTCGACTCGCGAAACGTCAGACTCGCCGCCATGACCCGGTGATCGCCGACTACGCGCTCCTCGCGGACTGCAGCTCGGCGGCGCTCGTCGGGCGGAACGGCTCGGCCGACTGGCTCTGCTTCCCCCGCTACGACAGCCCGTCCGTGTTCGCGCGGATCCTCGACCCCGACGCGGGCCACTGGTCGATCCGGCCCGCGTCGCGGTGGACGTCGTCACGGCGGTACGCCCCGGGGTCGCTCGCTCTCGAGACGACGTTCGAGACGAGCCAAGGAGTCCTGCGGCTCGTGGACGTGCTCGCGTTCGCGCAGGGCCAGCGCGGGCATGCGCTCGGACTCGCGCCGCCGCACGAGCTGCTGCGCCTGGTCGAGGGCCTCAGCGGTCGGGTCGAACTCGAGCTGGAGCTCGCGCCCCGGCCCGAGTACGGCCTCGGACGACCGCTCCTCCGACACGTCGCCGACGGCGTCGCGACACGGGGCGGCCCCGATCGTCTCGCCATGTCCGGCGGCGTTCCGCTCCGGATCGAGGAGGACGGGGTGTGCGCGTCGTTCACGGTCGAAGCCGGCCAGACCGTCGGGTTCGCGCTCCGGTGGGCGCGCGCGGAAGAGTCGGAGCCGTCGCCCACGCGGCCGGCGGACGTCCGCGACGCCGTCGCCGACGCCGTCGAAGCGTGGCGTTCGTGGGAGGCGGAGCACGACATCTACGAGGGCCCGCACCGGGAGCTGGTGCGGTTCTCGTCGCGCGTGTTGAAGGGGCTGTCGTACCGACCGACGGGCGCGATCGTCGCGGCGCCGACGACCTCGCTGCCCGAGACGATCGGTGGGGAGCGCAACTGGGACCGCTATTCCTGGATCCGGGACGCGAGCTTCACCCTCGACGCCCTCTGGATCGGCACCTGCCCCGACGAGGTCGAGGACTTCGTCGCCTGGATGGCCGAGGCCGCGGGCGGCTACGTGCACGAGGACCGGCCGCTCCAGATCGTGTACGGGATCGCCGGCGAGCGCGACCTCGCCGAGCGCGAGCTGCCGCATCTTCGCGGCCACCGCGACAGCAGACCGGTTCGAATCGGCAACGGCGCGTGGGACCAGACCCAGCTCGACATCTACGGCGAGTTCCTCGACGCCTACTGCCTCTACGTGGAGCGGCTGCGCGAGCCGGACGAGCAGCTCGCGCACTTCCTCGTCGACCTCGCCGACGCGGCCGCGGACCGCTGGCAGGAGCGCGGCTCGGGGATCTGGGAGACGCGCTCCGGCCCCCAGCACTACCTCTCGGGCAAGCTCTACTGCTGGGTGGCGCTCGACCGCGCGATCCGGCTGGCGCCGCGGATCGGCGCGAGCGAGCACGTACCGCGCTGGGCTGTCGAGCGCGACCGCATTCGCAAGGCAATCTCGGACTGAGCTGGAGCAAGTCGAAGCGCTCGTTCACGCAGGCGCTCGACTCCGAGGATCTCGACGCCGCCGCGCTGCTGATTCCCCTCGTCGGCTTCTCCCGCCGACGGACGATCGCGTCCTCTCGACCCTGGACGCGATCGAGCGAGAGCTCGTGGAAGACGGTCTCGTCCTGCGGTACCGATCCGAAGACGGCCTCCGAGGCGAGGAGGGCAGCTTCGTCATCTGCTCGTTCTGGCTTGCCAGCGCACTCGCCCGCGCCGGACGCCTGGAGCGAGCAGAGGCGCTGTTCGACCGCGTCGTCGCCTTCGCCAACGACGTCGGGCTGCTCGCGGAGGAGATCGACCCGCGCACGGGAGAGCTGCTCGGCAACTTCCCGCAAGCGTTCAGCCACATCGGCCTGATCGGCGCCGCATGGGATCTCGACCGCGGCGCGATTGAATCGCGCTCGCCCGCCGCGGCATCGAACGTCGAGTGAGTGGCGTCGTCTTCCTGGCTGCGGTCGCAGCGATGACCGGATGTGCTGACGCAGCGTCTCCGGAGCGTGACGAGCCTCAATTGAACGTCCGACAGGTTCCGCCGTGGCTCGACGGTCGCTTTGCGGACGGGACGATCGAGTTCCGGTACCCGCAACAGTGGAAGCGCTCCTCGTCGAACACGTTCGGCGAGCTCGTCGTGGACAACGTCAGCCCTCACCCGGCGTTCGTCGCCGTCCGTTACTTCGAAGGGAGCGCGGTCGGCTCTGACCCGGCGACCTTCGTGGCGCGCACGATCCGCCCCCCGGCGGGGCGAGGGCTCACGCTCCTCTACACACAGACGGCCTTGCTCGCGAACAGGCGCGGCCGCGAGGTCGCCTTCGTCTGGGCGACGCTAGAGACGACACCGGTCGGCCCGACCATGCGCACCTTCGTGGTGCCGCTGCGCGACGGCCGAACCGCCCTGCTCATCCTCGCGGCCGAGCGACCGAGATTTCACGGCGCCGCGTTACGGTGGGTGCGCGAGACGCTTCGCTGGACGGCGGCACCGACTCCACCGCTTCGGCGACCGAGTGGCCGTATCCCCAACGAATACTGAGGTGAAGGGATGACGAAAGGCGCGATAGTCGTGCTCGCCGGGACCGAGGGCCGCGAGGCCATCGGTCGAATCGCGAACGCGCTCGTCACGACACGGGAGTTCAAGGAGGCGGGCGACGAGGTCGTGCTGCTGTTCGACGGCGCCGGCACCCAGTGGATAGGCCAGCTCGTCGATCCCGAGCACAAGTACCACTCGGCGTTTCAGGCGGTGCGCGACGTCGTCGCGGGCGCGTGCAGCTATTGCGCCGCGGCGTACGGAGTCGAGCGCAGCGTCGCGGAGGCGGGCATCGAGCTGCTGGACGAGTACGAGCAGCATCCGAGCATTCGCCGGCTGATCGTGGACGACTTCACGGTCGTCACGTTCTGAGCACGGAATCGCATCTCGCTCCTCTCGCATCCAAGGCGGGACCATCGAGCGAAGGAGTTGATGAAGTGGAGAGGGCAGACGGAACGCAGGAGTTCGACGTCGTCGTGATCGGAGCCGGGCCGGCAGGAGAGGTCGCAGCGGGCCGGCTCGGGCAGGCAGGGCTGGACGTGGCGATCGTCGAGGAACACCTCGTCGGCGGCGAGTGCTCGTACTACGGCTGCATGCCGTCGAAGGCGCTCCTCCGCCCCGACGAGGCGCTCGCCGAGGCGCGGCGCATCCCGGGCGCGCAGGAGGCGGCGAGCGGGGCCCTGGACGTCGAGGCGGTGCTGCGGCGCCGGGACGAGGTCATCCACTCACTCGACGACTCGGCCCAGCTGCCCTGGCTCGAGGAGCGCAACGTCACGCTCGTCCGCGGTCGCGGCCGAATCGACGGCGAGCGGCGCGTGCTCGTCGGCGACGAGTCGTTGACTGCGCGGCGTGCGGTGATCGTGGCGGTCGGGACGGCTGCGGCGCTCCCGCCCATCCCGGGGCTCGCCGAGGCGCGGGCATGGACGAACCGCGAGGCGACGACGGCGGGCGCTCCGCCGCGGCGGCTGATCGTCCTCGGGGGCGGTGTGGTCGGCGTCGAGCTCGCGCAGGCGTGGTCGTCGCTCGGCTCGAGCGTCACCCTCGTCGAGCTCGCCGACCGGCTGCTCGTCCGCGAGGAGCCGTTCGCGGGCGAGCAGGTCGCGTCCGCGCTCCGGCGACGCGGAGTCGACGTCCGCATGCGCACGGCGGCGGTCGCGGTGACGCGCAAGGACGACGAGGTGGTGGTCCAGCTCGAAGGTGGACAGATCCTGGTCGCCGACGAGCTGCTCGTCGCCGTCGGGCGGCGCGCGGTCACGGACGATCTCGGGCTCGAGACCGTGGGAATCGAGGCGGGCGCCGCGCTGACCGTCGACGACGGGATGAAAGTGGTCGGCTCCGACTGGCTCTTCGCGGTAGGCGACGTCAACGGCCGCTCCTTGCTGACGCACATGGGCAAGTATCAGGCGTGGATCGCGGCCGAGAACATCCTCGGCCGGGAGCAGCGGGCCGCCGTCGAAGCGCAGGCGACGTTGTCGCCGCGCGTCGTCTTCACCGACCCGCAGGTGGCCGCCGTCGGCCACACGCTCGGCTCCGCGGAGGAGGCAGGACTGCGCGTGAGTGCTGTCGACTACGGGACGAACTGGGTTGCCGGGGCGAGCTTCTACGGTCGCAGCGCCGAGGGGACGGCGCGCATCGTCGTCGACCTCGACCGCGAGGTCGTGGTCGGCGCCACCTTCACCGGGCCCGACGTCGCAGAGTTCCTCCAGGCGGCGACGATCGCGATCGTCGGCAAGGTGCCGCTTGCGCGGCTCCGCCACGCGGTGCCGGCGTTTCCGACCCGGAGCGAGATCTGGCTCCGCCTGCTCGAGACGTACGAGACGGAGCGAGGCGCGGACGCTCTCGACCGCGCCGCGGCGGCAGCGTGACAGGACGAGAACGCGCCGCCGTAGGCGCCGCGGCCGCCGTCGGCGTCTACGTCCTCGGCGTGCGCGGAGCTCTGACGCTCGATCTCGGTCTCGGTCGGAGGGTCCGGCCGCTCGGACCGCTCGCCGTTCGCATCGACGCGCCGCGCGAGGTCGTCTTCGACGTGATCGCCGCTCCGTACCTCCGTCGTACGCCGCGCGCGCTCGACCGCAAGCTGCGGGTGCTCGAGCGCGGCCAGGACCTCGTGCTCGCCGCGCACTTTACGCCCGTCGGCCCACTCGTCACGACGACCGTCGAGACCGTCCGTTTCGAACCTCCGGAGACCGTGCACTTCCGCCTCCTGCGCGGCCCCGTCCCGCACGTCGTCGAGCGATTCGAGCTGCGGGAGGACGGCGGCTCGACCGAGCTCGAGTACCACGGCGAGCTGGGGACCGATCTGTGGGTTATCGGTCGAGCGTGGGGTCGCCTCGTCGCGAAGAAGTGGGTGGAGACCGTCCGCGACTCCCTCGACGGCGTCAAGACGGAGGCCGAGCGGCGCGCCCGCCGCCGCTGACCGCTTTCCGCGGCGGCGCCCAGAGCGGCGCGCCCGGAACGACGTCGACCCACGCGAACCAGAAGATCGGCGTCGACGGAAGCCGTTCGCGAGACGCCTCGCCGACCGCGAACGCAGCGGCGCTCTCGGCGCGCGCGTCGTAGACCACCTCGACTCGGCGTCCCGCGAGCGTGTCCTCGATCCGGCCAAGCCGCTCGAGGTCGCGAAACGAATACGCTTTCGCCACCGGCGATAGGACGGCGAGCACGAGCTCCTTCGGCCTGAGGCGAGGGTCCCGCCGGCGGACACGCTCGAGACCGGTTCGGCCGCTCCGGAAGTACGTCTCGTAGGGGTCGTACGGCGCCCGGCCGGCGTCGAGCACACGCGTGTCCGGATGCGCTCGCCGCCACGCACCCCAGCTCGTCACGACCGAGGGGATCGTCGTCAGCCGCGTCCCCCGCAGCGGACCGCGGATCCCGACACCGAGGAGGTGGCTCCACAACGTCTCCGTCTCGCGGTCGTAGAGGACGAGCGAGTTCCGGTACAGCGACCCGGAGACACCGAAGCTCAACGTCTTCTCGCCCACGTGGCGGCGGTAAACGACCGCGGTCGAGCAGAGCGGGCACCAGGTGACGGCGAACGGGATGCCGCCGGCCCGGTCGTTCGCGACCTCGTGCGCCGAGAGCACGTTCGTCGGGTATGCGCGGGCCCAGCCGCCAACGACGACCCCCACCACGCGATCCTCCTCGCCGAGCTCGGCCTCCTGCGCCGGCACCGTCTCGGTCTCGAAGATCGCCGCGATAGCGTCGCGCGGCAGAACGGACACGACCTCGGCCGGGTCGATCTCCGCGATCGCCGCCTCGAGCGTCCGCGCACGATCGTCGCCACGCACGACGGGTGGAGAATTCAATCGGTCGAGCAGCCCGAAGAAGACCGTGCCGACGAGGGTGCCGAGCACGATCAAGGCCATGGCGCGAGCGATGCTCACAGGATGTGAGATGAGCCCGGTGCCGAACACGGTTCGGTTGGCATGGAACGTTTCGCCAGACGAGGCGATCCAAGCGGCAGACGAACGAACAAGTGTTCACGGGGCCTTCTCCCCCGTCGAGCGACGGCGAGGATCGCGTGCGCGGTGCCGCCTGCTGCGAGTATCGCCGCACCGATCGCCGCTGGAGCGCGCCGGATAAGCTCGCTCGGATCTCCGTTCGTCGGTCGCGTGCGCAGCGAGTCGGATGTGACCTTCCGCGGATTCGTTTCACGGCGCGGCGGCATCGGCGCCTTCC
>Ga0183260_10001984_pt1 | contig 17084 bp, 14 predicted proteins | sample AntDrymUQ4972206_2_FD_129768 | JGI IMG/M metagenome (GOLD analysis project Ga0183260, IMG submission 129768) | Polar desert sand microbial communities from Dry Valleys, Antarctica - metaG UQ497 (22.06) (version 2) (version 2) | ecosystem: Environmental > Terrestrial > Soil > Desert | place...
CTCTCGATGGGGCTTCTCTCCCCGGACGTTGCGGGCCGCCGGGCCCGTTTCGTTCTCTACCAGCTCGAAGCTTACAGACGTGCCAGGCCTCAAGGTCCGGTATCCCTCTCCGGGGATGGCGGTGAAGCTGAAGAACACGTCCTCGTCCGAGGCGTCGGTTGAGATCATGCCGACGCCCGCGCCCACGTCGAAGGAGCTCACCGCCCCCCGTGCCACTTTGAGGCCGTTCGCGCCGAGCGGCGGCGCGCCATCAGCCCATTCCTGTTGGGGGATGCGGATGCTCTTGACCTCAGGCGTGTCGTAAGCTTCGTAGCTGTAGTCCTTGCGGGTCTCCATGATCTCACGCAGGTCACGCCGCAACTCCTCGAGCGTAGGGCGTCCTACGAAGAACCAGCCGTCGTAGATCCTGTGGATGGTCAGGTCGGGCCTCAGCACGAACGTGAACGGCCGGGAAACTCCGGCGTACTCGCCCTCGGTCTCGTCGAGGATGTTTATGCGTTTTATGACCTCGCGTTCCTCGTCCGAGAGGAAAGGCCACTCCGCCCCCAGCCCTGTGCGGAAGGCTGCGCTCACTATCGGCGGGTCGGCGCTTACGGTGACGAGCTTGCAGTAGTTGACCGCGAGCTCGGACTGGAACCGGACGAGACCCCGCATCTGCTCCCCGTCGCGCGGGCAGAAGAACCCGCGGCCGAAGATGAGGATGATCGGGTAGCCGTCGTCGAAACCGAGCCTCTCGTCCAGGGGACTGGGTTTCGTGTACCGGGAGAGTCGGCGTGGCTGTTTGCGGTGATCCAGCAACTCGAAGTCGGGGAAGACGTCGCCGACACTCAAGTTCGTCGTCATATTGGTTTCTCCCATTAAGCGTCTACAGCCGCGAACAGAGTATTCAACGACTCGGCGAGTGTTGGGTGGGCGAAGACGCCGTCCCGGAGGGCCGTGTAGGGTAGTTTGCCCATCATTGCTATCTGGATCATCGCCATGATCTCGCCTCCCTCTATCCCGAGCACAGCGCAGCCCAGGATGTGCCCCGTGTCGCCGTCTACTACGGCCTTCATCATGCCCCGGCTCTCGTCCATCTCCAGCGCCCGAGCCACGTAGCTCATCGGCATCGTGGCGACCCTGACGTCGCGCCCCAGCTCGCGGGCCTCTGCCTCGCTCAAGCCGACCCGCCCGAGTTGCGGGTCTATAAAGACCGTGTAGGGCACCAGGCGATCGGAGATCGTCGCATTGCCCTCGTTCAGCAGGTTGGCCTCGATCACCTGGTAGTCGTTGTAGGAGATGTGGGTGAAGGCCGGACCTCCCTTCACGTCGCCCAGAGCGTAGACGCCAGGTACGTTTGTCTCGAGCTTCTCGTTCACCTTTACGAAGCCGCGTTTGTCCATCTCGACGCCCGCGGCTTCGAGGTTCAGCAGGTCTGTATTGGGCGGCCGCCCGGCCGCGACCAGCAGGTGCGAGCCTGAGAGGGTGCGCTCTCCGTCAGGTCCGTTCACGGTTAGTTGGATGCCACCGCTCTCATCCTGCCGGACGCTTTGCGCTTCCGTCCCGAGCAGTACCTCGACGCCGTCTTCGCCCAGTATCTCCGCCACCGCCCCGGCTATATCCGCGTCCTCGCGCGCGAGGAGCTGCGGGCCGCGCTGTACGATCGTAACCTCGCTCCCGAAGCGCCGGAACATCTGGGCGAACTCGAGCCCCACGTAGCCGCCGCCGAGCACCAGCAGGTGCTCCGGGACCTCGTCCAGCTCCATGATGGTCGTCGAGTCCAGAGCCCGAACGGTGTCTAGACCGTCAACCGGAACCCCTCCTGGACGGGCGCCGACGTTAATAAACACGTTCTCTGCGGATATCTGGATCTTCTCTCCGCCGTCGAGCCGGACCTCCAGTTCCTTCGGACCTGTGAAGCGGGCCTCGCCCATCAGGAGGTCCAGGTTCTCGGCGTCTTCGAGACGCTGCTCGCTGCCGGTTCGAAAAGTCTCCACGATGTCCCGCTTACGCCGGCGTACCTCGACCATGTCCACGTTCACAGGGCCGTTCTGGACGCCGTAGTCCGCCGAGCGGCGGTCGAGGTAGGCGACCTTCGCGCTGGCTACCATCGTCTTGGTCGGGGTGCAGCCCTCGTTGATGCAGGTGCCGCCGACGTGCTCGCGTTCTATGATCGCCGTCTTGCGTCCTGCGCCGGCGAGGGCTCCGGCCAGCGGGCTTCCGCCCTGGCCGGAGCCCTCGCCGGCGTCGTAGTGCTGTGACTGTGCCATCAGGGTAAGCTCCTTTTTATTCCTGGTGTTTTCGGACTACTCGGTCGGGAAGCCGCCGATACGGCCCCCTCGACGCTCGCTGACCTCGGCCTCGCTCGGGCCGTAGGGGTGGCCGCCGAAGCCGTGGCGCATCATGGCGATGGCGCGGGCCCAGTTCTTATCTTCGTCGCGCGAGGCGAAGAGCTGCATCACCGACTGCGAGATCACGGGGATGGGCGTCTCCATGTGAAGGGCGTCGTCCACCAGCCAGTTCACCTCACCGGTGTCCTCGACGTAGGCCGGTATCTCTCCCGTGCCGCTGTTCTCGCGGTAGGCTGCTTCCATCAGGTCCATGAGCCAGGACCGTATCACCGACCCGTGACGGTAGCAGCGCAGAACTTCCGCGATGTCCAGGTCGTCCCTGTAACGCTCCAAGAGGTCCACGCCCTCTGCTATGGCCTGGAGCATCCCGAACTCGATGCCGTTGTGGACGAGCTTGGTGAAGTGTCCCGCTCCCGGAGGGCCGGCGTGGACGTATCCGCCCTCGGTAGCGAGGTCCAGGAGGATCGGCTCGACGCGTTCGACGGCCTCACGCTCGCCGCCCGCCATAAAGCAGGCCCCGTTGCGTGCACCATTTATGCCGCCGCTCGTCCCGAGGTCCACGAATTGGATTCCCTGCTCCTTCAGACGCTCGTGGCGGCGGATAGAGTCTCCCCAGTAGGAGTTGCCGCCGTCCACAAGCACGTCGCCCGCGTCGAGGGTGGAGGCGAGGTCTTCGAGGACCTCGTCCACTGGCGGACCCGCGGGGATGTAGAGGAAGACGGCCCGTGGTGGAGAGAGCTCTGCTTTCAGGTCCTCGTAGGAGCGGACCTCGGTTAGGCCGGCTTCGATCATGTCTTCAGGGGCGCCGTGGCGCGTGAAGCCGACCACGCGAATGCTTTTCTCCAGGGCCTGCCGGGCGAGGTTCCCGCCCATCCGCCCGAGGCCCACGACGCCGTACTCATTCCTTGCGTCCGTCACGATTTCTCCTTCTCTAGCTGTGTTTTCCGAGCGCCCTGTCGAGGTTGAAGGCGGCGCTGATGAGGGTCAGGTGGGTAAAGGCCTGCGGGAAGTTCCCGAGTGCCTCGCCTGAGTGCCCGATCTCCTCGGCGTAGAGCCCGAGGTGGTTGGCGTAGCCGAGCATCTGCTCGAAGATGAGCCGTGCCTCGTCAACCCGTCCGGCCCGCGTAAGAGCCTCCACGAGCCAGAACGTGCACAGGCTGAAAGTTCCTTCCTCCCCGGCGAGACCGTCGGCGGACTTATCGACGTCGTAGCGGTAGACGAGGCTGTTCGCAACGAGCCCGCCGTCCCTCGGCGGGCGGTTGGTGGCGTCGAGGGTCTTGAGCATCCTCGGGTCGTTGGGAGCGAGGAAGAAGACGAGCGGCATGATGAGGTTTGAGGCGTCCAGGGTGTCGTCGTCGTAGGACTGGACGAAGGCCTCGCGCTCGGGGCTCCATCCTCTGTCCATGATCTCCTCGTAGATCTCGTCCCGGACCTTTAGCCACCGCTCGCGATCCGCGGGGAAGGAACGCTTTGCGGCGAGCCTCAAGCCGCGGTCCACGGCGACCCAGCACATGAGCTTGGAGTACACGAAGTGCCGCCTGCCGCCGCGGACCTCCCAGACCCCCTCGTCCTCCCGCTGCCAGTTGTCGCAGACCCAGTTTATGAGCACCCGCAGTCGGGTCCAGAGGTCGTAGGAGATCGGGTCCCCGTGCTTGTTGTAGAGGTACACAGCGTCCATGAGCTCGCCGTAGATGTCCAGTTGCAACTGGTCAAAGGCGCCGTTGCCGAGCCTGACCGGGCGCGAGCCGCGGTAGCCGTCGAGGTGGTCGAGGGTCTCCTCGGTCAGGTCGTGGCGCCCGTCCAATCCGTACATGAGTTGCAGGGAGCCGTCGAGACCGGAGCTCTGGCAGCGGGCTTCGATCCAACCCATGAACGCCCTGGCCTCTTCGGTGAACCCGATGCGCAGGAGGCCGTAGAGGGTGAAGGCGGCGTCCCGGATCCAGGTGTAGCGGTAATCCCAGTTGCGCTCTCCACCAACCCCTTCAGGCAAGCCCATCGTGGGGGCGGCCACTATCGCCCCCGTCGGCTCGAACGTCAGGAGCTTGAGCGCGAGCGCCGAGCGCTGGACGACCTCGCGCCAGCGACCCGTGTACGTGCACTTCGAGAGCCAGCGGCGCCAGTACTCCACGGTCTGTTTGAAGAGATCGTCCTCTTCCTCTACGGAGAACGAGACCCCGCAGCCGCCGCCGGCTTCGATCTCCCTGAGCACGAACACTGCTGTCTCCCCTTCGCCCAGCGTAAAGTCCGCGACCGCAGATCCCGCGTTTTCCTCAAGTGGAACGCGCGTCGCAAGCCCCAGGCCCAGGTCCGGCGAGCGGAAGCACGCGCCTTCGTCGGTGATCTCGGTCTCGTGCTTTTCGCGGGCGTAGTCGAAGGCCGGGGAGCACTCGACCCGGAAGCTCATCTCGCCCCGCACAACCCTGACGCGCCGGATGAGCTGGTGATAGCCATGCCCGTTGTCGGGGATGCCCACGGGCATATAGTCGATGATCTCCCCGACCCCGTCAGGCGAGAAGAAGCGCGTCACGAGTACGTTCGTGTCGGGCCAGTACAGTTGCTTGCGGGCCGCTCCCTCTACCGCGGGCGCTATCTTAAAGCGTCCGCCCTTCTCGTCGTCGAGGATGGCGGCGAAGACGCTCGGGGAATCGAAGTGGGGGAAGCACAGCCAGTCTATCGAGCCGTCCGTACCGACCAGCGCGGCGCTGTGCATGTCCCCGACGATCCCGTACTCCTGTATCGGCTGGTAGGTCATGGCTTCTCTGAAACCTCCTCGCTCGCCAGCCAGTCGAGGGCCACGGCCGCGGTCCAGGACTGATCGTCCGAGCCCAGAGCCTCGCCGGTAAAGGGCTCGTAATACTCGCCGAAACACCTGTCCGAAAGCTGCGCGAGACCGGAATTCCTGATCTGGGAAGCCCTCTGGTGCTCACCCGTCTTCTCCAGCGACCACCAGAAGAGCCAGTTCATGACAGGCCATATAGGGCCGCGCCAGTAGCTGCGAAGGTGGAAGCCTGTCTGGTCTGGGCTCGTGCTCGGGGGCAGCGGCCACCGGAGGTCATGGTTGCCCGTAAAGACGCGCGAGTCGAAGACCCGGAGGAGAGTTTCGAGCCTGTCGACTTTCTCGCTGCCGGCTATGAGCGGTGCGAAGCCAGCGATGGTGCGGGCCTTGAGCGTCTTGCTGGCGCGCAGGTCGTAGTCGAGGCAGAGGCCGAGCTTAGGATCCCATCGTTCGTCGAGGCCCCGTCGGCCGCGTTCGATCCAGGCCCGGATCGTGGCGCGGTCGTCTTCAGGAGCGCCGGCAACTTCCGCTATGTCGAGCAGGGCTTCGTTCGCCCGCACCAGGATCGCGCTCGCCAGCACGTCCTTGGCCAAAAAAGGGCTGGTGCCGTGGAGGAGGGCGTCGTCGCAGCCGGTCCTTTTGATGACCTCGACCAGCCATATAAAGCGGTCGTACTCGTAGCCCGTCGGCCGCTCGGAAGGATCGGGGACGTGCCCCAGGTCAGGGCGCTCGTAGTCAGGCATCTCCCCGACCTCGACCCGCTCCAAGGCGGCGCTCCAGCGCGGGGAGTTGTCCGTGCCGCTCTCCCATGGATGGTAGATGGTCACGAGTCCCGAGCCTTCGGGGTCACGCTGCGTGGCGAGGTAGCGGTGCCACGCCAGGAGCTTCGGGTAAACCTCGTGCAGGAACTCCCTCGCCTCGGCGACGCCTTCGCCCCGTGCCTCGGCGACGTGGAGGATGCGCAGGGCTGCTATAGCGTGCACCGGAGGCTGGCAGAGACCACTGGTACGGGCCGGGCCGGATGGGGCATCCGGGGAGTCGGCCGCGCTGGCCCAGTGTTCGGGACCGGGGAAGTAGCTCTCCGGCGGGGCTTCCGGGTTGAAGACGATGTGCGGGATCTTGCCGTTCCTCCACTGGTGATCCAGGAGGGAGCGAATCTCAGCGGCTGCGCGCCCGGTGTCCAGGTGCGCAAGCCCTATTGCGATAAAGGCAGAGTCCCAGCTCCACTGGTGCGGGTAGAGTGTGGGTGAGGCGCGGGTCCATCCGCCCATGTCGTTCTTCCGCAGGACCGCCGCCGCCCGCGAGGTCATATCTTCGGGCTCCCTGGTAGCTCTTTTTGGAGAGAATTTCTCTTTCACTCGGTGCTCATCCTTTCTGGTATCTTTCTGAAGTTAGTGAGTTTCCTTCAACGGAGCTTCCTATTAGTTGGGCCTTTACGCACGGCGTAGCGTGAAGTAGAAGCGCGTGACCTCGCCAACCTCGCTCTCGACGCCGATCGTGCCGCCGTGCGCCTCGATCAGGCCGCGCGTGATCGCCAGGCCGGCTCCGGGAGCATCTTCGATCTCCGAATGCGCTCGCGGTTTTTCTTCCCGGAACGAGTGCTCGAAGTTGCCTCGTCTTTCCTCTGATGATGAGTCCACCAAGCTGCTTCTCAGGTTAAGCGATGGTCATTACGCAGCCCTTGCCGGATCCTTACAAAACGCTTAACAGTTCGGCCAAGGAGTACGCCAAGTCTACGACGTAACCGGTATCCGCGCGAATCACCTGCTTGGTCGCGGATCTATGATCTGCAGCTTCCCTGCTGTACGACCGGCAACGTAGACACGACCGCTTGCCGGGTCCACGGCCACGCTATTTGGCTGACGGACGGTTGGGTAGCTGGCAACCTCGTGTGGTGATTCGCCGTCCAGAGTAAGCTGGATCAAACGGTTCTCGGCGGTAAGCGTTACCCAGAGATAGTCCCTTCTGTTATCTATTGCTATCCCGTACGGTGAGCTTCCGGAAAGCGGCACGCGAGCTAGCTGTTCCGGCTCCGGACGCGTCTCATAGACGAGGATGGCGTCGCCTCGCGTGTCGGCGACATAGAAGCGGTTCCCGGATCCGGCGACGATGTGTGTCGGCCCCTCGCCCGCGCCCGCGCGGCCCAGAGAATCCAGCGTATCAGCGTCGTAGACTTCCAGCGCGAGCCCCCTGACACCCACCACCCCCACCAAACCGTCATCAGTAACAGCCACGCCTCCCGGCTGTAGCGGGGTTTCAAGGGTCTCGATCACGCGGTCTCCTTCGATCACCGAAGCGGTGTTCCCGAACTCGTTGACTACGAAGACCCGTCCGTTAGGAGCGGAGGCCACGCCGTGAGGAAATTTGCCAACCGGCGTCTCGCTCAAGACCTTGCCGTCAGGCAGGCCGATCCGCACGAGGGAATTGGAACGCTCGGCCGGCACGAGCACCGGGCCTCCGGATCTGGCGAGGCCGAGGTGTCGGGGCGACTCGGGGAGCGTCACCCTGCCGACCACTTTCCCGCTGTCACCGTCTACCAGCGCAAGCCTGTCGGGGTTGGGAAGACCGACCGCGACGAGCCCGGTCACGGGGTCTGCTACCACCCCTTCAGGAGAGGAACCGAGTGTGATCACCCGCCCGGCGGGTTTCTCTTTCGGAAGCGGTGACCTGGCTGGTTCGGGTGCGGGGGGCGGTTTCGCCGTCATGCCGTGTGTCTCCCCAGCGGCACTTCTCTCAGCCCGGCTCTGTTCCGTTCCGCAGCCTGCCAGCGCGATCACAACCATGACCGCCACGAGTAATCTACGTCCTGGCAAGCTTCTCCACGCTACCTTCAGATCTTTACCACTCATGAGTCCCTTCTGATATTCGGAAGTGACGTCTGTTCGGCAACGAAAGCTCGTCCGCCCTACCATGCCAGATCAGTTCTGGAGACGGTCCCGCTCGGCAAGCAACTCCCGGATCTTCGCTTCCGTCTCCCCGTACGCTCCCTCGCCGAAATGCCTGTAGCGGATGAAACCGTCAGCGTCGATCAGGTACATAGCAGGCCAGTACCGCTGGTCGTATGCGTTCCAGGTGGCGTATGAGTTGTCGAGGACGACGGGGTATTCGATCCCAGCCTCACGAACCGCCTGCTCCACGTTGGCGTACTCCTTCTCGAACCCGAACTCCGGCGTGTGGACACCCACGACCTGGAGCCTGTCGTCTGCGTATCTCTCGTGCCAGCGGTTGATGTAAGGCTGTGTATGCTGACAGTTGATGCAGCTGTAGGTCCAGAAATCCAGCAGGATGACCTTTTCGCCCCTGGCCGCGTTTATCGAGACGTCATCCGCGTTTATGAAACCGCTCGGGGCTGCGATCTCCTCCGCCCGGTCAAACTCCTTCTCTTTGCGGGCAATGCGCTCGTCCTTCGCTTCGGGATTCGACGCCATGCGATCCCGCATGTCTTCGGAATGATTCTTCGCCGGTACGGACATTCCCCGCTCTTCGGCGACTTCTGGTTGGGCCTTCGGCTCACCAGGCCGGGGCGCAGTGTTAGGGCTGCTATCTGCTGATGCTCGCGGAGCCGCCGTACCCACCGCATCGAGGCGAAGTTCGATAAAGGCGATCCCTCCGACCACCAGCATCAGCGTCAGGACAAGCAGGAACGGCCTCGGGATCACGGATCTCATAGAAACACCTCGTTCAGGACTCCGAAGTTTGCCAGCAGGCTGAGTTTGCCGGTGAACACGAGCGCCCCCATCCCGATCAGGACAGCCCCAAAAACGGTATGGAGCCGCGCGGCTAAACGGCCATGCCGCCTGAAGAACGCGAAAGCCCTGGATGGGAACAGCCCGACGAGCAGGAACGGGGCCCCTAGCCCCAGGGCGTACGCGAGCAGCAAAGGGAACGCCGACGCTGGCCGGGCCGCCGCGAGGGCGAGCGTGCTGCCCAGGATCGGGCCGACGCACGGCGTCCAGGCGACCGCGAAAGATGCGCCGAAGATGGCGGGGGCCAGATAACCAGGCCCGATTTTCGTCGGTTTGATCGAATATTCGCGGTCGAGGATGGGCACGCGAAGCAGCCCCGTCATGTGCAGCCCGAGTAAAATGATCACGGTTCCAGCCAGCCGGGAGAGCCACGCCAGCGTCTCAGCCGCCACCCCCGCGAGCGCCGCGTTCAACGCGACACCCAGAACGGCGAAAACCATCGAGAACCCGGCCACGAAAAGCAGGGCTCCAGCAAGCACGTCCCGCCGCCCGATATCTTCGTGTCCGAGCGAAGTGCCGGCCAGTTGCGCGAGGAATGCGGGGATCACGGGCAGCATGCACGGCGAGAGAAACGACACCATCCCAGCGACGGCCGAAAGCGCCAGCGTCGGCTCGGCCATCTTTCCACGCTCCTTCCCGACTTCATCGCCCGTGTACACGGATGCCGCAATGTATTCCACCAATCTAGACGGAAGACCTTACGGAACCCTTATCCGGTTCTTAAGAGAGGCTTAACGATCCTCCCCACGGAACGAACGTACGCTCTTGACACACACGCTCTTTACGGCTAAAAAGCCCTGTACAAGGCGATGACGGGAACGAGTAGGGTCGCGACCCTCCGCCGCAGCGAGCCGGGGACGGTGCGAGCCCGGCGCGGAGACCGGCCCGAACATCCTCCCCGAGCCGCCGGCCGAAAGCGAAGTGACGGCGATAGTCGTCTCAGGCGTTAGTAGGATCGGCCGGGTTCGCCCGTTACAGCGGAGGGACGATGAAGCGTCGTCCGGCAAGAGGTCCGGGGGCCGTGAGGCTCCGGGCAAGCGGGGTGGTACCGCGAGGGTCTCGAAACAGGCTCCCGTCCCCGTGGGTGGAGTGTTTGGCTCCGTCCGCGGTAGGCGGGAGCTTCTGCGTTGAGAGGAAGAGTATGGTTTTTGATCAGGTGAATCCACGGGTGAACTTCCCGAAGCTGGAGGAGGAGGTGCTCGGTTTCTGGGAGGAATCGAAGACCTTCGAGAAGTCTGTCGAGGACAGGCCGGAGGACCGTCCTTTCGTGTTCTACGAAGGCCCGCCCACGGCCAACGGGGCGCCGGGTTTCCATCACGTCCTGGCGCGCTCTTTCAAGGACCTCATCCCACGCTACAAAACCATGCAGGGCTATCGCGTGGTCCGCAAGGGCGGCTGGGACACGCACGGTCTGCCCGTGGAGATACAGGTCGAGAAAGAACTGGGGCTCAACGGCAAGGGGGACATAGAAGAGTACGGCGTCGAGGAGTTCAACAGCCTGTGCCGCGAGTCCGTATTCCGCTACGTGGACGAATGGAAGCGGATGAGCGCCCGCATGGGCTTCTGGGTGGACATGGACGACCCATACCGTACCCTCGACGACTCGTATATAGAGAGCGTCTGGTGGGCGCTGAAGACCCTGCATGATCGGGATCTCCTCTACGAAGGCTACAAGGTCAGCGCCCATTGCCCCCGTGACCAGACCTCCCTCTCCTCCGCCGAGGTCGCACTGGGCTACCAGCAGTACCCCGAACCCGTCGTGGACCCGAGCGTCTACGTGCGGCTGCCGCTCGAAGATAATGAAGACACCAGCCTCCTCGTCTGGACCACGACCCCGTGGACCCTCGTCTCCAACGCCGCCGTCGCCGCCAACCCGAACGTGGACTATGCGACCGTAGAGGTCGATGGCGAGAAGCTGATAGCGGCCTCGGAGCTTCTCGACCGCGTGTTTGGAGAAGGCAACTACCGCGTCCTCGAAACCAGGAAGGGCCGGGATCTCGAAGGGCTGAAATACCATCGCCCGTTCGACTACGTGCCCGTCGAAGACGAGGAAAGCCACGAGAACCTGTGGACCGTCGTGCTCGGAGATTACGTGACCACTACCGAAGGCACGGGGCTCGTCCACACAGCCCCGGCCTACGGCGAAGACGACGCCCGAACCGGGCAGCGATACGGCCTGCCGACCATCCATCCGGTGAAGCCCGACGGGAGCTTCGACGTGCGGGTCGGGCCGTTCGCGGACGTCTTTGTGAAAGAGGCGGACGCGGGGCTCGTGGAGGAACTGCGGGAGAAGAAGCTGCTGTTCCGGGCCGAGGAGTACGAGCACGCCTACCCGCACTGCTGGCGGTGCGGGACGCCGCTGCTGTACTACGCCAAGCGGGCCTGGTACGCCCGGACGACGCAGGTGCTCGACGAACTTCTCTCGGAGAATGAGGAGATCAACTGGGTCCCGGACCACGTGAAGTGGGGCCGCTTCGGGGACTGGTTGAAGAACAACATAGACTGGGCCCTCTCCCGCGAGCGCTTCTGGGGGACGCCACTACCGATCTGGCGCACCGAATCGGGCGACGTGGTGGTCGTGGGAAGTGTCGAAGAACTGCGTGAACTCGCAATAGACCCCGTTCCCGACGACCTACACCGGCCGTACATAGACCGGGTCCGCATCCGCCATCCCGAAACTGGCGAGGAGGCAACCCGAGTCCTCGAGGTTCTGGACGTGTGGTTCGACTCGGGGAGCATGCCGTTCGCCCAGTGGGCTTATCCGAACGGCGGCGAGGAGGCGGAAGAGCGCTTCGACCGGCAGTTCCCAGCTGACTACATCTGCGAGGCCGTGGATCAGACGCGGGGCTGGTTCTATTCGCTGCTGGCCGTGAACACTATGCTCTTCGGAAGATCCCCGTACAAGACGTGCCTGGTACTGGGACACATCCTGGACGCCGAGGGCAAGAAGATGAGCAAATCCCTCGGCAACGTCATAGACCCGTGGGAGCTTTTCGACCGGCAGGGTGCCGACGCCCTGCGGTGGGCGCTGTATACGTCCACGAGCCCGGGTAACACCCGGCGGTTCTCCGAGGACCAGGTGGACGAGGCCGTCCGCAAGTACCTGCTCACCCTGTGGAACACGTACTCGTTCTTCGTCACCTACGCCCGCATAGACGGCTTCGACCCGCAGGACGATTTCGTGCCGCCCGGACAGCGCAGCCTGATGGATCGCTGGGTCCTCTCGGAGTTGCAGCTCACGGTTCAGACGGTCACGCAAGAACTGGACGACTACGACGTCACGGCGGCGGGCCGGGCGCTCGGCGCGTTCGTGGACGAGCTCTCCAACTGGTACGTCCGGCGCAGCCGCCGCCGCTTCTGGAAGGGCGAGGACGACGAAGACAAGAAGGCCGCCCACTCCACACTCTACGAGTGCCTGGTGACGGTCACCAAACTCGCAGCGCCTTTCACCCCATTCGTGGCGGAGTCGCTCTACCGGAACCTGGTCGTCAACGTGGACGCCGAGGCCCCCGAGAGTGTCCATCTGGCTGACTGGCCCAAGGTTGAGGAAGTCCTCATAGACCGTAACCTCTCGCGACGGATGGAGGGTGCCCGGCGCGTCGTCGCGCTCGGCCGGGCGTCCCGCAACGCGGCGGCCATAAAGACCCGCCAGCCCCTGCGCGAGGTCGTCGTCGTGCCGGGTGACGCTGCGGACGAGGGCTTCGAGGAGGGCGTACGGAGCCTTGAGCCCATCGTACTGGACGAGCTGAACGTCAAGGAGTTGCGCTTCGGGGAGGTGGAGGACATCGTCGCCTACGACCTCAAACCCAACCTCGGCGTCGTGGGGCCGAAGTACGGCGGGCTCGTGCCGGGCATCCGGGCCACCCTTGTCGCCGCGCCGCCGGAGACCGGCGCCCGTGCAGCCGCCGGTGAGGCCGTCTCCATAACGGTGGACGGGCAGGAGGTCACCCTTTCGCCGGACGAACTGCTCGTGGAGCCGGGGGAACGTGAGGGGTACGCGCTGTCGAGGGAGCGGGATCTTTCGGTCGCGCTCTCGACAGAGCTGGAACCTGACCTGCTCGACGAGGGACTTGTGCGCGAGCTGGTCCACAAGGTACAGAACCTGCGCAGGGAGAAAGGCTTCGAGATAGAGGCGTCCGTCGCCGTCGGCGTCTCAGGGAGCCAGCGGGTCCGGGAGCTTCTGGAGGGCCGCTGGGGCGGGTACTTCAAAACGGAGGTGCTGGCTCGTGATCTCGACCTGGACGATGAAGTCCCCGATGGCGAACGCCTGAGCGTGGACGGCGAAGAATTGCGGGTAAACGTGAAACCGCTCGGGTAACACGTCAGGGAAGCTCGCTGTCAGGATAGAGACACATGAAAAAGGGTATGATGGGCGGGGTAGATGCCGTTCGGAGAGCGTGAAGAACAACAGGGAGGTCCACCTTGTTCGGAAGAAAGAGCCGGGCCGAAAGGCTGAAGGAGCAGGCCGAGGAAACGAGATTCATCCCCGCCGCGTCGGTGGTCGCCGCCTACGAGGGTGCGAGGCCCGTGGTGGAGCGGCTACTCTACGACGACGATCTCAGGGACAACCTCCGCGTGTTCATCGAGTCCGCCCGCAACATCTACAACGAGCTCTCGGGCGAGGACGCGACGGACATCGTCACCCGGCTGTGGGACGACGACAAGCTCCGCAAGCAGGTAGAGGCCGCCGTGTCGGCCGCCCAGCAGGGCAGCAAGCGAGTACGGGGCGAGAAAGTCCGCGAGGGCGGTGGCGGCTCCCGCATCTTGTTGCTGCTCCTCCTCGCGGGCGTGGCCTTTCTCTTCCTGAACCCCAAGACCGGACCCGAGGCCCGCAGGCTAGTAAAAGAGGCAATCGGCTCCGCTACCTCCAGCGGCGGTTAAGAAAGGCAGCCGTCTCGCCGGGATCAGCGGCCGGCGGCCGGGAGTTCGAGGCCCGGATACCGGCTTCGAACCTGGCGGTCGAAGGTCTTGCGTCCCCGTTTCCCGGCGGCGGCCACGAAGGCGGCGCGCAGTGCGGCAAGCTCCGCTTCCACCTCTTCCCTGGCGCGTCCGGCGCGATTGCCGGCGCTCTCACTCGGCGTGCCGGCCTCTTCCAGGCGCTCGGCTTTTTCGGTGAGCCGCGTCATACGCTCGAAGAGCGCGGCGTGGACCTGCTCGTGCTCCCGAATGGCGGCGGCTGCCCGGTCGTCGAGGCTCGAACTCTTTTCCGTGCGTTTCCGGCGCTCGCGGCGAAGCCGTCCGGCGAGACGGCCAAGCGTCCGGCGTACCAGGTCCCGCGGAGAGAAACCCAATCCGAAAGGCGGTAAACTTCCTTCTCTCATGAGGCATATGTTAAACGTTCTCGCGCTCGCCGTCGTGATTATGTTCCCCTTTCTATTCCTTTCAGGGTGCTCCGGCCCTTTCGGGGATCAGCGCAAGGAGGCCGAGGACGTCGTGACGAAGGCGAATGGCGCCATCGCGGAGCACAACCGGCTCTTCGACCAGGCCCGTGAGTCGTACGGGAAGGCGCGGAAGCAGATCGAAGATGGCGAAAAAGCCGCCGATCAGAAGGACGACATCGCGAAAGCCCGGCAGACACTCCAGAAAGCCAGCAACAGCCTCCGTGACGCCGAGACCCGCATGGAGAACGTGCAGGAGATGGACGTGGACCCGGTCATCCAGAGATACGCCACGCTCCTCTCGAAGGCGATGGACGCCCAGCTCTCGGCCGAGGCCAGTGAGATAGAGTTCTACGGGGTCATGGGAAAAGACCCAGCCCTGACGGAGAACAGGGAACGCGCCCTGAAGATCCTCTCGCGGGCCAGTGACGATTACGAGAAGGCCGAAGATTTCTACGCGAAGGCCCGCGAGCTGGCGAGCTCCAACCCGGACGTCATCAAGCTCCCACCGGCCACGAAAGGCGAAAGCAACCCGGAGAGCCAGGAATCCGCGCCCGACGCTCCCAAGGACCAATCACAGGATAGTGGATCCAGCAGCGGCAAGTGAGATCCGGTCAGCGTTTCGGCTTGTCAGCGTTTCGGCTTGTCAGCGTTTTAGCCGCGATCCTTCCATTACCGCTACGTTCGTGATCACACCTGAATTCAAGAGTCTCGTAAGCATTGATTTCGAGTCCGAGGGTGCCTTCGGACCCCACCGGCTACGCCTTCGGCTTCGAGGCAGGAACCCGAGACACCTTCTCCTGGGATAAGGTCGAGCGCGCCCTCGAACACTGCCGCCGGGAGACCCGAGAAGTAGCCCGTGAACTCAACAAAGAGCTCCCGTGGGAATTCGACTTCTACCAGATGCAGTCGCCCAAATAGGACGCCCGGTATCGGGAACTTCCGTCTATCCTCTTTTGCGCCTCACCAATTCGCTGACCGGCTGACCAGCTGAAATGCCGCCCTGCTCCAACGGCTGGCAGTTCGGGCAGGCGTGCGTCCCCCGGCCGGCGACGCGGGACTTGACGATCTCCGTGCCGCAGACGGGGCAGGGTTCGCCCTGCCGGGTGAAGACCCGGAGTTGGTGCTGGTACTTGCCGGTCTCCCCGAAGGCGTCGTGGTATGAGTCGAAGGTCGTGCCCCGGAGTTCGATGGCGCGCCGCAAGATGTCGCGGGCGGCGGTGTGGACCTTCCCTATCTCCTCTGGCGTGAGGGTGTCGGCCTTGCGGGTGGGGTGGACGCCGGCGGCGAAGAGAACCTCGTCCACGTAGATATTGCCGAGGCCCGCCACGACGGACTGGTCGAGGAGGAGGCCTTTGATGTTCGCCTTGCGGGAGAAGGCCTTCGACAGGTACTCCAGCGTGAAGTCCTCCGAAAAAGGTTCGGGGCCGAGGCGTGAGATCAGGGGGTGTTCGTCCACCTTCCCCGGCTCATAGAGGTGGAAGTACCCGAGCCAGAGTTTGGCGAACGAGAGCGTCACACCGCCCTCGAACTCCAGGACTGCGGTATTCATCCTGTCCAGTTCCGTCCATTCCGGGAGACGAAGCACCCGCCCGGAGATGACGAGGTGGATCAGGCCGACCACGTCCCCGAAGTCGAGCACAATGATTTTGCCGCGCCGTCCTGTCCCGCGCAGCCTCCGCCCGACGAGCCTCCTCGCGAACTCCTCCGGCTCCACGTTGGTCACGTCTGGGCGGTAGACGGCAGCCCGCAGCACCTTCCGACCACCGGCCAGGGAAAGGACATCCTCGGAAATAACGGTCGTCTCGGGAAGCTCCGGCACTACGAGCCCCCGGATTCCCCGAGCAGGCGCTCCAGATAAGAGGCCACGCCATCCTCCTCGACCGGCGGGACCACGTCGTCGGCGGCCTCGCGGACCTCGACCGGCGGGACCACGTCGTCGGCGGCCTCGCGGACCTCGGCCGTCAGGCCGCCGACGGCGACCCCGTGCCCCACGTAGCGAAGCATATCCACGTCGTTGTCCGCGTCCCCGAAGGCGATGGCGCGGGCGGGGTCCACGCCCCAGTGCCCGCACAGGAACCTCAGGGCTCGGGATTTCGTGCCCGCGAGCCCGCCGATCTCCACGTAGTGCGGCAGGCTGCGGGTCACGAAGAGCCGACCCCTGAACGCCTCCCGGGCTTCCTCCAGCCAGCGGGGCACCTCGTCTGGATGGTCCACGATGACGAGCTTGATCGGCTCTTCCCCCGAATCCTTCAGCCACTCCGCAGGTGAATCCACCACGGAAACATTCGGCTCGCCCCGGCGCAGGTAATCCTCGGTGGCCGGGTTGTCGGGCGAGGTGACGATATGCCCATCCAGGAAGACGCGGGCGTGCAGGCCGCGCTCCGCCGCCCACCGGACGGCCTCCGCGCTCACGTCGCGCGAAAGTGTGCGGCGCAGCAACGTCTCGCCGTTCATCCGCCGGACCATAGAGCCACCGTAGCAGATCAAAGGGTCCGAACCGGCGAATCCCAATCTTTCGGGATGCTCCCTGGCCCCCTCGAAGCGCCGCCCCGTCGCCACGACCAGGCGCATCCCGCGTTCCCGGAGCCTATGCATGGCGGCGGTGGTCCGATCCGAGATCCCCAAGTCCCGCCGCAGTACGGTGCCGTCCAGGTCGAAGGCCCATAGGTCGTAGGGCAGGCCATTCCTATCCGGGTTGGGGTTCAAGCTCGACGAAACCTTTCCATGTGTGGAGCCGAAGGAATTCGAACCCCTGACCTCCGCCGTGCAAAGGCGACACGATAGTTTGCCTCAGATTCCTGCAGATTGCAAAATTCCTGCAAATGACGATTCTCTTCCGAGCACACTTTGC
>Ga0183260_10001985_pt1 | contig 17081 bp, 16 predicted proteins | sample AntDrymUQ4972206_2_FD_129768 | JGI IMG/M metagenome (GOLD analysis project Ga0183260, IMG submission 129768) | Polar desert sand microbial communities from Dry Valleys, Antarctica - metaG UQ497 (22.06) (version 2) (version 2) | ecosystem: Environmental > Terrestrial > Soil > Desert | place...
GAGAGGAACGGCTGGGTCGCGCCCATCATCCGGATGTGGCCCATGTAGTGGATGGAGCGCTCGCCGTTGACCGGCTTGAAGGCGCAGTCGAACACGGTCAGGTGCTCGGGCTTGAGTCCGGGCGCGCCCTCGATGGTCTCGCGCTCGTCGATGTACTTGACGATCTCCTCGACCTCGGTCGGGGAGTAACCGAGCTTCTTGAGCGCAGCCGGAACTGTCTTGTTGACGATCTTGAGGAAGCCCTCGCCGACCAGCTTCTTGTACTTGATCAGCGCGATGTCAGGCTCGATCCCGGTCGTGTCGCAATCCATCATGAAAGCGATGGTGTTGTGGCTGACGAAGCCGTTGGCCACGTAGGTCACGTTCTCGGGCACGGAGATGTCGTAAGTCAACTGCTCCTCGCCGAGTTCGGCGGAGGTGATCTCGTCGTAGAAGTAGCCGAGTGAGTCCTCCAGCTCCGGATCCTGTGTCCGCTCGAGCAGAGCGGTCGCCGAACGCCGACTGACGAGGCCACAGCGTGAGAGCGACAGCAGCATCGTGCGGCGCAGGCCGTCGTTCTCCGGAACCAGTCGATCGACCATCTGTCGGCTGACCGGAATGAGGTCGTGCCGTGCTGCCTGCTGAGCCGTGCTGTACATCGCTGCCATGTGCTCGCGCTTGCGCTCGGACATGAATGAGATCTCCGACAGGAAACGGCCGGCCGATTCGAGGTTCAGCAGACGAAGGCGATGGACGGCGTTCGCGCCCAGGTGTCCGTAGCCACTGGCGCCGACGTCGCGGGTGGTTACAAATCCGAGTGCCAGCAGCAACGACTGGACGTCGTAGCTGAACTGCTCGGAAATCGTTGACCAGTAGGCGTAGCCGTTGTTGACGTTGCCGTCGGCCTCGAACAGGCCGCGGACGAACGCGCGGTACGAGGTTGGATCGTTGGTGTAGAGCACTGCGTCCGGGATGTGTGATTCGTAGCCCTTGCCACGATGCTCGGTGGTTGGCGTCTTCTTGGCGAAGCCGCAAGCCTCCCACCACAGGGTCAGTCGGACCGAATGGAGTGCCACCTCCGTGTAGCCCTGCTTGGGCGTGACGGCGGCCTCCAGGCCGAACAGGCGGCGCCCGAGCTCGGTCAGTCGGTCGACGACGTCGGTGTCCTTGCTGTCGACCGCGAAACGCAGGCCCTTGGCATGCAGCGAACCGTCGCCCATGAAGTAGCCGACAAGCTCGGCGAGCTCCGCGTTCATGAACCGCGGCACGAAGGTCGTGTGGTCCGACGTCCAGTACGCCTCAGCCAGCGGCGGAAGCGCGACCTCTCTAGGCTCGCCGATCAGGCCACCGAGCATCATCGGGACCCGGTCTCCGGCGCGCACATCACTGAAGCGGCGCCACTGCCAGTCGCCGCTCGCGTCAACGACCTTGATGCGGTGCATCGTGGTGCCCTGGACGCGGTAGCCGCGCTTGGTCTTGACGCTGACCACCGGCTCGGCGCCGTTGACGAAAAACTTCGTCGCCTGGCGGGGCCCGTCGTCCGTGCCTACCTTCATGTCGAGGAGCTGCCATTTCTCGCCGTCAGGGTTGCCCAGGCTGCGCAGGCGCACGAGACCGCGATCGGTCAGTACGAGGCTGGCGCCGGTCAGGCATCCTGTCGGCGCGAGCACGGTCACCTGGGCATTCCGGAACCCGTGCTGCGTGCCCAGCTCGAGTGCCTTGTCCCACGATGACCGTGCCGCGTCGATCAATTCCCGCGGCGCGTCCTTCTCGGAGATCGCGTACGCGGCGGAGCGGTGCTTCTTGATGACTCGAAGGAACGGCTGCTCGTTCTTCTTGTATTCGTTGAACGGGCCGCCGTGGTCGCGAGCGACGACCGCCGATTGCGCATATGCCTCACCGGTCATGATCGCCGTCAGGGTGGCGGCGTAAGCCTGTCCCTCCGTGGAGTCGTACGCCAAACCGCGGCTCATGAGCAGCGCGCCGAGATTGGCGTAGCCCAGCCCGAGCGGGCGGAAGAGGTGCGAGTTCAGCTCGATCTGGGGCGTCGGGTACCCGGCGTTATCGACCAGGATCTCCTGCGCGGTGATCGTCACCTGGCAGGCGAATCGGTAGGCATCGATGTCGAACTCGCCGTCGTCCTGGACGAACTTCATGAGGTTTACCGACGCCAAGTTGCAGCTTGTGTCATTTAAGAATGAAAACTCGCTGCACGGATTAGTTGCGTACTGACGATCCGAATTTGAAACCGGGTTCCAGTCATTGATTGTCGTGTCGTACTGGATGCCGGGATCGCCACAGATCCATGCCGCGTCGCCCATCTTGCGGAAGAGCTCGCGCGCCCTGTACGTGTCGACCGGATTGCCAGACGTGACCGCATGCGTCGTCCAGTCCTTGTCCTGCTCCACGGCGCGCATGAACTCGTCCGTCATTCGGACGGAGTGGTTGGCGTTCTGAAAGAAGACCGACCCATACGCCTCGCCCGTGAAAGACGAGTCGTAGCCTTGCTCGATCAGCGCCCAGGCCTTCTTCTCCTCGTTGGCCTTGGAGTCGATGAACTCGACAACGTCCGGGTGGTCCGCGTCGAGGATGACCATCTTGGCGGCGCGACGGGTGGTGCCACCCGACTTGACCACGCCGGCAAAGGCGTCGAAGCCCTTCATGAAGCTGACCGGTCCGGAGGCAATGCCGCCCTTCGAGAGCCGCTCCTTGGACCCGCGGATGGGGGAGAGGTTGACGCCCGCACCGGAGCCGTACTTGAACAGCATGGCCTCAGTCTTGGCGAGGTCCATGATGCTGCCCATGTTGTCCTGGACAGAGTTTATGAAGCAGGCCGAGCACTGCGGCTTCTCTTCCACGCCCACGTTGAACCAGACCGGCGAGTTGAAGGCCATCTTCTGGTGCAGCAGGAGGTGGGTCAGCTCGGCCTTGAAGGTCTGGAGGTCTTCGTCGGACGCGAAGTAGTGCTGCGTCGCAGCCCAGCCGGCGATCGTGTTGACCACGCGGTCGATCAGCTGCTTGACGGAGCGCTCGCGGCCGGGCGTGCCGATGTGGCCGCGGAAGTACTTGCTGACGACGACATTGGTGGCCAGCTGGCTCCAGCTCGCCGGGACCTCGATGTCTGTTTGCTCGAAAACCGTGCCGCCCGACTCGTTCTTGATCTCGGCCGAGCGCAGCTCCCAGGTCACCTCGTCGTAGGGGTGGATGCCGGGGGTGGTCCAGCGGCGTTCGAAGGTCAGGCCTTTGGCGCCGTGACCGGTGAAGCGACCCTGGTCGTCGATGGGGCCGATTTCCGTGACCGCCGTTGAGTCGGCTGATTTGAGAGCAGGGTTGCGCGCGATCACCTGCGTTCCGTCACCCTTCATCTCCGTCTCTCCACTGGTCGCAGAACCGGTCGCTCGACCCACTTACCTCTCCCTCTCACACCTCTCACGGGGCCAATGTCGGGGCATCTCTGCGGCCACCCGTATCCGCCAATGCTAGGTACGCCCGATGGCGCTGTCAAGCCGAAAAACACAACATGTGGGGTGCAAGGGGCATGCTGCACCACTAGTCCTAGTGTTTCGGCATAAAGCGTGGTGGGCAGCCTGTGGAGCGTTAGTGGAGCGTCTGGGGACGCAGCGTGGACGGTTTCTGACGTGCCGGGTGTTTGGGCGACGATGCACTCAGACCTTGGTGATGGATCACTGAAAATCGTGTTGGAGGAAACCGATGAAGTACATCCTGCTGATGATGGTCGACGAGGCTGACTGGCAGACCCTCACGCCCGAGCAGATGCAGCCGATGCTCGACGAGATGGAGCGGTTCAACAACCAACTCCGTGATGCGGGCGTCTGGGTGTCCGGCGAAGGGCTGGACTACTCCTCGAGTCGTGGGGCACGCTCAAGGCCGTAGTCGCTCGTGGCGAAAGCCGCAGCCGGTACACGCTCACGCTGTTCGCCGGCACCGCGCTGGTAACCACCATCGGTTTGATGGCCACGTTCGTGATCGGCGTCGTGGCGGCCGCCCTTGGGGCGGTCGTCGCCGGGGTGCCCGTCGACGGCATCAGCAATACCCAGGCGCTACTGGATCTGGCGGAGCCGTTCGGACGTGGCCTGGTTGGGATCCTCGCGCAGGGCGCGCTCGGGTTCGCCATCGCGACCCTGGCGCGCAGCCAGTTGGCCGGGATCGGGCCTGGGATCGGCCTCTACTTCGGCGGCACCTTCGCGACCATCTTCCTGCCCGATGTCGTCCGCTACCTCCCGTTCCAGCTCGCCAGCGCGGCTGTTGGCGGCGACGGGTTCGGCGGCGGGCAGCCCTCGCCAAGCGACGTTCCACCGGACGCGGCCCTGGTCCTCCTGCTCGTCTGGATGGTCGGGGCGCTCGGTGTTACGGCCTGGTTCTCAGAGCGCGCGGAGATCACCGGCTGAGGCTGGTTCGGAAAGCGAAGCCTCAGATGGTTCCGCTGAACGTGTCGCAGGCCTGCGGGGTGGCGGCGCGGTAGCCGACGCCGAACCAGTTCTGCCGCTGCGCCGAGGAGCCGTGCGTCCAGTTCTCGGGTGACACCTGGCCCTGAGTCTGCGACTGGATCCGGTCGTCACCAACGGCCGCCGCCGCGTCCAGCGCGGTATTGATCTGCGCCTGCGTGATCGGCTCGAGATAGCCCGTGTCCACGGCGTTGGCGGTCCAGACGCCGGCGTAGCAGTCGGCCTGGAGCTCGACTCTGACGGCGTCGCTCTGTGGACCGGTCACGCCACTCCGTGCGCGCTCCAGCACACCGGTCAGGTTCTGGATGTGGTGGCCGTACTCGTGCGCGACGACATATGCCTGCGTCAGCGGAGCATTCTCAGCGCCAAGCTGGGTCAGGACCTGCTCGAAGAAGCCGAGATCTATGAAGACGTTCCGGTCGGCCGGGCAGTAGAAGGGCCCGACCTCCGAGGTGGCCTGGCCGCATCCGGTGTTCACCGTTCCGTCAAACAGAGTCGTAATCGCCGGCGTGTAGGTCATGCCCATGGGCGGCAGCGCGGTCTCCCAGTATGCCTGGATGCTGTTGACGTAGCCGACCATCCGGCAGTCGGTGCGTTCGTTGGCGTCCTCGCCCGTCTGGCACGCCTGGTTGAGAGTGTCGCCACCGACCTGTTGACCGCCGTCCTGCGCGCTCGGTTGTGTGTTGCTGAGCCCGCCGTTCACGACGAACATCACCACGACGATGATGACGATCAGCACGATCATTCCGATGCCGCCGCTCGCCGGGATGGCCATTCCGCCGCCGCCGCCGCCACTGCCGCTGCCACTGCTCGATCCGCCCGGGAGCCCGAAGCCACCCGGCAGTCCGAAACCGCGACCTGATCCCCCCTGACCGCGCAGGTCGCGGACCTGCCCGGGATTGAGTCGAGCACCTTTTCTGAATGTCATGTGCCGATAGTGCCGATTTGCAGGCGGAGTCGGCTATTCCGGCGCTGCCCCTGCGCCTTGCAGGTTCCGATACAAACCGATCGGTGACCTAGCCGACGAGGACGGCGTCTCCCACGCTGGACGCGAGCATCAGCGGCCGGCCCAGCCTGTTGTGATACTGCGGCCGGAACCGTTCCACGTCGTACATGGTCGGGACGTCCACCGTGCGCGGATGACCCGGTTCCGGGATCGGCACGTGCGCGTACTTGCCGTCAACGATGGCAACCATCCGCCCGGCCACGCCCTGGTCGCGGATCAGGTCCACGGCGATGTTGGCGAACGTGATGGCCACCATCTGGTCGAGTGAGTCGGCCTCGCCCGAGCGCAGGTCGTAGGTCAGCTCTGAGTTGACCGCCTCTTGCCCGGTCCGTGCCTTGATCTGCTCGGCCAGCGCAAAGCCGATGTCGACCTTGCGGCGGTGCCCGTATGCGTCTGCCTCACCGAACTCGCCCACGGCTCCGCCGGTCCAGATGGCGCCCTCCGAAGCGATCACGAACGCGTAGCGCGATGGATTCAGGCGCTTGTCCTCGACCAGCACCTCGATCAGCCGATCAAGGTCGAAGGGTGCCTCTGGAATGACGCAGCGAGCAGAGGTCACGTACGCCGCGTACAACGCGGTGAACCCACTCTCGCGGCCAAAGATCCGAAAGACGCCTATCCGCTCGTGCGACCCGAGGGAGGTTCGCTGCCGGTTGATCAGCTCCTTTCCGCGCGTTACGGCTGACGAGAAGCCGATGCAGTACTCGGTCCCATCGACGTCGTTATCCATCGTCTTCGGGATGGCGATCAACGGGACGCTGCAGCGGTCGAGCACCTTTGAATAGGAGAGCGTGTCGTCGCCGCCGATGGTGATCAGGTAGTCGAGCCCCAGGTAGTCGATGTTGTCGAGTACCACCGGCGTCAGGTCGTAGACGTCCTCGTCAGTCTGGTACTTCGCAACGTCTTCAGCCGTGAGGTACTCGGGCAGCCGGCTGGCGCGCATCTTGGATGGGTTTGTGCGCGACGTATGCAGCATCGTGCCGCCCGTCCGGTCGATCGTGCGCGTGTTAACGCGGTCGAGCGGTCGGATGTACTCGGCGTCCAGCCGGCCTGTCGCGCTGAGCGTGTCCGCTCGGCGCATGTGGGTCAGGCCCTCCCAGCCGCGGCGGATCCCGATGACCTCGCAGCCGATCTCGGTCGCGTTGTATACGACGCTCTTGATCACTGAATTCAGTCCGGGGACATCACCGCCGCCGGTAAGGATTCCGATTCGTCGCGCCGCCATCGTGCTGCCGCCCCTAACTCCCGCTGTACGAGTGCAGGCCGCCGAAGAACAAGTTCCCGCCGAGATAAGTGAACATCACGGCGATGAAGCCGATGACCAGGATCAGCGCCGCCGGCCGGCCGGCCCAGCCACGCTGGCTGCGCGCGTGCAGATAGACGGCGTAGATAAGCCACGTCACCAGGGCCGATGTCTCCTTTGGATCCCAGCCCCAGTAGCGGCCCCAGGCGATGGCCGCCCACCAACTGCCCAGGATGATCAGCGTGGCGAAAATCGGAAAGCCGATGATCACCGCTCGATAGGCGACCTCGTCGAGCACTTTCGCAGGCGGCAGCCAGGAGACGCGGTTCTCGCGACCCTGCACCAGGTAGCCCACGGCGGCCCCGAAACTGACGGCGAGGATGCCGTAGCTGAGCACCGCCATCGAGACGTGGATCGTCAGCAGTGGCGCGTTGTCGAGCGCTGGCACCAGCGGGCTGATCTCCTGCGACAACGTGAACGCATAGGCGAGCAGGAAGAACGCGACGCCGATGGGTAGGAACGCGATCGCACGGAGCGGGTAGCGCCGGCCGAGATAGACGTAGCCGAGCAGGATTCCGAATGCGAAGGCCACGCTGAACTCATACAGGTTGCCCCACGGGCCCCGGCCGACCAGATAGGCACGGATGAGCATCCCGATGCCGATGAGCACGAACGACAGCCATGCGAACGCCTGGGCAAGTCCCCCGGCAGTGGTATTGAGAACCCCCGTCGCGTCGGGCGGCATGACGACCGTCGTCGTGGTTCGGCCGCTGCCGGCCCCGGCCAATGCCCCAGCGAACGCGCGGCGGCGGCCCATCGCGAGCACCGTCGTATGGGCGACGAACAGCACGAAGGAGATGGCGAGGGCGATCGTGCCAACGTCGAATGCGTAGTAGGAGACGTCTGGCAGTGTCATCGGTTGGTTGTCGGCTTCCGTTCTGAGTACGTTCGCGTGATCACGTCAGGCGATGGCGGCGCCGCCGGCTGGGGGTCGGCCCTGGCGGCGAATGACGATCGGAGCGAGCGACGCGCCGAGTTGATAGCGGGTTCCGCACGTTCGGCACAGCTGTTGAGCGGCAACCCTGACCGTCTCGTCGACCGGGCAGCGCACCATGAGCTCCTCGCCGTCGATCTCGCACTCGCGATATGTCGCGGGGTATAGCAGCGCGTGCGTCTGGCAGTAGGGAACGTTGGGCGGGTAGATCAGTGTGCCATCGGCGGTCATCTGAGCGGGCTCGGGCGACGGCTCGGCGGTCTTCACTTTGCCGCGCTTGGTCTTGACCCTGACGTACATCCAGTAGAGCGCGAGAAGGCTGAGGCCCGGGCCGACGACGCCGAGGATGAGCAGGATTGGCAGGAGGTTGATGAGGCCCGTCCAGTCCGGGACGAGGATCGTCTGGAGCCAGTTCAGAAAGGCGGTCCACGGATCTACTGGCTGCTGTGGCACCGCCGAATGATAGCCGTGGTCGGTCGGTGGCTCAGCGTGCGCGGCGTTTCGGGTTGCCTCGCTTGCGGGTCGCGCCTCGGCCGGGCCGCCACGGTTCCCGGTCGTGCTCGGTCGCAGAATCGGGAGCAGGCCGGCTCGTGGGAGGCTGGCGCGTCGGAGCCTTGCCGGCACCGATCGCCGCTCCGACTGACCCCGGCATGCCCATCACGTTCTCAAGCCACGCCAATTTCTGCGTGTGGGCGCCCAGGCGTCGTGCGCGGTCCGTGAGGGCGCGGTCATCGCTCACGACCGTGATCTCAGCTCGGTCGGCCGGCGGGTACTTGTCGATCAGCCGCAGGATTGCATCGTCGGCGGATACGGAGCCCGAGTGGCGTATCTCGAAGCCCTTGCCGACTCTCTCGCTGCGGCTCGTGCCCGAATCGGCGTGGCCATCGAGCATCAGCACCGTGGCGAGCGTTGCCGGGATGGCGCCGCGCAGTCGTGCGAGGAGCAGGCGTTGTGCGCCCGGCTCGACGCTGCCCGCCACGCGATGCAGCAGGTTATTGCCATCGATCAGCAGGACTTCCATGTCCCCGAACGTGGGGGCGCTCATACGCGAACATGATGAAGTGTTGCTGTTAGTGGATCTCGATGGTGTCGTGTATCGCGGCGCGCAGCCCGTCCCCGGCATTGCCGACGTGCTCAACCGGCGCGTCGCGGCGGGCGACCGTGTGATCTACGTCACCAACAACTCGCGCTCCCACCGCGACGAGTACGGAACGCGCCTGCGCGAGATGGGCGTCCCACTCGGCGCGGAAGGGGACGGCAACATCGTCACGGCCGCGCGCGCCGCCGCGGTGCTACTTGCCGAAGCCGACGCGCCAGCGCGGCTGGCGATGGTGCTGGGTGGACCCGGCCTCGCCCGCGAGCTGCGCGACGTCGGCATTCGCGTCGTCGCGCCGACAGAGCGCGGGCTGTCGGAAGCGCCCGACGCGTTGGTCGTCGGCGTTGACTTCTCGCTTAGCTACGAGCGTCTGAGCATCGCCGCGACAGCGGTCCGCCGCGGCGCCAGGTTCGTGGCCACGAACCGCGACCCGATGTACCCAACGGCGGAGGGCCTGAATGCAGGCGCGGGCGCGATCGTCGCCGCGGTCGCGGCGGCGGCCGCCCGTGAGCCCGATCTAGTCGTCGGCAAGCCCGAGCCGCGCCTGTTCGAGGCGGCGGCGGAGCTCGCTGGGTTGCCCGTGGCAGAGGCGATCGTCATCGGCGACAACCTCGTGACGGACATTCGCGCGGCCAATCGTGTCGGGGCGCGCTCGATCCTGATGCTGACCGGGGTCGTCTCGCCCGACGAGTGGCGGAACTACCCACCCACCGACATCAAGCCGACGGCGGTCGCCGCTGATGCCGCCCAGCTGGGGACGATCCTGGAGAGCTTCTCCGCCTAAGGCCCACTCGCGATCCAAAGCCCGCGGCCCATCAGGCCCACTGGGTCGAGCTCTGCGACGAGTCCGGCGCCAGTGAACGCGGCCCGGTATTCGTCCTCGGTGTACAGCGCCGGTGCATGCTCCTCCACGAAGTGCTCGAGCTTGTTTGGCCGGCCGACGAGGTAGTGGAAGCGCATGATCGAGAGCCTGCCCTCGATCCGCGAGTCGTTCATGCGCACCACGTGGAAGTCAGGGCCCTCCGCCACGAGCGGGCGTGGCAGGTGGTTCGGGTCAAACCCGTCGGGGGATAGCCACGGCTCGACGAGCATGATGCCGCCCGGCGCGACGTGTCCGCTCATGTTGACCACGGCGTGAAGCAGGTCCTCGGGCGTCTGCATGTAGCCGATGGAGCTGAACAGGCAGGTGACCACGTCGAACGTGCGGCCAAGATTGAACGTGCGCATGTCGGCCATGTGAAGCGGCACGCCGGGCAGCCGCTCCCGAGCCACCTTCAGGAGCGACGGCTCGACGTCCACGCCTTCGACTGAATACGACGACCGAAGGTGCTGGAGGTGGTGGCCCGTGCCGCACGCAACATCGAGAAGCGACTCCGCGGTCGGTGCTCGCGCGGCGATGATCTCGCGCAGCGTCCGTGCCTCGGTCGCGTAGTCCTTCCACGAGTACAGCGCGTCGTAGAAGCCGGCGCTTTTACTGAACATTGGGTCCCTCCAGCAGCGGCTCGCGCGCCGCAAAGTCCTCGAACTCGGCGATCAATTCGGCGCGCAGCGCCTCGTCGTGGTGGAGGAACGCCACCCGCAGCGCGTGCATGTTCATGTCCCACAGCTCGGGAGCGCTCAAGCCGATCTCCGAATGGGCCAGCGAATACTCGCGCACCAGGGTCAGGTTGGAAACCGTGCGGTCGTCAGTCGAGAGCGTGACCGGCACCCCGGCGCGGTGCAGCCGGCCAAGCGGGTGGTCGGCCAGCGTTGGATAGATCGAAGCCTGGACGTTGCTGGTCGGGCACAGGTCGAGCGTTAGGTCCTGCGCGATCAGCTCCTCAATCAGGGCCGAGTCCTCGGCCGCCGGTGCACCGTGGGCGATCCGCGCAGGTCCGACCGACAGCGCTTGTCTGACCTGCGCGGCCCCGCCCCACTCGCCCGCGTGGAGGGTGATGCCAAGGCCTGCCGCGCGGGCCGCGTCGAAGGCGTCTCGATGAACCATCGGATCCGGGTAGGCGGCTTCCTGGCCGGCCAGGTCGAACCCGGTCAAGCCGTCGCCGATGAACCTGGCCGCCTCGAGCGCCACGGCGAGGCTCATGGCAGGCGGATGAGAGCGCAGCGCAACCGCGATCAATCGTACGTGGGTGCCCGTCGTGGCCATGCCAGACGCGGCGCCGTTGACGACCGCGGCGATCGACGCGTTCAGATCCATCCCGTTGGCGAGGTGAAGAGCAGGCGCCCAGCGGATCTCGACGTAGCGCGTTCCGTCCGAGGCGACGTCCTCGACCAGCTCGTGAGTTATGCGGCTGATGGCGTCCGCGTCCTGCATGAGGGCGATCGGGAGCTCGAATGCCTCGAGCAGCTGGGCCTGGTTGGCTACCTGCGGAGGTGCCTGCAACCTGGGAGAGATCGCGGCGAGGTCCATGCTTTCGTCGAGACCGCGCTCGAGGGCCAGTTCCAGAGCAGTCTGCGGCCGAAGCGAGCCGTCGAGGTGCAGGTGCAGCTCGGCCTTCGGCATGCGCGCGAAGAGATCGCTGAGGTCGTCACCCAAGGTGACCCGATCGTACGGCAGCGAACCACACCCAAGCGAACCTAGACTCGCCGCAGATGACTGTCCTTCGCGCCCCCCGTGTCCGCCTACGCCTGTGGTGGACGGCTCTGCTCGTGCTGATCGCGCTGGGTGGCGCTGGTCTCTCGGCGGTCGCCGACCGGCCGCAGAATGCGCTCCAACGGCCCGAGCTCACGTGGCGGACTGATCGGAATGCCCGGCCGTGGATACAGGCGCTCGCCGATGAACTGGCGACTGTCGATCTGCGCGTCGTCGACCTCTCGGGGCACGGCCGCCAGGTGCTCAGCCAGCTCCAGGCGCTCGACCTCGAGCAGGTGCGAGCCGCCCAGGCCGCGGGCGACGAGATCAGCGCCGCCTTGGAGGTCACCGTCGAGGATCTGTCGGTCGTGCGCGCAAACACACTCGCTCAGATCGACCAGTCGCGCCTCGGGACGCCGACGCGGAGCGCGCTCGAGCAATTGAGCAGCGCGATCGTCTCGGCACAGAAGGTGTCGGCGCATTGGCGCGCCTTGGCAGTCGACGCCACACGGGTTGCGGGTCTTGTTGACGCCCTATTGAGCCACGATGGATTGGTCTCCCGTGCGACGACAGCCGGTCGCCAGGCCGAGTGGGATGACGCCCTTACCCTCATGAGCCAGGCCGCGGATTCGCTCGGCGACGCGACCGATAGCCGCGACGCGCTGGCCGGTGGCAGCAACGTGGCCACGCTCGACGATCTGCTGGTCCGCTACCGCGCGTACGACGGGGCGCTGGCGGCGCTGTACACCTACGTCCGCGACACGGGTCGGCAGGAGGGGGAGCAGTTCGACACCCTCCAACTGGCCGTCGAGCACGCGCACCAGGCACTGCCGACCGATACGGGGACCATCAGCATGATCGTGAGTGAGGCGGCTGGGCCTTCACTGACCGAGGCCCTCTTGTCCATCGAGGCCGTGCACACCGACATCCTCGACGCGCTGGCCACTCTGGCCGACCTCGACTCGGACGCTTCCGCAGAGACGACACCCAGTCCATGAGCCTCACGGTCGCTGTTGCCGTGCTCGTCGTCGCGGGCGCGGTCCTGGGATTCGCCGCCGACCGGCTTTCGGTCCGTTGGCCGGCCCACGAGGCGGACTATCGACCGCGTGGGCTCGACTGGCGCACGGTCGTGCTGATCGTGACCGGAGCGGTCGTGTTCGGCGGTCTTGCAGCGCGCTGGGAGAACGATTCATGGTCGCTCGTGCTGCTTGGGACTGTGTCCGCTGCCTTGGTCATCCTCCTCGCGACAGACCTCAATCAGAAGGTCCTGCCGGATCTCATCACGCTGCCGCTCATCGGCCTGACCGCGGCGATGCTGCTCCTTGGCTGGTCCCCACTGCTGGCCGGTAAGGAACTCGGCCTGTACAGCGGCATTGCCGCTGGCCTAGTCGCGCCCATCTTCCTCTTCATCACGGATCGGCTGCTCCGCGGCGACCTTGGCGACGGTGACCTGAAGCTCGCCGTCAGCATCGGGCTGCTCACAGGAATCACGCTGTTGGTGGGCGGCCTTCTCGTGGCCAGCGTTGGTTTCTCGGCCGTGCTGCTCGTCCTCATCGCCGCCCGGAGGCTGGGCCTGCGTTCCGCGGTTCCGTTCGGGCCGGTCCTGATCGCGACCGCGTTCCTGGCCATGCTGATGGCCTGAGGTAGCATCCCCTTCGTTCGTCGCTGCTCCGGCCCCAGTCGGAATGCGGCCCGAAGGGAGGATGTGTCGGCTTCGTGATCCCGTCTCGATACAAGATCCCGGCGTACGCGTTGGTCGTACTGGCGACCCTCGCCATCGCGAACCCGGTTGTCGCCGAAGAGGGCAGCGATACCTTCATCTGGCCAACTTCCGGTCGCATCACCCAGCCCTACGGATGCACCGGTTTCTGGGCAGAGCCGCGCCAGGGTTCATGCGCCCACTTCCACGGCGGGATCGACATCGCCGACTCGCGCGGGACACCCATCCGGGCCGCGGCGGACGGCGTCATCACGCACGCTGGTTGGGACCAGTGGGGCACGCGTAACTGGATGGTCATCATCAATCACGGCGGCGGCATGACGACCTGGTACGCGCACCTGCGCGGCAAGGAGCTGACGGAGATCCAGAAGGGGGTCCGCGTCCGGCAGGGCGAGGTCGTCGGCTACATGGACCAGACCGGGCTGGCGACCGGCGTCCACCTGCACTTTTCGATCCTCAAGAACGGCGCGTACGTCAACCCGCGCGACCACGTCGAGGGTCTGCCCTTCAGGCCGCGCAAGCATGGCACGCCGACGAGCGCTGCCTCGTGCGGCGACGTGTGGATCGCAAGTTTGTCCGGCGGCGCCACGGCGGAAGCCCGGGTGGGTGAAGATGGAGCCGGAGGAGCAGACGCCAGCTGCGCCGCCTGACAACCGCGGCTTGACGCCGGCTGCCCGCGCCGGAATGGGTAGTAGCATCTGTCCGTGAAGCGGGTCACGGCCGTTGTCCTCGCCGGCGGGGAGGGGGAGCGGCTGTCGATCCTGTCCTCAGTCCGCGCGAAGCCCGCTGTGCCTTTCGCCGGCAAGTACCGGGTCATCGACTTCACGCTCTCGAACTGCGTCAACTCCGAGATCGACAACGTCCTCGTGCTGACCCAATACAACCCGCGCTCTCTGAACGATCACATCGGCGCCGGCCGGCCGTGGGACCTTGACCGGAACGAGGGCGGGATCCGCCTCCTTCAGCCGTACATCGCGCGTGGCCGCCCGTCCGAGTGGTATCGCGGCACTGCCGACGCCGTGCTCGTCAACATCGAGACGATCCGTCAGCAGCCGGGCGACACCGTGGTGATCCTCGCCGGCGACCACATCTACAAGATGGATTACCAGCCGTTTGTGCAGTTCCATCGGCGCAACCGAGCAGACGTGACCGTTGCCGTCCAGCGCGTGCCGCTCGGCGACGCGAGCCGATTCGGAATCCTCGCCCTCGACGAAGACGGGCGGGTGACCGACTGGCAGGAGAAGCCCAAGCAGCCCAAGAGCGACTTGGCTTCGCTCGGCATCTACGTTTTCTCAAAGAAGTCGCTGCTGGCCTGGCTCGACGAATCGCTAACCGACTTTGGGCGCGACGTCATCCCAGCAATGCTGGATGCCAAAGCGCGCGTCTTCGGCTATGGGTTCGACGGCTACTGGCAGGACGTCGGGACAGTCGAGGGCTACTGGCAGGCGCACATGGACTTGCTCGAGGAACATCCAGCGCTCGACCTGTACGACAAGGGCTGGCTCATCCACACCCGGTCCGAGGAGCGGGCCCCGGCACGGATCGGCCCCACGGCGAGCGTCCACCGCAGCCTGATCAGCCACGGCTGCCAGATCTGGGGGACCGTGGAGCGCTCGGTGCTCTCACCCGGCGTCCGCGTCGACGCGGGGGCCGTCGTGCGCGACTCCATCATCATGTTCGACACGGTCATCCGCGCCGGCGCGGTCATCGATCGGGCGATCATCGACAAGGAGGTCTCGGTCGGGCCGAACGCCGTCGTCGGCATGGGTTCCGACTACGACACGCCGAATCGCCAGGAGCCCGGACGACTCAACACTGGCATCACCGTTGTCGGCAAACGAGCCGTTATCCCCGCCGGCGTCCGGTTGGGAAGGAACGTCAAGGTCCTCGAGGAGGTGCGACCGTCCGACTTCGGGGGTCGACGGACCGTCCCCTCCGGCGGCACCGTGGAGCACAAGAAGCCAGCTGCACGTGGCAAGCAGGCGGTCGGACCCGGTGCCAAGGGTCGCGCCGGTGAGCCAATCGCCGAGCGGCTGTCCGCGTCATCCCGCGTGAGCGCCCGCTGACCGAGACCCGGGAGCGACGGTCGGACCCCGGCGTCCCGCCGGGAGCCGACCGCTTCGCGCGCAGCGGGGTTGGTACCCCGCGGAGCGAAACAGTCGCGCCACAGCTGGACGGCTGGCTGGTCGAGCTGGGATTGACGCCGATCGAACGTCAGGAACGCGAGGGGGCGACCAGTTGGGACCTCGTCCTCGATGGCCGGAAGCGGCGCGCCGTGCGCGTCACCCTGATCCTCGATCCGGCAGTCGCCTTGATCGCATGGGCTCAGCTGGCTCCCCCACTGTCCGACAGCTTCCGCAAGACATACCGTCAGTTGCTGCGCTGGAACGACGAGCTGCCATTCGCCAAGTTCGCAATATCCGAGGACGAGCGTCCGATCCTGACCGCGGAGGTCACATCGGCCGATCTCGATCGCGACGGAGTCGGGGTCCTGCTCGCCCGAGTGCTGGCGATCTGCGACCTTGTCCACGAGCAGGCGGTGGCACTGATGGGCGAGCTCCGGCGCAAGCATGCCGCGCTGGTAGCGTCGTCCGAGCCGAATCCAGCCGGCGTAGCGCTGCTGGAGCGCTACGCCGGCCATCTCGAGGAGCTCAACGAGCCCGCTTAGCGACGGGTTAGGGGACGCGGAACGCGTGGCGAACCCAGTCCCCCGTGCCGAGCATGCACTCGACGATCAGCTTGTCTCCGTGCTTGATGTTCGCCGGGTTGTGGAAGGGGTTGGCTGATCCGCCGAAATCGACCTCGAAGTGACCGTTATGGTCCAGCGTCACGATCGAGAACCCGCGGATGTGTCCAGTCCGGTGGACTTTGACCACTGCTGTCTGGGATGGATTGCCGAAGTCGTAGCACGTGCCGTTGACCACGTCCGTGGGGACGTCGGCGGTCGCTTCGCTGTAGGGCACGTTCCAATTGAGGTCGTCCGCTAACTTCCGAGACACGACACGATCCCCGACCGACACGAGCACGCGACGCCCCGCGACGTCACGGAAGTCACCGCTCACAAAGCCATACTCCCCGGCGACGGCGTTGCCGATCGCCTTGATCTCGTCGGTCGTGTTGTCGCGCAGCACGAGTCGGATCTCGAGTCCCGGATTGACGAAACCGGTGAAGGTCGAGCTACCAACGGTGACATCGATCTGCGGCCCCACGCCGTGCGCCGTCACCGTGTCCCCCAGCGGGCCCAACCAATCGAGATAGGCATCCGTTCCGCCCGGCACGTCATTGCCATCGTCGTATTGCCAACGTCCCTGGGCGTTCGAGGTCACCTCGTTGCGCTGGTAGTAGTCTGAGAAGGCGGAGTGCGACCATAGCGTCAGATTTGAATTGGCCGGCGCGCGGCCCCGGAACTCGTTCGCGACCCGGTCGACCTTGACGGTGACGAGCGGCATCGTGAACGTGCGCTGGGTCAGGCCATCGTTGGCCTTCAGCGAGTCGCCCACGACCAGCGTCGTCACGGCTGCGCAGTAGCGCCAGTGACCGCCGGTGCTCGAGAGAACGGACGTCTTTTCCTTGAGTGCGCCGCCGGAGTTGCGCCAGGTCAGGTTGACATTGGCGCCTGCGGCCGAGCTACCGTAGATGCAGCTCCCGCCGGGGATGAGCCCTTCGCTTTCGCCGTTGCCGAATCGGATCTGGCTCGCGGCCGCAACGGTCGCGGGAGCCAACAGGGCCAGCAGGGTGATGGCCAGCCCCAGGACCTGGGCACGGAACAGTGAGCGTAGTCGGAGTCGCATGGCGTTTCATCCCTCGTATGGGTGGTGGGTCTCAAAGTCGTCCCTCCCTTTGGGGCGCGGCGACGATGCGTCCAGTAGACGCGGTTTGCGGGCGCAGCGCTAGCGCGGCTACCACTGGAATGTATACGTACGATGGCGTACGTACTGGTTGCGCCGGTGAGCCCGGCGCGTAACGACCGCCTACGTCAGCTCACGGGCCGTTCGGTGCGGCCTCGGC
>Ga0183260_10001986_pt1 | contig 17078 bp, 15 predicted proteins | sample AntDrymUQ4972206_2_FD_129768 | JGI IMG/M metagenome (GOLD analysis project Ga0183260, IMG submission 129768) | Polar desert sand microbial communities from Dry Valleys, Antarctica - metaG UQ497 (22.06) (version 2) (version 2) | ecosystem: Environmental > Terrestrial > Soil > Desert | place...
CAATTAGGGCTGCTGCAATAAACATTGCAAAAAGTCCAACTTTGTGGGTTTTTGTTATGTTACTCATTGTAATCAGAATGTATAATTGAAATTAATTATATCATAGTTTGGATACATGTTACTGCTTTTGTTGGATAGTATAATTATTAAAAATATTATTGATTATAATTTTTTAGACAATTTGTACCTGTTTTGGGCTGTTTTCTTCCTTGTGGGGTAGGTTTATAGCAGTCATGCAATCTAGAGGTCAGTCATCATATCATTAATCTATAAAATTAAATTATACTAGTTTTATATAGAAAGGTAATGGGCCCGTAGCTCAGCCAGGTAGAGTACCGGACTTTTAACTCATAGAAAGAAATCCGGCTGTCTGGGGTTCGAATCCCCACGGGCCCGCTGAGTAATAGGGTTCTTATACATGCGTACACATAACGAATATAGTCAAAGGAGAAGAATTCGTTGCCGGTCAAACTTTCAACTACCGTAAATAACATAAATTTAATTCCTAATAAAGAAAATCAATTACTTATTAAGGAATTTTATGAATTCATGAACTCATCGGGAACCTCTGAAAAATATCAGAATAATAACCTTAAGACTATAATTGCTTTTGCAAAATTTGTAAATCTAGAGTCTTTTTATTTAATCGTAAGAAGAGATCAAGTAATATCTTTTTTGGACACTAAAATAAAGGACAACACAATTGATCCGGATAAACGCTGGATAACTACTTGGAATGATTATCTTTCACGAATTAAGTATTTCTTTCGATGGCTTTACAATACTAAAAATGTAGATGGATTCTTATCAATAAATTTTGACTACAACGTTGATTATGTATCCGTTAGTGAATGGAAGACTCCTATTTTCTTAAATATAGACAAAAAGAAAACAAAGAGAATAAGCCCTTATATGGAAACGGAGTTGTGGGAAAAGGATGATATCTTGACCATTGTTAAATATGATACTTATAAGAGGAATAAAGCTGCTTTAACATTGCTTTGGGACCTAGATGCTCGCCCCCATGAGGTAACTCTTTTAAAAATAAAGCATGTTCGCCTTAAAGAAAAATATGGTGAAGGTGAAATACCACACGAAGCAAAAACGGGAACAGGTCCTATTCTTCTTACATGCTCTTTTCCATATGTTAGAGACTGGCTTAATGAACATCCTTTTAGGAATGAATCAAATGCAAGTCTCATCTGTAATATAAAGACTGGCTCTCCAATAACACCAGAAGCTTTATGGACAATTATGAAACAATTACAAAAAAGAATAATTCGATTACTAAAAGAAGGCTCTATAAAGGATTCCAAAGAAATAGAAAAGTTAGAGTTTTTATTAAGGACAAAGAAATGGAATCCTTATTGCATTCGACATTCTGCAATCACATCTGATTCTGATTATCTTCCGGAATATGCTCTAAAGAAGAAAGTCAGATGGTCGATGAATTCAAGACAAGGATCCCGTTACATTAAAAGAAGGATGGGTGATGAATTGAAAAATAAAATATTAGAACATAGTGGCATAGCTACTGAGGAAGGTCAGAAGAAAAAACTATCGGCATTAACTTGTCCTAGATGTGACCTCACAAATGCGTTTGAAAATAAATATTGCTCAAAATGTAGTTACCCGTTAAAATCAGAGTCATTTGATGAACTTAAAGCAATAGAAAACTCTAAATTCGTAGATTTAGAGAAAAAATATCAAGAAATAAACAATGTCTTGCAAAACTTAATACAAGGATTATCATTAATCAGCGACTCAGAAAAACAGACTATCGCAAAGCAACTGATAAAAAATGGCGTCTTCCAATGATTTAATATCCGCATAGTTTATTCCGATTAAGGATACATACACCTGTGTTAATAGCATATTGATTTATCAGTTCTTTTTGATTATAATTTTTTGTTTTGTATCTTTATCTCTTGTGGTTTTATATCCTGATATAACTAATACATCTTTGATTGCAGTCTCGTTACTAATTCCATGGGCCTGCATAATTTTTTTGACCATTTCTAATGTCATCCTAGATTCTAGTTGACCATTTATTTTTTGTATTTCTGTTTGTTTGAAAAGAAAAAAACCTTTGTTGGTTACGTAATCTAATCTGGAAGATTCACAGATCTCTTGAATGACGCTGATTTCATTACCTGTTAATCCAATCGGCATAGAATCTGGATCTGTAGGATGTAGGATCTCTTTTATACAAACTACTGTCTTATTGCTTTCACTTAGATATTTTAAGATCTTTTGTTCCGTCTCATTCTTGAAATTATATTCTTCATAATATTCACTTTGTTTGAAATAAATTCTTGATTCTATTTCTTTTCTTTTGCCTAGGTAGTATCTGATTTCCTTTTGATAATTTTTTAATATGTCACTTACCGTTTCAGGACTCAATTTTTTATCGTTAATTTCAGATTCTGGAAGTCCAAAAAATTCCCAAAAATAGCCTTGGATTTTCGAAAAGAAAAATTCTGTTACCTGGTATTTTAATTCGGTTATGTCGACTAGTTCAAGGTTGCTTTTTAAATTCTTTGCAACTTTGATTAGTATCTTAGCTGCATAATTTTTTGGCAAGTGATCTTTGTACTGGTTATAGAAGGATAGAAAAGGAAAACCCTTTTTTATATTATGGATATATAGTTCTTGTTTAACTTTGAAACTTTCTGTTTCATCTGTAAGGTTTGTTATGTTATTGTAAAACCCGAAAAATTCGTTTTCTACATTCCAATACTCGTCGACTTGGGAAAGGTTTTCTATTACTTTATTGATTTTTTCATAAGAATTAGTTTTACTATTATGATTAGATAAATATTTCAATAATCCTCTCAAGTTTAAAACATATTCTTTCCTTGAATTGTTAGAAATATTGTCGATATAGTTTTTCAGATGGATTTTCGAAAAAATATCAAATTCCCTTATTACCCACCTCCCTTTTTCTCTTTGTGTATGTACATTTAATTCAATATCTGATTTAAATGAGGGTGATCCAATAAACATTTTTAGATCATTTTTCTGTAAACCTCTGAGTTTGTCCTTACCCGATTTTCTTTTGAGGCTTTCTACAAGATTTGAGTAATTAACCTCTATACTTAAGAAATTAGAGTCATTATCGGATATTTTGATTGCTTTTATAATATCATGGCTTACTATTTTACAATACTCAATTATCTCAAAGGAAGGCTTAGGAATTTCACTCTTTAGACTGAATAAACCCCTAAAGAATTTTGTAAGTTTTTCCCCAGAACTTTCAGATAATTCTATCCTATAATCTTCCATTTCGTATTTTAAAAAATCATCTGATGTAAAAATCAATCTTGAAGGGATAAATTCTGATTCATGAAACAATTTCTTTTCAATTTTATAAACATAATTACGTCTAAATTTTGGTTTGTCTTTTCTACTATTTTTAACAGCAACACCTTCCATTTCTCTTCCGACCTCGTCTTCAATTTTACTCATAGTAAGAGGATATGGGCTTTTTCCTAAACAATAAAGAAAGAGTGTTTCAATTCTGTTCACTTGATATTCTTTCGAGCTGTCAGTCTTTTCAGGATATTCGGGTTTCTCTACTACTGTTTGAGCATGATTTTTGGGGTGAGGCCTGTCATATCTCAACTTTTTTGTCATTGTTTTATTTATTTATTTATAATAATGAACAAGAATAAAAAAGTTCAAGAGAGAATTTCTTTGTATATCCCAAAAGGGGTTTACACTAAAATTGATGCACAAAGAGTTGATATACCGCGTAGTAAATTCATCCTTCGCATTATTGAAAAATACTTAAGAACGGAAGTTTGACGAGCATGAGTGAGATTGTTAACGGTGATTTAAAAATAACTAGCTGTCCCATAGACTGTGACAATTGCAAAACAATTTACATCAATAAAGAAACAGGTTTAAGAATAATTTGCGAATGTATGTGCCATAAGAAGAAAAAATAGGAGAAATTAAAAATGATTATTACAACACATTTACATAAGTATTTTGGTTACTGTGATAAAAAATTAAAGGAATATGAATTTTCTGAATTTTTTTTTGATTCTAAACTTTATATAACTAGAGAAGGTAGAGTAAGGAATTCAATTGATAACATCCCCTTAAAAAGAGGAATTCAGATGGTGTGTTTCAAATTTGTAGTAATGCGTTGTATCCTCAACGCAATTTCAAAAGACAGACGAGATTTTTATGAGTAATACAAACGATGATTCTCATAAAAAGGATTTAAATTTTTATTTGGATCCATTGTTGATTGATCTAAACATAGTTAAACGAATAGGAATTGAAAAAGATACAAATTCAATTATAGTGGAAGCCCATAATCATATCATACTGCAGACTATTGATCGATTATCTTTTTCAAATAATACGGCAAAACCTATTAAAAAACAGCTTGAAGAAGTACTGATAGGATTTCAAAAGGAGGAGAAAAAGAAAATAGCTAATTCAATCATAACATGTATAAATAGAAATACTGATAAAGTTTCTAAATATTGTAAAGAGTATTGTAGTTCCGAACCTAGTGATTTCTCTGAAGAAGGGATTGTGGATAGTCTTGTAAAACTAGCATTGAATCCTGAAAATACTAAAAGTTTGTTTATAGATCAAAATGAAAAACCACATGCCGCAGTAATGGTTGGAACGGACAGACACCTAGAGATTTTTCCGGTATACAGTTCAAAATTCAAACGTTATCTTTCAAAGTTATACCGTAGTAACTTTGGTTCATGCATCAGTGACAGTTCACTCAATACGGTCATAACCAATCTGGCTGCAGAAGCAGAATTTAATGGGGAGGTTATACCATTGCATCTCAGAGTGGCATGGGGATCTGATGTCAATAGATGCAACGGCGATTGCATATATTATGATATGAGCGACGTACAAAGAAAAATAATTGAAATATCAATAGATGGTTGGAAAATAATCGACAGAAAGAATGATAGCGCACCAATACTTTTTAGAAAATACAATCAACAGCCATTGGTCGAACCTTCCAGAAACTATCCTGCTAATATTTTTGACCAGTTCCTCAACCTCACCAATGTCAAAAATCCAAAGCATCGGCAGTTGATTAAGGTCTACATCATTTCAACTCTCATCCCTGAAATAGATCACGTAATCCTTACAACATATGGTCCAAAGGGGGCGGCAAAAAGCTTTCTCTTGGAACTAATAAAAAAAATGATAGATCCTACAAAACCAACATTGCTAACCCTACATGGAAACATAGATCAGTTCATTCAGCAAGTAAACCATAACTACCTTAATTATTACGACAATGTAAAATTTATCCCTTATTGGTTATCTGACGAGATTTGCAAGGCTGTTACTGGTATTGGGCACACTAAAAGGCAGCTTTTCACAGACGATGATGATATAATATATGAGCATAAACGGTGTTTGGGTCTAAACGGAATCAATGTGGCATTGACTGAATCAGATGCATTAGACAGGAGTTTATTTGTCGAATTGGAAGAAATTGATGAGGAAAAGAGAAGAAAGGAAGAGGATTTGTGGAAAGAATTTGAGAGAATCAAACCACAAGTCCTTGGCTACATTCTTGACGTTTTGGTTAAAGCCATGCAGATCAAGCAAACTCTGCATTTACAAAAGCTTCCAAGAATGGCTGATTTTGCTGAATGGAGTGAAGCCATATCTCAGGCCTTAGGCTACCCACCTATGTCATTTATAGAAGTATATGCAGAAAATAGAAACGAGATAAACATTATAGCAGTTAACGAAAGCGCTGTTGGCTCACTTGTAGTAAAATATATTCTAGATCACGAAAAGCAATTTGGACTGATAACCAAAGTCGAGTTTGATACCCAAGAACTATACAAGACGTTAATAGAATTTGCAGGGTCCAATGAAATCGATATACGAGGTCGTGAATTTCCCAAAAATGCTGGCAGTTTGGTCAGGAAAATCAATACGATAATTCCAAACCTCAAATCAGTCTATGGTATTATTATAAAGGTAGGGCGAAATACGGACACCAACACCTCTACTATTTCGATTTCTAGAAAAAATAAAAAACTGGACATCGATAATATTTTTTCCGGAGGCTCGGAGCTTTCGGAGGCAAAAAATACTATTTCATATGATGATAAAAATAAGGAGGATTTTGATTCTGAAATTCATGACAATGTAGACCTAGATGACTCGACTTCTTTTGAAAATCCAGACAACGATAAAAGTGAGAAATAACTTGAAACATTTAATCTCTGAAGATAATCCTTTAGGAATTCAAAATAATAATGAAATAGGTAGTTGGATAGCATATGACTTTGAGTGGATAACCAAAGACAAAAAATTGGATAGATCTCTAAAAGACAGAATAGATAAAAATACCTCCGGTGGTTCCGTGCCTCCGGAGAATGATAAAACCAAATGCAACGATATAGTCACCTTTGCATTTGAAGATAGTAACGGTATTAAAGGATGTTTAGACATTACGGAATTTAGTTCTGCAAAGTTCTTTTTGGAAGCAATAAAAGAAAAACTACTAGAATACCAATACTGCTTTGCTTGGGGTTCAAAGTCTGTGATGAGAAAAAACCATGAAACTGGTATACCAGAAGGAATCAATGGAGACCTTGCTGTTTTGGATTCTAATCTTAGAATAATTGGAATTCCTACAATTATAAGATACGATAAATATTCAAACACCCCGTTTATCACAAATGACATTTTTGCAAACAATAATCGAGTTTTCAAAGCAGATATAGATCTGCTTCAGGTCTTTGCTAAACCGCTGGTTAGATCAATATTTAAAAATAAATACAAAAGCCTTCGTTTAGATGATGTTAGCATAGCATTATTGGGCTTTGGTAAACTAGACAATAAAACAGGTGCAAAGTTATATGAAATGTCCATAGAGGAAAGAAAATCGTATTGTTTACATGACGCCCATCTGGTAGCAGAACTGATAAGAGCAAACAACGGCGGAGATGTCTTGAGAATTATGAAAGTAATAGCTTCACACACCACTTTAACATTTGAAGAAGTCTGTCATAAAGGAATGACCGGTATATGGAAAAAGATACTCAATGATGCAATTTCCAAGAAAATAAATTTGGTTGGTTATGAGAATATGCCGTCTGCTTTACGGAAATTATATTCTAACAACTCAAATTATGGAAAATATAGGGATTACCATCTTGATAAAGAATATGAATATGAATATGAAGATGGCAATGAAAATGAAGAAATTCCAGAATACAAAGAGAACTCTTATGATGATTACATAGCGTTATTGGCGCAAAGATCTAAAAACAGAAATCTCCCTGCTGCAGAGTACGATATTTCTTACAATTCACACCCATACGACAAAGGAAAAAATAATGAAAAACTGAAAACAGAATTCAAAAGTAAATACAAAGGAGGTTTGGTCCTTTGTCCTAAAAGAGGACTACATAACAGCGTCTTTTTATTTGACGTAACGAGTCTTTATCCCACAATGATAATAAACTATAATATCTCTCCTGAAACTGTAAACTGTTCATGTTGCAGAAATGATGTCAAGGCAAGACTATTTTTTGATAAAGATATTCTGAATGATTTACATCATGGTTTTAGCAAAGACCCTGAAAGGATATACTGGATATGCCAGCACAGGAAAGGTCTTTTTTCCGGGATCCTTCAAGAATTAACAGAAAAACGCATAGAGTACAAGAATAAAGGAAAGGAGTTAGAAAGCGTTGCAATAAAGGTTATAATTAACTCAGGCTACGGAGTGTTTGGACATTCCAACTTCAAATATTATGATCCAAAAGTTGCAGAAGTAATCACGGCACTGGGCAGACGAACGCTGTTAGAAATGAAAAAAATCGCTGAAGAAATGGGTTTTGCTGTATTATATGGAGACACCGATTCTCTGTTTGTTGACAATAAAATGAATACCGAGGATATTTCCAAGTTTATCAATGTTTGTAAAAAGAAACTAAAGGTTGATGTAAATCATGAAAAGACCTTTAGAAAACTTATTCTAGTTGGTAAAAAACACTATATCGGAATTCCTTGTAGTGATGCTGCTGAACAACCACCAACCATTAAAGGAATGGAAGGAATAAAATCAGATAGGCCAGAATTTATACAAACTACATTCAGAGAGATGGTAAAAGGTATCCAAAATGATGTCAACCCAATTCCAAAACTTAAGCATGCTTTAGAAGAACTAGATAGAAGACAAGTTCCTAAAGAAAGACTGGCAATATCTTTGTTACTTACTAAAAATCCTCAAGAATTTGCCAATGATTGTTTACAGAAAAGACTTGGAACTAAATTGGGTTTAAAGAAAGGAGATATTTTGATATATTACAAATGTGATAAAGATGAACTAATTTATGATACTCCTGGAGGAAAAGAAAGAACAAGAATAATAGGTGAATCAGATAATTCTGATGATATCAGTTATGCCAAATATAAGGAAATGCTCATAAATTCTGTTAAAGATGTAATTGAAATCTTGGGTTATAATGTTGAAAAGGATTTGTTGGTCAAAAGGCAATTGTCACAACAATATTTATCTTGATCTATTTTGCAAAATGACCACTAAGTTGCCAATAGATTATTCCGCTAGAAAACAAAAAGTTGTAGAAGGTGTAAACACTTTACTATCACTATTTTCTACGGTAAAACAGCAACGTCTCTTTCCTAGGAAAATAATGACCAAAGTAACTAAAGTCCAGGTTACAGTATATTCAGTTGAAGAGATACTAAAAAGATTTAAAGAGGCTGATTACAAAGATTGTAGGATTAATGCCTATCCGGCTTTCTTAAATATAGCAGAAGAAAAAGATTATGAGAATGGAGTTAACCTGGATTTTTTTATTCCAAATATTTTATTCATGGATCTGGACCTGAAAGATTTTTCCTCTAAAAAGGAATTGGATAAGGTTGTAAATAAAATCTTAGTCAATATTTCCAAAACCTTGTATTATTTTAAGCCTCTGTTATTGTGGTCGGGTCGTGGACATCATATCATAATTCCAGTTAAAGTGACAGAAGCGTTGGAACACTTTGAAGAGTTTGATGCATTTACAAAAAGACCCTCAGAAGAATTTTTGCAATTTGCAAAAGAATATTTGTCATTTAACAAAGCAGATAAAGCTAATACCCCTGCATTCAAATCCTGTTTGCTTAGAGTTCCAAATACCTTTAATTCCAAGTGTTTTGATGAGGGTAAAGATCCGGAAGTAAAGATGATCCAAGAATTTGATTATACCAAACCCTTACCAGAAATTGATAATTTACTAGTTGAATTTATGACGTTTCTTACAGATAGAAAACTAAAGAAAGAAATGGAAATGGAGAAAATGAAAAAATATAATAATATTCAAAAATCAAATATCATTTCGTCATCAACCATTCCGTATGTAGAAAAACTGTTAGAACTAGGTTTAAGCGATTACCGTAAAAATGCTATCAACCTAATACTAACACCTTACTTCGTGAATATTCTAAAACTATCAGATGAAGAATCCTTTTATAGAATAAAACAATGGGTTTTGAAATGCAATGATGAAGAGTCATTAAAACCATCAATAGGAGATTTTGATATTTTGATAAAAAATGCAATAAATAGAGCCAAAATAACTGGAATCAAACCGCTAAAATTTAAGGATACATTACAATATAAAAATAAGAAATTATATAATATTATTTTATCTTCTTTATATAAATAGGGCGTTTTAAATCCAAAACATCCATACCTCCAGACATGAAAATATCGCTATCTTGATAAAATCCGGAGCCTTGGAATCACCGGAGGCATTTTTTATTATTTTACATTTTAAGAAAATTTAAAATTAACAATATAACAAATCATAATATTGTCATTGCAATATGGTAAATACATAAAACTAATATAATTTGACGGCTCATATATATATCAGATCTTGAGTTCTTTTAATGATTTTAATTCCAAGTTTACTAATATAAATAATAATGATGAAAATGGATTTGACAATAAAATTATAATCCTAAAAAGAGTAAATTCTATCAGACAGTTAAAAAATAGGGAAAAAGAATGGATAAGACTTTGCTATAAGGAATCGGTTCTGAAAGGATTTACCATTATGAATGATATTCAATGCTATATAGCGTCCAAAACAAAGATCTGGATAGAAAGATCTGGAATAGAATTTTTAAAGAAATCAGAGGAGATAGAAAATAAGAAATGGTATTACAACTTGGCCAAGGACCATTTTGCTTACGTGGGCGCTTATAGAAAGGCAGTTGATGAACTAGAGCAATATAAAAAAGAGTTATGGTCTATGATGGCGGATCCGGATACAACCAATCTCGAAAAAGTCCAAATAACAAGGGAGTTACATAATCTGACAAAGACATATACCCTTCTCTTGAGAGATCTGCCATTTGTTACTAATTTATCAAAATATTACGATTTAGAATTGACTGACCCAAAATATAATAAAACTAGAGGCTCTCAAAATGGCCTAGCAAATGAAAACAATAATAGCGATAACAAAGAAATTATTGAACAAAAAGTTTCAGAACGGTTGAAAAAAATGATTACAGAATCCGGACTATTCATGTCTAGGGATAAAAGCATTACAGATTCTACTAAATCAACTGAGACTAATAATAAAATGACTGACAGTGTCATGGAAGCCATGCAAAAACAATTAAACTATAATCTAAACGACATGCTTGAAAGCATAAACAACAAAGATTATCAAGAATCTATAAGAAAAATTAAAGAAATTAGGGAAGATTGATCGCATATAATAGATCTTAATGTATTTTTAAGGCTCTTAACTTAAGCATTTGAAGATACGATTTAATTCATTATGCAAGTTAATTCGCTAGGTTTACAATGAAATTTATGTAATCTAACAAAACAAAGATAATCCTGGCAAGATTTTGTAGAAAAAAATTATTTGTTGATTTTATATTCGTTTTATAAAAATTCGTAAAGTGAACAGAGCCATTCCTTGATGAGCCAGATGTGCATTTGCATCCCGATTTGCAAGTAAGGTTAATGAGGTTTTTAAAAGACATATAATTTATATAATGCCATTAATCTTAGCGCCTAAATATAATGGGTCAATTGTTTGATATGCTACAATAGCTTTTACTTGGTGATCAAATGATGAAGTTAATGTTGCGAGTACTGCTGAATCCAAGGATATGGTAATCTCTTCTTGTGATTGCGTCATTGCTTCATCGATCTGAGCAATAGCGTGAGAGGACACCAATCCAATGACAAAAACCATAAAAATGAAATTGAAACAGATCGACAACCTAAGGATATTGGCATTCATTTACATTCCCAAATTCCTAGCATAGGCTTTAGTTTCTTAAGTTCTTCTTGATTTTTGCTTTTCTCAAATTGAGAATAAATATTATTTACAAATTTTTTATAATTTTTAATATTTTATACATGACGTTCTTTGATCAAATCTGATTTTGTTTTAACAGTATCCTTAAAACTATCCATAATCTCAATAAAATCCTGGTAATCAGATGTTTTATTTACACTATCAACTTTTGAATATGTGTTTGTATAGGTATCACAAAGCTCATATACCAACATTAAATTCAAATCTTCTATTTTATGCCCATATTTCTTTTTAATTTCATCATAATTTAGATCTTTCTTGCTTAATTGAATTAGATCGAATTTCAAATATTTCTCTAAAGCCTGTTCCATATGATAAAAGATTAGAATATTTTTAGACTCATTTTTGTAAAGCATTTCTATTACTTCTAAATCATTATTACATGCTTTCCTGAATTCTTCAGCTAAAATCTCACTCTCATTACACATTATTATCAAAAATAAGTAATATTTGATAAATATGATAGATCAGGTAATAAAAAAACAAAAGAGTATCCCTGACTTTCCAACTTAGTATATAATCACTTTGTCAAGTATATACAATTCTTGAGAGGAATTTGAAGCCTTTAAAGAAATTAATGAACATTCTTTAAATCGTATCATCCTTGTTACATTTTTATCTAGCCTTATGTTTTTCCCCGAAAATCCAAAGATCAAAATATTAATATAATTATTTTTTGTTGATTATATAGTACAAAAGTTATAAAAACTCATATTTTTAATAAAATATTGTACATTATTTCATAATTTGTGTGATAAAGTTGTTATTTTTATTATTAGTTTATATAAGAGAAAAATATTATTTCTTCCCATGAAGCATATTCAAAAGAAATTTTTTCTGATATTTATCACTACTTTTTATGCGACCATACTAGTAACATCTTCTATAACAGGACAATTAACATACGCCACTGTCACAAACGACCCTGGGACCTACATGAATGGACAGCGCATTGCAACGAATGAAGAGATGGGAATCCAGTCCCTGTTGCAAAAATACAAGAATAATACGCTGGATCCAGAAGATCTAATCAACGATATCTATGACCGCATTGAGCTCAACGATGCCACCGATGAGAACCCGATTCTGATTTCCAAGGTTTCTAGAGATGATGCGCTTGAAAGGGTAGCCGAGCTCAAAGAGTTGCGATCTAGCCTTCCTCTCGCAGATTTTGAAAGGAATTATCCGCTTTGGGGTATTCCCTTTGTCGTGAAAGATATTATGGATGTTGAGGGCATGGCAACCACCATTGGCAGTGCGAATTGGACCAAGTTCCCGAATTGTGATTATCCGGCGGTTCTAGGTTTGTCAGGTTCTCCGACTCCAGAGACACTAGAATTTAAAGATCCTTCACTGCTGAGATTCGATGTGGCACCTGATCCAGAAACGGACTGTCATCCGGCGCCGATAGCGAATGCGCCAGCAGTGATGCCAGTGGCGAATTCCACTGCGCTGATCATTCAACTCGCTCTTGATAAAGGAGCAATATTGATAGGGAAGGCGAACTTGGATCAGTTCGCCACAGGAACGACTGGAACCCGATCCTCATTTGGTCCTGTACATAATGTTCGCAATGAAGAATATATTACCGGGGGATCGAGCGCGGGGTCTGCTGCCGCGGTTGCAATCGGCTGGGCAAGTTTTTCCTACGGAACAGACACAGGCGCTTCAGGTCGTGTTCCGGCAGCGTTTAATGATATAGTCGGATACAAACCCACACCTGGACTGCTTAGTAATAATCTTACTTTCTCCGCCGTAAGATCGATAGATACAAATTCGATTTTTGCCCTGAACGTTGAAGATGCAGCTTATGTCGCAGAACAAATCAAGAAATACGATGACACAGATCCATACTCCAAACCGATAGCTGATAATATGACCTGCACAGGAATAGAAGCCCCTCTAAAGTTCAAATTTGGAGTTCCAAGAGAAATCATTAGTCCTAATTTAGATTTATACATGGATAAGAAATTAAATGATTTATGGGCAAATGATACTGGAGCTAAAGAGCAATATTTAGCTGCCATTGAACGCATGCAAAGGATTGGGGGAGAAATGGTTCTGTTTGATTATAAACCCTGGGCAGATGTTGCAAACCTTCTGTTCGGCGGCGCAGCGGTTTCGCAACGTTTTCTAGAGTATGGTAACTATGTGCTTGACCATAGGCCCACAGGTGCCCCGATCACAATGAATCCTAATACAGAACAGTCCATTGATCCGGCCATATATATAACTATCAAGGACGCTTTCTACAATAAGGCAACTAGGGCGTACGCTGATGAATGGCAAATTAACTTGATCAAGCAGCAGGTGATTAGCAAGGATTGGCAGCGATTTGATTTTATGCTTCTACCCACTACTCCGACCATTTATAGGCTGGACGAATTAAGAGCTGGCTATGACCAAGACCTTGGACCAAACCCAACCGATGCGCAACTTGCTGAAAAAGCCGCTGCAAACCTTAAAGGAAACTTAGATCTAGGGACCTACGTGAGTTTTGCCAACATATTACAAACGTCAGCAGTGGCTCTTCCTGCTGGATTCCGCAGCATAAACGGGGATGACGTTTTGCCCTTTGGAGTAGCGTTGTATGCAGACACGTTGAATGACTGTGAATTATTAGAAGTTGCTGAGCAATATGAAGCAGAGCTGGCGAGAGGCTCATCTGCACCGATAGGGGGATAAAAAAGACTATGTGACCCTTTTCTTTTTTCTTAAAGAGAAATAATAAAGTTTACATAGCCCATTAATGTTAGAACAAAAACCGTCATTGACACCTAAAGACGCCAAAGAAATACTTAGAAAAAGATGTTCAATACCAGGCCATGGTGATGGGTATTATGATAAAAGATGGGGTTATGGTTTAATAGATGCATCAAAAATAATAATGACAAATTGAATTATAGTAAAGTTGATCCAATGTTAGCATATGAACTTAAAACAAATTTATCAAGGGAATATAAAAATCAACTTTATTCTCTTTTTATAGAGATCGATCCCAAGGTTATTACTTCTTTAGATACAGTAGATCTCTTGCGTAATTAGCCCAAACAGCTTTATTTCCTTCTGTTTTAAACCAACACGTCCATCTTTTGTTATCCTACGATAGTCTATCCAGAAAACCATTGCTGTTCAGGTCATTCACAGGTCTTTCAGTAAAGCAGTTTGATGATATTTTTAAAGAAACAGAATCAAAATACTCAAAGCATGAGATAAAGCGTTATCATGCAAAAGAAATAGAGAACGAGATATAGGTGGAGGTAGACGTTTCAAGCTTGTTGTGAAGGATAGGGTTGTCATGGTTTTAGTGTACTATCGTCTTTACATCACCTATACCTTGATGGACTTTCTATTTGGTTTGGATCAGAGTAACATATGTAGAGACATTCAAAAGATTGAAGGATTGATAAGACAATGTCTGCCAATTCCTCAAAAACTGTACAAGATAACAAAGAGGTTGAAAACCAAAGAAGAGGTAGAAAAATACTTTCCAGGCTTTCTGTCCTTTATAGACTGTACGGAGCAGCAGATACCAAGGCCAAAGAACAAAGTAAGAAGAAAGTTGTACTACTCTGATGGAAAGAGAAAGAAACACACGGTAAAGAACCTATACATGATAAACCATAAGGGCCTGATAATTTACAAAACAAAGCATAGACAGATAGGGAAGAAACACGATTACAAGGTCTACAAAGATAATCATCCAGATGTTTCCAAGGATGTTATGAGTATGTTTGACCTTGGATTCTCAGGAGTAGAAGACGAATATCCAGAGCAAAAATCCTCATTACCTTTTAAAAAGGAAAAGGACCGCGAGTTTACCGTACAGGAAAAAGAGTTCAACCATAAGCATTCTAAAAAAAGGATAGTGATAGAACATGCTATCTGCAGGATAAAAAAGTACAGGATAATGAACGATGTGTTTGAAAACATGTTGAAAAGGTACGATAGAATTGCTTTGTTGCACGATTCGAAAAACAGTTAAAACTATATTAGATTTTAACGAATTGAGTTAAATTAAGTCAATTGATTAAATTTTTAGGTTAGAAATGGTTAGAATAAAGACGAAAAAATAATCATGCAACAAAGCACGATAGAATATCAGATATCGTTTCAGGACTGGTAAACTACAGAATAATGAATCCTGCTTCTTGAAACTAAATAATGATGTCCGTTAATGGATAGTGTTAATTCATCCTAATTACGCAAGAGATCTACTTATGACCCTAGTCGAAATGTTGGAGGAAAGATAGATAAGGAACCAACTATTTATGATGACTTTTGTGATTTATTTCCGACATCCAGGTTCTTGATATAATACGTGTGTTGAATAACTAATATGAAGTGACTATTTTTCTCAATTTGTCAGGTGTTTCTGGATTATGAATATCGCGTTTGAGATTTAAGTTGAAAACATCTGATTGTATCCTCACTGGTTGTGTTACTATACCACCTAAGCTAATTGAAATATTTGGGACATTCTCTATGCGTTTTCTAGCTGTTTCTTTTAATACATGATCAGGGGTAAAAGAAAATCCAACTGAGAGCCATTTATCAACAGGGAAAATTATAGCCATATCTTGAGGTATCGTATTACTAACTTCTAAAATTTCATTGTCAAATCGTTCCATTCTCTTAGTGGTAAGAGAATATGCTTTTTTTTGTAAAGGGATCTATTTGTGCCACCTTTGGATGAGATTGTTAAGTGCTGCACGACCACTTAAACCAGTTTTCTATCCATTTTGAGTATGATAGTCCAAAGATAATGGGTCCAAATACCTCAGCTTCTTGTTAGTGTTTAAACATTTCAAAAATAAGATCTGAGAATATTGACTAATGTACACCGAATGCTATGGCTGGTTGCAGTAAGTAATGAATTGCTGTTATAGCGAGTGTCCCCATCAATATTCCCCACATTATTTGCCCTCTTATTTTCAAATCTTTAAACATATTATCTCAATATTCCACTTATTTTACTTATTTAAAATGTTTTTGTTAAATTATTGAAATTCTTGTAATTATTAGGAAATATTGCAAAGAATAACCTAAAACATGAAATTGCTATAATTCATAATGCATATCTTGTTCCATATGTTTCTATCCTATTGTGGTATTATTCATAAATGTCCATCCTCTACGAACAACAGCCGTTCGAGATCATTCCTATCATTATCAACAATTATGCGGGGTTCATAATCTTCAATCTCATAATTTCCAATTAATATTGGTCAATGGAACCATAAGTAATCGTAAATGAAAAAACAAGATCCTTGTTGTCTTACAAGATCCGCGTTCTGATTAGACTCGGAAAAGTCTATTCGACTGGCCAATGCACCTGGCACCTCATCCGCCATCAAATAATTCTAAGGATACTTTAATATGGATTTTGCTTTTCGACTCAACTAACTTAGAAATATAGTTGAAATAATCGTTATGCTCTTCTTTGTGACTTAATCTTCAAAAATAAGCCTACATTTGATCTCTCCTGTATACGCGATATTAAAACTAGTATCATCCAATTTCTTATGGAAAGCTAAATTGACTCATAAGGTCCGTTCCATTAGGATTCATTAGCTAAATATTTTTGAAATACCCGTTAGTCTGTTACTGCTGCCCATAACAATCATGTCAACTTTCTTAGCATGAGCGTACTCCAAGATTTTTTCTGCAATATCCCCAGTTAAGCATTTGTTGTCAGATTGA
>Ga0183260_10001987_pt1 | contig 17070 bp, 15 predicted proteins | sample AntDrymUQ4972206_2_FD_129768 | JGI IMG/M metagenome (GOLD analysis project Ga0183260, IMG submission 129768) | Polar desert sand microbial communities from Dry Valleys, Antarctica - metaG UQ497 (22.06) (version 2) (version 2) | ecosystem: Environmental > Terrestrial > Soil > Desert | place...
GAGCTCCAGCCAGGCCTCATTTGCCGCGAAGTCGTGGAAGGGCAGGTTGCGCATCCCGGTGTCCTTGCCGGTGCGGATCGAGTCCTCGACTCGGGCCCGGCGGCGGTGGCGCAGCTCCAGCGCGGCGATGTCTTCGTCGGCCTGGTCGGTGAGAAAGGCGGTGTGGCGGTGGCCGCAGGCGTCGAAGACCTCGAACTGGGCGCCGGGATGGGGGCGCTCGCGGCGGACGATCAGCCGCGTCGCCTCGGGCCACGCGTCGAGGGCGAGCTGCTCGGTCAGCTCCGCCACCCAGGCGCCTTCGCGAGGCTTGCCCTCGGCGTCGATCGCCGGCGCCCACGCCGATTCGGGCAATGAGAGGATCGCCTCGCGCACCCGCTCGTCGACCTCGCAGCCGACCGAGAAGCGGATGGCGGCTGAGCGGCAGTCCGCCGTAAACGCATGGGTCGCGCCGCCGATGTCGGCGCGGGCGAGGATCTCCTGATCGAGGGCATCGGCGGGCAGCTGCTCGAGCGCTATCTCGAGCACTTCGAAGTGGTCGGCGGCGGTGTTCGAACCGGCGTTGCCGGGACGAAGCAGGCCGGCCAGCGCCTCATCGGTCTCCTCGAGGTAGCAGAGCAGCGGATGGAAGCCGAAGCCGCGCTTGTAGGTGCCGGCGGCATCTTCCTTCTCGGAGTGGGAGGTGAGGATCGTCGCGTCGATGTCGAGGGTGATCGTCTGCGGGCGGGCGCCAGCCTTCCAGGCGCGCTGGCGGGCCTTCGCGCGAGCGGCGCGGATCGAGTCGAGGCGCTCTGAATCGATCGACTTCACGACCCGGTGGGCGGTGGTCTCCGACGCGACCGCCCCGAACAGCGCCTCTTGGCCGCGCATCACGCCGAGGTCGGTGATGCACTCGCCGCCGTCGGCGATCGAGACGGCAAGGTCGCGCAGGACGTGACCCGGATCGTGGGCGGAGCGACGCTCTCGAGTCGGCGCCATCGCCTCGGCGAGGGCCGCGGTGAGGCCGAGCCGGTCGGCGAGCTCGGTGAGCAGGAAGGCACCGGCGTGGGAGACGAGGCCGTCGTCGTCCGCCGTGACTTCTACGGTTCGGGCAGTCGCTTTAGCGTTCACCTTCCGGGTGTCCTCCTGGTCTCGGGAATGGGTCGTAGTAAACCGCATTCTCATGGGCCGGGAGGACGTTCCCGGGGGGTGCTGGTCAGGCGCTTATCGGCGGATCGAGGCTAACCGGCGCTGTTTAACTGAGGGCGTGCGGAATCGCGTCGATTAGCCCGGCGAGCTCTTCTCCAGGACCAGGAAATGCTCGTCGGTTCCCGCCCCGCGCTCCGCGGCGACGCGTAGTGCGGCGGCGGCGGCCATCACCGCTGGACGCGCGCGATCGAGCCGGTAGCGACGGATGTAGCGGCGCCGGGTTCGCGGCAGCAATCGGTCGGGAGCAAGCATCGCGATCGTCTCGAGCAGGCGGCGGGGCCGCGAGTCGAAGTGGACCACCGCTCGCGCCGCGGGCCGCAGCGTTCTGCGGATCTCCTCCAGGTAGCTCTCGATCACCGCCGGGTTGGGTATGTGCTGAAAGACTTGAAAGCAGAACGCGAAGTCGAAGTTGTCGTCTGGATAGGGCGCCAGGTCCTGCCCTGAGATCGTGGCGAGATGGATGTTCGAGGGGAGGTCGAAGCCGCGAGCCCGCGCGATCATCTGCGGCGCGATGTCCACCCCCTCGACGTGCTCGAAATGGGGCGCGAAATGGACCAGCATCCGGCCCAGGCCGCAGCCGATCTCGATCATCCGCTCGCGGCGGATCCCGCCGCCGGCCCAGTCGAGGACGCTCTCCACCAGCTCACGGCCGTGAGCGAAGAACTCCGCCTCGGTCCACGAGCGCTGATTGGTGGCGATGTAGAACATCGGGTCGCGGCGACCGAACTCGCTCCAGTGGCGGCGCATCTCGGCCACGGATCTCTGGTCTGGCTCAGTCATCACCTGCGCATAGTGTCAGCGTTTCGTGGGGCGGCGGCTCGCTGCCGCGGCCCTCGAACAGGTCGACCACCTCCGCGTAGGCGACCGCCGAGGGATAGGGGTCGCCGGTCCGCGGCGCGGAGATCCCATACCAGTCCTGGTAGTCCGCGGGGTCCAGCTCCTCGGTAACCCAGGTGTGAGGAGCGAACGAGACCACCCCGCAGTCGGTCCGCGCGATCGCGTCGGCGAGCTCGCGGAGCTTGCTCGCGCGCTCGGCCTCCGGGACCGGACTCCCGCTCTGTCCCTGAGTCGGCCATCCGACCTCGTTGACGCTCATCGGGGCGTCGCCCAGCCCCGCCTCCTCCAGCTCGCCTCTGTACCAGCCGATGTCGGAGACCACCTGCTCGGCCTCCGGCTCGTAGGCGTGGACGGCAACTGCGTCGACCGCATCTCGCAGCGACGGGCGCTGAGCGACCATGCGCGACAGAAACTCGTCGACCCCCAGGTAGAGCGGTTCGGGCCCGAGTGACTCGCTCTGCTTGAACCCCGCTAGACCCCCGGTCAGCACCGTGGCCTTCGGGTCGACGGCGTGAATCGCGCGTTGAGCCTGGAGATAGAGGTCGGCGTAGGCCTCGGGATCCGGAGTCGGACACCAGAAGGCACCGTGGTTGGGCTCGTTCCAGATCTCATACTCGATAACCGGCTCATAGGGCACCCTGCTGTGCTCCTGCCAAAAGGAGCCGCCGCGCCCGTAGCGTCGCGCCAGGCCGGCCATCAGCGAGGCGAGGTCGCCCGCGCGCTCGGGGGGCGATCGGCTGCCGCACTGCGCGGCGAGCCCCGTTTGGCTCGCTGCCCAATCTGGGGTGGGAATTCCCTGCCCGACGAGTTGCCACGCGAGATGATGCTCGGCGAGCGCCTGCATCCAGACGTCGTGGCTGGCGAAGTCGAAGCGATGCTCACCGCGGACCGGGGCGAGGGGCTCGAGCTGCCTCCAATCAACGTTCGCGCGAACGAAATCGATCCCAGCAGCCTCGATCTCCTCGAGATGGTTCTCCAGCTCCTCGTCCTTCCCGGCACCGGGTAGGGGCCGAAGGTGCTGTCCGTTGACTCCGAAGAACCCGTCCGGCACGGCCCGGACAAAGGGCCCCTCGTCCCCGCTGGGACCGCAGCCCGTTGCGAAGATCACGCCCGCGCAAGCGGTCAGGCAGTGATGGACGGCGCGTACGACGCGGCGAGGCGTCTTATGGGAGTGTTGCCGGCCCAAGTGCTCGACGCGAGCCTACAGCGCATGATGGAGCTGGTCGCCGAGGCCGACCCGGTGCTCGACGTCGGCGGGTGGGCGGATCCCCTGCCGCGCGCCGACTGGGTCATCGACCTGCTGCCTTATGAGACCAGGGGGCTGTATGGTCGCGAGGTCGATCCGAACGCCGAGCGCTTCTCAGCGCAGACTTGGATCGAGCGTGACATCTGCGACCGCGAGCCATGGCCGTTTGCCGACGGGCAGTTTGAATTCGTCGTCTGTTCTCACACGCTCGAAGACGTCCGCGACCCGGTCTGGGTCTGCAACGAGATGATCCGGGTCGCCAGGGCGGGCTACATCGAGGTTCCCTCGCGGTTGGAGGAGCAGAGCTATGGCGTCCACGGCTCGTGGGTCGGCTGGACTCATCATCGTTGGCTCGTCGACATAGAGGCTGGGGGGATTCAGTTCGTATTCAAGCCGCATCTGCTTCATAGCCGCCCGGACTTCCACTTCACCGCTGAACTGGGAGCGGAGTTGACGCCGGACGAACGCGTTCAGTGCCTTTTCTGGGAGCGAGGCTTCGCCTGCGGGGAGCGAATCTTCACCGTGCCCGAGGAGCTCGAAAGGTATCTGGGCGAGTTCGTCGCAGACCACACTGCAGTGCTGAGGGATCGGCATCCGACCACCGGCCGGGCAAATCGCCTCCTTCGCCGGCTAACGCCGGGCCGTCGCTGAGCGTCGAGACCGCCATGCCCCGCGTCAGCGTGATCGTTCCGGCGCTAAACGCCGCCGCCACGCTCGGGCCTACGCTCGAGGCCCTCGCCGCCCAGGACCTCGATGACCAGTACGAGGTGATCGTGGTCGACGACGGGTCCACCGACGAGACGGCCCGGATCGCCACCCAGGCGGGGGAAGGCATCGCGCTGCTTCAGCAGCAGCGCCTCGGGCCCGGACCGGCGAGAAACCGGGGTGTCGACAACTCGCGGGGGGAAGTGCTGGCCTTCACCGACGCCGACTGCGTTCCGGTGTCCTCGTGGCTGCGAGAGGGCCTCTCCGCACTCGCAGAAGCCGACCTCGTACAGGGAATGGTGGCCCCGCACCCCTCCTCTCACCCCGGACCTTTCGACCGGACGGTCTGGGTGAGCGGCGAAGCGGGCCTCTACGAGACCGCCAACCTGTTCGTCCGGCGCGACTTGTTCGAGCGCATCGGCGGCTTCGAGGATTGGCTCGGGGCAAGGATCGGGAAGCCCCTGGCGGAAGATGTCTGGCTTGGCTGGCGGGCTCGCCGCGCGGGCGCTCGAACTGCGTTTTCCGAACGTGCCCTGGTCCATCATGCGGTCTTCCCGAGGAACGCTCGCGGTTACGTGAGCGAGCGATTGCGGCTCGTGTACTTCCCGGACATGGTCGCCAAGATCCCAGAGCTCCGCGGCTCGTTTCTGTACCGGCACTGGTTCCTGAACCGGAGGTCCGCCGCCTTCGACGCGGCGGTCCTCGGCGTAGCGGGAGCGGTGGCCGCGCGGCGAGCCTCGCCGCTGCTCATTCCACTGTCGCTGCTGGCTGCGCTGCCTTATCTGCGCCTCGCCGGGCGCACCGCTGTGGGCTGGGGTCGGCTTGCTCCGAAGGTCGCGGCCGCGGACATCGCCGCAGATGCCATCGGACTGGCGGCGCTGGTCTGGGGCAGCGCGCGCAGACGCACGCCGGTTCTCTGAAGCGATCGGTTTCGTCGCCTGGACCGCTAGGCTCGCCTGGGTGACGCTCGGGGAGTACCTCGCGGGGCTGGCGTTCTTCACCGTCACGATCGGCGGCGCGCTGTGGACGGCGTGGGCACTTCAGCGTCGCTGGTTCCCGGATCTCTCTGGTGTCTCTCGAGTCGTCGCGATCTCGCTCGTAGCCACGACGGCTGTGATCGTCGCTCACCTGCTGCCCGGAATCGCTGGGCTGCTGTCGCGTGAGTCTGTCGCGGCGACCGCGGCTCTGCTTGCCGCACTCGCCTCGTTGATTGCCCGTCGTGCTGGGGGCGACCGGGCGCGCCGCCCCGATCGATGCGAGCGCAGTGAGCCCTCGGGATCGGGATCTGAGCGATTCTCGTGGATCATCGCCGCCGCGGGCGTTGGGATCGTGTCCGGGTTTCTGCTCGCCAGTGCGGTCGCGCGGGGCGCGACCCCGGCGGGCAACCTCGATGCGCTGGCTTTTCACCTGCCGGGGATCGGGCGCTGGATTCAATCAGGGACGTTCTGGCAGCTCGACCAGTTCATCTACGGCTTTCCGACCGGGGAGTACCCCCAGAACGGGGACGTGCTGCTGATGGCCGCGATTCTCCCGTGGGAGAACGACGCCTTCGTGCGCCTCGTCAACTACGTATTCGTGGTCCTCGCGGGCCTCGCCGTGTACGCCATCGGGCGCGAGCTTCGCGTCCCCAGGGCGACCGCGCTGCTCTTCGCGGCCCTCGCCGTCGCCTCACCGGCGGTACTCGAACCGGTGGACTCCAAGCTGATGACCGACGCGCCCAGCCTCGCGTGTCTCGGAGGGGGCCTCTTATTTCTCGTGCGGCACTCCCACACGGGGCGCAAAGCTGAACTCGTCTTGGCAGGGATAGGTTTGGGACTCGCATTCGGGACGAAGTGGTACGGGGTCTCGGCGGTGGTGATCGTGCTGGGGGTGTGGGCCGTGGCGTCGCTCGCCGCGGGTCGCCCGTGGCGGCGTGTGACGGCACAGGGCGGCGCCCTGTGCGGGGTGATCTTGGCTGTCGGAGGCTTCTGGTTCTTACGCAATCTCGTTGAGACGGGCAACCCGCTGTTTCCGGTCAGGCTGGCGCCGTTCGGGGTGGAGATCCTCGACGCTCCGCCGCTCGTCGGCGGCAGAGCCCATTTCTCGATCGCGGACTACCTCGACCAGCCGGCAGCCTGGACCGAGTACATCCTGCCCGCGTTCGCGGACACGCTGGCCCTCCCGGCGCTGCTCTTGGCCCTCTGCCTCCCGCTGGCTGCAGTCGTGATGTTGCGGCGGGCACAACGGGGAGATGGGGTGCCGGGCATCGTGATCGCGGGGCTGGCGATCGTGATCTTGCTCGTGATCGTGTATTCGCTCACCCCGGGCTCGGCGTTCGGCCCCGAGGGCGCGCCGCTGCTGACCGGCGCCAACACCCGCTGGCTCGCCCCGGCCCTGATCGCCGCCGCGCCGCTGGCGGCCTGGGCGGTGTCGCGCTTTGACCGCGGGAGGATCGTGGCGGAGGCCGTGGCGCTGGTGGCGATTGCCCAGGGCGTTGGGCTGGCCGCTGGCGGCGTACCCCTGGGACATCTCCTAGGCGGCTTTCTGGTCGTCGGGGCCGTGGGGGCGGCACTGGCGCTCTCGGCCGGCACTCGCCGGCCGTTCGTTCGCTCATGGCGCTCTCGCAGTGCGCGCCGGGTGGCGGCAGTCGCGGCGACGGCCGTGATCGCAGCCGCCGTCCTGGTCGGCTACGAAGGTCAACGGCAGTTCAACGATGGCCGCTACATGCAGGTCGACGCGGTGTTCGACGCCGTCCTCACCGAAGCGCCCTCGGGCTATCGGATCGGGATCTCCGGCGACTGGGACCACACGCGGAAGCCTCCGATCTGGCCGATGTTCGGCCCCAGGGTTGGAAACGAGGTCGAGACAGTGGGATCGATCCGGAATGGCTTGCTGCGTCGCTACACGGACCGCCGTTCATTCGTGCAAGCGCTCCAAGATCGCGACTACGACCTGCTGGTCGTCGCGCTGGGCGCCCCTCCAGAGGACAAGGTTGCAATCGAGGCCTGGGCGACGTCCGCCGGCTTTCGGGAGATTGCGCGTAGCGACTACTTGGCGCTCTACGGTGCGCCCACCGAGACGTCGCGCGCCGATGCGCTGGCATTCACGGTGCCGTGATGCGCATCCTCACGGTGGGCAACATGTTCCCGCCACACCACCTGGGCGGGTACGAGCTGGTGTGGGAGTCGTCGGTCAGCCATCTGCTGGCGGGGGGGCACGCCGTGCGCACGCTGACGACGAACTTCAAACTCGCCGACGCCGGTCCCGACGCGGAGCAGACCGATGTCCATCGCGAGCTGTGGTGGTACTGGCGCGATCATGACTTTCCCCGTCCGACGCTTCTCGACAGGTGGCGCCTGGAGCGCCACAACGCAGCAGTGCTCGATCGCCACCTGGTTGAGTTCCGCCCCGACGTCGTCGCGTGGTGGGCGATGGGGGGGATGTCGCTGTCGTCCATCGAGCGGGTGAGGTGGGCCGGGATTCCGGCCGTTGGCGTGGTTTGCGACGACTGGTTGCTCTACGCCCCCAGGGTCGATGCCTGGACGCGGATGTTCAGTTCGCGCCCTCGGGCAGCGTCGTTAGTGGAGCGCGCTACCGGGATCCCGACGAGTTCGGACATTGCCGGGGTCCGTTTGTGGCTGTTCCCAAGCGAGGCCACGCGCTCCGCAGCGCGGGCCTCGGGCTGCGAGCTGGGAGAGACCGAGGTCTGCCACCAGGGCGTCGATCCCCGGCTGTTTCCCCCTGCCCCCGAAGCACCGTGGGACTGGCGGCTGCTCTACGTTGGCCGGATCGACCCCCGTAAGGGCATCGAGCTCGCGGTGAGAGCGCTTGCGGACTGCCCGCCAGAAGCTACCCTCACCGTTGCAGGCGGGGGCGACGATGTCCACATGGAGCAGTTGCGAACGCTTGCCGGAAAGCTCGGCCTCGAGGCCCGAGTCACCTTCACCCAGCGGCCACGCGATCGCCTGGTTGATCTCTATGCCGGCGCCGATTCCTTGCTCTTTCCCGTCCTCTGGAGCGAGCCATGGGGCCTCGTTCCGCTGGAAGCGATGTCGGTCGGGACGCCGGTGATCGCTTCGGGTCGCGGTGGGTCGGGAGAGTATCTGCGCGATGAGGAGAACTGCCTGATCTTCGACCCTGACAGCGGCGCCGGTGCGCTCGCTGAATCCATCAGGCGGCTTGCGGCGGACCCGGCGCTGAGGGCGCACCTGCGCGAGCGTGGGTTCGAGACCGCGGGGCGCTTTAGCGAGGACGCATTCAATTCCGCGGTCGAGCGCACACTTCAGCGAGCGGTGACACGAGAGGGATGAGTACCGCCGTCCCCCCACCGCTCGACGTCGGCGATCTCGCCACCGAGCCCCCGGCGTTTCCTGAGGGACGTCGCCGATTGGTCGCGCGCGGCATGGTGATCAACTCCTTCTTCCTGGTCGGGCTCGGCACGCTCAATTTGCTCAGGAGCGTCGTCGTTGCCGGCTTTCTCACCGCCTCCGAGTTCGGGGTGTGGAGCATCATCTTCCTGGCGCTGATATTCGTCACCGCCCTGAAGGCGGCCGCCGTCGGCAACAAGTACATCCAGCAGGACGAGATCGACCAGGAGCGGGCGTTTCAGAAGGCACTTACGCTCGAGCTCATGTCGGCGGGCATCCTGCTTGCCGCGATGCTGGTGCTCATGCCCCTGCTGGCGCTCGCCTACGGGAGGGAAGAGCTGTTGCTTCCGGGACTGGCGATCGCGTTGACGGTTCCGGGCCTGGCGCTTCAGGCTCCGATCTGGGTCTATTACCGGCGAATGGATTTCCTGCGCCAGCGATTGCTGCTATCGGTGGACCCCGTTGTCGGGTTCGTCGTTACCGTGGCTCTCGCAATCGCCGGGGCCGGCTATTGGAGCCTCGTGGGGGGGATCGTTGTCGGCACCTGGGCTGGTGCGCTGGCGGCAGTCCTAGCGTCTCCATACCGGCTTGCCCTCCGCTACGAGCACGGGACGACGCGGGAGTACATCGCCTTCTCCGGCCCGCTCCTGGTTGCCGTCGCGGCGGGCCTGCTGATCGCCCAGCTCTCGGTCTTCTTTGGCGAGCTGACGCTCGGGCTCGCGGGCGCGGGAGCGATTGGTTTCGCCGCCGCCTTCTCCGCCTATACCGACCGTATCGACACGGTGATCACGGACGCCCTCTATCCGGCCGTGTGTCGCGTACGCGACCGCGCCGACCTGCTGTTCGAGGCGTTCACGAAGTCGAATCGCCTAGCCCTCATGTGGGGATTCCCGTTCGGCGTCGGCCTCTGCCTGTTTGCGTCCGACCTGGTCGAGTTCGGGATCGGGGAGCAGTGGCGCGATGCCGTGGTCCTCTTGCAGGTCTTCGGTGTCACCGCAGCCGTCAACCACATCGGCTTCAACTGGGGCGTCTTCTACCGAGCGATCGGTCGCACGAGGCCGATCGCAGTCGTCACCGTCGCCGCACTGGGCGGCTTTCTGGTAGCTGCGATCCCATTGCTGTTCGCATACGGCCTGGCCGGGTTCGCGGCGGGCATGGCAGTTGCCACCGCCGTCTCTCTCGCGGCCCGCTGGTACTACCTGGCGAAGCTCTTTCCGAGCCTGAAGATCGCCGTCCATAGCGCCCGTGCGATTGCCCCGACTTTGCCCGCCACGGCCACGGTGATCGTCCTCAGGCTGACGCTCGGAGGGGATCGGTCGATCGAGGCGGCACTGGGCGAGTTGGCGGTGTATGCGTTGGTGACAGCGCTCGCCACGCTGCTCCTCGAGCGACGGCTGATCGGCGAGATGATCTCTTACCTGCGCAGAGCCCCGGACCCGACGCCGGGGTGAGGGAGGCGCGTTGCGTTTCAGGACTGGTCGAGAAGGACCCGCCTCGATCGAAGCCCGATCAGATGCAGGCGAGCCCAGTGTCGCATCTCGTCTCGCCGCGCACTCCAACGTCGAGGCGCGGCGATCGCGCCAGCGGCGCAGAGCCCCCAGCGGGTCAGTGCCCCGAGGAGGTTCAATATCGCGACCGCGCGGGTAACGGGCGCCCCCCGCCTGCGAAGCATCCACGCATACGTGCTCGCAAGCCAGTAATCGGTGGTCGCAGCACCCCACGCTTGTTCGGTCGCCGCGGCGCCCCGGTGCCGGATCGCCGCCGCGGGGACGTACCGGGTCATCCAGCCGCCGCCCGCGAGGCGCCATCCCAGGTCGAGGTCCTCGGCGTACATCCACTGCTCGCGGCTGAAGCCACCCACCTGGTCCCAGGCGTCGCGGCGCACGAGCAGGAAGGCTCCGATCGCCCAATCGACTCGTCGCGGTCGTCCCGGATCCCATTTCCCCTCGACACAGAGATGGTCGCCCAGCCGTGGGCTCAGCCGGTGGACCCCCGAGTTGAACAACACGGTGAAGGTCAACGTAGGGAAGCTGTACACGGAGTGCTGAGGCGAGCCATCCCGATTCAACAGCATCGGAGCGAGAGCTCCGGCACGCGCATTTCGCTCGCCCGCATCGAGTAGCGCCTCAAGCGCTCCCGGGAGAAGCTCGATATCGGCATTGGCAGGGGCGATCCACGGACCCTCGGTGCGCTCCGCGACCAGGTTGACCGCCGCTCCGAACCCGAGGTTCTCTGGGGCCGCGATGAGCCGGGCCCAGGGGAAGCGTTCCCGTACCAGCTCAGGCGATCCATCCTCGGAGGCGTTGTCGACCACCCAGGCATCGGCCCGTCCGGCGGTCACCTCCGGTTCGATCGAGCGCAGGCACCCGGCGAGAAGCTCTCGCGTGTTCCAGGACACGACTGCGATCACCACCGGCGGCGCCATCGACCTGGCTATCCCCGACGTCCCACGATCACGAACTGGAAACTGAAGAAGGGACGCAGCGGCGTTCGTTCGAGCTTGCGCAGGTGGCGGTCCCAGCGCGACGGCTGCGGTCTCAGCCGGTAGTTGCGCTCCACGCCCTGGGCCTCGAGGCCAGCATGGTCGAGCAGGGCGATCCCGTCGGAAAGGGTGAACCAGCGCAAGTGGTCGCGGTCGAAGATACCCTCGCTTCGGCGCGGCCAGGTTCCGCGCCACCCGAGCTGCCACAAGGTCTCCCAGTAGCGCACGTTCGGCAGGCTCACCACCGCGGTGCCGCTCACGCTGAGCAGCTCGCCGAATCTGCGCAGGCAGCTCCAGGGGTCGACCAGGTGCTCGAGCACGTCCGCCGCGATCAAGCAGTCGAAGCTGCCTAATTCTTCGCGCAGCCGACCGCTCGCGCCCAGCGTTTCGAGATCGGCGTTGATCACGCGGTCGAGCCGCGCTTCGGCGGCGGCCGCGTACTCCGGGTCAACCTCCACGCCCACCACCTCGACCTCGCTGCGTGCCTTCAAAGCCTGTCCCAGCGCACCGGAGGAGCAGCCGATGTCGAGGATCCTTCGCGCCTGCACGGGGACATGACGCGCGATTTCGGGGCGCGGATTCTCGTAGGCGGCGGCTCGCGCCGCGCGCTCACCCGCCACGATCTTGCGGCTCACCTTTCCTTTAGGCCGTGAAGGACTAGGTGGCGAACGGAGAATCCCTGCTTGGAATCCATCGTAAACCGGCAGCGCTCCGACACCCGGTCGAATCCCGCGGTCCACATCATCTGCTTCCAGGCCCGCGCGTTGGGCCGCCAGTACACGACGGAGGCCTCGACGTTCGCGCGATATCGCGCAAGCGGGAGCGGAAACCGGTTCGTCATGCGGTCGTACTCCTCGGCGGATATGAACGTTCCGGTGCACAACGCGGCGATCCGCTCCAGGGCGCGAAGCTGGTCTCTGAGGTGGATGAGAACCGAGCCGCAGAAAACGAGGTCGAACGTCCCGAGGTCCTCAGGACGGGCGTCGTAGACGCTGAGATTGATTCGCTCGACCTTGGAGTCGAGCATCTCCCGAGCGAGGCGGAATGCGCGTCCACGGGGCACCTCGGGGGACTTGCTGGGGCGGCGCCGGGGCGGCCAGTCGAGCTCGCTCTCGTCGTCGAGATCGATCGCGACGACCGCGGCACCGCGGCGCTCCATCTCAAATGCCCAGAAACCGTCCCAGGTACCGACCTCGAGCACGCGCATCCCGTCCATGCGCTCCGGCAGGCCGTAGTGGTCGATGTACGGGCGGAGGTCGAACCAACCCTCCGTGACAAAGCCGGGAGCGAGCTCCAGCGTGTGGTACCAGCTCAGTTCCCGCGCTTGTGCGATCAGGCTCGCGGGTGGAGTTTCGTTGCCATCTAGCCTCGGCACTGACCTGGCAGATTGTTCAATGTCCGATTCCATCCCGGGTAGATTAGGGCGCGGTGGCCCAGCGGGTGATCCGGAACTTCGTTGCAGATCTGGCCCGCTTGGTCGAGATTCCTGATCCGGTGGTCGAGTTCGGTTCGCTGCAGGTCGAGCCCGAGCAGGACGCAGACCTCCGGACGCTGTTCGCGGGCAGGGAGTTCGTCGGCACCGACCTTCGACCGGGTCCTGGGGTCGACCGCATCGAAGATTTGCGATCTCTCAGCTTTGCTGACGGCGAGGTAGGGACGGCCCTTTGCCTCGACACACTTGAACATTGTGAGGATCCGGTCGGCGCCTGCCGGGAGCTTCACCGTGTCACGGCCGAGGGCGGGATATGCGTGATCAGCTCGGTGATGCTGTTCGGGATTCATGGCTATCCGAACGATTACTTCCGCTTCACGCCGGAGGGTTTCCGCTCCATGCTTGGCGGCTTCGACGACGTCTGGGTGGCCGGGATCGGAGATCCGGCGATCCCGATGCAGGTCGTGGGCGTCGGAGCCAAGGGTCGGCGTCTCGAGCTCTCGCTCGAGCGTCTGCCGAGCCTGTCGGCGGCGCAGGCGTGGTGGGATGCCGCTGACGGGATGATCCGGGTAGGCCCCCTCAGGCACAAGCCGGCTGATCTGGCGACCATCCTCGTTCGCGAGCTGATTCGCAACCTTCGACACCGAGTCGAGGAGGCGCTTCCGCCTCGACGCTAGCTGCAGGCTCGCTTATCGATTCGCGGATCGCGGCGTCCGCGCGAACAGAATGGTCTCCGCCGGCCCAGGGCCCTTGTGGTCGAGAAAGAGCTCGTAGCCGAGGCCGAGATCGTCGATCCAGGCCGGGATCTGCGCGAAGTCTGCTTCGTGGTGGTAGACGGACACCGCCAGCTTCGGCCGGCTGCGGCGAATCACCTCTTCAGCGCCGCGAAGCGCCGCCAGCTCCGCGCCTTCGACGTCCAGCTTGAGGAAGTCGACGCGCGGAACACCGTGCTTGCGGCAGGCCTCGTCAAGCGACTCCGTGCGGGCTTGATCGCGCTCCGGTCCCTCCCACACGAGCGACGACTGCCCGCCGTGAACCGTGTATTCGAGAAGCTCGCCTGAATTGTCCCAGAGCGGATGCTCGACGACTTCGATCTGCTCGCGGAGGCCGAGGTTGGCGGCGAGGTTAAGCTGAAGCAGCTCCAGGTTCTCGGGCACGAACTCAAAGCACAGAACCCGCCCGTCGGCGCCAACTGCATCGGCGAAGTAGAGGGCCGTTTCTCCCCACCCGCCGCCTCCGTCAACGACGACGTCGCCGGGCTCCGCCTCGATCCTGACGCCGTCGCGCCGCAGGGCGTACTGCTTGCGTACGAAGAACTCCTGGACCAGGAAGGCGAGGCCCAGCACTGCCACCGGGCCATGCCGCCCGCGCAGCTCATAGCGGTGAAGGGGAAGGTCAAGGGGACTTCTCGCAGCATCCTCGATTACGCGCAGATCTCTGTCGATGCGCGCGCATTCTTGATTGAAGGCCCACTCGCTGACGGGCAGCTTCACATGCCCCGGGCCCAGTGCCCGCAGCGAAAATACCGTCAACATCAGCTCGCGAGAGCGAGCGTCGGCGAGCAGCTCCTCCGTCCGGGCGAGGCCGTCGGCCAGTTCAATGGCGGCGGTCAGAACGCCCGCCGCCTGCTCCGGAACGAATCGTCGACGAGTGAAGCCCACTCGGCCCATCACTGCCGCGACGGCGTTCGCCAGCCGGCGCCGGGCCGCGGGGGGCTCCCCGACAACGAACCCACCCGAGGCGGTGACCCCGCGCTGGTGGCGGTGGGTGTCCGCAAGAACGCGCGCCAGCAGGCGCTCGACGAATTCCTCGGGCTCGCTCACCGCAGGAGCATATGGCGGTGAGTGCACGTTCCGAGGAACGGAACGGAGGGTAGATTAAGCCGCCCTTGGCCCAGCATCCGCCCGAGATCGCCGTGATCATCCCGACTCGCCAGCGAGAGACGAGGCTCGCCTTCGCGCTCGAGGCACTGGCGGATCAAACCCTCGCCGGGGAGCGATTTGAGGTCATCGTCGTCCGCGACGCTGACGCCGCCCCACCTCTGGCGTCAGTTCCAGGGTCCCTCCGCGCCCGATTCCTGATCCGCCCTGGGGTGGCGGGGCCGACCGCGAAGCGAAACTACGGCTGGCGCGAGAGCTCCGCCGGGCTGATTGCGTTCACCGACGACGATTGCCGGCCGGCGCCCGATTGGCTCGAGCGCTTGCTTGAGGAAGCTCGCGGGCCCGACGTCTTTCTCCAAGGTCGCACCGAGCCCGACCCCGACGAGCGTCACCGGCAAACGCTCTTCGACCGCAGCCGCGAGATCACCGCGCCGAGCGACTGGTTTCCGGCCTGCAACATCGCCTATCCCCGCGGCCTGCTCGAGCGACTGGACGGGTTCGACGAGGTGTTCTGGTTCGGGGGCGAGGACACCGACCTCGGACTTCGTGCGCGAGGCGGTGGCGCTCGCCTCGCGTACGTGCATGACGCCCTCGTCTGGCATGCGGTTCTCACGCGCTCGTTTGCGGACGCGGTGCGGGAGGCGTCGCGGTGGCCATCGCTGCCGCTCGTGGTCGCGCGCCACCCGAGCCAGCGCAGCGCCGTCTACGCGAGATTCTTCTGGAAGCGGTCCCACGCCACCCTTCTTCTCGCCGCGGCAGGCGCGTTGACCTGGCGACGGAATCGGGCCGTTGCGGCACTCGCGGCCATGCCCTACGTGGGCGAGAGCCTCGATTTCTCACAACTCACTCCCCGCCGTGTCCTGAGGCTGCTCATCCACCTCCCGGCACAGGTCATGGTCGACGCGGTGGAGGTCGTAGCGACCGCTCGGGCCGCCGCGCGTCACAGGGTCTGCCTGATCTAACGGCCGTGCCGATGTCCAAGCCACCGCACCCATCAAGAACGAAACGTGCCCTGCGCTTGGTTCTCCTGCATCCCACCTACTGGCCCGAGGTCACTCGCGGCTCGGAGCGCATCGTCCACGACCTTGCGACGACGCTCGCGATTCGAGGGCACGACGTCACGCTTGTGACCACCCACCGCGATCGGCTCACCAATGAGGTCGAGGATGGGGTTCGCGTCATCCGCGCCTGGAGACCGCCCGAGCTTCCTCCGCGCCGCCTCAACGAGTACTTCCTTTCGACGGTCCCCGGCGTTGTCTGGCGCCTGGTCTCAGACCGGCGCTTCGACCTCGCCCATGCGTTCTTTCCCACCGACGCTTGGGCCGCGGTCGCCGCGCGCCGTCTCGGGGGTCCGCCAGTTGTCTTCTCGTTCCATGGCATCCCGACGCGGCAATATCTGGTCGGCCGCCGACATCGCCTAGGGCTGGTGCAGGGCGCCGTCGCCGACGCCGCCGCGTGCACGGTTCTAAGCGAGGCCGCGGCGCGTCCGTTCCGCCGCTATCTGCTGCGCGAGCCCGCTGTTATCCCTCCCGGCGTGCTACTCGGTGATTTCACCGTCAACGAACCGCGCAGCCCGGTTCCCACGCTGCTGTGTGCCGCGAGCCTGGGTGATCCGCGCAAGCGCGGAGGCCTCTTGCTCGCCGCCTTCGAGCGGCTGCGCCAACGCCGCTCAGATGTCCGGCTTCTGGTTTTCCGCAGCCGCGACCCGATGATGGGAGCGTCTGTTCCCGAGCTGCCGGCGGGCGCGGAGTGGCTCGAGGCCGATTATCGTCCCGAGGTTCTCGGCCGGTCTTACGCCAGCGCGTGGGCCAGCGTCCTCCCGGCCGTGGACGAGGCGTTCGGAGTCGTCATGACCGAGTCGCTGGCCGCGGGGACGCCGGTCGTCGCGGCCCGCTCGGGGGCGGGGCCGGAGGTCGTGTCCAGCGACACGGTGGGGCGCCTGTTCGAGCCCGACGACGAGACGAGCCTGCTGGAGGCGATGGACGAGGCCCTCGATCTTGGGCGCCGCGCCGAGACAACCGATGCGTGTCGCCGGCGGGCCGCTGACTACGATTGGTCGCGAGCGGTGGTGCCCTACGAGAAGCTGTACGGCTCCGTGCTTCGACGCCAGACCGCGGAAAGCTTCGGATGACCAACGCCCCGCAGGGACAGATCGACCGGATCGAGGTTGCTCGCCAGGCGCTGCGCGACAATCCTGTCTGGTATCACACGATCGAGCTCGCCCCGGGGATCGTGACTCCCGGCTACATCGATCTGCGCCGCACTGCCGAGCGTCTGCTGCCCGACGACCTCAGCGGTCGCAGGGCACTCGACGTTGGCACCTTCGACGGGTTCTGGGCCTTTGAGATGGAGCGCCGCGGGGCGGAGGTGGTGGCGATCGACGTCGAGGGCGCCGCCGACGCGGAGTGGTCGCCGGTCCATCGGAAGAATTTGGAGGCGCAGGCAGACGCATTTGGGCTCCAGCTCGGGCTCGGCTTCCGCTTCGCCTCAACGGCGCTTGACTCCGGTGTCAAGCGGGTCATCACAAGCGTCTACGACCTCGCCGCGGACGCGATCGGCGGGGAGGTCGACTTCGCGTTCAGCGGAGCGATACTGGTTCATCTCCGCGATCCGGTCCGGGCCCTGGAACGCATCCACGACGTTTTGTCGCCCGGAGGCGAGCTGCGCCTGATGGAGCCCTTCTCGCCCCGGCTGACGCTGCGGGCCCCGCGCCGTCCGATCGCCCACTTTGGCGCCCTCCAGTCGGGCTTTAACTGGTGGTGGCCGAATGCCGCCACCGTCAGGGCGTGGGCTCGGGTGGCGGGCTTCGAGCGCCTTGGCAGGACCGCGTTTCTGCGCCCGCCCGCGGTCAAGCAGATGCGTAACTCCTATGTCACCTTGACCTGTCGGCGCGGCGGCTGATCGACGACGTCATCGGCTTCCGGCGCCGGTGCGGCTTGGGAGCTGAGGACGCGCGC
>Ga0183260_10001988_pt1 | contig 17066 bp, 15 predicted proteins | sample AntDrymUQ4972206_2_FD_129768 | JGI IMG/M metagenome (GOLD analysis project Ga0183260, IMG submission 129768) | Polar desert sand microbial communities from Dry Valleys, Antarctica - metaG UQ497 (22.06) (version 2) (version 2) | ecosystem: Environmental > Terrestrial > Soil > Desert | place...
CCGAGCGCTCGTGGAGACCGGCGAGGACGTAGGGCGTCACGGCCTGGCCGACGATACCCGCCTCGCGCGCTTCCTCGAGGATCGCCTCGATCAGATCGTCGATTTCGAGGCTCTCGTCGGGAGCGCGGCCCACCAGGAGCCCGTTGCCGCCGAGGCGCCAGTGGGCATCGGCGATCCGCGCGACCTCGATCGAGTCCTCGGCGCGGGCCGAGACGGGTGGGCCTCCGTCGGCCGCGTAGAAGAGCGGCAGGGTGTCGACTCGGTAGCCGATCACGGGCACGCCGAGCGTCTCGAGCAGCTCGACCGTCGCGGGCACATCCAGCAGCGACTTGACACCCGAGGAGACGATCAGGGCGGGGACGCGGGCACAGGCACCGAGATCGGCCGAGACGTCGGGCGGTGTCGGGAAGCCGCGGTGGACACCACCGAGCCCACCCGTGCCCATGAACCGGATCCCGACCGCAGCCGCGGCGACGAGCGTGCCCCCGACGGTCGTCGCGCCCACCGCACCCTGCACAGCGCACGGGGCGAGGTCGCGCGGACCGAGCTTACGGGCATCCGGCGAGAAGCGTTCCAGCTCGTCTCCACTCAACCCAACGACGATTCGACCGTCGAGCACGCCGATCGTCGCCGGCACCGCTCCGGAGGTCCGCACGGCCGCTTCGCTCGCGAGGCCCACCTCGACACCGGTCGGCGCCGGGAAGCCGTGCGCGACGAGCGTCGTCTCGAGCGCGACGACCGCACGCTCTTCTGTGAGCGCTGTCTCGACCTCCTCGGAGACGCGGATCAGATGCTCCATGCCGGCCGCAGGGTAGACACCGGCGACATCGACGGCCATCCGCCGTCCCGGAGAACCACCCCCAGGGGCACCCCCGATGCCCTGGTTCCAGGCTATCCGCGATTCTGTGTCGAGTGTGCGCCGACTTCGGGTCGGATGTGTGTCGATCGCGCGGCGCGGCGACCAGCTCGGCGGGGCGAGCGAAACGACTAGGGCATCGCGCCGAGCCGGGCGACGCACCGCGACGCAGCCTCGAGCGCGAGCTCTGGCCCGCCAACCACGAAGCCGGCCGCGAGCGCATCGCCCGCACCCGTCGTGTCGATCAGTTCCCGCACCGGGAAGGCGGGGCGCTCGACACCGTCGAACGAGCAGCCCTGTGCGCCGCGCTTGAGGACCCAAGAAGCGTCCGGCAGCATGCCGCCGAGGAGCTCGCGCTCGTCCTCGTTCGCAAACACGACCTCGGGAGCCAGTGCCTCCACGAGGCTCCGGAACCGGTCGACCCCGGCTCGCTCGATGCTGCTCCACGAGGAGAGGTCGACGCTCACACGTGCGCCGTCACCGCGGGCGAGCTCGGCCGCGCGAAGGGCCGCGGACGCGACCGGCTCCGCGAGGAGCGCGTAGCCGGAAACGTGGAGGTGATCGCACCGGAGCCACTCCTCGCGGAGGTCATCCGGCTGGAGCCGGGTCGCGACACCCCGATCCGGAAACATCGACCGCGTCCCGTCGAGCTCTGCGAGCGAGACGACCACACACCCGTCGCCGTCGGCGAGCGGCCCGCATAGCTCGACGCCTCTCGCGGCGAGAAGCCCGGCAGCGAGCCGACCTGCGGGGTCGGCGCCGCGCTTCCCGAGCCAGCGCGCGTCGGCGCCGAGGGCCTTCGCCCATGCCGCCACGTTCGCGCCCTGTCCGCCGGCGTCGACGCGGATCCGTGCCGGCGTGTCCGCATCGCGCGCGCGCTCCGACCCGGCCTGGACGACGACGTCGAGCGCGAGATCTCCGAGCGAGACGATCCGCATGTCTACGATCGTCGCATGGCGCGGCTCGGTGGCGGCGACGAACGGGACGGCCGCCGGGCGCGTGTCCGCTCGTTCGTCCTCGGCGGTCTCGTCGGGGCCTCGGCGGTCGCCGCGGCGCTTCGCCGGGCGCGGCGGCGACGGACGAGGCCGCCGCAGACCGGGCTCGGCGCCTTCGAGAGCGCGCCGTGCTACCGCGAGGTGCTGGAGCGCGAGCGCAAGGACGGGCCATAGCCGCGGAGCTCGCGTGCAGCGAGCACGACCGTGCGCAGATTGACGTCGACGTCTCCGATCCCGAGCGACGGCTTCCGGCCGACGAGCATGGCCCGCGCCGCGTAGTAGAGGTAGGACTCGGGCGTGACGGTCGGCTCGATCGTCCGGATCACCAGAAACGGCCCGAACGCGCGTGCCTCGAACGCAGCGGCCGGTGACGGCAGCGCACGCTCGATCTCGAGCCGGCGTCGGATGTTGTTGCGCTCGCTAGCGTCCAGCACCCAGACTCCGCGCCCGAGGGGGGCTGCCCGCTCGATCGTCCGGAGGGCGAGCGTCGCGTCGGCGCGTGGGACGATGGTGCGTGCAAAGTCGCTCTTCCGCTCCCAGGCGCCGAGGTAGAGCGGCTCGTAGCCGAAGAGCACGTCGTCGGGTCGGCTCGTGTCCGCGAGCCATGCCTCGGCCTCGGCACGCGCAGCCTGTCGCGCGTCGGGCTCCCACTCGAAGAGCGCCGGTGTGCGATGCCAGGCCCACGTCGCCTCCAGGGCCACGAGCGCGACGACGGATGCGACGGCGAGGGCGGCCCGATGCCTGCTCACGTGGACGACGACCGAGGCGATCGAGATGGCGACGAGCGGCGCCAGGAAGATCAGGTGCCGCGACTCCGGGGACGCCGAGCCGCCGAGCTTGGCGAAGACGAACGCAGCCACCGTGGTGCCGACAGAGCAGAGAACGAAAGAGCGTGAGCTGCGACGCAGGCAGACGACCCCGCCCGCCGCCGAGACGAGCACGACCGCCGTCACCGGCCACCAGCCCGCGGTCGCGTCGCCGAGCGATCGCCAGAGGTATCGCGCCACCGCCTCGGGTCCACCGAGCTTCTGGCCGCCGCCACCGACCCCGACGTCGAACCGGTCGACGAGCACGAGGTCAGTGAGCCAGAACGGGATGCCCAGCACGAGCACCACCGCTCCGGCGACGGCTGCCTCGCGCAACCGATCGCGCCGCGAGACGAGCACGTAGGCGCCGTGGCCTGCGAGAAGCAGCACCGCGTACGGGTGCGCGGCGGCAGCGAGCAGGGCGGTCGCGACCCAGAGCGTCCAGCGGAGGCGACCACCACGGTCGAGTGCCGAGAAGAGCGCGAGCGTGCACGCGAGCGTGCAGAAGAGGAAGAGGCTGTACATACGGCCGTAGACGCCGTGGAAGAGGAAGAGCCAACTCGGCGCGACGAGCGCGGTCGCCGCGAGCGCGACCCGCCGGCCGGCGAGCCGAGCACCGAGCAGCGCGACGAGCGGCAGGCTCGCCACGGCGAAGATCGCGGAGACGAGGCGGAGGCCGCCGAGACCGAATCCGAGGTGCGCCACACCCCAGGCCAGCAGGAAGTGGAGGGGAGCTCCACCGCGCTCCTGTGTCACGTGCTCGACGACCCGCGGCAGCGAGTCCCGGCCGACGAGCAGCGCCAGTGCCTCGTCCTCGTGCGGAGGCCAGGCCATCAGCTGGTGCAGGAGGAACGTCGCCGCTACGAGGGTGATCCCGGCGACGCCGAGCCATGCGATTCGCTCGCCCGCGAGCGCCCGCGACGGCGCTCGCACGACAGCGACGGCTCCGTCGACTCTGGCTTCGATCCCTTGTGTCATCGCGGTTTGCGCAATCCTCGCTGGTAGATTGGCCCGCCATGCCGATCTACGAGTACCGGTGCCCGAACGGCCACAGGTTCGAGGTGTTCCAACGGATGAGCGACGCGCCGGTCAGCGTGTGCGAGACGTGCGGCGCCGCTCCCGTCGAGAAGGTGCTCTTTCCGGTCGCGGTGCATTTCAAGGGCTCCGGGTTCTACTCGACCGACTACGGGCGCGCGTCGCGGAAGGGCGGGAAGGACGGCGAGTCGAGCTCGGGTGACGGCGAGACGTCGAAAGAGAAGCCGGCGGCCGCGGCAGAGACGAAGAAGTCCGACTCCAAGTCGGACTCCAAGTCGGATTCGTAGCTCACGCGCGTCCTACGCGCCCACGAGACAGCCGGGCGCGTACGGCAGGCCACGGGGCGGCGCGAGCGGTGCCGACCGTCCGGTGAACATCGCGACCGTCGCAAGGTTGTCTTCCGTGCCGAGGATCACCGACTCGCCGCCGATCGTCGCGGGATCGCCACCCAGGCGGCAGTGGAGCGCCTTGCTCGTGTCGGCGCGAAAATAGGCCCACCCGAGCTGCATCAGTTCCCAGGCGCCGAGGTCGGTGGCGAGCGGCGTGACGAGGTCGTCGCCCACGAACGGCAGCTTCAGCGCCGTGCCCACGCTCGTCACGCCGTCGAGGGCCGCCTGCACGACGTGCTGCTGGCGCCGGGCGCGGTCGAAATCCGTCTCGCGAGGGTTGAGGAGATTCTTGCGGACACGTGAGTAGACGAGGGCGCGCCTGCCGTCCATGTGCTGGTCGCCCTTCGCGAAGCGCCAGCCCGCCCAGGCATTGCACCGCGCCTGCGTCTTGAAGGGACAGTCGAACTTGTTGGAGCGGATGCGCCCGGGGACGTTCACGTCGATCCCCCGACCGCGTCGATCAGCTCCTCGAACCGGTCGAAGTCGACGAACGCCACGTGGTTGACGTCGATCCCGGTCAAATCCTCGACCGTGCGCAGCGCGAGCGCCGGACCGCCGATCTGGTTCGCGGCATTGATCCTCGCGACACCCACCTCGGGGATCTCGACCTGCAGATCTCGAGGGATCGAGAGGTATGCGAGGCGACGCTTACCGGGGTCGGTGCGCAGGAGCATGATCGAATCGGCGCGGTTGGCGGCCTCGCGACCCGAGCGGTTGCCGCCGTCGGTGCCGAGCACCAGGATGGTCGTCGGTGCCGAGACGAGCAGGCCGTCGGTCTTCGAGAGCTGCCGTCGGACGCCCGCCGGGACGCGATCGTTCGCCTCGGAGACGCCGGCATTGACCGAGCGATAGCTCCCCGCGCCCCAGGCGACGAGCAAGAGCAGGACGAGCAGGAGCCCGAGGACGATCCACCTGCCGCGCCGGCGTCGCCGCTTCGGCGCGCCCGCGCCCCGTCCGGCGTCGCGCTCGGCCTGCGAGCGAGACCCCGATCCCTGCCGCGTGAGGGGCACCCGCCCCTTCGCCCTGCCACCCCGATAGACCCGGTAGGGCTTGTCCTCGGAGGGCATGAGGCCGGGTATGGTAGCCGCGTCGTGCCGTCCGACAGGGTCATTGGAGTCGACGTCGGCGGGACGAAAATGCTCGCCGGGATCGTCGCTCGCGACGGCTCGTGCGACCGGACGATCGAGGTGCCGACCCCGACCGACGGCGAGGATTCGTTCGTCGCCGCGCTCGTGGGGCTCGTCGACGAGTTGCTCGACGACGGCGTGGCCGCGATCGGCGTCGGGGTTCCGATGACGATCGATCGCCGCACGGGGATCGCCCTGAAGGCGAACAACCTCCCGCTCGAGTCGCTCGATCTCGTCGGCTCGCTTCGCGAGCGTTTCGGGCTCCCGATCGGCCTCGAGAACGACGGCAACGCGACCGCACTCGCGGAGTGGCGGCTGGGCGCCGGCCGGGGAGCCTCGGATCTCGTCGTGCTCGCGATCGGCACGGGCGTCGGCGGCGGTCTCGTGCTCGACGGACGTCTGTACCGGGGCTGGGCCGAGCTCGGTCACGTCGTCGTCGACGCGGACGGGCCGCGTTGCCAGGGGAACTGCGACGGTCGCGGGCACCTCGAGGCGGTGGCCACCGGCGAGACGGCCGAACGAGCAGCCGAGGAGATCTGGGGCGAACGGGACGCACGTCGCCTCGTCGAGTCGGCGCGCGCGGGTCATGTGGAGGCGCTCGCCGCCGTCCGCCGGATCGGCCACTTCCTCGGGCTTGCGATCGGGTCGTTCGTCAACGTCTTCGTGCCCGAGGTGACGGTTGTCGGAGGCGGGTTCGGGGCCGCTGCCTGGGATCTCCTCGAAGAGCCCGCGCTCGCCGCCGCGCGTCGCGAGGCACTATCACCGGCAGACGCGTTCGTACGGATCGTTCCCGCCGAGCTCGGGGACGACGCCGGTCTCGTCGGTGCCGGTCTCGTCGGCTTCGAGGCGCTCGACGGCGAGCGCTAGGACGTTCCGGTGCCGCTCGCCGTCTGCGCGACCCCGATCGGGAACCTCGAGGACGTCACGCTCCGGGTTCTGCGTGTCCTCGCGGAGGCGGACGTCGTGCTTTGCGAGGACACGCGTCGGACGCAGATCCTGCTCGACCGGCACGGGATCCGCGCTCGCCGGCTCCTCAGCCTCCATCGGCACAACGAGGCGGGGCGCGCGGGGGAGCTCGTGCCGCGACTCGCCGCGGGCGAGAATCTCGCGCTCGTCAGCGACGCCGGGCTCCCCGGGGTCAACGACCCCGGCGCGATTCTCGTACGTGCGGCCCTCGCGGCGGGCGTGGAGGTAACCGTGCTACCCGGCCCGAGCGCCGTCGAGACCGCGCTCGTCGCAAGCGGCCTGGTGACGGCGGAGTACCGCTTCCTCGGGTATCTCCCTCGACGTGACGCCGAGCAGCGGCGCCTCTGGCACGAGGCCCGCAGCTGGCCCTATGCGGCGGTTGCGTTCGACTCGCCTCGGCGACTCGCCCGCACGCTTGCCCACCTTGCTGACGCGAGTCCCGAGCGGCCGGTCGCGGTCTGCCGCGAGCTGACGAAGCGGTTCGAGGAGGTCGTTCGCGGCACGGCGGCCGAGCTCGCAACCCGATTCGTCGAGCCGGTCAAGGGAGAGGTGACGCTCGTCATCGGCGCCGGGATCGTCGACGACGAAACCTCCCGGGAGGCGATCGCGGCCGTCACGCAACTTGTCGACGCGGGTGCATCGCGGCGCATCGCGGCCGATGTCGTCGCCAGGCTTCTCGGCGTCTCTCGCAACGAGCTCTACCGGGGGTCCCTCGACGTGCGGGATTGACGTCGTCCGGCGCCCTCGATACCCTTCCTCTCCCGCGTTGCCCGCGCAGAGAACGAAGGAGGTTTTCTGTGCACCGTCTTCTCGTGATCGGCGTGACGGCACTCGTCGCGCTCGCCTCGAGCGGGAGCGCGATTGCGTGGTCCTGGCCGGCTGACGGTCAAGTCGTTCGCCCGTTCCAGATGGGGGCCGACGCATATGCGGGCGGCCAGCACCGCGGGATCGACGTGGGTGGGCCCGAGGGCTCTCCCGTGGGCGCTCCCGCGTCCGGCACCGTGACGTTCGCGGGCTCAGTCCCCACGCACGGACGCGGCGTCACGATCTCCACCGCCGACGGATACTCCGTGACGCTCTTCCACCTCGGCTCGATCTCTGTCGGGAAGGGCGATACGGTGGCCGAGGGAGTCCCCGTCGGCGTCATGGGCTCGAGCGGTGATCCCGAGCACGCGACACCGACCGTCCATCTCGGCATCCGCCGCACCTCGGACGAGCACGGGTACGTCGATCCCCTCGGGCTGCTCCCGGCCCGCGCGGCACAGCCGTCACCGGCGCCGTCACCGCCACCGGCCGCTCCGGCGCCTGTGCCTGCACCGGCCCCGGCCCCGCCGACGACCGTCGTGTCGCCGCCGACCCCTGCGCCACCGCCGTTGGCTGCGCCATCACCGACGCCGCCCGCGCCGGCTGCGCCGCCCGCTGCCGCGCCGCCACCGGCCGCCCCAACCACCACTCCGGATCCGACCGCGACCGCCTCCGCGGCCGCGCGTTCGCAACCGGCGGCGGGGGTGGAGACGACACCGACGGCAGATCGGTCGACGAGGGGGAGAGCCACGGGGCTCTCGTCCGGCGATGCACCGGCGCTTGCCCTGACCGATCGTGTCGCGGTGCCTCGAGACGTCTCTGGGCCGCGTGTTGCGATGGCGCAGCCTGGGGCGTCGACGGCCCGCGGGGCTCCGCCGCGCGCGAGCTCGAATCGGGCGCCGACCGCTCCTCCGAGGAGTGATACGGACCGGGAGGGGCCGACGATGTCGCTCCGTGCCTCTACCGGGCCGGCCGACGACCGGGAACCGCGTCCGGTCCCGATGCCAAGGCACCCAGCAGCCGACCGGACGGGCCAGGCGCCCGCTCGTCGGGAGGCGCCTCCGGCGGAGAGGGCGAGTGCTGCACCGGTCGTCTCCGCAACGACCGGACGCTCCGACCCGCCAGCGGGCGAGCCGCGCGCCGAGTGGCCGTCCCAGAGTCCGGCTGCCCTCGTGCCGCGGCCGACGGTGGACGCGGATGGGGCCGCGCGGCTCGCGGCGCTCGCGGCGCTCGCGCTCCTGCTGGCCGGAGCAGGAGTCCGCAAGGTCGCCCGTAGAATCGGTGGCCATGGAGCGCTTCTATCTCACGACGCCGATCTACTACGTCAACTCGACGCCCCACATCGGGCACGCGTACACGACGGTCGCCGCCGACGTGTTCGTGCGGCATCAGCGGCAGCGCGGTCGTGAGAGCTTCCTCCTCACGGGCGTCGACGAGCACGCGTCGAAGGTCGCCCGGGTGGCCGCGGCTCAGGGCCTCGAGCCCCAGGAGTACGTCGACGGGATCGTCGAGTCGTGGCGGGCGCTCCCCGCCCGGCTCGGCGTGTCGCCCGACTTCTTCATCCGGACGAGCGACGAGGGACACAAGCGTTTCGTCCAGGAGTTCCTCGAGCGGATCAGGCAGAACGGCCGGGACGACATCTACCAGGACGTCTACGCCGGTCTCTACTGCGTCGGATGCGAGGCGTTCAAGACGGAGGACGAGCTCGTCGACGGCAAGTGCCCGGAGCACGACGTCGAGCCCGAGTGGATCGAGGAGCGGAACTGGTTCTTCCGGCTGTCCGCCTACCAGGAGCGGCTGCTCGCGCTCTACGAACGGCATGACTTCGTGCTGCCCGCGTTCCGGGCGAACGAGGCGCGCTCGTTCATCGAGAGCGGTTTGCAGGACTTCTCGATCAGCCGTGCCGGCCAGCCCTGGGGCATCCCGATCCCGTGGGATCCCGACCAGGTCGCCTACGTCTGGGCGGACGCGCTCGTCAACTACCTGAGCGCCCTCACGTACGCGCGCTCCGGCGAGGATCTCGTCGAGCGGTTCTGGCCGGTCGCGCGCCACCTGCTCGGGAAGGACATCCTCCGGTTCCATTGCGTCTACTGGCCGGCCTTGCTGCTCGCCGCCGGGTACGAGCCGCCACAGCAGCTCTTCGCGCACGGGTATCTCCTGTCCGGCGACCGCAAGGTCTCGAAGTCCCTCGGCAACCTCGTCGCAGACCCGCTCGATCTCGTCGACCTCTACGGAGCCGATGCCGTGCGCTTCTGGTGTGCGCGGTCGGTCTCGTTCGGTCAGGACGGGATCGCGTCGGTCGACGGGTTGCGCGAGCGCTACAAGCGCGAGCTCGGGAACGACCTCGGCAATCTGCTTTCCCGCGTCACGGCGATGATCGCCCGGTACCGCGACGGTGACCTCGAACCGTCGCCGTCGGCCGACTCGCCGATCGCGGCGATCCTCGAGCCCTTGGCCGACGACGTCGCCGCGCGCCTTGATGTCTTCGACCTGACCGGTGCGCTGGAGCGGATCTGGGAGGTCGTCCGCGCCCTCAACCGGCACGTCGAGGCGACCGCGCCGTGGCAGCTCGCGAAGGACGACGCACGTGCGAATGAGCTCGACTGCGTCCTTTGGGACCTGCTCGACGGTCTCAGGGTCGTCGCGATCGCGCTGGCCGCCTACCTCCCCGAGGCCTCAGAGCGAATCCTCGACGCGCTCCGGCAGCCGGCGACGCTCGATTGGCGCGAGGTCGCCTACGGGCGTGCGCAGCGGGTCGAAGGGTTGGCGGCGGCGACGCCGCTCTTCCCGCGCGTCGACGAGCCCTCCCTGACCGTGTGAAAGCTCCTCGCGTTCGAGCCTTCAGGCGCGAGCATGTGGACGGTCGGCCACCACGAAACCGGCGCGACCCCCAACGTCTCGGCCTGATGTGAACGACCAACCGGAGAAGATCCTCGTAGCGGTCGCCTGGCCGTACGCCAACGGGCCCCGCCACATCGGCCACGTTGCGGGCTTTGGAGTGCCCTCGGACATCTTCGCTCGGTATCACCGGCTCAAGGGCAACGACGTCCTGATGGTGAGTGGCACTGATGAGCACGGCACCCCGATCATGGTGACCGCCGATCGCGAAGGCGTCTCTCCCAAGGAGCTAGCCGACCGCGCGAGCGCGATCATCCGCGATGACCTTCGCCGCCTCGGTATCTCGTACGACCTGTTCACGCGAACGACCACCTCGAACCACCATGAGGTCGTCCGCGACGTCTTCCGAACACTCTGGGAAAAGGGGGCGATCGTCGAGCAGACGACCGTCGGGGCGTTCTCCGCCGCTACAGGGCGCACACTCCCCGATCGCTACATCGAGGGAACCTGTCCAATCTGCGGGTTCGGTGAGGCTCGCGGTGATCAGTGCGACAACTGCGGGAATCAGCTCGACCCGATCGAGCTGATCGAGCCGCGCTCCAAGATCGACGGTGAGCCGCCTCTCTTTCGCGAGACGTCGCATCTGTTCCTCGACCTCCCCGCGTTCGCGGAGCGGCTTGCAGACTGGATCGGCGCCCAGGGCCATTGGCGCCAGAACGTGAAGCGCTTCTCGCTCGAGCTCGTCAAAGAGCTCCGACGTCGCCCAGTGACGCGTGATCTCGATTGGGGAGTGAGAGTCCCGGTCCCAGGCTACGAGGAACGGGAGGACAAGCGGATCTACGTCTGGATCGACGCGGTGGTGGGCTACCTCTCCGCTTCGATCGAGTGGGCGGCCAACCGTGGTCTCCCAGACGCATGGCGAGACTGGTGGCAGAACCCCGACGCAAGGCACTACTACTTCATGGGGAAGGACAACATCGTCTTCCACAGCGTTATTTGGCCCAGTCAGCTACTGGGGTACGGCGAGGGCGGCGTGTACGGGGGCGATCGCGGAGCGCTCCAGCTTCCGTACGACATCGTGTCGAGCGAGTACCTCACGATGGAGGGCAAGCAGTTCTCGACGAGTCGCGACGTCGTCATCTATGTGGGCGACGTGCTCGATCGGTATTCGGCCGACGCCCTTCGCTTCTACCTCACTGCGGCCGGCCCCGAGACGCAGGACACGGACTTCACGTGGGCCGAGTTCGTACGCCGCGTAAACGACGAGTTGCTCGCGAACTGGGGGAACCTCGTCCATCGAGTCCTGACCAGCGCCTATCGGACTTTCGGACACGTACCAGCGGCGGGGACGCTGGATGACGCTGATCGCGCCGTGCTCGCCGCTGTGGAAGCTGGCTTCGACTCGGTCGGCGACCTGCTTGCCAAGGCGCGCTTCAAGGCCGCGCTCGCCGAGACGATGCGGCTCTCCTCGCAAGTGAACCAGTACGTCAGCGAGCAAGAGCCGTGGGCGGTGATCAAGGCGGATCCGGCTCGTGCCGGAACGATTCTCTATGTTGCGCTTCGCTGTATCGACAACCTCAAGGTGCTGTTTACGCCATTCCTCCCGTTCAGCTCGCAGAAGCTTCACGAGCTGCTCGGTCACGAGGGCTGGCTCGCGGGGCCACTCGAGATCCGTGAGGTGACCGAATCGGATGGCTCGCGGCACGAGGTTCTGGGAGGTGACTACGCCGTGTGGGTCGGCCGCTGGCAACCTTCGGCACTTCGAGCCGGGCAGGTGCTGAATGATCCGCAGCCGCTCTACGCCAAACTCGACCCGGAAACCGTGATTCCAGATGAGCTCGCTCGGTTGGAAGCGCGCGCATCAGGACGATGATCGACACCCACGCTCACCTCGACGTCTCTGGGGCCGATGTGGAGGCTCTTCTCGACCGGACACGCGCCGCTGGGGTGACCCGGGTGATCGCGATCGGCACAGGGATCGACTCGTCCCGGCGGACGCTTGCGATCGCAGCGTCGCAGCACGGCGTCTTCGCAGCGCTCGGAGTCGACCCGCACCAGGCGGCGACGCCGGAGGCAGATCGAATCGAGGAGCTTCGTGAGCTCCTCGATCACCCGTGCGCCGTCGCCGTCGGTGAGACTGGCCTCGACGCACATCACGGAGCGAACACGATGCGCGAGCAGCGCATCCTCATGGACGCGCAGCTCGCGCTCGCCGAGGAGCTCGACCTCCCGGTCGTGATCCACAGCCGCTCGGCGAGCGGCGAGACCGCGGCGGCGCTCGGGGCGTTCGGCGGCGTGGTCGTCCTCCACTGCTTCTCGGAGCCCGATCTCCTCGAGACGGCCCTCGAGCGCGGGTACTACGTGTCGTTCGCCGGGAACGTGACATATCCGAGGGCGGACACGCTTCGCGCGGCGGCCATTCGCGTGCCCGCCGACCGGATCCTGGCTGAGACCGACAGCCCCTACCTCGCCCCGCAGCAGGTACGAGGCGAGCGGAACGAGCCTCGGAATGTCATGCACACGCTCGCGGTGCTCGCGCAGGCACGTGACGAGAGCCCCGACGGGCTCGGACAGCAGATCGACGCGAACGCCGCGGCCGCGTTCCGGCTCGAGCCTTGAGCGTCGTCCCGAAGCGCTCGCTCGGTCAGCACTTCCTCGTCGATCGCAACGTGCTCGGTGTGATCGAGCGCCTCGCCGCGCTCACCCGCGAGGACGTCGTGCTCGAGATCGGGCCGGGCCTCGGCGTGCTCACGACCTACCTCGCAGACCGCGTCGACCACGTCCATGCGATCGAGCTCGACCGCCGGCTGGAGACCGGCCTGCGAGAGGCGCTCGACGGACGACCGGACGTGACGCTCGTCTTCGGGGACGCGCTGGCGTCGCCGCTCGACGCACTCGTCCCAGCACCGACAAAGCTCGTCGCCAATCTGCCCTACAACGTCGCGACACCGCTCGTCGTCGAGACCCTGGTGGGCGTCCCCGGCCTGCGGTCGTGGTGCGTGATGGTCCAGCGCGAGGTCGCCGACCGGCTCTTCGCGGCGCCGGGGACCAAGGCCTACGGCGCGGTCTCCGTCATGGTGCGGCTCCATGCGCGAAGGACGGGGTTCCATCGGGTCTCGCGCACCGTGTTCCGTCCCGTCCCGAAGGTCGACTCCGCGCTCGTCGCATTCCAGCGGATCGACCCGCCTCGTGACGTGCCCGCCGTCCGACGCGTCGTCGTCGCCGCCTTTGCCCACCGGCGGAAGACGCTCGCGAACTCGCTCGGCCTGACCGGTATCGCCACCCGCGACGAGGCTGTCGCCGCCCTCGAGGCGATCGAGCGTCCGGGTGGAATCAGGGCCGAGGCGCTCGAGCCGGACGAGTTCGTCGCGCTCACCGTGGAGCTCCGACGGTGACCCAGTGGCTCGAGGAGAGCGCACCGGCGAAGCTCAACCTCGCACTCCTCGTCGGGTCGCCGCGCGACGACGGCAAGCACGAGGTGGTGACGGTCATGGAGCGCCTCTCGCTGGCCGACACCATCGCGGTTCGGCCCGCGCCGGTGACACGTGTGGCGGGATTCGCGGACGACACGCTCGTCGCCGCGGCGCTCGAGGCGATCACCGCTGCCGCGGACGGGCGCGTGCGATTCGAAGCCCGCATCGAGAAACGGATCCCTGTGGCTGCGGGGCTCGGGGGCGGGTCGAGCGACGCGGCGACCGCCCTCCGGCTCTCGAACGAGTTCCTCGACGCGCCCCTCGCGCCCGACGAGCTCCATGCGATCGCGGCCTCGCTCGGGGCGGACGTTCCGTTCTTCCTGCGCGAGGGAGCACAGCTCGCGACAGGCGATGGAACGACGCTCGAGCCCCTCGAGTTGCCGGACTACGCCGTTTTGCTCGTGCTTCCCGATGGCGTGCGGAAGCGATCGACCGCCGACGTCTACGAGTCGTTCGATGCCGGGGACGGTGCTCGGGGATTCTCTGATCGAGTGCAGACCCTGGAACGCGCGTTGGCTCGCATCGCCACCGCCGCCGACCTCGCCGGACTGCCACACAACGACCTCGCGTCGTCGCCTCTGAGTTCGGAGCTCGAACGACTCGGCGCGCTCCGAGCGGATGTCTCGGGCGCCGGACCGGTCGTCTACGGCGTCTTCGACGATGTCGGCCACGCCCGCGAGGTGTCCGAGCGCCTCACGCAGCCGGCGACCACCTGGATCGTCCATCCCGGAGGCTCTCCGGACGCGTAGTTCTCCCGATGGACAGTGGGATCGCGAGCTCCCGAGCTGGTGCTACCTTCGATGCGTGCCCGGCCATCTCGTGATCGAGCACCGTGAGAGTGGTGTCGCTCGCCGCCTCCGCCAGCAGCGCTACCGGGTCGCGTTCGGGATCGCCGCGGTCGAGGGCATCCTCGTCCTGGCAGGAGCGATCCCTTGGTGGCTCGTGGTCCTGTTCGCGCTCGGCGCGGTCGCAGCCTACGCGGGCTGGGGCAGGGAACACGAGAGTGTCGACGTTCGCGCCGTCACCTGGACGGCCGCGGTGTCGCAGCTCGTCGTCGTGCTCGTCCCGGTGCTGGCCGGTGCGCTGGTCGTCCTGGCCGCGGTCGTCGTCGTCGCGGTCGCGGCGCTGGCGCTCGTCGCGCTCGTGCTGGACAGGCGCTCACCGTGAGACCTTCCCGCCGCTCGGTCTCGTAGCCGAGGCGAGGGGTAGACTCCCGTCCCTTGCTCTGGGGCGTGGCCAAGCGGTAAGGCAACGGGTTTTGGTCCCGTGATCCCAGGTTCGAATCCTGGCGCCCCAGCCACCGTACGACTCCACCTGATGCCGACGAGACTTGCCGCAGTCGTGATGGCCGGAGGGCTCGGAACGCGAATGCGTTCCTCGCTCGTCAAGCACCTGCATCCGATCCTCGGCCGCAGGATGGTCGACTGGGTGATCGAGGCCGCACGACCGCTCGGCGCCGAGCCTCTCCTCGTCGTCGCGTCGCCCGAGACCGCGGAGGCGTTCGCAGGGCTCGACGTCGCCGTGCAAGAACGTCCGCTCGGGACGGGTGACGCCGTGAGGTCGGCCCGCGCCGCGGTCGGAGAGGCGCAGGAGGTGCTCGTCCTCTCCGGTGATACGCCCCTCCTTTCGACCGACTTGCTCGAGGGCCTGCTCGCTGCGCACCGCGGGGTGGACGCGGCGGCGACCGTCCTGTCGTTTCGCCCGGACGACATGCTGAGCTACGGCCGGGTCGTGCGGGGCGACGACGGCGACCTCGTGACGATCGTCGAGGCGGCGGACGCGACGGCCGAGCAGCTCGAGGTGGGTGAGGCCAACTCCTCGATCTACGTCTTCCGTGCAGACGCACTCTGGCCGGCGCTCGACGCGCTCACGCCCGCGAACGCGCAGGGCGAGCTCTACCTCACGGATGCCGTCCGTGACATCGCCGCCGGCGGTGCCCGCGTCGCCGTCCATGTCGCAGCCGACCCGGACGAGACCGAGGGCGTGAACACGCGCGTCGAGCTCGCCCTCGCGTCGGCGGCGCTCCGCGATCGGATCAACCGCGCGCACATGCTGGCCGGCGTGACGATCGTCGACCCGCAGTCGACCTGGATCGAGCCGACCGTCGTGCTCGAGGCCGACTCGGTCGTGCACCCGTTCACGGTTCTGCGAGGGTCAACGGCGGTGGCCACAGGCGCTGAGATAGGGCCGCATGTCGTCGCTCTCGACGCCGCGATCGGTCGGGACGCGCTCGTGGGGCCCTTCTGTTACCTTCGCCCCGGCACCGTGCTCGAGCGGTCGGCGAAGGCAGGAACGTTCGTGGAGCTCAAGAACACCGTCGTCGGAGAAGGCGCCAAGGTGCCGCACCTGTCGTACATGGGCGACGCCGACATCGGTGAAGGAGCGAATGTGGGAGCCGGCTCGATCACCGCCAACCTCTCGCACCACCATGAGCGCGGGAAGTCGCGCACGCGAATCGGGCGTGACGTCAAGGTCGCGGTCGACACGATGTTCGTGGCCCCGGTCACGGTCGGGGACGATGCGTGGACGGCGCCGGGCTCGGTCGTCACCGACGACGTCCCGCCGAACGCCCTCGTCGGGTTCGCTCCAAGGCAGACGATCAAAGAGGGGCGTGGTGGAAAGCGGAACGATTGAGCAGAAGCTGCCCGGTCTCGAGGTTGCCCCCGAGAAGCCGCAGTTGAAGACCGGTCACGCGATCCCGCTGACGCCGAAGAAGCGGTTGATGGTGTTCGCCGGCCGGTCACACCCGGAGCTCGCCGAGCGGATCGCCGAGCAGCTCGGGGTCGAGCTCGGTGAGATCGAGCTCAAGACGTTCCCGAACGGCGAGACGTATTGCCGCTACTGCGAGTCGATCAGAGGCGCGGACGTCTTCCTCGTGCAGACGGGAAGCCCACCGGTGGATCAGCACCTGATGGAGCTCCTCCTGATGATCCAGGCGGCGAAGCTTGCCTCCGCGAAGCGGATCACTGCCGTGATCCCGTGGTTCCCCTACTCGCGGCAGGACCGGAAGGCGAAGCCGCGGGAGCCGATCTCCGGGCGCCTCGTGGCGGACATGCTCCAGCTCGCCGGTGTCGACCGCCTGTTGACGATGGATCTGCACGCGGGTCAGATCCAGGGGTTCTTCACGATCCCGGTCGACCACATGACGGCGCAGCAGCTCTTCGCCCGTCACTTCCGCGACCTCGGGTTCAGCGGGGAGGGCGTCGTCTCAGTCGCGCCAGACGCAGGGCGCGCCAAGGTTGCCGTTCGGTTCGCCGAGATGCTCGACGCCGACTTCGCCGTCATGCACAAGACGCGACTGGGTGGCGAGAAGGTCTCCGTCACCGAGGTCACAGGTCGCGTCCGTGACAAGGTTTGCATCGTCGGGGACGACGTGACGACCACCGGCGGGACGCTCGTCGCTGGCGCCAGAGCGTTGCGCGAGCACGGGGCGCGGGCAGTCTGGATCTACGTGACACACGCGCTCCTGAGCCCCGAGGGGCTCGCGAAGCTCGCCGATGCCGAGGAGATCGCCGGGATCGTGGTCTCAGACACCGTGCCCCTCGACCCCCGTGCGCGCCCGGAGAACCTGACGGTGCTCACCGTGTCGTCGCTCCTCGCGGAGACGATCATGAACGTGTTCAGCGACGACTCGGTGTCCGCGATCTTCGGCGGCGAGAACCAGCTCTTCTAGCTCGGGTGGCCGGCGGCGAAGTGCCGAGTCTCGCGAGTCCGCCGCCGTACCTCATCCGCACGGAACGTCTCGTCATCCGCTGCTGGGACCCCCGTGATGCACCG
>Ga0183260_10001989_pt1 | contig 17060 bp, 12 predicted proteins | sample AntDrymUQ4972206_2_FD_129768 | JGI IMG/M metagenome (GOLD analysis project Ga0183260, IMG submission 129768) | Polar desert sand microbial communities from Dry Valleys, Antarctica - metaG UQ497 (22.06) (version 2) (version 2) | ecosystem: Environmental > Terrestrial > Soil > Desert | place...
CCTCGAGTACGGCCGCCGAGCCAGAACGCTGGGTAAGCTACGCGCCCGACACCGGCCTTCGAGGATCCTCCTCCTTACGCGCCTTGGGCGGCCGGACCCTCCATGGCTGACGCGCTCGAGCTTTCAGATATCCAGGGACTCTTCGGTCGCGGCTACGGCAACCTCACGTCCGCTCGGTTCCTGGTGCTCGCCATCGACGATCCGGAGGCGGCGAGGGTGTGGCTTGGATCGCTGTCGGAGGTCGTCACCTCAGCGCAGGAGCGGCCTGGCCAAACCAGCGTCCAGTTGGCATTCACGAGCTCGGGCCTGCGCGCGGTCGGGTTGCCGCCCGGCGCCCTCGATGGATTCTCGGTGCCCTTCGTCGAGGGCATGGTCACTCCCCATCGCAGCCGGATCCTCGGGGACCTGGACGGGCATGCCCCGGAGGGATGGGCCTGGGGGGGACCCCAGACGGAGTGCGTGGACGCGATGCTGCTTCTGTACGCCTCGGACGCGGAGGCGCTGTCCCGACTCACCGAGGACCAACGCCAAGACCTGAAGGCACGAGGGCTGCGCGTGCTGTTGGAGCTCGAGACGTTCGAGATCGGGGACTTCGAGCACTTCGGCTTCCGCGACGGCATCTCCCAGCCGCCGGTCGAGGGGTTGTCGCAGGCCGGTCCCCAGACCGCGACGGTCCGCGCCGGCGAGTTCGTTCTCGGGTATCGCAACGAGTACGGGCTCTACACCGACCGACCGCTGATCGACGCGACGGCGGATCCCCGGGCGATCCTACCCCGGGATCGCGCGGGCTCCGGACGGGCAGACCTCGGCCGTAACGGCACCTATCTCGCCTTCCGGCAGCTCAGCCAGGACGTCCAAGGCTTCTGGCGCTACCTCGACGGGGCGACCAAGGCCGCCGACGGCGGCAGCGACCCAACCGCGCGGACCGCGCTCGCGGCCAAGATGGTGGGCCGATGGCCAAGCGGCGCTCCCCTGGTGCTCTCGCCCGAGCGCGACGACCCGGCTCTCGCCGAGGCCAACGACTTCGGGTACTTCCACATGGACCGCTACGGCCAGAAGTGCCCGGTCGGCGCACACATCCGTCGCGCCGCCCCGCGCGACTCGCTCGATCCGAACCCGGGCTCGGCGGAGTCGCTCGCGGTGGCCAACCGCCACCGCCTGCTGAGGCGGGGGCGCGAGTACGGGCCGCCGCTGACCAGCGAGGAGGCGCTCGCGAACGTGCCCCCGGCAGCCGCAGCGCAAGACCGCGGCCTGCACTTCATCTGCCTCAACGCGAACCTGGCCCGCCAGTTCGAGTTCGTCCAGCACACCTGGGTAAACGACCGCCACTTCAACGGGCTCTACGACGACGTCGACCCGATCGGAGCCCACCTGACCCCGGAGGACTGCACCTTCACCATCCCGGCCGAGCCTGTCAGGACGCGGGTCAAGGACGTTCCGAGCTTCATCTCGGTGAAGGGCGGCGCCTACTTCTTCATGCCGGGGATTCGCGCGCTCCACTATCTGGCCACGCTCGGCGGCTAGCGAAACCGATTCAGGCAGGAGGCTCTTCGGGACCGAGGCTCACTCCTCGCCGACGAAGCGCAGCAGGTCGCTGACGCCGGTGGCCGGCATCGGCTCCCGGTTGAGCTGGATCTCCACGAGGGTCGTCGTGTACGGGTAGAAGAAATCGACCTCGGTGTCGCTCAGAAGCGCGGTCAGGTCGATGTGCGCGTCCCACTTGGGCCGGTCCTCCGGCGCTCCCCGGGGGGTGAACGTCTCCGAGCCCTCGCCGTGGTACGCGATCAGGTCCGTTCCCGACGGGGCCGCGAGCCTGAGCGCGAGCGAGGGCCGCGCGCCGGGCTCGAGCTCGCTGAGATTGACGTGGAAGCAGCGCAGGCTCGGATCCTCCGTGTAGGCGTGCACGTCGAGCGAGAAGTCCTCGAGGATCTGGAACTCCCCGTCCTCCATGCTGACCACCTCGACGTAGTAGTCCGGTACGGGGTCCCCCCGCTCGTCCACCGCGCGCACCACGAACTGCTGCCATCGGTCCTCACCGATCTCCGCGAGGCGTCCGCCGGCCATCGTGGAGTAGCGCTCCGCCCACGCCCGGTAGGCGTCGATGTCACCGACCGTCAGGGCCTCCATCACCATGGTGACCAGCTCGTCGGGGGGATCGCTGACGATGGTGCCGTGGTTGACGTCCGGCAGGAGGACGAGTGGGACATGGACGTTTCGCCACGGCGGCACGGCGTCGTCCCTGCTCTCGCCCCTCGGTCGCCGCGTCAGGTCGACGACGATCTTGCGCGTGTTGAAGCCCGCCCCGGCCCAGCGAACTGTCCCGTCGGCGCCGGGCTCGTCGGCGAAGAGGCGCCGCAGCAGTCCGTAACCGCCCGTGCCGATGAAGACGAACGGGAAGGGGCTCTCAGAGGATTCGTCGTAGGCCGCCGGATCGGCAAGCAGGTCGCGATGCGCGAGGTCCCAGCTGTAGCGGCTGCCGAGCTCGAGGCCCGAGAGGACGAGATCACCCGCCTCCATGAAGTCGGGCCCGAACTGCCGCTCGCCCTTGAAGACCGCGCCCAGCCAGCCGCGGCCCTTGTGCGCCAGCGGACTGCCGAACGTCGCCGGGGCGAGCGCGATGAGGCGCTTGAGCCGCCCCGAGCGCCGAGCGTAGGTCGTCAGCCAGTCGCGGATGACCAGCCCACCCGTCGAATGGACGATGGCGTCGAACGGCTCGTCCTCGCTCAGCCCGGCACGATCGCGCAGCGCTCGGTCAAAGCCCTCGGCGATGTCCTTGATGGTGATCTCGTTGGTCAGCGAGATGTACCCGCCGAGGTGGATGGCGGTGGCGTCGTATCCGTGATCGAGCAGCACCTTCCGCCATCGTTCGAGGCTGCCGGCTTCCGCGCTGTAGCCGTGAAGCAGGACTATGGGGAGCTTGTCTGACACGCTCCCAAAGGCCTCAGCTCACGGTCGGCGCCGGGAAGGTGAGCGCGAACTTGAGCACGCGCCTTCTGCCGCCGAAGAGCCTTCCGACCCCCCACACGAGGCCGAGGTAGACGCCGGGCGCAACCTCGCGGATCTCGTCCCGGATCCAGCCCGCGACGAACGACGTCTTGGAGTAGTCGAGCACGACGCAGGGCTGGCCGTCGAACCAGCTCTCGTCCGTGTACACGTTCGCCCTGATGGCCCTGACGCCGAAGGGCGAGATCAGGTTGCGCAGATCATGGCGCTCGGAGTCGAAGACCTTGCCCTGCCAGAAGATCGCTCCCAGTGCCTTCGCGGCCGGCTTTGCCACCTCCGTGCCTGGAACCACGATGACCGTTCCCTGCCCTCGCTCCCGGGGAATCTCCCCAGGGCCGCTGCTTTTGAACAGCTCGTCGAGCTGCAGCGGGGACATCTCCAAGAGGCGAGTCGAGCTGAGCGGTGCAAGCGACATGCTAGACATCGCGGGCGATGAGCGCGGCCGCACCCAGGCTCGCGCCGATGGCTCCGGCCCCCACGAACAGCGGCAGGGTGCGAGGACCCGGGGGCAGCTCGCCTTGGCGCGCCGAGAGCACGCCAGACGCCATGTCGCCGACGTCGCACAGCATGCCGAGTCGCCACCACAGCCGCCGCGCGTCGCCGCGGGTAGACACCAGGCCGATTCCGAGCGCCAGGTCGCGAACTCCGAAGAGCCGGGCCATGTAAGCCCCCTGCGGGTTGGAGTGCGGATCCATACCCAGCGCCACCATGACGAACTTGGGGGCAAACCAGGAGCTCGTTCCGAACACGAGCCTCACGCCGACGAGAGCCCTGCCGGGACGGGACTTCGGCATGGCGCGATCATAGCCGCCGCGGCGCATCGAGGACAGCCACGACGGCGCGCGGGTCGGCCCGACGGTGTCCAATTGGCTCGCGCGATCAGAACGAAGCGGAGTAGGCTCTGAAGGCATGCGCAGGCGAGGCGCCCGAAGGCAGCGCGGAGCGGCTCAGCTCTCCCTGACCGTGCGCGCGACCGTGCGCAGGGAGAGCGTCGATGAACTGCGGAAGGTGCTCGAGCGGATGGGAGGTCGAGAGGCCGGGGCGCCCATCCTCCCGTTCGCTCAGCTGGCGGGCGTGCACTTCGCCCGGCTGCTGCTGCTCGAGGACAGCACGGATCTCGACGAAGAGCCGATACCCGCGAGCCTCGTGTGGATGAGCGATATCGACGCTCCGCTCGAGCGGCATCTCGACCAGCTCGTGGACATCGGCGGCCCCGGACTCGATGCGACGTTCGGGCTCTGCGATGGCTACCCGGCGGATCCGACCGCCGAGACTCGCAGGGCCTACCTGCTCGAGCGGTACGTCGAGTCGGCGGCCAACTACGTCAACACAGTCGGGCGAACGGTCGACCAGATCCACCGCGAAGCCGAGCTGCGGGAAGCCATCGAGGACTTCCTCGACCGGCGCCGGGTGCACGATGGCCTCCCCGCAGACCCCGTCGAGTTACGCTCGGAGATCCAGCGCTTCGTGCGCAGCGAGGCGTGCCTGGCCTGGGCGACCCGGCGCGCGCCGCGACCCGGCCTTCGCTGGCGCCTGGGAGAGCTGGGGCACGTTCTGGGGACCACGGTGGTGCTGGCGCTCGTCGCGCCGCTCGCCCTGGCGCTGCTACCGATCTACGCGATCGTCCTGCGCCTGCACGAGCGGGCCGACCGGTCGCCGCACGTGCATCCCACACCCGAGCACGAGCAGCGCCTCGCAGCCATCGAGGACCATGTCACGCAGAACCAGTTCAGCGCGATCGGCTACGTCAAGCCCGGCCGCTTTCGCCGCCTGACCACTCAGGCGGTGTTGTGGTTGACCGACATCGCGGCGCGTCATGTCTTCAGCCGGGCAAGCCTGGCCGGCATCGTGACGATCCACTTCGCTCACTGGACCGTGTTGGACGACTGGCGGCGCATTGTCTTCACGAGCAACTACGACGGCAGCCACGAGAGCTACATGGACGACTTCATCGACAAGGTCGCCTTCGGTCTCAACGCTTCGTTCAGCAACGGCGTCGGCTATCCGAAGACGCGCTTTCTGCTGTTCGAGGGCGCCCGACACGAGCAGGAGTTCAAGGACTGGCAGCGGTTCCACCAGATCCCCACGCAGGTCTGGTACTCGGCCTACGAGAAGCTGACCGCCCTGAACGTCGAGAACAACGCGCTGATTCGCTCCGGGCTCTTCGGCACTTTGGCCACGGCTGACACGGAGGCCTGGCTCAGGCGCCTGTAGGGCGCCTCCCTTCCGCTCAGCTCAGCTCTCGGGAAAGCGCTCGCTGCCGCCGGGCTCGATCCGTGGGTCGCGGTTCATCGACTGGCGCAGCTTGGAGAGCTCGTAGTAGATCACCCGGCGTGCGCGGTTCTGGCTGCCGAGCGGGCGGTGGTCAGCTACGCAGTGCCACGGCTGGAAGGACAAGCTGCGGGCGAAGGCGAGCTGCTCGGGCGAGTCGAACCTCTGGACCCCCAGCACCATGCGCGCCACCGTGATTGGCGGGGAGAGCCGCTCCGGCCAAATGACCGACGCGTTCTCGATCGGCATCCGATGGGGATCCGTCTGGAGCTGGACCTTGAAGTCGAACTCGACCTGGCGCTCAGCGAGCGTTCTTGCCATGGCCTCCCTCAGGTAGTCGGGCCCCGGCCGCTTGGGCACCCGAGTGCGGGCGCTCGAGCGTGGGTGCAAGGCGAAGCGCATCGCCTGGCCTTCGCCCAGCAGGTAGGGGACGGTGCTCCAGTAGGTGACCTCCAGCGGGCTGGTGTTGGCCCTCGAGTACAGCCCCTGCATGATCGCGTCGAGCAGGTGCGAGTCGCGCGGGTCCAGGAAGTAGAAGCCGGGCGTTCCTCGCAGCAGCCGCCGCTGGAGCTTGACGTTCTCGATCACGTCGGGCGTCGTGAACGTCGGCGAGCTCAGCCCCGTGAAGTCCTGCGTGTGCTGCTCGTCGTCGAGGAGCTTGGGCCCCTCGACGCCCATGAGCTTGATGCCGACGCTCAGAAGGCCGTTGTCACGCATGTCCGGCGGCGAGAGGGGTCCGGGCCCGCCGAACCGCACCCAGACCGGGTACTGCCCAGGCTCGGCGAAGACGCCGTGTCGCACTCGCTCGGGGAGGTCGGGCAGGACCTCGAACGTGCCGCGCACCACCCCGTAGGTCTTCGTGTTCCCGACACGCTCAGCGATGGCGTTCGCGTAGGTTGTCTTGGTGAATGCGCTCTGGGCCGCGATGATCGCCCGCGTCGCCTCCGGCTCTCCCGGGAGGATGCGCTCCTCGGCCAGCTCGAGGTTTTCGCGTGGTCGGCGAAGGTTGATCAGCGCCTGCACGATCGCGACGATCGGCGGTCTGGCGATGCGGTCAAACGAGTCGCGGTAGTAGCGATCGAGATAGCGCAGGCCAGTGGCGAGGGCAAGGATCAGATCGTGGAGCCGCCGGGCGAGCACGTCGTGGAGAGAGGTCACCCTGGCGCGGGGCGCGAGGCCTCGCACGGCTTGGGGCCGTGCGAGGCCGGCGGCAGCCGCGGGAGGCGGCCGCTAGGGACGGCCGACATGTCGGTCGGGTCGCTCCATCGCTTGCGGGGGCAGTGTAAGCCCCATAGGGTGGCGCTGACGTGACGATGCCTGAGATACCGGATCTTCTACGCGAACGAGCGCCTCAGGTGCTCGGCGGGATCAGACTGTTCTATGGCACGACCGCGCTGTTTGCGCCAACGACGATCGCCCGGCGGCTGGGCGTCGACCCCGACGCCAACCCGGCGCCGATCCACCCTCTGCGCATGTTCGGTGTCCGCACGATCCTCATAGGCGCGGAGCTGCTCTTCGAGGGTCCCGCGACACGCGCGCGCTCCATGCGCGTGGCTCCCCTGATCCATGCCTCGGACACCGCCTCGGCGGTCATCTCGGGCGTGCGACGGGAGCTGCCGGCGCGCGTCGCCGTCTTGACCAGCGTGATCTCCGGTCTGAACACGGTGCTTGCCATCGTCGGGCAGCCCCGCAGGAAGAGGCCGGCGCCCGGCAGATGGTTCAGGCGCAACGCATGGACCGATCGGTGAAGCGCGCACTGCGGACGCTGCCGGTGCTCGTCGGGTCGCTCGCGGCCATCCAGGCGCGCCGCCGGGCGACGACCCCGGGCGGGAGCTACCGCAGCTCGCTCTTCTGGCGGGTCTTTGACACGGCGGCTCGGCTGGTCGACAACCGAGTCGGATGGGACAAGCTGCCCAGGCCGCTCGGCTTGGCCGTGCTCGTCGGCGTGCGCAACAGCCTGCGGCGAGAGAACCTCTACGACACGTCCGATCAGCCAACGGTGAACGCGCCGCCGGTCTCGAGCCCCGACGCGCGCGATCGAACGGCGCGCACGCCCGACGGGACCTACAACGACCTCGGCGACCCGGCGATGGGCATGGCGGGATCGCGGTTCGGCCGCAACGTCCCGATCGAGCGCACCTGGCCCGAGCCCGAGCCGTCTCTCCTCGCTCCGAGCCCGCGTACGGTCAGTCACGAGCTGCTGACAAGGGACCCCTTCCAGCCCGCCACATCGGTCAACGCGCTGGTCGCCGCGTGGCTCCAATGGCAGGTTCGCGACTGGTTCAGCCACGGAAAGAGCCCGACCGACGACCCGTGGGTCATCGAGATCTCCGAGGACGACCCATGGGGCGGGGACCGGCCTATGACGATCATGCGCACCCGGCCCGACCCGACGCGGCCCGCGGATGCGAGCGACACCCCGCCGACGTTCGCGAACACCGAGACCCACTGGTGGGACGCCTCTCAGATCTACGGCAAGACGAAGGAGGTCGAGGACCAGGTCCGCTCGGGCAGCGACGGCAAGCTGGCGGTCGAGGACGGCCACCTCCCCTTGCCCAAGGAGCCGGAGGGGAGCCCGGCCCAGGAGCCCGGCTTCTGGCTCGGCCTTGTCCTGCTCCAAACGCTCTTTACCTTGGAGCACAACGCGATCTGTGACCGCTTGCGCGCTGCGTACCCATCGTCGTCCGACGAGGAGCTCTTCCAGCGGGCGCGCCTGATCAACGCGGCTCTCATCGCAAAGATTCACACCGTCGACTGGACGACCGCTGTGATCAGCCACCCCACGACGGTCTTCGGCCTGCGCGCAACCTGGTGGGGGATCGCCGGGGAAACGGTCAAGCGACTCCTCGGTCGCCTCGGCAGCGGTGAGCTCCTGAGCGGGATCGTGGGCTCCGAGACCGAGCACTTCGGGGTGCCCTACGCGCTGACCGAGGAGTTCGTGGCCGTCTACCGCATGCACCCGCTCGTGCCCGACGACTGGAGCCTGCGCTCGCACCTCGACGATGCGTCGATCGAGGAGGTCGACTTCCGTCAGCTCGCGGGGCCGAACGCGCTCGAGCTGATGCAGCGGGTGGGACTGGCCGACCTGCTCTACTCCTTCGGCACCCTGCACCCGGGCGTGGTCACGCTCCACAACTCCCCTCGCTTCCTCCAGGACTTCGAGCGCCCCGACGGCAAGCTGATGGACCTCGGAGCCGTGGACATCCTGCGGGCCCGCGAGCAGGGTGTGCCCCGCTACAACGAGTTCCGCCGGCTGCTGCACATGCCGGCGCCGACGACCTTCGAGGAGCTCACCGACAACCCGGAGTGGGCAGAGCAGATCCGGCGCGTCTACGACGACGACATCGAGCACGTCGATCTGATGGTCGGGATGTACGCCGAGCCGCGACCGAAGGGCTTCGCATTCAGCGACACCGCCTTCCGGATCTTCCTCCTGATGGCGGGGCGACGGTTCAACAGCGACCGCTTCTACACCGACGACTACCGCCCCGAGGTCTACACGCCCGAGGGTGTCGCGTGGCTCAACGAGAACAGCATGATGACTGTGCTGCTGCGCCACTACCCCGAGCTGCGGCCCGCGATGCGGGGTCTCGACAACGGCTTCTCCGCCTGGAGTCGCGTCCAGGCGGAGCCCGCCGCCGGCTGAAACCCCGCCCTTTAGGGCTCGGCGAAGCTGATCGACGCCTCCTTGGCGTAGTGGTCGCTGATCAGGTCGGCTGTGGGCAGGCCGGGCAGCTGGAGCGAGTCCCCGGTGTAGAGGCGCGCCGCGACCGGCGCGAAGCCCGCCGCGAGGAGGTAGTCGATGGGGGGTCGGCCTCCGGGCTGCCGGGCGACGGCCCCCATGTCGCTCAGCCCCTCAAAGAGGCGGCGGATCGCCGAATCCGCCGGGTGGTTCGGTGGCTCCGGCTCCTCGGCCGCGCGGGTGTTGAGGTCCCCGGCCAGAATCACCGGCCCGTGCCGCCGGGCCGCGTGGACTCGCTGGAAGAGGTCCCTGGCCTGCTCGAGGCGGAGGTCGGCGTCGCCCGAGATGTGGGTGTTGAAGACCGAGAAGACCCGCTTCGAGCGCTCGTCGCGGACCCGCGCCTCGCTCCACATCCGCAGCTCCCCCAGCTGGCGATGGTTGGGGCGCCCCCGCCCGCGCAGCCAGCGCCACAGGGCCCTGCCTATGGCCACGATCTGGCCGCGGACGAAGTAGCGCGAGCGCGAGCTGAGGAACGCGAAGCGCTCGGGGATCAGCAGCGCGTTTCCCTGTCCGGGCCGTCGTATCTGCACCAGCCGGAAGCGTCCGGCCCTGGCCGCCCGGTCGAGGGCCTTCGCCTGATCGGCGCCCACCTCCTGGAGGGCCAGGATCGGCGCCTCGGGCGCGCCGTCGAGGATCTCCCGGTAGAAGGGAAGCTCGAGGAAGGCGCGCTGCTCGGTCTTGATGTTCGGGTTCCCGACCGCGGTGTTGAAGGTGATGACACGGAACGGTTCGGCCACTGCCGGCGCTCGGGTTGTTGCATCCGCTCGATGCAGGCCCGAGAACGATCGGCTCAGCATGGACCAGATTCGCCCAGGGACCTGCTTGTCGCTCCTGCCGAGCGCCATCGCGGCGAGCGCCATCAGCGCTACGGCAAGGACCGCCGCCAGGGGGTCGACCAGCGGGGGCCGCCCGTCCCACAGGCGAATGCCGTAGTAGCCTGCGGCCGAGCCGAAGAAGATCGCGGCAGCCAGAGCGACCTGTCGCTTCTCGTCGCGCAGCACCGCCAGCAGCACGCCCGCGATCAGGATCACCGAGCCCAGCAGCAAGAGCAGCCCCGGCACGTTGGTGCCAACGGCGTACACCGCGACGAGTGCGCCGCCACCCGCCAGCGCCAGCGCTACGAGGAAGGTCCCGGTCTTGCTCGAGTCGGCGACACCTCGCGCCAGCAGGTACAGCGTGAGGAGCAGCCCGCGGATCAGCGCGAGCGCTGGCTTCAATACCTTCACGCTTTGGAGCGCTCCGCCGAGCACCGAGCCGATCACGGCGCCGCCCTTGGTCGAGATCTTGGTGAAGTAGTCCGAGCCGACTTCCCTCGCGATTGTCTCCTCGCCGATTGGGCATTCCTTGAAAGCCTCCACCGCCCGTGCGACGGTGAGCGGCTCCCCGGCTGGGTAGCGCCGCTCCCAGGCGCTGCCGAGCGAGTCGTGGGCAGCGTGGGCCGCGCGATCGGCTGCCGCGGCGTTCGCAACGGCGGGGATCTCCTCGACGAGGATCTCGACCTGCACCCGCCGGCGGATCGCCGAGTAGGAGGCAGCAAGCGCCGTGAGCGGCGGATCGTCGGGCGCTTGGGCCAGCGCGTCGACCTCGCGCCGGACCGCCGCCTCGATCTCGCGCTCGGCCCACTGGATGGCCAGCCACTCGGGCACCCCGGGCGTGGCGCTCTGGCACGCGATCTCGCGAATCTTGCCTACGGTCGCGTCGACGCCCTCCGCTCGCACCCGCTTCTGGACGCGTCGCGGGTCGAGCAGGGTGCGCACCAGGCGGTCGGCGCCGTCGAGTCGACCCCACATCCAGTCGTTGGCTCGCCACGAGCTCTTGTAGAAGGCGCCGAAGTGGCCCACCTGCAGGCCGGCCAGCTTTCCCTCGGCGCGAGCCGGGCGCCGGAACGCGTTGGCGGCGTCGGCGCTCATCAGGACGAGCTCCACCTCCTGCTCGATGCCGGCAAGGTCCGCGCCCGACGAGCGCTGGACCACGTCGAGGGCCAGCAGGCGGCGCAGCGTGCCCGGTGGCGATCCGCCGTCGAGCGAGACGAGCATGCGCCGAAGGAGATCCGCCTCGCCGCCGACGGCGTTCGACCGCGCCATCTGGCGGGCCGCGTCTGTCAAGACGTGCGCGATCTCCAATGCCACCGAGCCAAGCCGTCCCTGAAAACGCGCCCAGCCGGCGGCCAGCATCGCCGCCGTCTCGCCTTGCAAGAACACGCGCTCGGCGGCGTTTTGCCAGTAGTCAGCCACGTGGCGCTCGATCTCCCTCAGGATGCCCAGCGCTGCGTGCATGCGTCCCCGTAGCGCGTGAACCTCGCCGCGACGGTCCCCGAAGCTTTCCGCCCGCGCCATCCGCTGCAGCACCTCGAGGGCAGCGTTGGCCGCGTTCTCCACCGGCGCGAACCCCCACTGCCGCACGTCGTCAAAGGTCTCGGGCTGGTCCACATGCGGAAGCCACCGCTCCTCGGTCAGCGCGCGGAGCTCGCCGGTGAAAGCGGCGACCTGCTCGGTGGTCGGGAACGGGCTCGCGCCGGTAGCCGCCACGAGCGCCCGCACAATGTCGTCCGCCGCGGACGCCCGCCGCGTGCGCACGTAGGCGGGCAGCAGCACGCGCGCCGCCTCCTCCAGTCCCTTGGGGCCCAGCTCCCTCAGCGTGTGGTCGCGCGCGTCGCGGCGCCGGCGCACGCTGCGGTTGTTCTCCTCGATCTCCGCGAGCTCACGCCCGATCGACTGGGCTCGCGGCAGCCGGCTCACGGCGTCCAGCACCACCTCGGCCGCGGACGGCACGCCGTCGGGTGAGGGCCCGGGAGCGGCCGGGTTCGGAACGACGTAGCCCAGCACCCGACGCACGGGCCTCTCGGCAGGCAACGTCTTGATGGCGTCGAGCGCCGGGCGAAACGGCGTGTTTACGAGCACGCCGCCGTCGATCACCCAGCGCTCGGCGCTGAAGTCGGCGATCCCGGCCATATCCGGGTGCATCTCGTCAGGGGTGCTCCCGACCGGAACGAAGCTGGGCTCAAAAGCGCCGGGGAACGAGGCCGACGAACGTGCCGCCAGCGCCAGCCGCGCGGCGGGCAGGTCCTCCTCTCCTTCGCCCGCCGGCGCGAAGTCATCGGGCCACGGATCGCCCTGCTGGGGCACGCCCGGGCGGCGGAAGCGAAAGACCGCGCGGTGGGTGACGTCGGGGACCATCGCGCCGAAACGGTCTGGGTAGGTCGTGAGCTGCCCCTTGAGGATCGTGCCGGTGATCGAGAGGTGCAGGGGAGCCCTGGGCGTTTTCGGATCGGCTGAGGCGTCGCTCTGCCCGATCGCGCTCATAGCCTCGTGCAGCCGGCGGAGGAGCTGCTCATCGCCCTTCAGCACCGACGGCGCGTCGCGCTGCTTCGGGTCGCGGAGCAACTCGTCGATGTCGCCGTTGGTCATCCAGAGCCGGCGGATGGCGTCCACGCTGGTGCGGCGCGCAATCGCGAGCGCGAGCACGGCCCCGTTGATCCCGCCGGCGCTGGCCCCAGCGATCACGTCGATGCACGCGTCGGTCTCCGTCAGGTCGAGCAGCTGCCCGTAGGCGCCGTCGCCGGTCCGGACCCGGTCAAGCTCGCGCGTCACGCCCCCCATCCAAACCGCGAGGCTCACGCCTCCGTTCATGACGAGGGCAATCCGCAGCTCCTGCCGCCCCTCCGCCGCCTCCGCTTCGAATGCCGGACGCCTCACACCGGCCACGACTGGCTGCTTGGCCGTCTTCGCCCCCTTTTCCGGGCCAGCCGCTTTGCCCCGCGGACCGAGTACTGGTTCATACGGGTCGCGCTTAGCCACGGGAAACCACGTTCTCGGGCAGACGGTACAGCCGATATCCCGTCCCGGAGAGTGCGCGAGCACCTCAGCCGGCCGAGAGTAGTCCGGATGGCCGCACTGTCCAACCCGCCGCAGCCGAGGGTTGCGTCGGGGCGGCTGTCGGTGCTCCTCGGATCCGATCGACAGGCGACGGGGCTGCGCGTTAGGGTCCGCGACTCCCCTGGGGGGGGGAAGCGACGTGGACATGGAGCGAGAATGAGATATCTGGTAGTCGGGACGCTCACGATTGCCGGCATTCCTCCTCGGAAGCTACGCCGGCCTTAACTGGGCGCTGCACGGGAACATCGCTCTCGCCTGGACTGCCTTTGCCTTCGGGGCCCTTGGGGGTTTTGTGGTCATCGTTTGCCTGTGGCTGTATGTGCGCACGGGCGTGAGTGCGCACGGGCGTGAGTGATGCTCGCCAAGAGCATCCCTGGACGGCTTTCCAAGGGCATCCCCGGACGACTCGCCAAGAGCCTCCCCGGACGGCTTTCGGTCCTGCGCACAGGCCTCCCGAAAGGGCGCAAGAACGTGCGTGGCTGAGGGAGCCGAACGCGGTCGCCAGTGTCCGCCCAGCCGGGCTCGGAGCCTCAGCGTCGAGGCCGAGTAGGGGCGAAGCGCATACATCCACGCGCACCGTGCCACTTTGATCATGGTCGTCGGCTTCGGCCTCTGGGGGACGCCCTCGTCGCCGGTTTCTCCTCGGCCCAGCCTGACTTGAGTAAGGGCCCAGCCCTGACGATTCGGGTGATCGCCAGAGCGGCCGCGCTGGCCCGGCTGACCTCGTGTTACGACAGCGCCTGACCTCGGCCTACGTCAGGCGAGAGAACGCGCGGCGGCCCTTTCGTGGGCCGCCGGCGCGTCGCTGTCTCCTCCCTCAGGAGCAGCTCAGGTCTTGCGCTCGAGATTCGAGACCTCGTCGGCCTTGGCGTCGGCCTGGTCCTGCTTCTTGGCGAGGTCGTCCTTGGCTTCGCCCTTGCGCTCCTCGTCGCGTCCTTGACGCTTGGTCGATGCGCTTCCGCTGATGTCGCCGGCGGCCTGCTTGGCGCGGCCGGTGATCTTGTCCATGATTCCCATTGGGCCGGTCTTCTCCTGAATCGGGGTACTCCCCCGAACCTACCCGACAGAGCCGCGACGGAAACGGTCTCTGCCGGCCGCGCGGGACCAGCCCGAGGGGGCGCTCGAACCCCCCGCTGCGCGTGCCCTCGGCCACCATCCGAAGGTAACGACCGCCTCAGGCCGCGGGCGACGGTACGTGCTTGCCCACGGAGGTGGCCTCAATCGGTGGGGCGACTTGCCCTCGGCCCGGCACCAAGAGCGCCAGCACTGCGCCCACCGTGAGCACCACGACCGCGACGGGCAGCGCGGCCACCACGCCGTCGGTGAACGCCTGCGGGCTCGAGTAGCCGCCGTTGGCGGTGAACACCGACGCCAGCACCGCCACCCCCATCACGCCGCCGATCTCTCGCACGGCGTTGTTTGCACCCGAGGCCTTGCCCGCCTCCGAGCGGCGGACCGAGGCCAGCACGGTCTCCGCCGCGGTGGGGAACACAAGCGCCATCCCGGTGCCGGCGAGCACGAACGGGGGGATCAGGTCCACGAACGGGGTGCCCGGGGCGGCAACGAGCGCGACCCAGCCCAGGCCCACCGCTTGCAGCGCCAGGCCCGCGGCCATGAGCGGGCGTGTGCCCACCCGCGCCATCAGCAGGCCCGCCAGCGGGGCCACCAGCATCGGCATCCCGGTCCAGGGAAGGGTCCGCAGGCCGGCCTCGAACGGCCCGAGGCCCTGCGCGGTCTGGAAGAACTGACTCAGCAGGAAGATCGCCCCGAAGGTCCCGAAGAACATCGCGAACGACAGGCCGTTGGTGGCGCTGAACGCGCGGGAGCGGAAGAAGCGCAACGGGAGCATGGGCGCCCGGCTGCTCCGCTCGTGGGCCACGAAAGCCGCCAGCACCGCCACGCCCAGGCCCAGCGATCCGACCACGATCGGGCTCGTCCACCCCAACGCCTCGCCGCGCACGATCCCGAAGGTGAGGCCGAACAGCCCGGCGCCGGCGAGCGCGAGGCCGCGCAGGTCCAGCTCGCGGTCGGGGCCGTGCGACTCGCTGAGCATCCGCACAGCGAGCGGGATCAGCACGAGCCCGATCGGGACGTTGATCCAGAACACCCACTGCCAGGCGATCCCCTCCACGACCGCTCCGCCCACGAACGGGCCGAGCGCCACGCCGAGGCCGCTGATCCCGCCCCAGATGCCCAGCGCCGCAGCGCGGCGATCGGGCGGGAAGGCCTCGCTGACCAGCGTGAGCGTGAGCGGCGTCACGATGGCCGCGCCCACGCCTTGTAGCGCGCGGGCCGCGATCAGCGCCTCGATCGAGGGCGAGAGAGCGGCGAGGGCGCTCGCGAAGGTGAACAGGCCCATGCCGGCGATGAACATGCGCTTGCGCCCGAAGCGATCGCCCAGGGCGGCTCCGGTGATCAGCAGCACTGCGAAGGCCAGCGTGTAGGCGTTCACCGTCCACTCCAGAGACTCGATGGAGCCGCCGAGGTCGGCCCGGATGGAGGGAAGCGCGACCCCCACCACCAGGTTGTCCAGCGCGGTCATGAACAGGCCCGCGCCCGCGAGCGCCAGTGTCCAGCCGGCGCGTTTCGTCATTGGTGAGCTCATCGCTTCGTGTTCCTTTCTGTGTGTGAGTGATTACTCATCGTTGCGGTAAAAAAGAGAGGACGACTAGCAGCCCTTGACGTCGCCGGTGAGCGTCCTGGCCCAAGTCTCGTCGAGGTCCTCGGCGCCGATGGCCGCCATGACGTTGCAAAGCATCCCGTGGGCGAACCAGCCCCTCAGCTCCTCCTCGCCGGCGCCGGACTCGGCGGCCACGAGCGCGTACAGCTCGCGGAAGGTCCGCTGCATCGCCTCGCGCACCAACGGCTCGGCGCCCGAGGTCACCTGCGAGTGCAGCTGAATCAAGAGCACGTCACGGTCGCTCTCCAGGAGCTCCCCGTACGCGTTCCCCATCTCGGCCAGCGGAGCCAGATCGTTCGCTCGCGCGCGCTTCGCGGCGGCGCGGAACGTGTCGATCATCCGCTCGCGCGCCCGGGAGCAGACCGCCGCGAAGAGCTCCGCCTTGGTCGGGAACAGCCGGAAGACGTAGGCCTGCGATATGCCCGCGGCCTTGGCGATCTCCAGCGTCGGGGCGGCGTGGTACCCGCGCTCGGCGAACACCGGCATGGCCGCGTCGAGCAGCGACTCCCGCCGCTCGTCGGCGGTCGAGAGCACCCTGGTGGTGGAGGAGGCGGCCATCGGGTGGGTGTGAGTATGCACTCACTCACTAGATGTGTCAAGTGCGTTCGGGCGCATGGCTCGACAGGTTGTCGAAGGCCCGGCGCCCGATCTTGGACCCAGGGCCAAAGGCCGAACGCCCCGCCCTGGGCAACATTCAGACGTGTTCGGAAATCGCTCAGCTCGTGGCGGCCTGGCCGTGGCGGCGGTGGCCGACTGCTTCGGCCGGGATGTCGACCGCTCGCTCGAGCGGATCGACAGCATCGTGACCCGCGCCCGCTCGCGGGGGGCGCGCCTCGTGGTGCTCCCGGAGTCCGCGGTGGGCGGCTACCTCTACGAGCCCAAGGTCCCGGGGATGATCGACTTGGTGGCTCCGGTCCCTGCGCTGGAGCGCGACGGCCCCCACGTCGAGCGGTTGCGCCGAATCGCCGGCGAGACGGTCGTGTGCGTCGGCTACACCGAGGCCGCGCTGGGTGGCGGCGTCTACTCGAGCGCGATCTGCCTGAGCGGAGACGGGGTGCTCGGCCACCACCGCAAGGTCCACATCCCCCCCGCAGAGCGCGGGGTCTTCCTCTCGGGCGGCGACTTCGAGGCCTTCGACACGCCGGTAGGCCGCCTGGGCATGCTGCTCTGCTACGACAAGGTCTTCCCCGAGGCCGCCCGGAAGCTGTCGCTCGACGGCGCGGAGATCATCGCCTCGATGGCCGCGTGGCCGGCCTGCCGGGAGGCCAACACCCGCCGGCTCGGCCGCGACCTGCAGACACGCCACTTCAACGTGCTCGACCAGGCGCGCGCGGTGGAGAACCAGGTCGTGTGGGTGTCGGCCAACCAGGTGGGCAAGCTCGGGCGCCTGCGCTTCCCGGGCCAGGCCAAGGTGGTCAGCCCCGACGGCAACGTCCTGGCAACCACCCGCTCGCGCAGGGGCGTGGCGGTCGCGAACGTGGACACCCAG
>Ga0183260_10001991_pt1 | contig 17058 bp, 10 predicted proteins | sample AntDrymUQ4972206_2_FD_129768 | JGI IMG/M metagenome (GOLD analysis project Ga0183260, IMG submission 129768) | Polar desert sand microbial communities from Dry Valleys, Antarctica - metaG UQ497 (22.06) (version 2) (version 2) | ecosystem: Environmental > Terrestrial > Soil > Desert | place...
CCCGAGCAGCTCCGCCGTGCGAGCGCGGATCCGCGCGAGGTCCGACTGCGCTACCAGGATCCGCACCGCGATGCCTTCGCCCTCGTCGATGAGCGCGATGAGCAGATGCCCCGCCGTCACGCGCCCGCCGGGACCGACGGCGCTCTTGGCGCGATCGACGATGCCCTGCATGCGGGGTGTGAGCGTCAGGGCGCGCGCCGGTGCATCACCGCGACCGATGGTCGCCTCGAGTGCGGCTCGCGCCGTGTCGAGCGTCATCCCTGCCTCGGCCAGGGCTGTGGCGGCCGCCGAGGTCCCCTCGCGGACGAAGGCCGGGAGGACGTGCTCGGTCCCGATGTAGTTGTGGAACATGCGTTGTGCCTCGGCCTGGGCGAGAGCGAGCACGCGCTTCGCGTCGCCCGCGAGCCGGTCGAAGGGACCCTCCAGTGGCGCCTCGAGCGTCACAGCCGAGCCCGTGCGCGGCGGGGCCAGCGGCGCCGCGGCCGTCTGGCGGCGACGTGGCGGGAGGCCTGGTCCGATGACGTGCCAGTGCAGGTGCGGCGTGACGCCGGGCGCGCCGGCGTTCGCCTCGATGCGGAAGCCCTGCTCGTGCAGGCCGACCAACCGCGCGACCGCCTGCACCGCGCGGATCATCGCCGCGAGCAGCGCCGGGTCCGCCGCCTCGTCGGCCATCAGCGACGCGACGTGCGACTTGGGGATCACCACCGCGTGGACGACGTACTCGGGGTAGGGATGCTCGAAGGCGAGCACGAGGTCGTCCTCGTGGATGACGCGGACCTTGAGCTTGCCGCTGAGGACGTCCTCGCAGTACCAGTCCCGCTTGTTTCCCTCGGCGTCGGTGAGCGACCCGCGGGGATCCGGACCCACGACGGCCCCTCCCGTCGGCTGCTCCCGCCGGGCGAGTGCCGTGAGGACCTCGTGCCGGACCTGCTGCATCGTTGCGCCGAGCGATTGAAGGACGCCGGAGGCGATCCCCTCACCCTCTCGGGCCAGACCGAGCAGGAGATGCTCGGGGCCGACGTGAGCATGACCGAGCTTCCTCGACTCGTCGATGGCGAGCTCGATGACCTTCTTCGCGCGCGGAGAGATCGTGATCTCGCCGGGCGTCGTCACCTCCTGGCCACGGCCGATGATGAACTCGACCGCCGAGCGGAGCTTCCCGAGCTCCGCCCCGAGCGACAGGAGCACTCGTGCGGCGGCGCTCTCGCCCTCGCGCACGAGGCCGATCAGCAGGTGCTCGGTGCCGATGTAGTTGTGGTTGAACCGGGTGGCCTCGTCCTGCGCGAGCGCGAGGACCCGCTTCGCCCGATCGTTGAAGCGGTCGAACGGTCCCATCAGCGTCCGGCGCCGGAACGGCTTCGTCGCGACACTACGACCTCCTCCGCGGTGCACGTTGGCAGCGGGGGCAGTGGAAGGTGCCCCGCCCGCCGACGACGGTGCGCCTGATCTCACCGCCACAGCGGGAGCACGGCTCGCCCGCACGGCCATAGACCTCGAACTCGCGCTGCATGCGGCCGCGCTCGCCCCTCGCGTCGACGTAGTCGCTCAGCGACGAGCCGCCGAAGCGGATCCCCTTCCGCAGCACCCAGCGGAGCGCCTCCTGGAGCCGGATGGTCTCGTCCGCGCGGAGCGATCCGGCCGCGCGGAGCGGATGGATGCGCGCCCGCCACAGCGCTTCGATCGCATAGATGTTCCCGATGCCGGCGATGCCGCGGCCGTCGAGCAGGAGCGGCTTGACCGCTGCGCGGGCGCGGCGCGCGAGGAACGACGCGAGCCATCGGATCGTGAAGCCACGGGACAGCGGCTCCATGCCCAGCGACGCGTGCAATGGTGCCTTCGCGAGGCGACGCTCCGGCCCGCGCTCCGGCGCGATCTCGGTCCGATCGACGAGGATCATGCGGCCGAACTTGCGGGTGTCCGAGAACGCGAGCGCGCTGCCGTCGGCGAAGTCGATCGTTCCTCGCACGAACCGGTCTCCGTCCGGTGCGCCCGCCTCGCGGAAGAGCAGCTTTCCGGTCATGCGCAGTGACACCACGAGGGCCTCGTCCCCGTCCAGGTCGAAGACGACAAGCTTCCCGCGCCGCCGCACCGCGTCGATGCGCCTGCCGCCGAGCCGCGCCGCGACCAATGCCACAGGCTCGGGGTCGGTGAGCTTGTGCCAGTCCGCGCGGAACCCACTGACGGTGCGGCCGACGATCAGGCCGCGCAGCTGGCGGGCGATGGTCTCGACCTCTGGCAGCTCAGGCATGGGCGGGTTGAGCGGCGAGGGGGACCATCTCGTCCCAGTTCTCGCCCGCGCGGACGTCGACCACCAGCGGGACGTCGAGCTCGTACGCGCCCACCATCTCGCCGCGCACGAGCCTCGCGACGTCGTGGACCTGGGCCACCGGGACCTCCAGCACGAGCTCGTCGTGGACCTGCAGCACGAGGACCGCCGCGAGGCCGCTGTCGGCGAGCGCGCCGCGCACGCTCACCATCGCCAGCTTCATGATGTCGGCCGCGGTGCCCTGGATCGGCATGTTGATCGCCATCCGCTCTGCGGCACCCCGGACCGCCGAGTTCGCGCTGGTCATGTCCGCGATGTAGCGGCGGCGCCCCAGCAGCGTCTCGACATAGCCCTGCTCGATGCAGAACGCCTTCGTTTCGATGACGTAGCGACGGACCTGCGGGTAGCGCTTGAAGTACTCGTCGATGAAGCGGGCCGCCTCCTCACGCGCCATGCCCATCCGCCAGGCCAGCCCGAAGTCGCTCATTCCGTAGACGATGCCGAAGTTGAGCATCTTCGCGACGCTGCGCTGCTCGCGCGTGACCTCGCTCTCGGCCACCCCGAAGCCCGCCGCGGCCGTGCGGGTGTGGATATCAGCCCCTGCCCGGAATCCCTCGATGAGCGCGGGGTCCTGGCACACGTGTGCGAGCACGCGAAGCTCGATCTGCGAGTAGTCGGCAGCAAGGAGCACGTGCTCGGGCGCGCCCGCGACGAAGGCGCGGCGGATCCGTCGGCCGAGCGGCGTGCGGATCGGGATGTTCTGGAGGTTGGGAGCGCGGCTGGAGAGCCGGCCTGTCGAGGTCACGGCCTGCTCGAACGTCGTGTGCACGCGCCCGGTCTCGGGATCGATAAGCGCTCCGAGCCCTTCCGCGTACGTCGAGCGAAGCTTCTCGACCTCGCGGTACTCGAGGATCTTCTCGATGACCGGGTGCGCCCCTCGCAGCTCCTCGAGCACGGCGGCGTCCGTCGAGTAGCCCGTCTTGTTCCGCCGCCCACGCGGCAGCTTGAGCTCGGTGAACAGCAGCTCCTCAAGCTGCTTCGGCGACGCGATCGCGAATTCGTGGCCGACGGCCTCATGCGCCTCGCGCTGGATCCGCGCGACCTCGCCCGCGAACTCCGTCGCGAGTCCCGCGAGGTAGCGCGTGTCCACGGCGATCCCGGCCTCCTCCATCTCGACGAGCACATCGACGAGCGGGCCTTCGATGTCGCGGTACAGCCGCGACATGCCGAGGCGCTCGAGGTCGTCCGTGAAGATCGCGGCGAGCCGATCCGTCGCTGCGGCCGACGCGCCGGCACGAACGAGGCGCTCATCGAGCGATGGAACGCGGTCCCTGTCCTTGCGATCCGGGACGGGAAGCGCCGGGATCTGGAGGCGCAGACGATCCGCCGCGAGATCGTCCAGCGCGTGGAAGCGGCGGCTCGCGTTCACCAGGTACGAGGCGAGCATCGTGTCGATCTGCAGCCCGCCGAGATCCGCGCCCGCGCGCCGCAGCGCGCGCCGCGCGGTCTTCGCATCGTGCGCGCTCTTGTCGACGGTCGGATCGCGCAGGAGGTCCGTCAGGGCGGTCGGGACCGTTCGTCCGACGGGAAGGTAGTACGCGCCGCCCCCGGCCGCGAGCCCGATGCCCACGAGCCGCGGGTGCCGCGACTGGTCGACATCAGCGAAGATCCCGAATGAGCGGCGCGTGCGCAGCGTCACGACGAGGTCGGACAGATCCGCATCGACAAGGAGGCGCGTCGGGATCTCGCTCACCGGCGTGGGAGCGGCCGGCTCGAGGCCCAGCGAGAGCTGGCCCCCGCTCATCGCCGGTGAGGAGCTCCGCGCATCGGGAGTCGCGCCCCCCGCTCCCGGACCGGCGACCGGCCCAGCGGGCGCGCTGTTGCCGTCCGCGGGTGGGAGCCGCGCGATAAGGCTGCGGAACTCGAGGTCGCGGAAGAGATCGACGACACCCTGCCGCTCGTACGCGCCACGCCGCGTCCGCTCAGGCTCCAGCACGACGGGCAGGTCGCACACGATCCGCGACATCTCGCGGCTGTGCAGGACCTGGTCCCGGCTCGCGGCAAGGCTCTCGCGCAGCTTCGGGGTGAACCGGGCGAGGTCCGCGTACACGCCCTCGACGTCCCCGTTCTCCGCGATGAGCTTCGCCGCCGTCTTCTCGCCCACGCCGGGCACGCCAGGGATGTTGTCCGTGGTGTCGCCCTTGAGCGCCTTGTAGTCGACCATCTGCGATGGTCGCAGGGCGAAGCGCTCGAAGATCTTCGCCTCGTCGTAGACGACCGTGTTCTGAAAGCCCTGGCGCGTCGTCATGAGCCGCACGTGCGGCGTGACGAGCTGGAGGGTGTCGAGGTCACCCGAGAGGATCACCGTCTCAAGGCCTGCCCCTTCGGCCTGCTGCGCGAGCGTGCCGATGACGTCGTCCGCCTCGTAGCCGGGGAGGGAGTACATCGGAACGCTGAAGCGCTCGAGAAACTCCTTGCACCGCTCGAACTGCGGCCGCAGCTCGTCCGGCATCGGCTTCCGGGTCGCCTTGTAGGTCGGGTCCTTTTCCTTTCTGAAGGTCGGGACAGGGAGGTCAAAGCACGCGGCGATGTGCTGCGGGCCGGTCTCCTGGATGGCTTTCAGGAGGATCGAGGCGAAGCCGAACGCCGCGTTCACGAGCTCGCCCTTGGTCGTCGTGAGCGGCGGGATCGCGAAGTAGCCGCGGTAGATGAGGCTATTCGAGTCGATGAGCAGGAGCCGCCCGGCCATCGCTCGAGTATGAGTTCTAGACCGCTCGGAGCCTCCGGTGCGCGACAAGCGCGAGGATGCCGCTCACCGCGGCGAGGCCGAGCCACAGCCACGGCGAGGGCCCGATCCGCGGCGGCTCGGGGGCTGCGCGCACCGCGTCTTCCGCGGGCGCGCCCTCGGCGCGCGCACCCGACCCGGTCGCGGCCGGGCTCGCGAACGCGGTCGACCGGCCCTGCTCCTGGAGCGCGATCGTCGGCGAGGCGGCCGGTGCGGGAACGGAGCCACGCTCAAGGGCGGTCGCCTGAGGCGCTGCCGCCGGAGTGGCCTCCCGGCTCGAGGTGGTCTGGGCGCTCCCGCCGGCACGACCCCCACCCATCCGCCAGCCCGTATCGAGCGTCGCGGACGCCATGAAGACCAGCACGAAGACGCCCGCAAGCACGGCCGACAACGAGCGCACCGGCCGAAGCCAAGCGAAGCGCGTCTCGAGCGAGGGCACCAGACGCCGCGACGGATCTGGTCGTGGCAGCGCGGCGATGAGGCGCGCCGTTGCCGAGAGCTCGGCCGCCGCGGCCCGGCACGCGGCGCACGCGGCCAGATGGTCGTCGACGAGCGCACGATCGGCCGGCGCCAGCGCGCCGTCGAGGTAGGCGGACAGGTCGTCACGGACGTGCTGCTGCATCACTCCTTGAACGCCCGCCGGGACAACTCGGTTCCCGTCATCCGGCGGGACCGCGCCAGCCACGTGCGACGAGGGCGTTGCGGGCCGCGAGACGCCCGCGGTGGATCCGCGATTTCACGGTCCCGACCTCCGCGCCGGTGATCCGGGCGATCTCCTCGTAATCGAAGCCTTCCACGTCGCGCAACAGCACCGCCGCTCGCTGCTCCGCGGGGATGCCCCCCAGCGCCTCCTCGACGACACGCACCGCTTCACGGTCCGCCGCGAGATCGCCGAGGTCCGGACCGCCCGCGACCGGCTCTGCCCATGTGACGACCTCGTCCTGCGCCGGCTCCAGCGGAAGCTCGCCGCGGCGCCGGCGCGTACGCACGAGGTCGATCGCGCGGTTCGTCGCGATACGGAAGAGCCACGCCCGGAACGACGTTCCCTGGAACGACGATATCGAGCGCCATGCCGAGACGCAGGCATCCTGCACGACGTCCTCCGCCTCCCCACCGGGACCGAGGATGCGCGCGACATGCGCGTAGACGCGGTCGGCATGCTCCGCGAGCAATGCCTCGAAGGCACGCGCGTCGCCGCGCCGCGCGCGCTCGATGAGGTCATCGCTCGCCTGCCTGGAGCCTTCCGCTCTCCGAGTACCGAAGTCCTTACCGCCCTTCCCTCTGTAGAGTTGCCGAGTGGCCGACGAGCAACGGAAACGCGTCGTGGTGATCGGCGAAGACGACGAGCCCATCGCCGTGCTGCTGCGGGACGCGCTGAACGACGAGCCGGGCTACCAGGCGGTCGTGGTCCCCGACGGAGCCCTCCTCCTCGATACGGTGCGCCAGGTGCACGCCGACCTGCTCATCCTCGACATCATGATGCCCGGACTGAACGGGTTCGAGATCTACGACAAGGTCCGCGACGACCCGGAGATCAGGAAGATGCCGGTCTTGTTCGTGAGCGCCGCGACAAAGCAGTTCGAGCCGGAGTTCACGCAACGCGAGATCACCGAAGTCATCGCGAAGCCGTTCGACCTCAACGACTTTCTCGACCGTGTGCGCACGCTGTGCCCGCCACATGACCCGGAGGACTGAGAGACCGCAGGCACGCTGGGAGGCGCACGCGCGCTTCGCGGCGGCGACCGCCGCGGCCGTCGGCGACGCGATCGTCGTCGAGAACGTCGGGATCGTCACCAGGAAGCAGGGCCGCGCGAACTTCGCGACGGCGGCGGATCATGCCGCCGAGGAGGCGATCCTGACCGCGATACGCCTGCACGACCCCGGAGCCGCGATCCTCGCCGAGGAGAGCTCCAAGGGCGCCACGGCACGGGCGGAACGCCTCTGGGTCGTCGATCCCATCGACGGCACGCTGAACTTCAGCCGGGCGCTGCCGTTCTACTGCGTCGCCATCGGCTACGTGGAGGACGGGCTGGTCCGCGCCGGCGCCGTGCACGCACCCCGAACGGGCGAGACGTTCGCCGCGAGCGCCGGCGGCGGGGCCACGCTGAACCAGGTCCCGGTCCGCGCGACGCGGATCGCCAGCGCGAGCGAGGCCTTCGCGGTGACGAGCCTGGGGTTCGGCAGCGCGTCCAAGCGCGGCTCACGGTTCACCGCGCTCAACCGCACCTGCGCGCGTCTGCGCATCCTCGGCGCCGCCGCGCTCGAGATCTCGTACCTGGCGGCGGGCCGGATCGACCTGTTCGTGCACGAGTTCCTGGCGCCATGGGATATCGCGGCTGCGCAGATCATCGCCCGCGAGGCGGGGGCGGCGGTGCTGTCGCTGAAGACCGGCGAAGATGCCTCCTGGAACGAGCCGCAGGTCATCATCGGCAACGCCGCACTGGTGCGCGACGCGCTCGAGCGGATGCCGCAGCTTCTGGCCAAGGGTCGCTAGACACCCCCGGAAATCTAGAATGTGGGTGCGCCGGAGTGGTGCAATTGGCTAGACACGAGCGACTCAAAATCGCTTGGGCGAAAGTCCATGAGGGTTCGAATCCCTCCTCCGGCACTCGGCGCTCTAGGAGCCCGGTCCCCCTCCGCCGAGCGGGAACCGCGCCGTGACGGTCGTGCCGCGATCCACGCCGTCGCTCGCGATAGCGATCGCGCCGCCATGGCCCTCCGCGACGAGGCGCGAGAGGTAGAGGCCGATCCCCATCCCCGAGAACGACGCGGCCTTGCCCTCGCCCCGCTGGAACGGCTCGCGGCCGAGCCGCGGGATGTCCTGCCCGCTGATGCCGATCCCCTGGTCGGCCACTTCGATGGCGGCGTACCCGCCCTCGCGACCGAGGCGCACGCGCACGGTCCCGCCACGAGGCGAGTACTTCACCGCGTTGCCGATCACATTCCAGAGCAGCTGCTCGACGCGGGCCTGGTCGGCCAGGACAGGGAGGCTCGCGGGCGCGTCGACGCGGAAAGCGTGGCGGCCCTCGTCCGCGGTGGCCTCGATGTAGCGCTGGACGACGTCGTGGACGATCGGCGCGAGGTCGAAGGGCTCGCGGCTGAGGGCGAAGGTCCCGCGTCCGGCGCGGGACACCTCGAGCAGATCGTTCACGAGCCCGTTCATGCGGTCCACCTGGCGTTCGATGGTCGCGAGGTTCTTCTCGAGGGCATCGAGGTCAGGCTCCACCCCGGCGGCCCGTGCCCGGCGGATGCGGCTCCGGATGAGCTGCGCGATCGCCTTCAGCGGCGTGAGCGGGGTCTTCAGCTCGTGCGAGACGATGGAGAGGAACTCCTCGCGCTGGCGGTCGCCCTCGACGACCGCGGTGACGTCGGTCAGGGTCAGGACCGCGGCGATGAGCCTGCCGGCGTTGTCGCGCACCGGCCTCGCCGCGGCATCGACGACGCGACTGGCGTCAGATCGAAGCGCACGCAGCGTCAACCGCTTGTGGGCCGGGTCCCCCGCCAGAGCGAGGGTCAGGAGGGAGTCGGCCGCCGCGACAGGCGCGCCCGTCTCGAAGTCGCGGACCTCGAGCGCGTTGCGAAGCTCCTCGGCCGTTGTGGGGGTCTCATCGATCTCGAGCAGCTCATGCGCCGCGGGGTTCACACCGAGCAGGACGCCATCCGGGGCCGCGACGACCACCGCGGTCGGCATCGCCTCGAGCAGCAGCGCCGCGAGCTCCGCGCCGCCCAGCTGCTCGATCGCGTCGGGGGTGCGGGCGCGCCGGCCGGCCACGAGGCCAGTATGCGGCGCAGCACAGCTAGCGCCGGTCGGCGGGCAGGACGACATCCACGACGCCCTCTCCCACCTCACGCGTGATCTCGGTGACGAGCTCGGCGGACGGCCGTGCCTGGAAAGAGGTCGCGATCCGGCGCGCCTCCTGACCCGCGCGCGGCAGCTCCACGAACACCGACACCCGGCCCGCGTGCCGCGAGAGCGCGACCTGGATGCGCTGGAAGAGCGCCACCGACCGGTCATAGTCGAGGGCCTCGCGGAACCGGATCACGACCTCGCCCGGCTCCGAGCCTGCCCGGACGGCGGTCGACCCGTCGCCGTTGCCGTTCGGCCCGACCGGCGTGACGGGCGGACGCGCCGCCTGCCCGGCTCGCTCCGGCATGAACCTGCGCCGCCTCGCGAGCGAGGCACGCAGCTCCTCGGCCTTGCGCCGGATCTCGGCGATGCCGTCCTCGCTGAACGCGACAGCGTGCTCCGCCAGCAGCTTCGGCTGATCCTCCCGCTGCTCCACTCGAGCGAGCACCAGGACGATCTCGTCCGTGTTCCAGATCCGGTGCGTGGCCTCGTATGTCTTCGGGAACACGAGCACCTCGCTCGACGCGGTGAGGTCCTCGAGCTGCGCGAACATCATGAGGGCCTTCTTCTGGGTGATGTGCCGCCGCGCGCTCGTGATCACGCCGGCGACGATGACGACATCGTCGCCGACCTCCTTGAGCTCTGCGAGATACGCGGTGACGACGTCGCCGAGCTGCGCCGAGACCTCCTGCAGCGGGTGCTCCGAGATGTAGATGCCGAGGAGCTCCTTCTCCCACGCGAGCAGGTCCTTGCGTGACGCCTCGGGCCCCTCGGCGGCCACGCTGCTCGGTGCGGCGGCGCCCAGGTCGAAGAGGCTCACCTGCCCCGAGGCCCGGTCCTTCTGCTCGCGCTGCGCGGTCGCGAGCACGCCATCCAGCGCGTTGAGCTGCGCCTGGCGCGGACCGAACGCATCGCACGCGCCCGACCTGATGAGCGACTCGAGCACGCGCTTGTTGTTGCGCTGCAGATCGATCCGCGCGCAGAGATCGTCGAGCGAATGGAACGGCCCGCCCGCCTCCCGCGCCTGCACGACGTTCTCGACGGAACCTTCACCGACGTTCTTGATCGCGCCCAGTCCGAAGCGCATCTCACTGCCCGCCACGACGAAGTCGAAGCGCGAGTGATTCACGTCGGGCGGCCGCACGGTGATGCCCATCCGGCGGCACTCCGCGATGGCGATGGCGATCTTCTCCGCGTTGCCCATATCCGACGACAGCACCGCGGTCATGTACTCCGCCGTGTAATTCGCCTTCAGGTACGCGGTGTGGTACGCGATCCTCCCGTAGATCGCCGCGTGCGCCCGGTTGAATCCGTACTGCGCGAACGGCTCGAAGTCGCGCCAGACGGTGTCCACAACGTCCCGTGAGACCCCGCGCTCCAGCGCCTTTCGGACGAACCGCTCCTTCTGCGCGTCCAGCTTCTCGCGGATCTTCTTGCGGATCGTGTAGCAGAGGACGTCGGCCTCGCCGAGCGTGAAGCCGGCGAGCGCCTGCGTCACGGCCATGACGTCCTCCTGATAGACCATGACGCCATACGTGTCGCGGAGCACCGGCTCGAGCGCGGGGTGCGCGTAGGTGACCGGCTCCTGACCGTGCTTCCTGCGGATGTACGAGGGGATGTAGTCCATCGGTCCCGGCCGGAAGAGCGCGACCATGGCCATCACGTCCTCGACACGGTCGGGCCTGAGGTCCCGGATGTGGCGGCGCATCCCGGCCGACTCGAGCTGGAACAGGCCCGTCGTCTCGCCTGACGAGAGGAGCGCGAAGGTCCTGGCGTCGTCGAGCGGGATCTCCTCGCGCTTGATCTCGATGCCGCGCTGCTCCCGGATCAGCCGCAGCGCGTGCTCGAGGATGGTGAGGTTCGAGAGCCCCAGAAAGTCGAACTTCAGGAACCCGAGCTTCTCGAGCTGCTTGTCCTCGTATTGCGTCTGGATCGCGTCGGCCTTTCCCTTGGAGCGCTCCAGCGGCACCAGATCCGTCAGCTTGTCGCGCGTGATGACCACGCCGGCCGCGTGCGTGCCGGTCGAGCGCACCAGGCCCTCGACGCGCTCGGCCAGGTCGAGCAGCCGCTCGACGCGCGGGTCGGCCTCGAGCTCCTGGAGCTCGCGCACGATCCGGCGCGACTCCGCCAGAGGCGGCGCACCGGGACCGGTGGGGATCACCTTCGCGACGCGATCCGCGTCCGCGTACGGCATGCCCAGCACGCGCGCCGTGTCGCGGACGGCAGCGCGCGCGAGCATCGTGTTGAACGTGACGACCTGCGCCACCCGGTCGGCGCCGTACTTCCGCGTGACGTACGCGATCACCTCGTCGCGGCGCGTGTCCATGAAGTCGACGTCGATGTCGGGCTGCGTGTACCGCTCGAGATTGAGGAACCTGTCGAAGATGAGCCCGTAGCGGATGGGATCGATGTCGGTGAGCCCGATCGCGTAGTTCACGAGGCTCCCGCCCGCGGAGCCGCGGACCGCGGTCAGGATCCCGCGCTCCTGCGCGAACCGGATGAAGTCCTGGACGATCAGGATGTACGCCGAGTAGCCGGTCTTGGCGATGACCGCGAGCTCCCGGTCGATGCGCTCCGCCAGCGCGGGCGTGAGCGGCCCGTACTTCGTGCGCGCCCCCTCGAGGGTCATCGCGCGGAGATGCTCCTCGGGTGTCCTCCCGCCCGGCACCTCGAAGTGCGGCAGCCGCAGCTCGCTCGGCAGCACGAGGTCGCACCGCTCCGCGATCGCGAGCGTCTGCTCGAGCGCGGCACCGTCGCGCGGGAACATCGCCGCCATCTCCGCGGGCGACTTCAGGTAGAGCTCTGGGTGATCGATCATCTTCAGGCGGTCGGGCTGATCCACCGTCTTGCCCGACTGGATGCAGACCATGATGTCCTGCGCCTCCGCATCCTCCGCGCCCACGTAGTGCGAATCGTTCGTGACGACGAGGGGGATGGCGGTCCGCCGCGACACCTCGCGGATGCCGTCGATGACCGTGCGCTGCTCGGGTAGGCCGTGATCCATCAGCTCGAGGAAGTAGTTCCCTTCGCCGAAGATCTCGCGGTGCTCGTTCGCAACGGCGACGGCCGCCTCGATGCCATCGTCCTGGATCGCGCGCGCGATCTCACCCTGCAGGCAGGCCGACAGCGCGATCAAGCCCTCGGAGTGCTCGCGCAGGAGAGCCTTGTCCATTCGCGGGCGGTAGTAGTAGCCCTCGAGATGCGCGGCGGTGACGAGTCGCACGAGGTTCTGGTAGCCGGTGAAGCTGCGCGCGAGGAGCACGAGGTGGAATGGCCGCCCGTGGCCCTCAGAGCGCGAGTCGCGATCGAAGCGGTCCTTCCGGGCGATGTACGTCTCGACACCGACGATCGGCTTGATGCCCGCCGCCCTGGCGGCGTGGTAAAAGTCGATCGCCCCGTAGAGCGCTCCGTGGTCGGTGAGGGCCAGCGCGGGCATCCCGAGCTCTTTCGTACGGCCGACGAGGCCGCGCAGGCGCGACAGTCCGTCGAGGAGGCTGTACTCGCTGTGGGTGTGCAGGTGGACGAAGCTGCTCAATCTAGCGGCCGCTCACCTTCGTCACGTTCACCACGACAGCGCGGTGGTCCGACGCGGTGGAGACCACGGTATGCGCCTGCGAGCCGGACACGCCGATACCCCAGACGTAGTCGATGCGGAACTCCGGCTTCCCCGACGGGAACGTCGCCTCGTTCGCGCCCGCCTGCAGGGCGAGGTCGCTGAAGCCGGACTGCGCGAGCAGGTCCATCTCGACCGAGTCGGGCGATGCGTTGAGATCGCCGGCGATGACCGCGGGAGACGCCGCATCCCACGCGCCGAGCAGCTCGCGGACCTGACGCTGGCGGACGTCGTCGGCGTGCTCGTCCAGATGCGTGACGATGACGAGAACGCCCGAGATGCGCGCCATGAGCGCTCCGCGCTGCTGGTGTCGAACTGCCGGCTCCTTCGCGTACGAGGCACGGCGGACGTCCGTCATCGGCATCCGGCTCAGGATCGCGTTCCCGTACAGATCTCCGATGTTTCCCTGCCAGACGTACTGCATGCCGAGCCGCTCCGCGAGCACGCTCAACACGTCGTGCTGCTCGTCGATCACCCAGCCGCGCACGACCTCCTGCAGCACGAGCACGTCGGGCGACTCCCGCGCGATGGTCTCCGTGAGCGCATCGAGCGAGGGTATCCCTCTCGCATCGAAGCCCTGATGCACGTTGTAGGTCATGAGGCGGAAGGATGCCTGCTCCGGGGCCTCCACGGGCGGGCGGAAGGGCAGCAGGGCGACGATCGGGACGACCACGGCGAGGGCGGCGACGAGCGCCGCGGTGCCGGTGCCGATGCGCGGACCCTGCACCGTGGGAGCGGCGAGGAGCAGGAGCGCCACTCCGGCGGTCGCGACCCACAGCGCCGGCGTCGCGTAAAGCGCGTGGTACGCGAACCCGATGGCGACGAAGAGGATCCACCCGAAGGCGAGCGGGATCGCCGTCGCGAGCGCGCCGCGCGCGGGAACGGTCGGCGCCAGCAGGGCCGATGACGCCATGAGGAGCCCGCAGGCGAACGCCGCGCCCCCGGCGACCGACAGGATCGGCACGTGCAGCCACATGAGCGCGGCCCCGCCGAGCAGTGCGGCGGCCGCGAACGGGCGGCGTGGGATATCGCGGGAGAGGAGCACCGCGCCGGCGCCGAGTCCCGCGCCGACCGCCACGGCGCCGATCTGCGTGGCGCGGGCCGGCTCGGGCCCGAAGCCGAGACCCCCGGCAAGGGCGACCTGCGCGGCGTTCGTCGCGCCGGTCTCGCCCACCATGAGGAGCGGCGGCAGGGCCACCAGCGCGAGCGCGCCAGCGATGCCTGGACCCGTCCAGGTGCGCTCCTCCGCGATTGTCGCGAGGCCCGCGGCGAGGAACACGAGCGCGACTGCGAGCACCAGCGGGACGGCCACGCCGAGCGGCAAGTCCACGATCGGGACCGTCCGGAAGGCGTGCCGCAGCGCAAAGTCGGTCACGACTGCGAGCGGCACCGCGACGCTGAGGGGGGACGGCCGTCCACCGGGGCGTGACGCGTGGAGCAGCGCGAGCCACCACGACCCCGCCACGACCGCGACAACGCTGAAGAGCAGATCGAGCCACGCGAACCGCGACAGCGTCGCGAGGACGGTCGCCACGCCAAGCGCCAGGGCCGTGAACCCGATGGCGCGCCGCGGCCCGTACAGGCGGGCGGCGAGTGGCGCCAGCGCGGCCGCCGCGAATATGGCCACGGCGATGGCGCCGATCGTGTTGTTGGGGATGGTGCCGAACAGGAGCTGGTACAGCGACGCGAGGAAGGTCCGCAGACCGGTCAACAGGAAGAGGGTGCCGAGAAGCGCGAAGGCGACCTCCCCGAGCACGCGGCTAGGATACGGGCGCGATGACGGGGATCGAAGTCCACGCCACGGTGACCGGTCGCCAGCGCGAGATCCTCAGCGACGAGGCGCTCGGCTTCATCGCGGATCTGCAGCGCGAGTTCGCCCCGACGCGCGACCGCCTCCTCGCGGCGCGGCGCGAGCGGCAGGCGACGCTCGACCGTGATGGGACGCTCGACTTCCTCCCGGCGACGCGGAGGATCCGCGAGTCGGACTGGCGCGTGAGCCCGGTGCCGGACGACCTCCAGGTCCGCAAGGTCGAGATCACCGGGCCCACCGACCGGAAGATGGTGATCAACGCGCTCAACTCCGGCGCGTCCGTCTTCATGGCGGATTTCGAGGACGCGAACACGCCGACGTGGGTCAACATGGTCGACGGCCACGTCAATCTCGGCGATGCGATCACGCGAACGATCGAGTTCACGAACCCGGACGGCCGCGAGTACCGGCTCAACGATCGGATGGCCACGCTCGTCGTGCGGCCGCGCGGCTGGCACCTCCCCGAGAAGCACATCGAGGTCGACGGCCGACCGCTCGTCGGCGCGTTCATGGACTTCGGCCTCTACTTCTTCCACAACGCGAAGCGCCTCATCGAGCGCGGCAGCGGACCGTACTTCTACCTGCCGAAGACCGAGAGCCACCTCGAGGCGCGCCTCTGGAACGACATCTTCAACTGGTCGCAGGACCGCCTCGGCATCCCGCGCGGGACGGTCAAGGCAACCGTCCTCATCGAGGTCATCACCGCCGCCTTCGAGATGGACGAGATCCTCTACGAGCTGCGCGATCACTCCGGCGGTCTGAATGCCGGCCGCTGGGACTACATCTTCAGCCTCATCAAGAAGTTCAGCTCGCGGTCGGAGATGTGCCTCCCGGACCGCGCGCAGGTGACGATGACCGTCCCGTTCATGCGCGCGTACACCGAGCTGCTCATCCGGACCTGCCACCGGCGCGGCGCGTTCGCGCTCGGAGGCATGGCGGCCTTCATCCCGACGCGCAAGGACCCGAAGGTCAACGAGACGGCGCTCGCCCGAGTGCGCGAAGACAAGGTGCGGGAGGCGAACGACGGCATGGACGGCACCTGGGTCGCGCACCCCGACCTCGTCCCCACCGCGATGGAGGAGTTCGACCGCGTCCTCGGGACACGCCGGAACCAGCTCGAGCGCACGCGCGAGGAGGTGCGCGTCGCGGCGAAGGAGATGCTCGACGTACGCGTCCCGGGCGCGACGGTCACCGACGCCGGCGTGCGCGCGAACGTGAGCGTGGCGATCCAGTACATCGAGTCGTGGCTACGCGGGACCGGCGCGGCCGCGATCAACAACCTCATGGAGGACGCGGCGACCGCCGAGATCTCGCGTTCGCAGATCTGGCAGTGGATCCGTCACGGCGCCAAGACCGCTGAGGGCACCACCGTGACGCCCGACTCCATCCGGAAGATCGAGGACGAGGAGCTCAAGCAGCTGAGAGAGACCTACGGCGACACGTTCGCCGACATGAAGTTCGCCGAAGCACGCGAGCTCTTCGAGGAGGTCGCGCTCGGGGACGAGTTCGTGGAATTCCTGACACTGCCGGGGTACCTGCGGCTGCCGTAGCGGCGGGGCCTTCCAGCGGACCCAAGTCGGAAGTACGGACGGTCAGCGTCGGGGGCTCGGCTCATCTTCCAGCACATTTCCTCGCTCGTCGTGATCGGCGAGCTGCGGCACGCGCCTCCCCCTCGTGAGCCGTAGCCGATCGGCTCAGCCGATCCGCTCCCGGAGCACGCTGGTGACCACGGCGGGATTGGCCTTTCCGCCCATGCGCTTCATGACCTTGCCGACGAGGGCGCCGAGCACTTGAGGCTTCCCGGCGCGGTAAGTCGCGATCGCCTGGTCGTTCTCCGCGACGACCGCGTCGACCGCCGCGCGGATCTGCACCTCGTCGGACACCTGTGCCAGCCCCTTCGACTCGACGACGTCGCGGGGCGCCTTTCCGGACGCCCACATCTCGGCGAACGCCTCCTTCGCGGCGGTGTTGCTGATCGTCCCATCCTTCACGATGCGCACGAGCTCGCCGATGTGCGCGGGCGTGACCTTCGCGGCGGACACCGCACCGTTGCCCTCCTTCAGGTATCGGAGCAGCTCGCCGGTCACCCAGTTCGCGACCTGCTTGGGCTCGCCGCCGGCGGCGCGCACGGCGTCCTCGAAGAAGGAGGCGAGCGCGCGATCAGAGACGAGGACCCGCGCGTCGTACTCGGATAGCCCGTGGTCGCGGACGAAGCGCGCACGCTGCTCGACCGGCATCTCGGGCAAAGCCGCTCGTAGGCGCTCGACATCCACCGGTGCCGGCGAGAGCGGCACAAGGTCGGGCTCGGGGAAATAGCGGTAATCGTCGACCTCTTCCTTCTGCCGTTGGGGAAAGGTCCTGCCGCGCTCCGGGCTCCAGCCGACGGTCACCTTCGTCCTGCGCGTGCGGATGTCGCCCCCGGCGTGCCACTCGTCCCACAGCCGCGCGGACTCGTACGCGACGGCCTCCTCGAGGGCGCGGAAGGAGTTGAGGTTCTTGATCTCGCTCTGCGGCGGCCAGCGCGTCTCACCGCCTTCGTCGAAGCGGATCGAGACATTGACGTCGAAGCGCGCGCCGCCCTCTTCGAGGCGGAACTCGGCAACGCCGGCGAAGATGAGGATCTCGCGCAACGACTCCAGGTAGCGGAGCGCCTCGCGCGCCGACGAGATGTCGGGCTCGCTCACGATCTCGAGCAGCGGCACGCCAGAGCGGTTGAAGTCGACGAGCGTGCCGCGGC
>Ga0183260_10001992_pt1 | contig 17049 bp, 14 predicted proteins | sample AntDrymUQ4972206_2_FD_129768 | JGI IMG/M metagenome (GOLD analysis project Ga0183260, IMG submission 129768) | Polar desert sand microbial communities from Dry Valleys, Antarctica - metaG UQ497 (22.06) (version 2) (version 2) | ecosystem: Environmental > Terrestrial > Soil > Desert | place...
GATGCCGTGCGCCTGTTCGACGAGTCGCCAGAGACCCTCGCCCGCTACCAGGAGCGCTGGCGTTACCTCCACGTGGACGAGTACCAGGACACGAACCGCCCACAGTACCTGTGGATCCGGGCTCTCGCCGCGAAGCACCGCAACCTCGCCGTGGTCGGCGACGACGACCAGTCGATCTACGGCTGGCGCGGCGCGGACATCCGGAACATCCTTGACTTCGAGCGGGACTGGCCAGATTCCACCGTGATCAAGCTGGAGCAGAATTATCGCTCCACGCAGCTGATCCTCGATGCGGCCCACGCCGTGGTCTCCAGGAACCAGGCCCGGACGGACAAGACGCTGTGGACGCAGAACGACCGCGGCCGGCTCATCGAGCGCTTCGAGGCCTACAACGAGGAAGAGGAGGCCGAGTGGATCGCGCGCCGGGTGGAGGAGCTCACCGGCACGCGCGGATCGGCGTTGACAAGGCGCGCGGACGACGGGGCGACCGTCAAGCTGCGAGACATCGCGGTCCTGTATCGGACAAACGCCCAGTCGAGGGCGATCGAGGAGGCGGCGCTGCGGTACGGGATCCGCTACCAGGTCGTAGGCGGGACCCGCTTCTACTCCCGACGCGAGGTCAAGGACGCGCTGGCGTACCTCCGGGTTCTGCGTTCCGACGCGGACTCGGTGAGCTTCGAGCGGGTCATCAACGTGCCATCGCGCGCCATCGGCGACAGGACGATCGGGGTTGTTCGCGCCTTCGTGGCGCGTGAGGGCCTCCCTTACTGGCTCGGGCTGGAGCGGGCGGCGGAGGGCGAGATCCCGGAGCTGGCCGGCCGGGCGCGCGCGGCCATCGCGGAGTTCGTGGGACTCGTTCGGCGCCTGCGATCGCGGATCGGCGTCCTGCCCCTGCCGGAGCTCCTGGACGACGTCCTGGAGCGATCCGGGTACCGGGCGATGCTCGCCGACGGCACCGAGGAAGGCGAGGAGCGCTGGGCGAACCTGCTCGAGCTGCGCGAGGTGACCACGCGTTACGACGACCTGTCTGCGGAGGACGCGCTGGACCGACTGCTCGAGGAGACCGCCCTCGTCGCGGACCAGGACAGCTACTCGTCGGACGCGGACATGCTGTCGCTGATCACCCTCCATGCAGCGAAGGGCCTCGAGTTCGACGTCGTGTTCATCGCCGGGCTGGAGGAGAGCCTGTTCCCGACCGGCCGCGCCGTGGAGGCGGAAGGCGGGTTCAACCCAGATCCTCGGGCCATGGAGGAGGAGCGGCGCCTCGCCTACGTGGGCATCACCCGCGCGCGCCAGCGGCTGTACCTCTCGCACGCCTGGCAGCGCGCGACCCGCCGAGGCCCGGGGACGAGCTGGATGGCCGAGCCTTCGCGCTTTCTGATGGAGATTCCAGCCGAGCTCATGAGCGGGCCTCGCCTGGGTGCCCGACCGGACGACGGCGACGGCTACGAGGCGCCAGACGACCTCAACCTCGTGTTCGGGCGCGGGGCGACCCGCTTCGGCCGGCCCATCCGCCCCGGTGCCGGGGCTTTTCGCGAGGGGAGCGGCCGCCCCGGGGCCCCGCAGGCCGGCGAGACGTTCCGGCCTTCACGCGATCTTGCCGCGCGCCGCGAGGCCTTCGCCGGCGGGGCGCGGTCCGGGACGTTCGGGCGCAAGGTGGAGGCGTGGGACGACGACGGGGCCGGCCACGCGCCCTACGACGGCGACGACCTCGGCCAGGTGCCGCGGCATGCCGGAGCGGCCGATGCCGCGGGGCGGGTCGTGGACCGCCCCATCGTGCCGGGGGAGCGGCGGTACCGCGACGGCGATCGCGTGCGCCACGCTCGCTGGGGCGACGGCATCGTCGTCAGCTCCAAGCTGACTCGCAGCGACGAGGAGGTCACGATCGCCTTCCGTGACCCCCAGATCGGGCGGAAGACGCTGCTCGCCTCGCTCGCCGGCCTCGAGCTGACCGGCTAGCGCGGCCCCAGCGAGCCGCGGAGGCGCCGCTTGGTACGCTCGCCGCGATGACGGATCTGCTGCCGGACCTGGACCTCGATTCCGTCGTCAACCTCGCGGGCTTCGAGCCGCTCGCACGGGAGCGGATGCTCGGGCCTGCGTACGACTACGTGGCGGGCGGCGCGTGGGACGAGATCACGCTCGAGGAGAACGTGGAGGCGTGGCGACGGCGGCGCTTTGTGCCGCGCGTGCTGCGCGACCTGCGGTCGATCGACCTTCGCGGTAGCTTCCTTGGCCGCGCCTCCGCCCTTCCGATCGCGATCGCGCCGATGGCCGCGCAGGGGATGGCCCACCCGAATGCGGAGGGCGAGATGGTCGCGGCTGCCGGGGCGGCGGGCATCCCGTTCTGCCTGTCCACCTCGTCGTCACTCTCGCTCGAGGACGTAGCCGCGGCGGCGCCGGACGCGGAGCGCTGGTTCCAGCTGTACATCGTCGGGGGGATGGACTACAGCCGGAACCTCGCCGAGCGGGCCGAGGCGTCCGGCTACCGGGCGATCGTCCTCACCGTGGACCTGCCGGTGCTCGGGCGGCGCGAGCGCGACCACCGGTCCGGCTTCCAGGTGCCACCCATGCCCCACATCGATGGCGCGGGCAACCACGAACGGGCGCACCGGTACGGCAACCTCGACGACCAGCGGACACACGGGCTGAGCTGGGATTCCCTGGCGGACGTCAGGTCATGGAGCGCCCTGCCGCTCGTCCTGAAGGGCATCCTCTCACCCGAGGATGCGCGACTTGCCGCGGAGGCCGGAGCCGACGCGATCGTCGTGTCCAACCACGGCGGGCGCCAGCTGGATCGGGCGATCGCCACGGCGGACGCGCTCCCGGGCATCGCCGAGGCAGTAGCCGGGCGGTGCGAGGTGTGGGTCGATGGCGGGATCCGGCGCGGGCTCGACGTCGTGACCGCGCTGGCCCTGGGCGCCACGGGCGTGCTCGTGGGGCGGCCGCTGTACTGGGCGCTCGCCGCCGGCGGCAGGGCCGGGGTGGAGCGGGGGATCGGGCTGCTGCGCAGGGAGCTGGAGCTCGCGCTGCCGCTGCTTGGCTGCGCCTCGCTGGCGGAGGTCGGCCCGGAGCTCCTCGCCCCATGACGAGCGACACCGCGCAGGAGACCGCGCTCGGGCCTGATGGGCTGCCCGTGGAGCCGGCGCTGATCGCCGAGGCGGCGGCGATGGCGGAGCCGGCGGCGGCGGCCCGCCACGCAGAGCTCTCGGAGCAGATCGAAGCCGCCAACAAGGCGTACTACGAGGCCGACGCGCCGATCCTCAGCGACGACGAGTGGGATCAACGCTTTCGCCGGCTCGTCGCCCTCGAGGCTGCGTTCCCCGCCCTGCTCACCCCGGCCTCGCCCACGCAGCGGGTCGGTGCGGTGCTGGCCGGCACGTTCGACGAGGTGCGTCACCGGCGCCCGATGCTCTCGCTCTCGAATGCGTTCAGCCACGAGGAGCTGCGCGCCTTCGACACCCGGGTGCGGCGTGGGCTCGGCCTGCCCCCCGCGCCGGACCCGGCTCCCGGGCTGCACTACGTCGCCGAGCTGAAGATCGACGGCCTCGCGATCTCGCTCCGCTACGAGCGCGGTCGTTTCGTCCAGGGCGCGACGCGCGGCGACGGCACGACCGGTGAGGACGTCACCGCGAACCTGCGCACGATCGCTGCGATCCCCGGGCGGCTGCGGGAGCCGGCGACGCTGGATGCGCGCGGCGAGGTGTTCATGCCCAAGGCCGAGTTCGCGCGGATCAACGAGGAGCGCGAGGCAGCCGGGCTGCCGACCTACGCCAACCCGCGCAACAGCGGGGCGGGCTCGCTCCGCCAGATCGACCCGGCGGTGACCGCCAGCCGGAAGCTCTCCGGCTGGTTCTACCAGCTCATCGAGGAGGGCGGGGCAGCCGTCCCGGCGGAGATCGGGGCGTCGCCGGCGGCGGATGCGGACTCGAGCGCGCCCGGTGTGCGCCGCCAATCCCAGGCGCTGGAGCGGCTGGTCAAGGTCGGGCTCCCGGTCAACCCGGAGCGCGAGGTCGCCGACGACATCGAGTCCGTCATCGCCTTCACCGAGCGCTGGCGTGACGAGCGGCACCACCTCCCGTACGAGACAGACGGGGTCGTGGTCAAGGTCGACGACCTGGAGCAGCAGGAGCGGCTCGGGATCGTCTCGCGCGCGCCGCGCTGGGCCATCGCCTTCAAGTTCCCGCCGGAGCAGGTGGAGGCATTCCTCGAGGACATCGTGACCTACGTCGGCCGAACGGGGACCCTCACGCCCGTGGCGCACCTGACGCCGGTGAAGGTCGCCGGCTCCACCGTCTCGCGCGCCACGCTCCACAACCTCGACGAGGTGCGGCGCAAGGACATCCGGATCGGCGATACGGTGGTCCTGCAGAAGGCGGGCGACGTCATCCCGGAGGTGGTGCGACCCATCGTCGAGCGTCGGACCGGCAAGGAGCGCGAATTCAAGATGCCGAAGGCGTGCCCGGTGTGCGGCACCGCCGTGCGGCGCGACGAGGGCGCGGTCCGCCATTACTGCCCGAACCTCACCTGCCCGGCGCGGGTGGGGCAGGAGTTCGGGCATTTCGTCAGCCGCGGCGGGATGGACATCGAGGGCGCTGGGTGGCAGACCCTGGAGCAGCTCCTCCAGCGCGGCCTGGTCAAGTCCCGCGGCGACTTCTTCCGGCTCAGCGTTGACGACCTCGCGGGCCTTGAGCGATTCGGACGCAAGTCCGCCGAGAACCTGGCCAAGTCGATCGAGAAGGCGAAGCGCCGGCCGCTGGCCCGGATCCTCAACGCGCTCGGCATCCCGCAGGTCGGCTACACCACGACGAGCGACCTGGAGCGCTGGATCGCCGAGGAGCTGCCGCCCGGCGAGGACGAGTCCCTCGGCGGCCGCGGCGGCTGGTTCGAACGCGTCGCCGCGTTCCTGCGGGATGTCGCCGCCGATGCGCCCGAGCGGTTCGAAGAGGTGGCGGGCGTCGGACCGACGGTCCGCGCGAGCCTGGCAACCTGGCTCACCGATCCCACGACGCAGGGCGTCCTGGACGACCTGGTCGATGCCGGCGTCGAGCCCGAGCGACCCGCCGCACCCGCGGCCACGGCCGGAGTCGCCACGGGACCACTGGCCGGCAGGACCGTCGTCGTCACGGGCGCGATCGAGGGCTTCAGCCGAGAGGAAGCCGAGGAGGCGATCCGCGCGGCGGGCGGCAAGCCCGCCGGCTCCGTGTCCAAGAAGACCGATTACGTCGTGGCCGGCCCCGGTGCGGGCTCGAAGCTGGCCAGGGCGGAGGAGCTGGCCCTCACGATCCTTGATGCCGACGGGTTCCGCGAGCTGCTGGGCCGGACGGGATGACGACCGTGAGCCTGGACGCCGACCAGCTCCGCTAGGCCGCGGCGGCGGAGCGAGGCGCGGGGAGCCTAGCGTCCCCGGCGCGCGGCCAGGTCGAAGGCGGCGTCGGACAGGCGGTTGCGCTCCTCCGGCGTGAGCTCGAGGTCCGCGGCCACCACGTTCGACTCGAGCTGCGCCACCGAGTGGGCGCCCGGAATCGCGACCACGTTCGGGTTCGCGAGCAGCCACGCGAGCGAGACCTGCGCCAGGGTCGCCTCGTGGGCCGCGGCCACCTCTCCGATGATCTGGCGCAGCGGCCCGAGGTCGCCCGTGCTTGCCGCACCGAAGACCCGGCCAAACCGGCGCGCGAAGTTCGGGCGCGGATTGCCGGGGCCGATCAGTCGACCCTGGCCGAGGGGGCTATACGCGATGACGAGCCGGTCGTTCGCCACGGCGTACGGCACCAGGTCCTGGAGTGCCCGCGGGCGCGCGAGGCTGAGCTCCACCTGGTTCGACAGCACGGGGCTGCCGAGGGCTCGCTCCATTGCCTGCCACCGGCCGAGGGAGTGGTTGCTCACGCCCACGTGCCGCGCGATCCCGAGGTCGAGCACGCGCCGCAGGCCGCGGGCCTGTACGGCGACGGGCACGAACGGGTTCGGCCAGTGCACCTGGTACAGGTCGATCTGGGCGACCTGCAGCCGGTCGCGGCTTCGTCGCGCCGCCCGCACGACCAGTGGCGGGATGGGCAGGATGGGATTGAGCTTGGTGGCAACGAAGGCGTCGCGCGGCGCGTCCCGGAGCGCCGCACCGACGATTCGCTCCGACGCGCCGTCGCCATACACCTCCGCGGTGTCGATGAGCGTGACCCCGAGCTCGAGGGCGCGGCGCACGATCGCCGGCGCGACGCGCGTCGCGTACTCGGTGCCGTAGCCCCAGTCGGGCGTCCCGAACTGCCACGTCCCGAGGCCGATCACAGACATCCTCGCACCGCCCACGTCGAGATAGCGCATCGATCAGCCCATCGCGTGGTTGAACTGGCCCCAGATCGCCTCGGGTTGCCAGACCATCGGCGCCCCGCGGACCATGCGCGGCGCCGACCACTGCGCTCGAAAGCCGGCCAGCGCCAGCGCGGCACCGCCCTCGCGGTTCTCGGCCAGGATGCCGACCCGGACCCGGCCTTCCGGCCCGGCGACCAGCCGGCGTGCCGCGATGATCGCCATCGCGGCCTCGATCGACCGGGCGACGGTCGCGCCACCGCCCCATGGTGGGCGGACCACGAACGCCTGGAGCGTCCCGTCGTCTCCGGTGAGGACCTTCGCCGTTTCGGGCGACGCGAGGCGGGCGAGGACGTGGGCGCGGTCCTCGCCGGTAGCCACCCGATCGAAACTTGCCATCGCAGCCAGGTCCGCCGGCGCGAAGGGGCGGGCGCCGGTCGCGCCGCGGCGCTCGGATTCGCCGGCCCCGGGAGCGACGGCGCCTGCATCTGGAGCGGCAACGCCCGGCTCCGAGGCCGCCGCAAGGCCCGGCGACTCGAGTATCCGGTACTGGGTCTGGACGTCGAAACCCATGCGCTCGTACAGCCGACGACCCTCGCTCGTTGCGACGAGGACAAGCGTCCCGCACCTCGCGGACTCGAGGCGTTCAATGATCGCCTGGGTCATGGAGCGGCCGAGCCCCCGGCCCCGGTGCTTGGGCTCGACGAAGATCGTCCCGATCCAGCCGACCGGCCCATTGGCGGTGCCCACACCGGTGGCCACGACCCGCCCGTCCGACTCCGCGACGTGGGGCACGCAGGCGGGCTGCGTGGCGGCGAACGCCAGCCATTCGCGCCGCACGCCCCAGCCGGCCCCGAGGATCATCTCGGCGGCCGGAGCGACGTCCTCGGGCAGCATCGGCCGCAGGATCGTTCCCGTCACGCCGTTCAGTATCATCCGCCGGTGGCAGGACTCACTCGATCGGACGTCGCGCACGTCGCCTTCCTCGCACGCCTCCGGCTGACCGACGAGGAGCTGGACCGGCTGGAAGGCCAGCTCAACCACATCCTCGACCAGTACGCGAAGCTGTTGGAGCTGGACACGTCGGCCATCCCGCCGACGGCCCAGACGATCGAGCTCGAGAACATCCTGCGGGACGACGTCGCGGCGCCATCGCTGGCCGTCGAGGACGTCCTTCGAAACGCGCGGGTGATCGAGGGCGACTTCATCGTCGTGCCCCCGATCCTCGGCGGCGACGCGTCGTGACCACGGATGTCACGCGCCTGCTGGGGCACGAGCTGTCCGGCCGCCTCCGGACCGGCGACGTGTCCTCGCGCGAGCTGACGCTGGCGCACCTGGAGGTCGCCGAGCGCCAGAACCATGCCCTGAATGCCTGGCTGGTGATCGAACGCGACGGCGCGCTGGCCCAGGCGGACGCCGCGGACACGCGCCTGGCCGCTGCCCGGGCGGAGGGGCCGCGCGCGGTGGAGGAGCTGCACCCGCTGCTCGGCCTGCCGATCGCGCTCAAGGACCTCGTCTCGGTCAAGGGCGGGCAATGCACTGCCGGCTCGCGGATCCTGGCAGGCTACGTCGCGCCCTACGACGCCCACGTTACGGAGCGACTGCGCGATGCCGGCGCGGTGATCCTCGGCAAGACGAACATGGACGAGTTCGCCATGGGCTCCTCCAACGAGTACTCCGCGTTCGGGCCGGTCAGCAACCCGTGGGATCTCGACTCGGTGCCTGGCGGGAGCAGCGGCGGCTCCGCGGCGGCCGTGGCGGCCTATCACGCGCCCTTCGGCATCGGGACGGACACCGGGGGCTCGATCCGCCAGCCGGCGGCGCTGTCGGGCATCGTCGGGCTCAAGCCGACGTACGGCCGCGTGAGCCGCTACGGGATCGTCGCCTTCGCCTCGTCGCTCGACCAGATCGGCCCGCTCGCTCGCGACGCGCGCGATGCCGCGGTCCTGCTCCACGCCGTCGCCGGGCGCGACGACCGCGACTCCACCTCTGCGCCGGTCCCCGTGCCGGACGACCTCCTCCGGCTCCCGGACTCCGATGACGAGGCGGCGTCGTGGCTGCGCGGCAAGCGGCTGGGGCTGCCGCGCGAGTACTTCGTCAAGGGCATGGAGCCGGGCGTCGAGGCACGAATCCGCGAGGCGGTGACGGCGCTCGAGGCGGCGGGGGCCAAAATCGAGGAGGTCTCGCTGCCGCACACCGACTACGGGCTCGCGGCGTACTACATCGTCGTGCCCGCGGAGGCGTCGGCAAACCTCGCTCGCTACGACGGCGTGCGCTACGGCCACTCCGTGCGCCTGCCTGGCGCGGACTTCATCGCGGACTACCTGGCGACGCGCGGCGAGGGCTTCGGGCCGGAGGTCAAGCGCCGGATCATGCTCGGGACGTACGCGCTCTCGGCCGGCTACTACGACTCCTTCTACCTCAAGGCGCAGAAGGTCCGGACGCTCATCAAGCGCGACTTCGACGAGGTCTTCGAGTCGGGCATAGACGCGCTCGTCGCGCCGACGTCACCCTCCGTCGCGTTCAAGTTCGGCGCTCGTACCGCGGATCCGGTGGCCATGTACCTGTCCGACGCCTGCACGCTGCCCGCGAACATGGCCGGGATCGCCGGAGTCTCGCTCCCGTGCGGCCTCTCCGACGACCTTCCCGTTGGGCTGCAGTTCCTCGGCCCGCCCTGGTCCGAGCTGGAGCTGCTCCGCTTCGGGCGCGCCTACGAAGCGATCACCGCCTCGGCCGAGTGGCGTGCCCTGGAGCCGTCGCAGCTTGCCCTTGCCGACGATCCCGCGGGCCCCACGCCCACTGAGCGCGCAGCGGCGCTCGCCGCGGCCTGAGGGCGGTGGACGGGCTCCGATCGATCGATCCGGATGTCGCGGAGCTCATCGAGCGGGAGGCGCAGCGTCGCGCCACCACGATCGACCTGATCGCCTCGGAGAGCGAGCCGTCGCCGCCGGTGCTCGAGGCCCTCGGCTCCGTTTTCGCGGCGAAGACCGCCGAGGGCTACCCGGGCAAGCGCTATCACCGCGGCACGCCGTGGGCCGACGCCGTCGAGCAGCTCGCCATCGATCGGGCGAAGGCCATCTTCCACGCGGAGCACGCCAACGTGCAGCCGAGCTCCGGCGTCAACGCGAATCTCGCCGTCTACCGCGCCCTCCTGAAGCCCGGTGACACGGTCCTGGGGCTGCGGCTTGACCACGGCGGCCACCTGTCGCACGGGGACCGGGCGTCGATCACCGGTGCGGTCTACCGATTCGAGCACTATGGCGTCCGCTCCGATACCGAGCAGATCGATCTCGACGAGGTGCGAGACCTGGCCCGCCGGCACCAGCCTCGCCTGGTCGTCACCGGCGGAAGCTCGTACCCGCGAGCCATCGACTACGCCGCGTTCGCTTCGATCGCCGCGGAGGTCGGGGCCCGGCTGCTTGTCGACATGGCCCACATCGCCGGGCTCGTCGCGGGCGCGGTGCTGCCGAGCCCCATCGGGCACGCGGATGCGGTGACGTTCACGACGTACAAGACGATGCTCGGCCCGCACGGCGGCGTGATCCTGACCCGCGCCGAGCACGCGCGTGCCATCGATCGGGCGATCTTCCCTGGCATTCAGGGCGCGCCGGACTTCGGGCGGATCGCGGCGAAGGCGGTGTGCTTCGGGATCGCCGCGGGACCCGGCTTCCGGGAGGTCCAGGCGGCGATCCTGACCAACGCGACGGAGCTCGCCGCCGAGCTGGCGCGCCGCGGCGACCGGATCGTGAGCGGCGGCACGGACAACCACCTGGTGCTCGTCGACCTCCGCGGCCGCGGGCTGACCGGCGACGTCGCCGAGGTCGCGCTCGAGGAGGCCGGGATCCTCACCAACCGGAACGTCATCCCGTTCGAGCCGGGCACGCCGGACAGGCCCAGCGGCCTCCGGCTCGGGACCACCGCGATCTCGCAGCGCGGCCTTCGATCGGCGGAGATGGGCGAGGTCGCGGAGCTGGTGGATGCGGCGCTCGGCCTGGCCGCAGGCGATCCCCGGCCGGATGCGCTGGCGAGGGTCAAGTCGAAGGCCCAGGCACTCGCCCGGCGGTTCGTGACGAGGACCGACGTGCCGGCGCCGCCGCGGCCCCTGATCACAGGCTGACATTTGCGACCCCCGCGGCAAGTGCCACGGGGTAGATTCCGTCGGTGACAACCGGCGCCCAGCCCATATCACGCGGTCCACTCGCGGAGCGAGCGCTGGCGGAGCGCGTTCGGACCGTGCCGCCTTCGGGCATCCGCAAGTTCTTCGAGATCATGGCCTCGATGGAGGACGTGATCAGCCTCGGCATCGGCGAGCCTGACTTCGACACCCCGCGCTCGATCGTCGAGGCAGGCGTCGAATCGCTGCGCGAGGGCCGCACGCACTACACCTCCAACTACGGCACGCTGGAGTTGCGCAAGGCGCTCGCCGAACACCTCGAGCGCCTGTACGGCGTGGCCTATGACCCGAAGCGTGAGCTGCTCATCACCGTGGGCGCATCGGAGGGAGTGGACCTGGCCCTGCGCGCCACGTGTGACCCAGGCGACGAGGTCATCCTCCACGAGCCGTCGTACGTGGCGTACGTCCCCGCGATCGTGTTTGCCGGGGGCACGGCGGTCCACGTCGCGACCCGTTTCGAGGACGACTTCGCGCTTGACCCGGCTGCCGTGGAGGCCGCGATCACGCCGCGGACGAAGGCGTTGTTCCTCGGCTATCCGTGCAACCCGACCGGGGCGGTCCTCCCGGACGCAGTGCAGGACGAGCTGGCCCGGATCGCCGAACGCCATGACCTGCTCGTCTACAGCGACGAGATCTACGACCGGCTCGCCTACGGCTCATATCGCCACCGCGCCTTCTCGGCGCTGCCCGGGATGCGCGAGCGGACGATCCTCATGGGCGGCTTCTCGAAGGCGTACGCGATGACCGGCTGGCGGATCGGCTGGCTTGCCGCGCCGGCCGAGATCCTGGAGGGCATCCTCAAGATCCACCAGTACACGATCATGACCGCGCCCACGGTCGCCCAGGATGCGGCGCTCGTCGCCATCGTGGAGGGCGAGCCAGAGGTGGAGCGGATGGTCGCCGAGTACGACCGCCGACGCCGGCTGGTGGTCGACGGCTTCAACGCCCTGGGCCTGGAGACGTTCGAGCCCCGCGGGGCGTTCTACGCCTTCCCACGCATCTCGTCTACGGGCCTGGACGCAGAGACATTCGCCCAGCGGCTGCTGGAGGAGGAGCGCGTCGCGGTCATCCCCGGCGGCGCGTTCGGGCCGTCGGGCGAGGGTCACGTCCGGGCGTGCTATGCGACCTCGTACGAGCGCCTGGAGGAGGCGATCGAACGGATCGGGCTCTTCGTGTCACGGATCGGGTCGGCCCAGGTATCGAGCAGCTAGAGCGACGGGGGGCAAGTCCGGACGACGGGATCTTCGGCGGCGCGACGGTCACGGACCTGCCGATCCGACGCCTGAACTACCCGACGCCCGACCCGACGACGTCGCGGGGCGTCCTGCTGGCCAGCTACACGTGGGACCAGGACGCGGCCCGCTGGGGCGCGATGGACGAGGAGACGCGGCTCGAGGAGGCGCTGGAGGACGTATCCAGGATCCACCCCCGGATCAGGGAGGTGTACGAGGTCGGCGCCTCACACGCGTGGTACGACGACCGGTACGCGAACGGCGCCTTCGCGATGTTTGAACCGGGCCAGCTGAGCCAGCTCCAGGCCGACATCGTGAAGCCGGAGGGCCGGATCCAGTTCGCGGGTGAGCACTGCTCCCTGTACCACGCCTGGATCCAGGGAGCGCTGGAGTCCGGGCTGAACGCCGCCCGGGCGATTCACGAGGCTCCGGCGGGGCAAGCCTGAGGGTGTGCGACACTCGGCCGCGATGACCACCACCGCCGTCCCCGCCGGGCCCCGCCGCGAGACCCGCCCGTGACGTCAGTGGAGGCGGCGGGCGCGGCGACCGCGGCGACCGCGGCGACCGCGAGCGCGACCCTGGAGCGTTACGAGCCTGTCATCGGGATCGAGGTCCACTGCCAGCTGCGCACGGCCTCCAAGATGTTCTGCTCCTGCTCCACGGCCTACGACGGCGCCCGGCCGAACAGCCACGTCTGCCCGGTCTGCCTCGGGCTGCCGGGCGCACTGCCCGTGATCAATCGCCGGGCGGTGGAGCTCGTCCTCGCCACGGGGGCGGCCATTGGCGCGGAGACCCCCGACGCGACGCGCTGGGATCGCAAGAACTACTTCTACCCGGACCTGCCCAAGGGCTACCAGATCAGCCAGTACGACCTGCCCCTCGCCGCGGCGGGCACGCTCACGTTCGACACCGGGGACGGGCCGTTCACGGTGCGCATCACCCGCGCCCACCTCGAGGAGGACACGGCCAAGCTCGTGCACGACGAGGGCGCCGGCGGAGAGCGCCTCAGCCTGGTCGACTTCAACCGTTCCGGCGCCCCGCTCATGGAGATCGTCACCGAGCCTGACCTGCGCACGGCGGAGCAAGCCCGCCGCTACGCCGAGGAGCTGCAGCTCCTGCTCCGCTCGATCGGTGCGTCCGACGCGGACATGGAGCGCGGCCAGCTCCGGGTGGAGGCCAACATCTCGCTCCGGCTGCGCGGCAGCGAGCCCTTCGGAACGCGCGTGGAGGTCAAGAACATGAACTCGTTCCGCGCCGTGGAACGGGCCGTGGCGTTCGAGATCGAGCGTCAGGCCGCGATCCTCGACGCGGGCGACTCGCTGCGGATGGAGACCCGCGGCTGGTCGGACGAGCGCGGCGAGACCTACCACATGCGCAACAAGGAAACCTCGGACGACTACCGCTACTTCCCGGAGCCCGATCTGCCGCCGCTCCGCGTCGAAGCGGCCTGGCTGGCGCAGATCCGCGCCGGGCTCCCGGAGCTTCCGGCGGACCGGCGCGCCCGGTACCGGGATGCGCTCGGCCTGCCGGCCTACGATGCCGGCGTCCTCGTCGCCGACGCCGACGCCGATCGGCTGTTCGAGGCCACCCTCGCCACTTCGCCCGGGCTGGAGGCCAAGCCCGTGGCGAACTGGGTGACCGGGGACTACCTGCGCATCCGGAACGCGGCGCCCGGGCCGGTCACCGTAGAGCCCGCGGCGCTCGCCGAGCTCGTCCGGCTCGTGCTGGATGGGTCGATCAACCGTGGCTCGGGCCGCGAGGTCCTGAACGCGCACGTCGCCAGCGGCGAGCCGGTCGATGCGATCGTGACCCGGCTGGGCCTGCACCAGATCTCAGACGCCGGCGCCATCCGCGCGGTCGTGGATGAGGTGCTCGCGGCCAACCCGGCCGCGGTGGCGGACATCCGCGCCGGCAAGGGCCAGGCGATCGGCTTCCTCGTCGGCCAGGTCATGAAGGCGACTCGGGGTCAGGCCAACTCCGCCATCGCGCAGGCCGCGATCCGAGAGCGCCTCGACCTGCTCGAATCGGCGGGAGAGGCCTGATGGGACTGTTCAACCTCGCGGTGATCGCCCTCGGCGTGGCGGCCATGGCCGCCGGGTATGCCCGCGCCCGGGCTCCGTGGGCCCGCTACCAGGCCCTCAAGGAGCAGGACGCGAACATCGCGCGCTACGAATCGTGGCGGGGCGGCCTGCGCGACTCGGGCCCGACCGGCGCCTCCGTCGCGATGGAGCTGCTCCGGAAGCAGGCGCGGAACGGGGCGATCATCATGGCCGCGGGCTTCGCGTTCGTCATCGTCGGCTTCCTGCTCTAGGTCGGGGAGGGAACGATGGCCTCACGGGAGCGCACGCACGGCCGCGGCTTCGCCACCCGCGCGATCCATGCCGGCGAGCGGCCGGATCCCGTGACCCACGCGCACAACACGCCGATCTACGCGACCGCGACGTTCGCCTTCGACTCCGCGGCTGAGAAGGAGGACGCCGTCGACCGGGCGATGGCGTGGGATCCGACCTCGTACTTCTACTCCAGGACGTCGAACCCGACGACCCGTGCCCTCGAGGACAAGCTGGCCTCGCTCGACAGCGCCGAGGACGCGGTGGTCGCGTCGTCGGGCATGGCCTGCGTCTCGTCCACGCTCCTGGCTCATCTCGGCAGCGGCGATCACGTCGTGGTGGGGGACGAGCTGTTCGTCATCACCAAGGTGCTCCTCGAGGACGACTTCCCGCGCCGCGGGATCAGCGTCACGCCGGTGGACATGACGGACCTCGCGGCGGTCGAGGCGGCGATCACGCCGGCGACGAAGGTCCTGTTCTTCGAGACGGCCACGAATCCGCGCCTGCGCGTCGCCGACATCGACGCCCTCGCCGAGCTGGGCCATCGCCACGGGCTGATCGTCGTCGCCGACAACACGTTCCTGGCGCCCGCGCTCCTGCGCCCCATCGAGCACGGCGCGGACCTGGTGGTGCATGCCGCGACGAAGTGGCTGTCCGGCCACGGCGACGCGGTGTGCGGTGCGGTCACGGGGTCGGTGGCGCTGCTGCAACCGATCCGGAAACAGGTCGACACGCTGGGCCAGGCCGCGAGCCCGTTCGCGAGCTGGCTGGTGCTTCGCGGCGTTCGCTCGCTCCCGCTCCGCTCCCGGCAGGCATCGGAGAACGCATTCCGGCTCGCGGAGTTCCTCCAGGCGCAGGAGAAGGTCGAGTGGGTGCGTTACCCGGGCCTGGCCTCGCACCCCGACCACGACGTGGCGCGACGCCTGATCGAGGGCCCGGGGGGCGCCATGCTGACGTTCCAGCCGCGTGGCGGCGTCGCGGGCATGGCCGCCTTCACCGACCACCTTTTGCTGTGCGACATCGGCGTCAGCCTGGGCGATGTCTTCACGCTCGTGTACCCGCAACCCAAGCGCGACGGCCTCGTCCGCGTCTCCGTCGGCTGCGAGGACATCGAGGACCTGCTCGCCGACTTCGAGCGCGGGCTGTCGTTCGTCGAATGATCCGGGGCGCGAGGCGCCGCCCGGCCCTGGCGGCGGTCAGCCGCGCCCGAGTGCCGCCGCGGCGGTGAGGGCGGCGCCGATGGTCAGGTCCACCCGGCGCGTGACCTCGTCCTCGGGAGGTCGGAACCATGCCTCGTGGCCGGTCTTGCCCTCGGCGTCCGCGGAGGGGTCCCGGATCACGTCGGACACGGTGAGGATGCAGCCGGCGCGGACCGGCCGCCCCTTCGCCCGCTCGCGCATGCAGATGAGGAACAGCGCGGCAGCCTCCATCTCCGCCGACAGGTAGCCGCGCAGGCCCCAGCGACCGGAGCCGCCCGGCGACGGGTCGTAGAAGACGTCGCCGGTCACGATCGGCCCCACATGCGTGGTGAGACCAGCCGCGAGCGCCGCGTCGCGCAGGGCCAGGACCACGTCGAGGTCCGCCGTCGGGGCGGTCGCCTCACCGCCGCCCAGCACCGTGCCCACGCCGGTGTTCGCCGCCGCGGAAAGCGCAACGACGGCATCTCCGATGGAGGTGCCCGGGAAGCCGCCGGTGGTGCCGACTCGGACGAACGTCGTTGCCCCGAGCATGAGCAGCTCCTCGACGACGATGGAGGTGGTGGGCGCGCCCATCATCGTGGTCTGGACCGAGACCGGGACGCTATCGACCGTGCCGGTGTACCCGAGCAGCCCGCGGTGCTGTGTCACGAGCCGGCTCGCCTCCAGCCCGCCGTCGAAACGCTCGGCGATGCGCGTCGCCCGGTTCGGGTCGCCCGGGAGCAAAACGACCGGCGCGTAATCGCCGGGCTCGGCGTGAAGGTGGATCTGCGGCATTGGGTCATTCTCCTCTGGGTGCGTGCTCGATGGGAGGCGGATAGGCGTCGTCGGGGAGCGGGCCTGGCCACGTCGTGGCCAGCGCGCCGCCCATCATGCCCCGCGCGACAGCCGCCGCGTGGTCGCTGCTGCGCCACAGCTCGTCCAGGAACCAGGCGATGAACGCGTCGCCGCACCCCAGCGTCGTCCCGGCCACCTCGACGGCGCGGACCGCGAACCTCCGGCTGGATCCGTCGCGCCCGTCGAAGACGTGCACGGAGCGGGCACCCATCGTCACCACGAGGACGCGACCCAGGTCGTTCGCCACGGAGCGCATGCCGGTGACGACGGGATCGTCCTCTTCGCCGGGCCAGCCGACAAACCCGAGCTCCACGTGGCCCATGGTCGAGGCCAGCCGGTCAACCGTGTAGTGGCGGAAGCCAAGGAAGTCCGCGGAGACTTCGATCCCCTGCAGCGCCCCGTCGGCGGCGAGTCGCTCGAGCTCGACGATCGCGCCCTCGACGAGGACGACGTGCAGGCGCTTCGCTGCCGTGAGCCCCACCCGCTCTCGTGGCGTGAGCCGGTAGTCCTCCCACACGCCGGGGACAAATTTGTCCATGTGCGGCTGGCGATCCGGCAGGATCTCGATGTCGATCGTCGACGACCGACCCGGCGCGTGGAGCTCATCACGGGCCACCGGCGTGATCCCGTGGTGCTCCAGGAATGCCTCGATCGGCCGGCCGTCCTCCGCCCCGACGCGGGTCAGCAGCCGGAACGGCCGGCCGAGGTCCCGCCAGTGCCAGGCCATGTTGAGGATGCCGCCACCGGGCAGGACCTGGCCGGACGCGAGGTACTGGTCGAGGCTGATGGTGCCAAGCAGCAGCGTCTCGGCTTCGGGGCTCACGCGGGCGCGTTGCTCATGCAGGCCCGTTGCCGAGCGGATCGGCGCGATCCGGCCCCAGCTCGAGGAACCGGTCGTAGCGGACCTCGATCACCTTGCTCATCTGCCAGAAGGCCTCGACCGAGAGGTGCCCAATGCCCTCGTGGTGGTACCACTCGAC
>Ga0183260_10001993_pt1 | contig 17049 bp, 12 predicted proteins | sample AntDrymUQ4972206_2_FD_129768 | JGI IMG/M metagenome (GOLD analysis project Ga0183260, IMG submission 129768) | Polar desert sand microbial communities from Dry Valleys, Antarctica - metaG UQ497 (22.06) (version 2) (version 2) | ecosystem: Environmental > Terrestrial > Soil > Desert | place...
CCACACACGGTGAACCCGGTTTCGCCGACGAGATGGACCTTGCTGAAGTGGCGATCCGGCAGGCGCCAGGTCACGTACTGGCGCTGAGCATTTGGGGTCGAGGACACAGGGCGGAGCTCCGTTTTGCGGATACCGATTGTCCCAGAAATGGCCCGTTTTCACAAATCGGCCGCGATCTGGCAGCATGGCCGATGCATCCATGAAACGCATCGGCATCCTCACCGGCGGCGGCGACGTCCCGGGCCTCAACTCGGTCATCAAGAGCGTCGTCTACCGATCCAGTGAGGTCGGATGGGAGACACTTGGCATTCGCCGTGGCTGGCAGGGCCTGACGCACGTGGATCCCGCTCGCGAAGACGGCGGCGGCTATGTGCGGATGCTGGATCGCTCGAATACCCGTGCCATCGATCGCACTGGCGGGACGACCCTACACACGTCGCGCACGAATCCATCGGCGATGGGAGTCGCGGCGCTGCCCGAGACGCTGGACGCGACGCGGCGCGAAGCCTTCGCGATCGAGAACGAGCGGTTCGACCTCACCTCGCTGGTGCTCGATAACCTCGAGCGCCTCGGCATCGAGGCGCTGATCGCCATCGGCGGGGATGACACCCTGAGCTACGCGGCGCGACTCGGTCGGGAGGGTTTTCCGGTCATCGCCATCCCGAAGACGATGGATAACGACGTCCAGGGCACCGAGTACTGCATCGGCTTCTCCACCGCGGTCACGCGGGCCAAGGAGCTCATCAATCGCCAGCGCACGACGCTCGGCAGCCACGAGCGCATCGGTGTCTTCCGCATTTTCGGCCGCAATGCCGGCTACACGGCTTGGTATGCCGCCTACGTCACGAGTTCGCGCTGCGTGATTCCCGAAGCGCCCTTCGATCTCGATGCCCTGGCAGACCTTCTCGCCGATGACCGTCGCCTCAACCCATCGGGGTATGCATTCGTGATCGCCAGCGAGGGAGCCATCTGGCGCGGCGGCGAGCGCAACGAAGTGGGGGAGTCCGATGCCTACGGCCACCGTCACAAGGCCGACGTGGGTGAGGTGCTGGCCGATGAGCTGAAGCGACGGACCGGCGTGGAGACCGTCCACAGCGACCTCACCTACGACCTGCGTTCCGGCGATCCGGACGCCCTCGACCAGCTCGTGGCCATCACCTTCGCCAACGTCGCGGTCGACCTGCTGGCCGATGGGCAGTACGGGCGAATGGTGGCGGTGCGCGACGGGAACTACGCGCACGCTCCGCTTCCGGAACGATCGCTTGGCGCGCGGCAGCTCGACGTGCCGACGATGTACAACGTCAAGCGCTTCCGCCCGCGCTACGAAGCCAAGCTCGGCGCTCCACTGCTCCTGGGTCCGGCGGTCATCACCTGACCGCCTGGGCGCGTTCGAGTCCGTGGCTGCGGGCGTATACCTCTATATATTCCGCCGCCGCAGTGCGGAATCACTAGCTGAACAACCGTCGACGCCACCGACCGAGGCGCTTCCGGTAGCGCCGAAGGACGACGCCGGCCCGGTCGCGTGAGGCATCTGCGGCAACCGCGATGCGGTAGCGCGCTCGATGCAGCCGCCCGGCAAGGCTCGCCGGCCTGGCCAGGGCACGCGAGGAGATCACGGCAGGAGAAAAGTCCGTGGCGGCGATCCGTCGCTCGAAGGCGCCCGGATCCTCGCCATCGGCGAAGACGTGCCCGACGCCATGCCGGCCGAGATACTCCGCGAACGTGGCGAAGCGCGCCGCATGTCCCGAATTCATCTCGCTGAAGTCCGCCTCCTCGTGGAGGTCGGCCGCGTCGATGTCCGCCGGTACCTGGCTCATGAGCCGATGCGGAATCCTGAAGTAGCGGGCCAGCTCGAGAGTGCGTGAGTCATGGGCAAAGACGTAGGCCGGAGTTCCTGCGAGGAGCGCGGCGATGTTGCCGTGGATTCGCGTCCCGAATGAGAAGTCAGCGCCCACCAAGTCGTTCATCCACGGCCACGGCTCGACGTAGAAGCGGACCTTGCCTCGCTCGAAGAGCGGATGAGAGACGTGGAACGGCATCGGTCCAGCGTGCCCGTCGGTGTTCGCTGAATCGTCGCCCCGAATGAGGAGGCCGAGGGTGTCGAGATCCTGCGGAATGTACGTCAGGTTGGGATAGCGATCGAAGTGCGACATCACGATCGGTCCCATGGCCGTGACGTAGGGCGACACGTTGATCGACACATTCGCGGTCCGGTCCAGCGTCGGTTGCCGCTTCTCGACCGACAGGCGATCCCCGTGGAGGAACATCGACGGGCAGCCGATGACCTCGATATCGCTGAATCCCAGTTTGCGGAGGTACTCGGCGGTCATCTCGCCGCGCACGCCGATCGAAGGGCCGCGGTCGAGCACTGCGCTGACGAAGTGTCGCACCAGCGGCTCGATGGGCTTCTGGTAATCGAACGAGAAGTGCTCATTGGACTGGGCGCCGACGCCGAGGATGACCACCGGAATGGTCAGTCGCTCGATGAAGCGGACCATCCGTCGCAGGCCTGCCTCGTTACTGATTCGGAAGGCATTGGCCAGGGGAATGACGCAGACATCGAAGCGCTCGTTGACCAGCGACGCGCGCCGAGCATCGCCCATGAAGTCATCAGTCTCGATCTCGACACCGCGCCGGGCCAGGATCCGATGCGTGGCCTGGATGAAGACGAGGTTGCCGGCGTTGTTGGCGATGAGGTTGCGTTCATAGACGGTCCTGGGCGATATGACCTCGAACGGGTCCTTCGGCGAGCGGAGCAGGATCCGTTTCACGTCGCATCCGCGAGCGCCGGCAGCACGACATCATCCACGAAGCGCGCCGAGGCCCGTCCATCGGCCACGTCGAACGAGGCGTCGCGGAAGCGCGTGACGGCTTCGGTATCGAACTCGGCGGCGCGGAGGTACGCCGCGAGCGGCTCGGTGTTCGCGAAGATCGGTCCGGGCAGGTCGCGCGCAACGTCGAGATAGAAGCCGCGCTCGCGTTCATAGGCATCGTGATCGGGCGCGAAGAAGACGATCGGTCGTTCGAGCAGCGAGTACTCGTAAATGGCGCTCGAATAGTCGGTGATCAGCACGTCGGCCGCGGTCATCAGCTCGCCGATATCGTCGTGATCCGAGGCGTCGACCACGAAGCCGTCGAGCTTGGGATCGATCCTCATGCGCGAGCGGATGAACGGGTGCAGCCGCATGAGCAGGACGTGGTCGTCACCGAGGACGTCCCGGAGATGGCGCAGATCGAGATCATCGGTGTGCCGCGCCCGCGTGGTGCGCTCACCGCGATACGTAGGTGCAAAGAGCAGGACGCGCTGTTCGGGGTGGATCCCGTAGCGCCGATGGACGGCATCGGCCGCGCACTCGCGCCACTCCGCGTCGAGCAGGGAATCGGTGCGCGGGATGCCGATGCTCGAGGTGAATCGGTCCAGCGGTTGGCGGAAGGCTTCCGCGTAGTGCGGCGCCAGGCGCATGGCGGAGACCAGGCACAGATCGTAGTTCGCGTGGATGCGCACCCGGCGCAGGAGGGTCGCATCGGCCCCGAAGCTCTTTCCGCCCAGGCTGTAGCCCATCTTTTTGAAGGCACCGCTGGCGTGCCAGGTCTGCACGATCATTGTGCCGGCTCGGGGCGTGACGGCGTAGATCGGAAAGTAGTAGTCGTCGACCACGAACAGCCGTGTCGTGGCGAGCCGGTATCCGGCGACCACGGCATGCACCGCCGCGCCGAGCCGGCCGAGCACTCCGCCAGCCGGTCGGTGCGCGAGAATCGTGACCGGGATCGGTGGCGATCGATGGGCGAGCTCAGCTCTGATCGCCTCGAGATTTCCGCTGACGGTGTCGCCGCTGCCCGTCGCGAGCACGACCCGGCGATCGATGGGCCGGAGCGATCCAGCCAAGAAGCCCAGCCGCACCAGGGCCATGCGCAGGACGACGAGCGCATCGTTCACGAGGGGAGGATCAGCTCGTCGATGATGCGATCGGTCGCCGATCCCTCTCCGGCGGGCATGTGCCTGGCGGCGAAGTGCGCGACCTTCTCGACCTGGTAATCCTCGCGACTGATGGCGTCGATCAGCTCCTCGAAGGTGCGCACGATGCGCCCCGGCACGAAGGCCTCGTACGGCTCGTAGAAGTCGCGCGTGGCGACGTATTCCTCGAGGTCGTACGCGAAGAAGAGCATCGGTCGACCAAGGGTCGAGTATTCGAACACGAGCGAGGAGTAATCGGTGACGAGCAGATCGGTGATGAGCAGCAGGTCGTTCGTCTCCACCGGCAGGTCGCTGGCGTCGACCAGGCGGTCCCGGTACTCGGGTGGAATCTCGACGCGGTCGCGCACGAAGGGGTGCATCCTGATGAGGAGTGTGGCATTTCGGTGCTCGCACAGCGCGTATGCCGCATCGACGTCGATCAGATCGACCGGATAGTGCGCGCGACGGGCACCGCCTCCCCGAAACGTCGGCGCGAGCAGGATCACCGTGCGGTCGCGCGCGGCGGGAACGGCTTCGTACGCGCGCTGGCGTCGAGTGGCCTGGAGCGACTGGTCGAGGAAGTCGTCCATGCTCGGGGCGCCGGTGGGAACGACGCGCTCCTCGGGAAGCCCGAATGCCTCAGCGTAGAAGGGCACCTCGTGGGTCGAGCTCGCCGTGGCGTAGCTGTAGTTCTTGTGCACGCGGGAATACGGGCTCGGGCCTCCGGGCTTGCCGATGCGGCTGTATCCGACTGTCTTGAAGGCGCCCCACGCGTGCCAGAGCTGGATGATCCGCTGCTCGCGGCGGCGTGGCAGGTTATAGATCGCCGGCTGGTAGCCGTCGACCAGGATGACGTCGGCGCGCGCGAGAAGCCACACCAGGCGCATCCGATCGCCGATGGTCCGACGCACCCGAATGCTCGCTTTGAAGATGGTTCGCAGGCGAAGCGGATGGCCGAGTCCGCGCTCCGTCATGCGGTCGTGGACGAGCTTGAGGTTCCCGCCGAGCGCCTCCCGCGAGTCCGATGTGAAGACGACCAGCCTGCCGCGCCGCGGGAAGAGGCGGAGGGTCGTGACGAGCGCCTGAAAGAGTCGCCGCCAAGCGGTCCGCCGCGACCGTCGCCACCATGAGCCCACCGTCCGCAACGGCGTGGCCGGCCTGTGTCGCGTCGAGCGCCTCCATGTCGAGATGCCGAACGTGAGCGTCGGCTCCGTCGACGCAGGTCGCACGTTGACCCGGTACATCTCGTCGCTGAACAGGAAGTCGCGGGCCGCTGGGATCGGTGGCATGAACTCGAGGGCGGCAGCTACGCCACACCACTCCGGCTGGTGACCCTCGCGACGTATCGAAAGCTTCCAGCCGGCGGGCTCGAGCGGCATCTGCCCCGTTCCGGCAAAAACGTTGAAGCGGACCCATCGCTCGACACCGGTGGGATCGTCGCTCCGCGCCGGTTGGGCGGCGAGTGGCTCGCGACGGCCGGCTGGGTGACGAAGAAAGAGCTCGCCGTCCTGAAGCGTCATGCTTGAACCGAGAGTCAGGCGCAGTCGCAAGACGAGTTGTATGCGCTCCCAGTGCAGGCCGACCACCTCGACCCCGCACAGCTCGGGCATGGGCGAGGTCGCGCCCGCCTCGTCATTTGCCGTAGTCTGGTGCGGTTCATCCTCGCTCGATCCGGATGGAGCGATTTCCATGCTCATTTGCGCAATCCTTCTCGCGGGGGGCGACGGGAACCGATTCGGTGGTGAGGTTCCCAAGCAGTTTCTGCGTCTCGCCGGCGAAGAGATCCTTCTTCGTAGCCTCCGAACGCTCGCCGCCGCCGACATGGACCAGATCGTCATCGTCGCGCACCCGCGCTGGGTCAAGGAGACCCAGCGACTGGCGACTGCCGCCGTGGTGAGTGTGCCGATCAAGATCGTGGCCGGTGGCGCGAGCCGCAATGAGAGTACGTGGAACGGGATCGTCGCGCTCGACGCGACCGACGATGACATCGTGCTGGTGCATGACGCGGTGCGGCCGCTGCTGCCGCTCGAGGTTCTTCGCCGTGCCATCGATCCGGTGGCTGATGGATTGGCGGACAGCACCGACACGGTGATTCCAAGCGCCGACACATTGGTGGTGGTCGAGGGCGGCGTGGTGGTCGAGATCCCGAACCGGGCGCGCTATCGGCGCGGTCAGACGCCGCAGGTGTTCCGAAAATCGGTCCTGGTGCAGGCATACGAAGCGGCGGCGGCGGCCGGTGACATGTCGGCCACCGATGACTGCAGCCTCGTCCTGCGTCACGTTCCCGGCGCGCGGATTCTTGCCGTACCCGGCGACGAGATGAACATGAAGATCACGACGCGACTCGACATGGTCCTGGCCGACCGGATGCTTCAAATGAAGACGCTCGAGGACGATGAGTCCGGGGCACTCGGGGCCTGGCTCGACGACGCTCGTCTGCTCGTGGTGGGCGGGACGAACGGCATCGGACGCTCGATCGCCGAGGAGGCGACGCGCCTCGGCGGCCGAACCGTGGTGGTCGGACGCTCGACCGGGCTGGACGTTCGGGACCGGGCGGCCGTGGACCGATGCGTCGACGAGATCGCGGATCGACTCGGCGGGCTCGATCACGTGGTGGTGACGGCCGGCATCCTCCGCATCGGCACCGTCGCCGACGCCGACCCGGAGGATCTGCGGGAGGTGTTCGATGTCAATCTCGGTGGCACGCTCAACGTGGCCGCCGCTTCGTATCGCCACCTGCGTCAGAGCCGTGGATCGCTGACCGTATTTGCTTCGAGCTCGTTCACGCGAGGTCGGGCCGACTACGTCGCGTACTCCGCCAGCAAGGCCGGTGTCGTGAACCTCGCTCAGGGATTGGCGGAGGAGTGGCACGATGATGGGATCCGCGTGAACGCGGTGAGTCCCGAGCGGACCGATACGCCCATGCGCCGGCTCGCCTTTCCGGACGAGGCGCACGCGCTGTTGCTCACGCCCGAGGAGGTCGCCCGGGCCACTATCCGGCTCCTACGTTCCGACCTGACCGGCCAGGTCCTCGACGTTCGGCGCCACCTTGATCCCTAGCTGGCCGGTGCGGGGCCGATGAACCGGCTCGAGTACCTGCTGGCCAGCGCGATGCTGCGATGGCTGCGGCTCGTTTTCTCCTTCCTGCCGGTACGCCGTAACCGGGTCGTGCTGGCCTCCGCGCGCCATTCGAAGCTTGAGGGGAACCTGCGCTACCTCTCCGCGGTGATGCAGCGGACGCGTCCTAACCTCGAGTACGTCCTGCTGCTCGAGCCGTATAGCTATCGGTTCTTCGGCAAGCTCGTCTATCTGCTGCGATTGGCGCGCGGTATGTACTACCTGTGCACCTCGCGCCTGTTCGTGGTGGACAACGCGTATTTTCCGATCCACCTCGCGCCGCATCGGCGAGAGACCACGGTCGTCCAGGTCTGGCACGCGGCGGGGGCGCTCAAGCGATTCGGCCTAGCCACCAGCGTCCCGCCCCCCCAGCCGGAGCGTGGATTCCTGCATCGGCACTACGACTACGTGATCGCCAGTTCCGAGGGCACGCGCTCCGCGTACGCGGAGGCGATGGGGACACCGATCGAGCGGGTCCTGCCGCTCGGATCGCCCCGGACGGATCTGTTCTTCGACGACGCCGATATGGCGGCGACGCGACGAAGACTGCTGGATCTGCACCCGAAGCTCGAAGGCCGGCGCGTCGTCCTCTACGCACCAACGTTCCGCGGGCGTGGTGAGCTCAAACGGGCTGGGCCGGGGCTCGACGCCGAGCGGCTGCGAGCGCTCCTTCCGGATGACTACGCGCTCGTGCTGAAGGCACACCCCAACCTGCACCGCGGGCCGAGCGGCCACCGCGGATACGACGCGATCATGCACCCGGCGATGGAGATCAATGACATCTTCACCATCACCGACATCCTGGTCACCGACTACTCGTCGGTCGTGTTCGACTGGGCGCTGCTGCGGCGTCCTCTCGTGCTTCTTGTGTCCGATCTGTCGCGGTACGAGGCCGATCCCGGGCTCTTCATCGACTACCGCACCGAGATGATCGGGACGCAGGTCAGCGACACCGAGGGAGTGGGCGCCGCCATCGCGAGCGGCGACTTCGACCTGTCGCCGTATGACGCGTTCATCGAGCGTCACCTGGGGACGGCTCGCGGTGACGCGAGCGAACGTTTCGTCGAACGCTTCCTCAGTGATAGGCTTCGGGCTAATGTCAGCCAGGAGTGAGGCACCGGCGACGCTTGTCGCCGCGGCCAGGAAGTCGAGTCCCCTGGCGCTCGTCATCGAGGCCGTCAACGACGTCGCGTCGCGGCAGCGCCTCGTCCGCTATCTCGTCCAGGCCGAGATCCGCAAGCGCGGCGTCAACACCTTGCTGGGCAACCTGTGGTGGGTGCTGGATCCGCTGCTGCTCATGGCGGTGTACGTCGTGCTCGTCACGGTGATCCGGACCCAGGCGGTCCCGGACTACCCCCTTTTCGTATTCGCCGCCGTTCTGCCGTGGAAATGGTTCACGGCGGCGGTCGGCGACGCGACGAACTCGGTGGTCGGCCAGCAGCGCCTGGTGAAGCAGATCGCCTTCCCGAAGATCGTGCTGCCGGTGGCGGCCACGACGGCCGGCGTGGTGGGATTTGCTTTCGGGCTCGTGCCGCTCCTCAGCATCATGCTCTTCTACCAAGATCGGCTGTCGCCACTCATGCTGCTGATCCCGGTGATCGCTGCCGTCCAGTACGTGTTCACCATGGCCCTAGCGATCCTGGTGGCGGGCGCGAACGTTTTCTTCCGCGACCTGGGCAACGTGGTCGGCCATCTGCTGCGCCTGTGGTTCTTCCTGTCGCCGGGCCTCTACAGCCTCGCGCAATTCGGCGAGCTCGGCATGGTGCGGGCGAACCCCTGGATGGTCACGGTGGCCGGCTTCAACCCGATCGCCGTGCTGTTCGAGTCCTACCGCGCCGTCATCTACGGCAGCGAGCAGGCCGGACCGATGCTTCCGAGCTTCCTTGCCCTCGCGTGGCTGCTCGTTGCGAGCCTGGTCTTCCTGGCGTTCTCGAGCATCATCTTCAAGCGGCTCGAACCCGACTTCGCCAAGGTGCTGTAATGCCGACCGACGACTTCGCCATCGTGGCCGAGGACCTGGGAGTCCAGTACAGCCTGCGCTTTCACCGCAACCAATCGGTTCAGCGCACGCTGAGCCGCTGGCTCTCGCGCGATCGGGTCGAACCGTTCTGGGCACTGCGCCACGTGCACGTGCGCGTCACGCACGGGGAGTCACTCGCGGTGATCGGCCCGAACGGCGCCGGAAAGAGCACCCTTCTCCAGGTCCTGGCAGGTATCATCGCCCCGTCGGAGGGGCGCCTCGAGGCGCGAGGACAGATCTCGGGTTTGCTGACGCTCGGTGCGGGGTTCGACGTCGACCTGTCCGGCCGCGAGAACATTCTTCTTGCCGGCGCGTTCCTGGGCCTTGACGACCGCGTTACGCGCGAGCTGCTGCCCGGCATCGTGGAGTACGCCGATCTCGGGCAGTTCATTGATGCGCCGCTCAAGACCTACTCGTCGGGGATGCGAGCGCGCCTCGGCTTCGCGATCGCCACATCGGTCGATCCCGACATCCTCCTCCTCGATGAGGTGCTTGCCACCGGCGACGCCACCTTCCGAGCCAAGTCGAAGGCCCGCGTCCTCCAGTTGGTCGGTGACGCCAAGGCCGTCGTCCTCGTCACGCACGACATGGCATGGGTCAAGGAGTACTGCAACCGCGCCATCCTCATCGAGGAGGGGCGTGTCATCATCGAGGGAGAGCCAGACGAGGTGGTGGAGACGCATCAGCGCAACACGGAAGCGACCCGAAAGCGCAAGGCGGAGGAGGCGAAGGCCGCCGGTCTGGCGCCCGTCATCGCGGGCCGAGGACGGTGAACGCGGCTGCACCGGCGTTTGCCATGTCGGACAGAGGACCGATTCAGTTCTCGATCGTCACCGCCGTCTCTAACGTGTCGCGCTATCTCGACGATTTCATCGAATCGATCGAGCGACAGACCTATCCCCGGGAACGGTTCGAGGTGATCGCCGTGGACGACGGCTCGACCGAGGAGTCACTCGCCACCCTGCGCGCGTGGGAAGAACGGCGTCCGAACCTGGTGAGAGTGGTGACGAAGGAAAGTGGCGTTCATTCAAGTGCCCGCAACGCCGGATTGGACCTCGCCCGGGGTCACTGGGTCACATTCACTGACCCCGACGATATCCTCGCGCCCGATTACCTCAGCGAGGTGGCCGCATTCCTCGAGGAGAACACCACCCTGTGCTTAGTCGCCACCAACCGACTGATTGATGCAGGTACCGGCTTGCTGGCCGACACGCATCCGTTGCGGCGGAACTTCGCGCACGGAAACCGACTCCGTGATCTCGGTCAGTACCCCGACCACATTCACAGTTCTCCTCAGGACGCGTTCTTTTCGTGTACGGATCTCAGGCGCAGGGGGATTCGGTTCGACGTGAAGGCAGGCCCGAGCTTCGAGGACGCTCATTTCACTGCTCGGTACCTTCTTGGGGTGGAGCAGCCGGTCATCGGTTTCGTGCCGACGGCCCGCTACCAGTACCGCAAGCGGCCCGAGCTCAGCGCGTTGAATCCGCAGACCACCATCACGCAGCCCGAGCGCTATATCCAGGTGCTGCGCAACGGCTTTGTGGACGTCCTCCGCCAGGGGGCGGAGGCAGCGGATGACGGACCGCTACCGGAGTGGCTGGAGAACCTCGTGCTCTATGAGCTGTCTTGGTACATCACCTCACGAGACGCGGATGCCGGAGCCATGACCGAGGCGACGAGGCGCCTATCCGACGAGATCCACGAGCTTCTGGCAGCAATCCGGACGTATATCTCCGAGGACGCGATCAAGGGGTTCGCGGTGCGCCCGATGACGCCGGCGTGGAAGGACTTCCTCCTTCACGGATTCGAGTCGGAGTGGTGGCGCCAGAGCTTCGCCCACGTCGCCCGGCTCGACGCGGACCAGGGCATCGTCAGGATCACCTACCGGTTCACCGGCGACCCTCCGGCGGAGCAGATCCTGGCCGGCGGAGAGGTGGTGCGACCGACGCACGCGAAGGTGCGAGACATCGCCTATCAGGGCCGCATCATGATGCGGCAACGAGTTCTGTGGCTCTCGGCGAGCCAATCCGTTCGCCTTCGGCTCGACGGCCGGGACATGGACCTCCAGTTCACGGAACCACGTGCGAACCACACCCTTCGACCGGGTCAGATCAAGGATCAGCTCGGCCGCAAGGCGGTCCTCGCGGCACGGGCGCGAGCGCGACGCCGGAGATCGCTCAAAGACCGCCTCATTCTGCGGCTCGCCAGGACCCGGCCCGTCCGGTTCTTCTTCAAGGATGCGTGGGTGCTCATGGACCGCGTCACTGATGCCGGCGACAACGCCGAACGCCTGTTCCGATACCTTCGCAGGTCGCGTCGACGAATCAACGCCTGGTTCGTGGTGGAGGGCGGCAGCTCGGACTGGAAAAGACTGCGGTCGGAAGGTTATCTGCGAGTCGTGCCCTACGGCTCGCTCCGCTGGAAGCTGCTCATGGCTAACTGCCGTCACCTGGTCTCTTCGCATGTGGGGGCTCCGGTCATGCGGCCTCCCGAATTGCTGTCGTTCATGGTGCCCAGGTGGCGCTTCACGTTTCTGCAGCACGGCGTCATCCACAGTAATCTCGCGCGTTGGTTCAACTCGAAGTCGATCGACCTGTTCATCACGAGCTCGTTTCAAGAGTACGCGTCGATCGCTGGTGATCACACCCCGTACTCCGTCACCACCAAGGAGGTGAAGCTGACCGGCCTGCCGCGTTGGGACCGGCTTCGAGCCATGGACGAACAGCTCTCCGTGGAGAAGCGGGACCTCGTGCTCGTTGCCCCCACCTGGCGAAATGGCCTCGTTCCGCTGCTCCTCCCGCGTCCGCAGCGGCGAGCGATCGACCCGGCGTTCTTTGTGTCCGCCTACGCGCAAAACTGGATGGCCCTCCTGAAGTCATCGGAGCTTGCCGAAGCGTGCGAACGACAAGGCCTGATGCTCGGATTCCTGCCTCACCCGAACGTTCAGCCGGCCCTGGCCGGCATGAAGCTGCCGCCAAACGTGCGTGCACTGACCTTTGCCGACAACGATGTCCAGGAGCTGTTTGCGCGCTCGGCCGTGTTTGTCACGGACTACTCGTCGATGGCTTTCGACGCCGCGTACGTCGACCGACCCGTGGTGTACTTCCAGTTCGATCGCGATACGTTCCTCGGTGGCGCGCACCATGGCCGTCGCGGCTACTTCGACTTCGATCTCGATGGGTTCGGCCCCGTGACGTACACGGCCGAAGACGCGATTCAGGCGGTCATCGACACCATTCAGTCGGGTCGCACGCCGCCGCCGATGTACCAGGCTCGGATGAAGGCGACGTTTCCGCTCCGGGACGGCGAATGCTGCAAGCGAGTCGTCGACGAGATCGAGCGCTCGACTCGACGCCTGAGCTCAACCGAGGCCGCGGTTTCGGAACCCACGCCCCGGATGCCGGACCGCTAGACGACGTTTTGCTCGGATGTCCGTGGTGATCATTATCAAGCGAGGGCTGCGACGCTTGCTTGGTCGTGTCCGATCCGGTGTCAGACAGTTGGTGCCTGCATCAGTCCGCCGCTACGTGCGGCGCCGCCTGGGCAGCGGTCACGGCGGGGCCAATCAACCTGTCCTGAGCGTCATCGTTCCCGTCTATAACGTGGAGGACTACCTGCCCGCCTGTCTCGACAGCGTGCTCGCTCAGAGCCTCAAGCATCTCGAGGTGATCGTGGTCGACGATGGCTCGACCGACGGATCGCCGGCGATCATCGCCGACTACGCCGTTCGCGACAGCCGCGTGCTTCCGCTCAGGCAGGACAACGCCGGCCAGGGCCCGGCTCGCGATCTCGGCGTGTTGCACGCGCGCGGGGAATTCCTCACCTTCCTCGACGCCGACGACATGATTCCGGCGGACGCGTACGACCACATGGTCAGCTCGCTCCGGAAGAGTGGCTCGGATTTCTCGGTCGGCGCAGCCCGTCGTCTTCAGGACGGCCGCTACCACCGACCTCCCTGGCATGCCGTGGCGCACGAGCACGACCGCATCGGCATCACCATCGACGATTATCCGGCGGCCCTCGCCGACGTGATCGCGTGCAACCGCATGTTTCGGCGGGCGTTCTGGCTCGACCGGATCAAGGGATTTCCCCGAGGGATCCTGTACGAAGATCACGTGCCGATGGTGGCGGCCTATCTGCGCGCGACGCGGTTCGATCTGCTCGCCAAGGTCACCTACGACTGGCGGATTCGCGAGGATCGCACTTCGGTCGGGCAGCAGAAGCACGAGCTCAGGAACCTGACTCATCGCATCACCGTCAAGGCCGAAGGCCATCGGCTCATTCAGAAAGAGGCCTCGGAGCAGGTGCGGGCCGCCTGGATCGGCCGCGTCATCGATACCGACTTCGCCGCGTTCATCGACCACGCCCTCCGTGAAGACGACGAGTACCGCGAGTTGCTGATGGGCGCTATCCGAACGTACCTCGTGCTTGCGACGCCCGCGGCGATGGTCCACGTGCGGGTGCAGCAGAAGGTGCGCAGCTTCCTGGCGTCTCGCGGCGCCTGGGACCAGCTCGAGCTCACGCAGCAATTCTTCCGGGATCAGACCTCCGTACCGGCGACAACGCTCGTGGACGGCACGGTCGTGCTGGATCCGACGTTGCCGGCCATGCTGGAGGTCGCGCTGCCGCAGGAGCTTCTCGAGCTCAGTCAGACGGAGAGCCGCATGCAGGCCGGTGCGCTTCGTGCGGAGTGGATTGGTCCGACGTCGCTTCGCCTCACTGGCTGGGCGTTGATTCGCGGCGTGGACCTCACGAACAGATCGCCATCACTCGAGCTCTGGCTCGCCGCCGTGAATGGGTCGGCCCGAATCCGACTGGAGGTGGAGCAGGTGGACCTGCCCGAGGCGACCCGGTGGGCCGCGTGGCCGCATGGCAGCTTCGACCACGCCGGGTTTCGCACGGTCATCGACTTTGCCGATATCGCGACCATGCTGGACGCGGCGAAGAATTGGGCGTTCGCGGTCCGGATCACGGTGGAGGGCGTCACGCGCATGGGTGGCATGCATCACGCGGTGGCGGAATCGTCGGCCAGCCCGACGGCTCTCACCTCGCAGCGGGTGAGCGAAGATGGCGTCGTAGCCACTCCACGCTTCGACGCCGAGCATGGTCTGACGTTCACGTTGCGGCGCCCCGGTGTCATCGCCGATGCGCTCGAGCCCGGATTCGGCGACCGCGTCGCACGCGGCCGGATCCGAAGCCACGGGGCGAAACCATTCGTGCCGATTGCGGTGCGTGCGACTGATCGAGCGACCCAGACGGGAATCGAAGGCAGCATCACGGCACGCGACGACGGCAGCCACGAGTTCTCTCTCCGCGTTCCATCGACGATCGGTCCGAGCGGAGTCGGGTCGGGGACTGATTGGGAGCTGAGGGTGGTGGATCGGGATCGCAGGACGCGTGGAGTCGAATGGCCGAGCGACGAGGACGCACCCAAGATCGAGATGGCGGGCGAGCCCCTGTCCTGGCTGCGCTCGCCGCGCGGGTACGTGAGGATGATCGTGGATCAGCCGCACGTCCGCGTGACCGATGTCGACATCGACGCCGCCGAGATCAGGGTGTCGGTCCAATGCGACCGCTCGTCGGAGGCAATTCTGGCGTCGTCGTATCTGTCCGACGCGCATGTCGAGGTGCCCCTCGGTTCGCAGTCCCGAGGCGATGATGGTCAGCCGGTGCTGACCTTCCCGACGTCCGTTTCGCGGGCAGGGCTTCCTTCACGCCTCCTTCCACCGGGAGCCTTCGCGCTCACGGTGACGGACGACGAAGGCGCGAAACACGAGCTGGCGCTCGCGCCTTCGTACGCCGCAACGCTCCTCGTCGACATCGGGACCGGGGTCCACCGCGCCCGCGTCGGCATTGCGGGGCAGCGCAATCTGCGCATCGTGCTGTCGGCGCCGCTCAGGGATGATGAGCTCGGTGCGCGCGCTCAGCAGCTCCTGCGTGACGACTACCTGGCTGCGGAGTATCCAGTCGAGCAGGCCGTTCTTTTTCATTGCCATGATGGCGAGGCCGCCACGTACAGCCAGTTGGCCATTCACAAGGAGCTGCGCCGACGCGGCACGGACCTGGCCCTGTACTGGAGCGTTTCCGATCTGTCGACGATCGTGCCCGACGGCGCACGGCCGCTGCTCATCGGCTCCCGCGAGTGGTACGCCAGGCTCGCGTCGGTCAGGTATCTGTGCGCGAACGTTGATTTCGACGCGTTCTTCCGCAAGCGTCCGCACCAGCGCTTCCTCCGGACGTTCGAAGGTGACCCGTCCGAGCCGATGGGAAGGAGGTTGTGGTGGAGGATGGGACACACGCCCGGCCACATCGAGCGGCAGGTCGCGCGGGTCAATGCGGAATGGGACGTGGTCGCGGTGCCAGCGGAGTCCTGGGCTGACGTATGTCGCAACGGGTACGACTACTCCGGCGAGGTACTCGTCATGGCCTCATCACCCACCGATCCGCTCGTCAGCGACGTGGTCGACGCCTTCGTCAGATGATGCTGAGCTCCCTGATGGGCTCATTCCGGCCGATGCGCCCGAAAGCCTGATCGCGCGGGTCGCCGTCAAAACTGATGCGAAGGGACTCGGTTAGCGTGGGGGATCGGCCGCTGTGCGCGCGGCGGTGGCAGCCGATTGGCCGATCGACATGGTTGGTCGATGGTTGGACCCCACGGCGCATGTCCTGCCAAGTCGCCGCGCTCAATGAGCTTTGGAGCGTCGTCATCGCGCCTCCGGGATGGAGTACCGAGTGGTTCCGGCACCGAGGCTGAGTTTCGAAGGGCGGGTGCTGGCTGGCCACGTCAACGACATAGTTGACGCCCTCGTGCGCGACGCCGGGATGATTCACTGCGCGGATACCGACCCCACGGGTCATGTGCCGGACCTCCTGCCGGCTTCCATCGAAATCGGCTCGTCTTTGGCTGGCGGCGGGTATCCTGAGTAGATCGAATCTCGGAGGCAACATGCCAGTTGACGTCCATGCGAACGGGTCGCTAACTGCTGGTCCCAACGTGGATCTGAAGAGAGTAGAGCTGCTTAGCCGCGACCTAGTGATGCTCGCCACCGCGGCGAAGTACAACCTCGACGACAGGAGCCAGCGTGCGCGGTCCAACACCAATTTGGTTCGACTGTTTTTCGATCTAGCCGGGCTCGCCGGCATCGATCTCTTCGTGGAGGCAGGAGCTAAGGAGGCGGGGGCAAGCCGCCGCGCGAGGAGGCGCTTCAGTAATGCACGGGTCGTGGCATTTGAGGCCAACCCGTACACGTACGACCGATTCGCCGGCAGAAACTCGGAGATCGAGTACGTTCACCTCGCGCTCAGCGACTCCGCTGGCCCAGTCACCTTCAATCTCCCTCGCGATGAGCGTGGCGCACCCACCGCGGACGGGCAGGCCTCACTCCTCAAGCGTGACGCCGCGCCGACAGATCGCGAGCGCGGTTTTGAAGAGGTTACCGTCGACGGCACGACTCTGGACGCGTTTCTTGCCGACTCTAACTATGAGAACGCCGCAGTGTGGATCGATGTCGAAGGCGCGTGCGGGTTCGTCCTACCGGGCGCACGCGAACTCTTGGCCAAGGCAGCAGTTCTAATCGTCGAGGTCGAAGATCACGAATACTGGGGGATGCAGCAGTGGTTGCGCGAACAGGTTGTTTCCTACTTGTTTGACTCCGGCCTAGTCCCGGTTGCTCGCGATTTCCAGTCCACACATCAGTACAACATCGTGTTCGTCCGCGCCGCGTTACTGGACGGTCCGAGTCGCATGCGCGCCTCACTCGCTCGATTCACATCGCAAGCTTTCCACCAGTCGACCTGACTTTTACCGCGCTCGAGTTCTGGACAAGTCGTGCCTAAACATGAGTCGATCCTACCGCCGCGCGAGCCGCTCCTCCTCGGGGTAGGCCTGATGCTGGAGCGGGAAACGGGCCAGTCTGACGACTCAGATGATGTTGAGCTCCTGAACTGGCTCCTTGCG
>Ga0183260_10001994_pt1 | contig 17037 bp, 28 predicted proteins | sample AntDrymUQ4972206_2_FD_129768 | JGI IMG/M metagenome (GOLD analysis project Ga0183260, IMG submission 129768) | Polar desert sand microbial communities from Dry Valleys, Antarctica - metaG UQ497 (22.06) (version 2) (version 2) | ecosystem: Environmental > Terrestrial > Soil > Desert | place...
ATAATCGTGTCGCCGCGCTTTTGGGCAAGGCCTGGGAGGATCGGCGGCATGGTCTTCTCGTTGCTCTACCTCGCGGTGCGGGCTCTGCTCGGCGCGCTCGTGCGTAGCCGTCGCGGCCTGCATGTGAAGGACGTCGAAATCCTGGTGTTGCGCCACGAACTCGAGATCTTGCGTCGCCAGGTCGTGCGGCCGAAGCTCCGAATGGTTGATCGGGCTCTGCTGGCGGCAGCGGCTTGCCACCTGCCGCGCTCGTCGCGCGGCGAGCGTCTGGTGACGCCACGGACGCTTCTGCGCTGGCATCGGGTGCTTGTGCGCCGGAGGTGGCGGCAACCTGCCGGCCGGCGCGGCCGGCCGCAGCTGTCGGCGGAAGTTCGGGAGCTGGTGTTGCGGCTGGCGCGCGAGAATCCGCGCTGGGGCCATCGGCGGATCTGCGGTGAGTTGGGCAAACTCGGCGTTCGGGTGTCGCAGACGAGCGTCCGCCGCCTGCTCGCCAAGGTGGGCCTCGAGCCGGCACCGCGTCGGGTAGGGCCGAGCTGGCGCGAGTTCCTGCGCGCGCAAGCATCGAGCATCGTCGCCTGCGACTTCTTCACAGTCGAGACCGTGACTATGCGCCGCTACTACGTGTTGTTCTTCATCGCGCACGCGAGCCGGCGCGTCTGCCTCGCCGGCTGCACGACCAACCCCACCGGCGCCTGGGTTCACAGCAGGCGCGCAACTTCGGCCTCGACTTCGCCGACCAGCGCATGCAATTCCTAATCCGTGACCGCGACAGCAAGTACAGCGCGCCGTTCGGCGAGATCTTCCGCAGCGAGGGCATCAGGATCGTGAAGACGCCGGTGCGAGCGCCGAAAGCGAACGCCATCGCCGAACGCTTCGTCAGAACCGTCCGCGCGGAGTGTCTCGACTGGCTGCTGATCGTGAACCGCCGCCACCTCGAACGCGTCCTGCGCGTCTTCGTCGACCACTACAACACGCAGAGGCCGCATCGTGGAGTTGGTCTCCGCCCACCAGATCCGACCAACCTGGGCGCGACACCGACGGTGGGTGAGATCCGTCGCCACGACCGGCTCGGCGGACTCATCCACGAGTACTACCGAGCTGCCGCGTGAGGGCGACACGAATAATGGCGCCCTTCACGGGCGCGTTAGACGACTGAGGCTATGTCGCGGCGGTCCACCGGCGCAGCGTCTGACGCAGCTCGCTGATCAACGTGACGCTCCAATCGCGCGCCTCGAAGCGGATCTCCCCAGGCAGGCTTTCGTGCTCGATCGCGACGGCGACCCACGGCTCGCCCTCGTAGTTCGGCATCCCTCCGAGCGCTTTCGTCCACTCGCGGTAGACGAATCCCCTCATTGCGCCGAGGAACGTCACCTCGAGCGCGTCGCTCTCCCACCGCACGAGGTATGCCTCCTCCCCGATGATCGTGAAGACGTAGCCGGCGGCGCTGCCGACGGTCGCCGCGGTGAATCCGACGATGTGTCGCTGGCCGCACAGGCGACCGATCTCGCCGACGAGTCGCGCAGACTGATCCAGCGGAACAGGTTCGCCTGTCCCCTCAGCGGCAGCGAACACGGCGCGGGCGATATCGTCGGATGTTGATTCTCGCTCGGGCACGTCGCTCAATGATGCCCGTCGCCGGCATACCGCAGCACTGAGCTCGAAGACGGCTCGATCTCGCCCGATCACCTCTTCGCCGCCGCTGGCCGTGTGCTGCAGGCTCGCGGTCGAGTTCCTAGCCGCAGCGGTGTCAGAGGTGAAACTAAAGCGGACGGGCGACTCTGAGCCTAAGCCCGCGGGGTGGCGCGGGATGCAACGGAACGCCCAGAATGGCCGAGAGCCTTTCGCCCTCGACATCGCGCGGATAGCGTTGTTCGGCCCAACTCCGTGCACGCCAGGTGGGGTCGAAGCGAGGGAGGCGCCCGTGCGGGACGCTGATCGTCGCGGGGCCGCCGTACCTCGTCACGGCGGTATGGGCGCCGGCGAGGGCGTCGACGCAGTCATCGTGCTTTCCGTGGGGAAAGGCAGTGAGCTCATCGAGGAAGGCATGCATGTGGCGACCGCGGATGAGCTTGATCAGCCCGTTCTCTGCGGCCGCGGCGGCGGGGATCGCGCGGGTGAGCTTGTCGCCCGTGACGCGGACTGTGCTCACCATGTAGTCGGCGAGGACGTGGCGCTTGTAGCGATCGGCGGCCTGGACACCCGCCGCACCGGGCTCTTGTTCGATGAGGATCGCGACGTCGCGTCCATCACGCTCAGCCGTGCTCTTGACCAGTTCCTCGATCGCGCCCGGCCCTCGGCGTTCGCGAACGATGTCCGTGATGAAGAAGTCGCCTGTCTCTCGGTGCCAGTCGAGGCGTAGGCCGACCGTCCAGTCGGGGTCGCGGTTGGCCGCGCTCGGTTCAGTGGCCGCGAGGTCCCAGTAGCGGACGGCGCGTACGTCGCCCGCGGGTAGCTGGTGCGCTTCGACGAGGCAGAACCAGTCGCGCTTGAAGAGATCGCCGTCGTCGGGGATCTCCCAGTCTCCGTGCATCAACCGCTCGCGCTCGGCGGTGGGCAGTTCGGCCAGCGTTTCGAGGTAGCGCTGCGTGTCCAGGTAGGGGTTGTCTGCGATGCGCGATGCCAGGAAGACGGCATTGGGATGGCGTGTGTCGGGGGTGATGAAGCGGTCCTTGACCCAGGCATGGCCGGGACCGCCGGGGTTACTCGTCGAGCGCACGCGGGGCGGCACGGCGGAGAGCCTCGTGCCATCGGGTGCCGCACTCCCGACGGCATCACCCGTGGGTTGACGGAGCACCCGGAACATGCGCCGGTAGTGGGTCTCCTCGAAGCGGGTGAGCTCGTCGAAGCCGAGGAACGAGTAGCTCGAGCCGGCGTAGCGGGCGACGTCGGAGACATCGGCCAGGTAGCCGAAGGTGAGGGTCGAGCCACCAGCTCCTGCTCGTCCAGGCCCGGGAAAGCGCCAGGTCTTCGTGTCTCCCGACCAGCGTCCCTTCGTCGGGGCAAGCCATTCATGCGCGAGCTCGATCAGGCCGCCTGCTAGCTGCAACTCGGTCAGGCTTGGGCGCAGGACGAGCGCGTGGTAGCCCGGTACGTCCGCGTACTGCAAGGCGGCCATGAGGATCGCGATCGACTTTCCTCCGCCGGCCGCACCGCCGAAGAACACCTCCTTCTCTTTCAGGAGCAGAAACGCTTCCTGGCGTGCCGTCGGTCGCAGCGGACAGTGCCGGAGACGCAGCGGACCGAAGAGCGACAGCAGAACGTCCAGTTCCCCTGTCCGTGGGAGCTCGTCAGGCTTCACGCCGCCTCCGTCTCTGCGTCTTTAGAGACCTCAGAGGGAACGTGTGTGAGGGTGCGCAGGCGATCGAAGGCGCCTGCCTCCTCGAGCGCGGCCACGAGCTCGCGCTTTCGCTGCTCGGGATCCTCGCGCTCCTGCTCGGCGCTCGCCTTGGCGATGCGTGCGCCGCGATCGACCGCTTCCTGCGTCCACAGCTCCTCGCGCAACTTGAAGAGGCGCAGAAGATCGCCGGGGACGACCTTGACCGAGCCGGCGCGGAGCTGCTGCGCGTAGCTCGTCATGGAGGCGTCGATCAGGAGCTCGAGCTCTGCGAGCTTCTCGGCGCGTGACTCGGCGATCCGCTGGTCGGCGGCCTCAGCCGCATCCGCTCTGATGCGCGCGAGGCGCTCCTTCCAGTGCCCCCTTCGCCCGTGCGATTCGACCGTGCGGACGCTGACCTCGAAGTGGTCGGCGACGGCCCGGTAGGAGCGCTCCTTATCGGGGAGCGACGCGTAGTAGGAGAACGCCGCCTCCCAATCGATCGCGGGCTTGCCGCGATCAGACCCGGCGGCGCGCTCAGGCACGCGCGTACTCCTCGTAGCGGCGACGAATGACGTCGCAGTAGGACGGGTCTAGCTCGACACAGAACGCGCGGCGGTGCGTCTGCTCGCACGCGATCAGGGTCGAACCCGAGCCTGCGAAGAGGTCGACGACCGCCTCGTCGCGGTGCGTCGAGTTGACGATCTGGGCCGCGATGAGGCCGACCGGCTTCATCGTCGGATGCACCTCGCTTCGCGACGGGCGGTCGTGAAAGAACACGCTCGAGACGTTGTTGGGCCCGACCCAGCGCGAACCAGCGTGACGGCCACGACCTGCCCGGCCAGCTCCGGGGGCCCAGCCGTACAGGATCTCCTCGTGCTGGGGTTGGTGGTCGAGGCGGGCGAGCACGATCGCCTGCTTCACCCACACGAGCGTCTGGTGCAGCCGCCAGCCAGTGTCCTCGAGCGCGAGCCGAAATGGCGTTCCCATGGGTCCACCCGGCGCGCAGATGTAAAACGGCGCCGACTCGGCGAGGTACGCGGAGACGGCCGCGAGCGCACGGCCGACGAGCTCACCCGCGTCTCGATCGTCGTTTCGGATGCGGAGCCTGCGCTTGGTCTTTCCGACGTAGTCGACGCCGTAGGGCGGATCGGTCCATACGCAGGCAAGCCTCTCCGCCCCGAGCAGCGGCCGAGGGCGCCTGCGTCGGATGCGTCGCCGCACAGGAGCCGATGTGGACCGAGCGCATACACCTCACCCGGCACCGACTCGGCCGGCCCGGGATCGAGCTCGGGCGCATCGTCGGGATCCACTGGCGGGTCGAGGTGGGCGAGGATGCGGTCGAGATCGCGATCGGCGAAGCCCGCGAGTGCGACCTCGACTCCACGACCGGCGAGGTCGGCGAGGATCTCCGCCAAGGCTGGCTCGTCCCACTCTCCGTAGGCGTTGTTGTCACGGAGGGCCCACACCCGCGCCTCATCGGCCGAGAGGTCGACCTCAAGTGCGGGAATCGTGTCCCAGCCGAGTTCGCGCGCAGCGCGCAGGCGCATGTTGCCCGCGAACACGGTCCCATCAGGCAGGTGCAGGAGCGGCCGCGCCCAGAGCATCTCGCGCTCCGCAATCAGGGCATGCTTCAGCGCGCCGAGACGCTCGTCGCTGATGGTGCGCGGGTTCTCGGGCCACTCGCGTAAGCGCACGAGCTCTACTTCGCTGACCGCGCCAAGCACGGGCGTCTCTCTCGCCATCGCTCGACAGTAGCCGAGCGTCGACGAGTTAGACAAGTGCTTCAGATAAAGAGTCTACAATCGAATCATGGACGACTTCCTGCCCGTGTGGGCGCAGCCACATCGCTTCGTCCTCCTCGATCAGCGGCAGCGGAGCGTGTTCACGTTCGGTCTTGTTCTGACCGAGGTGCACTCACTCGGGCACCCGGAAGGAGTGCGCTCCTTCGCTCGGCGTTTCGGTTACGAGTGGCTAGCCGGCCTGTCCGCGGGCGTGCAGAAGGAAACGGGCACCTCGCTCACCCCGAGCGAGTTGGAAGTGTTCCTGCATGCCGAGCACGGGATTCTCGGGCCGAACGCGCTCGATGGCATGGTGGAGGTCGATTACGACGCGCTGCAGGAACCCTCAGACCTGGTCGTGCGCTCCTTCGCCGAGGCGCACGGCGCCCTGATCCGCAGATGGTCCTTGAACGCGTTCAACATGCTCGAGGTCAAGCTGCACGGGTGGGCGCGAGCGCGCGAACGGGTGGAAGACGGCCACGGCGCCGCGGCCCGCCGACGCCTGATGCGGACAGAGATGCCGCACGCGCTCACCTCGGTGAACGCCATCGACGGCTCTCAGCGGTGGGCTCGTCAGTACACATCGCTGTACGAGCGCGTTGCACTCGAGCTCGAAGATCTGGCCGTCCGTCGACCCAAACCCCGCATCTGCCCGCTCTGCAACCGGGTCTACATCCCCCTTCGCTCCGGTCAGCCGACGTGCGGAAACCAGATCTGGGATTCGTTGAGCAAAGAGCTTGTTCGTCGCTGCACTCCAATTAGTGAAGCCGCCGTGTACAGCGCCGCTGAGGCCGCCGAGTATCGCAAGCGTCGCAAGACCCGGTGGTCGGCGATGAATCGCGCTCGAACGAAGTACGGTCACGGCGATCCACGGACCGAACAGGCGATCAACGAGTGGGAGGAGTGGCGGAAGCAGAATCCGCCGCCGCGACCTCCGGGTCGCCCCCCCGCTGCGACGCGTGATGCTGGCGAGCCGCCGTTCCACCCGGAGCGCTAGGCGGCTCGCGGGAACAGTCGATCGAACGCCTCGACCGCCTGAGACTGCATTGAGGGAAGTACATGCGAGTACGTGTCGAGCGTGATTCCGACCGAGGCATGCCCAAGACGCTCGGACACGACCTTGGGGTGCACGCCTTGCAGCAACATGAGCGTCGCGTGCGCGTGGCGAAGGTCGTGGAAGCGCACGGGCGGGAGGCCGTGCTTTCGCACCAAGCGCCGCCAGGCGCTCGAGAGCGAGTCCGGGTTGACGGGCGAGCCATCCTGTCGCGTGACCAGGAGGTCAGTCTCCTGCCACGCTTCGCCGAGCCCTTCCTTCTGGGCTACTTGCGCCTGCCGTTGGCGCTCGAGAAAGGGGCGCAGGAAAGTGGGCAATGCGATCGCCCGACGGGAGCGAGCAGTCTTCGGTCTGTCAAAGGCCAACCCCTCTCGGGTTGCCTGCAGGCTCGCGCGGACGTGGGCGAAGGACAGGTCGCTAGCGACGTCCGTCCAGCGAAGCGCCAAGATCTCTCCCCGCCGCATCCCCGTCGCTGCAGCGATGGCGACCGGAAGCTCCAACGGCGTTCCTGTCGCGACTGCGATGAGGCGATTGAGAAGCTCGGGGCTGACCGCCGCGGGCTGCGAGCGACGCGGCCGGGGAGCTTGTGCACCCGCGGCTGGACTCGTCGGCACGAGCTGCCAGCGCACCGCCTGGCCGAAGGCTTGTGTCAAGACGAGGTGCAAGTTAAGGACGCTGCCGGCGGACAAGGTGCGGCGTTCCTCACCGCCTGCGAGCAGGTCGGCGTACATGCGCTGAAGGCCGAGTGGAGTCAGCTCGACGAGCTGCAGGACGCGGAGCTCCGAGGGTACGTGGCAGCGGAGCAGGCACTCATAGCCCTCGTAGGTCGTCGCCCGCACACGCTCGCGCATATGCGCGAGCCACAGCTCCAAGAACTCGCCGATCGACATGTCACCGGAGCTCGCGCTCATCGGGCACATTCATTACCTCCTCTTGCGTAGGACATCCAGCCCAGCTCTAGGGCAGTCCTTCGGCCTGGGAGCGAACGCGACCGCACGTTGCTGTGAAACAACCGCGCATTCGCGATGCCTCGCCGCCAAGCGCCGCCCGAGCGCCTAGATGGAGCGCTGATAGAGTGAAAGGAACGTACGTTCGATAGGGAGGGATAACGAGCATGGCTGAACGACGCGACGTAGTGAAGGACGGAGACGACTGGGTTGTCCGCAAGCCCGGTGCGGAGCGAGCGAGCTCGCGCCACGACACGCAGCGCGATGCCGACGTGCGCGCCGCCGAGATTCTCCGGAACGCAGGGGGCGGGGAGCGTGTGACGCACGGAGTCGACGGGAAGATCCGCAGCAACGACACTATTGCGCCCGGGCGAGATCCAAACCCGCCGAAGGACAAGGAGCACTAGCGCGCACGACACCACCGCGGTTTGATGTGGCAGACCGGACCCCTTCGTGCCGCCGTTCGAATCGGCGTGTGAAGCACCTGACCACGGAGCAACCCGATTTCCGGATCGCATGGCGTGATGGGCCGAACCGAACGTTGCGCAAACCACGTCTCAGTCGCCGCTGAGCCGCTAGACATCGGCCGTCCGAAACCCGCCCGATGACGTCGCTAGAGTCGCGGGATGAAGGCACGCCGGGGATGAGCTCCCAACTTTCACGCCCGTCCGGGGCCGGGACTCGTGCGGCCCGAGGTTGCGGCGATGGAGACGACGACACTCTTCCAGCTTGCGCTGCGCGAGCTCCTCATCGACAACGATTACGTGACGCGGCGCGGCAAGCCGAACTGGGCCGCCTTTGCCGCCGAGCTCGAGGGATTCCACTACGAGACGCTCCGCCGAGCTGCAATTGGCCGCCGCCCACCGTCACCGCAGCTCATTGAGGAGTGCGCGCGAGCGCTCAGGCTGCGGCCAGAATACTTCCTCGAGTACCGCATCTACCTTGCCCAGCGCGCCTTCGATCCGGCCGCTCGAGCGCACGCTCGAACACCTCGCGCTTTGGTCTAGCGCACTGCATCAGCGGTCGTCCGCTTAGCGGAGGCGCTGCTGTAGAAAATATTGCAAATTGCGTAGTTTTCGCAGCCTCACCGATTGACAGTAACCTGACATGAGCGCAAACTTCTTCCATCAGCAACGAGGGAGGCGCTTATGGCGTCGACAGTGAGATCGTGGCTGCGGCAGAGATTGAAGGAGCTTCGTGTCCCGCCTGCGTTGTCGCGCGGGACCGAGTTCGCATGCGACGTCGCAAGGAGGTCTTGAGATGAGCCTGAGTCGTCGTCAACTCCTCGTCGCCGGAGCTACCCTCGGCGCGGCTGGACCCGTAACCGCCGCGCGAGCACTAGCTCGTGATTCAGAGCCTCAGCCTCTGCAGGAGCAGCCATTTGGACATGGCATGGTCACGGCTGTCGCGGGCGAGGTCGTGGCGCGTACTGGACGCGGCGCAACCATACAAACCACCGAGAGTCTCGTAAGTGTTGTCCTCGGTCCGTCGACGGTCTTCGCCTCTCCACACGATGCGAGCATTCTTCGACACGACGCCGAGGTCGCCGCCGAGGGTCGCTGGGAGGGAGCCGAATTTTATGCGACTGCTGTGGGTCTTCTGTACCGGACCGTCACAGGGGTCGTGAGGGGCTCGAGCGGCCGGACGCTCACAACGTCCGCTGGCCGAGTTCGATTCGACGCAGATACGAGGCGCGTGATCGGTGATGCACAAGAACCAGTTGCGGCAGGCGAATTCTTGCCGGGCGATGAGATTGCGCTGATGGGCTGGCGCGAGCCTGGAACGGATGTCATCCGTGCCGTCTGGGTCCGGTAGCTCAGGCGGGCGTCTCAGACGATGATCCTGGCCGCTCTTTCTGCAATCGCTGTGAGCGTTCTCGGCCTCGTCCTGGTCTGGAGTGGCGTCTCCAAGCTCCGTCGACCAGGCGCTACAGCGCGAGCGATGGATGAGTTCGGACTCACTCGCCTCGCAGGTCTTCCCGGCGCAGTCGCGCTCTCGCTCGGTGAAATCCTGCTCGGAGTGATCCTGGTCACGGGCGTCGTTCTCGTCCTCGCGCTCTCGGTGGCGACGCTCCTATTTACGTTGTTTGCGTTGTTGATCCTCCAGAGCCTTCGCGCAGGGCGATCGTTTCCGTGCAACTGCTTTGGCGAGACCCAATCGCCCCTCTCGCGGTGGACGCTCGCGCGCGCCATCGGGCTTGCGACGCTTGCTTTCGTGTTGGCTGTCATCAACGACGTTGCCGGTCGAAGCGCGACCGTACACGAAGTCGCGGTAGCGGTCTGTGCGGCGGGAGCAGTGTTGAGCCTCGGACTCCTCGGGCGCTCATTGCCGATAGTTCTGCAGCCGGCCGTCAATCCGCGCGCCCCAGTGCACGAGGAGCCTCTGCTATGACGCCGCTCGAAGTCGGTGCGCTGATTGTCGTATCCATATGGCTAGCCGTGCTGTCGTTCATCGTTCTACTACTCGTCCGTCAGCTCGGCCTGATCGCTGTCGGCCTTTCAGAAGGCCAATCGCAGCCCGAAGACGGCCTTCCGGTTGGAAATCCTGTACCTGGCGACGTCAAAGGATCCCTACCCACACTCGACCGCGATCTGGCGTATCTCCTATTCGTATCGCCCAGATGTAGTTCCTGTGCAGCGCTTCTGGAAGAAATGACTACGCGAATATTTCCAGCCAGCGAAGTCTACGCGATCATGCCTGGGGTCGACGAGCAACACGATTTCCGGAAGCGCGTTCCAGCCTCATTTCTTCAAGTCATCGATCCTGATGCCACTGCCATAGGCCGGTCGCTCAAAGTTAGAAGTACTCCCTACGCCCTTCAGGTCGAAAACGGCATTGTCACGGGTAAGGCGGTCATTCAAGACGCCGATGACCTAGAGCGTCTAATTGTGGCGCATGAATACTCAGACGCAGCGGAGATGGCTCGCAACCTGAGGGAGGTGCTCGATAGTGCAGGATAGTCCTTCAACAATAGTGGACACGGTCGCCGGTCCCGCAAAACGCACGTTTGACCTCGATCGCGGATCTTTCGAGAAGCTCAGCGTCCTTCGTGGGGAAAAACTAGTTCGCAGCCGAGCTCTCGCTGTACTTGGAACGGCACTCGTTGGCGTCGCCACGCGCATGGTTCTGCCCGACAGTGCAGAAGCGATCCACTCGTCGGTGAATCCGCCATGTTTCGGCTACGGGGGATGTCATTGCTGTAATGGATCGACGTGTTGCACGAGCGTCTGCGAGGCAAGCTACAGCCATACGCACTGTCCTGGAGGCGGACAGTGTTGGTACTCGTGCTACTGCGGCACAACCTGGAACTGTTGTGACTGGCACGTAAAGAACACTAATCAGCAGACTCATTGCATCTGCTACGGCGTGGTTACGACGTGCGGAGCCGGGTGCTGAGCCTGCGCGTAACGCGTCGGGCTCGGTGCAACGTACTGATTTATGGCGTAGTAGCCGTAGGCATCGGAGCGGGTCTGCTGGCTCTCTCCTCAGTAACAACCTCTCTTCCGGAGATTGTTGTCCTGACCGCCGTCCTTGCAGCTCTAGCCCAGCAGACATTGCCTTGAGCACCGAACATGATCTACGTGATCATGAACTCGGACGTGGGCCGAAGTCAGCAAGGGAGGAGCTGGCCAGCGAAAGCCAGTGTCTTCGCGGCATCCTCAGCTCTGGCTGGCGTCGCCGCGGGTGCAGCGCTCGGTGCACTCGGCGGTACATTGTCGGTGAGCACGCGACACACCGCCGCGGTTGGTTTGGCGGTGATCGCGGTGGTCTTAGGCACTCTAGAAGCGACCGGAAGGTCAGTTGTTGCCCAGAGAAACTGCGAGGTTCCGCAGCGGGTGATGCACCGCGGCGCACTTCGAGGTGCGGCACACTACGGTGCAAGTCTCGGCGTGGGCGCGTCGTCACGGATCGGCTTCGCCTTGTGGTACGTCGTCCCGTCGTCGGCGATACTCTCCGGTAGCCCACTTAATGGTGCCATCGTGTACGGGGTCTATGCAGCGACAAGAGGCTTGGCACCTGTGGTTGTCCTCGGCCTGAGGCATATGTCGCGGTCTGGGATCGGGGGCACCCGCGCTGTCGAGCTATGGCTATTGCGACAGCAGGGCAGTTGCAGACGACTCGCCGGCGCCCAGCTTATAATCATGGGCGTCATGGCTATTGTCCTGCTGTCACCGTAGAGACATGAAGGCGAAGCACCTCATCATCGCGGCGTCCTTTGTGTTCGTCGGAGTGGTTGCGGCGGGAATGGCTGGTGAGAGCAGAGGCGAGTCCTTGAGTCCATCGGTCCTCGCCAGCCACATAATCGTGACAAGGACACAGTCAGGCCTCCCGCGAGGATGTCGACCGAGAGAAGCTGCTCAGTTCGTACAAGGCATGTTTGCAGCTTTCGGCAAAGGTGATGAAGACCGTTTTTTCCGTTTCTTCTTCCACTCGGGCTTGCGCGGCGAGCGATTCCGGTGGTTCACGATTTCTGATGGTGTCAGCGATATCAATGCAGTCACCCGATCGCAGTTGGGTAGCTACCTTTCGGCACGTGTTAAGCAACGCGATACAATCAGGCTTCGGCATATCGACATCCTGGTTGATCGTGCTCTAGGGGTAGGTCACTTCGGCTTCTTCGCAGTACGGCGTGCGCAAGACCTCCCTTCGGAACGAGGCGGCTCCGCCGGAATATTCGAGGGCAAAGGTGCCTACAACTGTCGTGCGCGGACGTTCGTAGTGTTCAGCGCGAGCATGGAACCCGCGCCGGGCCGCATGTATCCGCACCCGTTGACCGGGGAAGGAGGCCCCTGTCTTCTTCCTACAGGCTGGCATCCTGTCCAGGGTCCGATCGTCGCTTGTACACGAAGGTCACGCTGATCGTACTGATGGGACCCACCGGAGGCAGACACGGTTCCCTGACCTGGCGAAATCCCGAGGAGAGGATGTCCCGCACGCCGTGGAATTTCGCGGCGGCGGTCCCGGTGTGATGGTCAGGCGGTGAGGACGATAGCGGCCTCCTTGGTCGGGGTGCGAGCGGCATCTCCGTCACGGCGGCGGTCGTGGTCGCGCTCGATCGCGACGACGAGGGTGGCAAGGTCGGACCGGTGCAGCCGAACGTAGACGTAGGCGAGGGCAGCATGCGCACGCAGATCTCGCTGACCGTGCAGGGACAGCAGCGGTTCGACACCATCAACGAGACGCTCGGCTCGCGCTTCGTTGCCGTCATCGCCTGGCTGCGGAGCCCGCGATGAGCAGCTGGGCCGCAACGATCTTCGAGCGCGACTACGGTGCACTCCACGAACAGCTCTTCCAGCCCGACCACGACGAGCACGCCGCCTTCCTCTATGCAGGAGTCGCCCGGACCGAGCGCGGGAGTCGCCTCCTCGTACGTCGCGTCGTCCCGGTTGCCGACAACGAATTTGTTCCTTCCGACCGTGGAGCCTATCGTCAGATCGTTCCGCGGGCGGTCGCCCGTGCCGCGCTCGAATGCGACGAGCTCGGGCTCTGCCTGCTCTGGGCCCACAGCCACGCCCACTCGGACCACGTGGTGGACTTCAGCGAGGACGACCTCGGCTCTCATCGCTACGCGCACCCGGCCCTGATCGACATGACCCATAACCGGCCCGTCGCGAGTCTCGTTTTCGGCGAGAACTCCGTCGCTGGCGAGGTCTGGGTCCGGGGCGAAGAACCCACGCGGCTCACGTCGCTGCGCGTCGTTGGGCGCAATCTAACGACGCTGACACCCAAGCCGCGCCACGTTGGCGTCGCCGCCGAGCGTTTCGCACGCCAGGTCATGATGTTCGGCGAGCCCGGCCAGCAGATCCTTCGCGAGATGACCGTCGCTGTCGTCGGCGCTGGCGGCGGCGGGCCGCTGCTCGTCGAGATGCTCGCCCACCTCGGCGTCGGGCGCATTGTCGTCATCGACTACGACGTCATCGACGAGACGAACCTCTCGCGCATCGTTGGCGCGACGATCACGGATGTCGGCCGCTTGAAGATCGACGTCGCGCGCGACCTCGTCGCGCGCATTGATCCCGACGTCGTCATCGACGCAATCGAGGGCGACATCGCGTACGTCGATGATGCCCGACACCTCTTGGACGCGGACTTCGCGTTCCTGGCGACCGACAACATCCTCTCCCGGTACGCCTTCAACCTGCTGTGTCACCAGTTCCTCATCCCTGGCATTCAGGTCGGCGCGAAGGTGACGGGAAACGACGGCGGCGCGATCGAGTTGATCCACGTCATGAACAGGCCGCTCACTCTCCAGGGCGCGTGCCTGGAGTGCACCGATGCGATTCCGCCGAACGCCCTTACGCGCGAGCAGCTCTCGCCCGAAGCGCGCCGCGCCCAGGGGTACGTCGACGGCGACGACGGCGCCGAGATCGAAGAGCCCTCCGTAATCACGTTGAACTCGATCTCGAGCTCGCTAGCCGCCACCGACTTCCTCCTGATGGCGACCGGCCTGATGCCGAAGGAGACGAGCCTTGAACCCATTACGTATTACCCGCGGGAGCGCGAACTGCGGACGCGTACAGCGGTCAGGCGCGCCGACTGCCGCTTCTGCGGCGAGGACGACAAGAGCGCGCTCGCGCGCGGTGACCTGAAGACGTTGTCGCTGAAGCCCGGTGCCCGGCCGCAACTCCCGACCCTGGTCGAGCAAGCGAAGCAGTCAACGCGCGTCCGCGTTGTCGCGCGTGTCCGCGCTCTACTGGGCAAGGTGCTTCGCGGTGGCGGCGGCGCTCGGTGCGAACGACATTTCGCCGAGCGTAGACGCGCTCACGGACGGTGATATACGCCGCCTGTTTCAATAACGGCCGTGCGCGTCCGTCGTCGAGGTCAAGCCCGGGACCATCGTTCTCGATCAGGATGGCACTACGGAGTCCTCGAGCTCAGGGCCAATCGTCGCAGCCTTATTCTCGACCGCTGGTTCGCGCCCCCGAGCGTCCTGGAGGGCGACGAGATGGTTGAAGTAGAAAGCCAACCAATGGTTGCGGCGGAGAGTGACCTAAGGCTCATGTAAGGCTCCGGGAGGGGGCGCGCCCAGACGACGTTGCATCGCCAATACACTCCGTCCATGGCGGGTCTCTATACGAAGAACGGCAAACCGTTGAAGGTCAGCGGCACCGACATCTTCGATCGCTCTGGTCGCCACGTCGGCCGCATCCGTGGTGACAGGGTGTTAAGCCCCGACGGCAGATACGCGGGCACGATCGTGGGAGATCGAGTCGTTTACCGCTCCACTCAGAGCGCCCGGAGCGCTTCGCCCTTCGCTCCGCGCGCAAGCGCTGGCATCGCGCGCGCGAACCGCGCAGGGTCTGCAACTTGGGGCGACGAACCTTTCGAGGAGTAGCGGAGCTACGGCAGCGTGCGCTCGATCTCGCGGTAGTCGGCATCGGGACACCCGTCACCGCAGCCAGCGAAACGTCATACGTAGTTCTGAATCCCAGGGGTGGCACCCAGGGGGCACCGCTCGCCACCCCAAACGCGACGGCCGTTCTTCTGCGTTCCTGGCGTCCGGCAGTACCACACGCACCCCCAGCACTCCGGCGACTCGTGGCTCCTTCATCGTGCCGACCGCGAGGGCGCCGGCCCCGCGGGGAGCGGAGCGGTTTCGCATGCAACGCTTGACACAACTCTTGGCGCGCGAGACGATCGTAGGCACAGTTGCCTGGCAAAGCGGACCTAGCCAAGATCGCAGTCGGCATCGCGCTACTAGCTGCGGTGGCGGCGCCTCTTATCCTGTTCCTACTGTTCAAGACTGAGCGCGAGCCCGGGGTGCTCGCTCGCTGCGACGAGCTGAAAGCTCAGCGAGCCGCCTTGGGTGCGCAAGCTGAGCTCCAGCCGAATCGGGGACGTCCGACCCTGACGATCAACTTGGCTGACCGCCTTTGGGCGTTCGATGACATCACTTTCGGTTCCAAGGAGCGAGTCCGTATTCCGGACGGCCCGAAGCTGCGGACAAGCGCACGATTCATCGACACACCGCGCCGGTCAGCGGACGAGCGGATCGACAGTCGCTACGCGGCGGAGGCGCGGCCGGTCGTAGGCGGAACCGCCGTGGAGTTGGCGGTTTGCGTGAGTCGAGGCGGCCGGCTAACTGCCGGGGCGTTCCAGGGGACGGTGCGGATCTACGGCCCGCGCGTCAACGATTTTGACTACGCGGTCGTCGTCAATCAGAAGTGGCCATGGCAAACAGCTGTAGCGACGCTCTGGTACGCCGGTCTCGCGTTCGTCATCGTGGCGATGCTCTCAGGCTCGCTCACATTCGATCCAGCCCGCACCGGGCTCAGTAAGTGGGGGGCGTCGGCCGCTGGAGTCGTATTCGCCCTGGTTGCAATGGCCCCAACCTTCTTTGGCGCGTATTGGAACAACCGCGTATGGGGCTCGGAACCTTGGACTCACGTCGGCGGCCTTGCTGCGGCGGGTTTCACTGCTGCTTTTGCTGGTCTTGCAGCGGCGCAGAAGTTCATCAAAAAGCCTACGCCTGAAGAGAGCGCCGACGCCCGCCAACAGAAGGCTGCAGAGCAAGCTGCGAAGAAGCGCCGACGCCCACCGCGCACGGGTCGAGGTCGCGAAAATTGACTGAAAGGATCTCCACCACCATGACCGGATGTGCGCCTGAATTTGACGAGATCCGGCAAGGTCGTATGTGAGGTGATCGGGCCATCGATAGTCGAGTACGTCCACAAGTCGTGGAAGGTCGGTGGCCCACTCGCGGTCGGTGCGCTTGTCATCACCCTGCTGGCGACTACCCCCGAGCAAGTGACGGACTTGGAGGGCTGTGGACCGTCCGGCAAGTGTTGGAAGACCTGGCTCTTTCAAGTCCCTGTAGCTGGCGACGTGGAGGCCCAACAGCGTTTGTATGGGTCTTCTGGCTTGGCACTGCGTTCGTGGCGGCGTTCATTGCCTCGGCCGCAGTAGCGACGTACTACCGGCTCTTCAAGCCATCGGAGACGTCACCGGTCGACTTGGACGCATAGATCAGGTACTCGCAGTCTCCCTTTCGGGCCTTCCCGCACAGCGAGGCGGCGTCGCCTCGTAACGCCCGAGGCGAAGACCACATCCAGACCACACGCCACCCTGGCTCTCCGGTGGCCGTTCAGCGGCTTCTTCGGACTTCAGAACCCACCGGCTTTCAACTTCAAGACCGCGGGTACGGCCGTTCCCGTGAAGTTCTTGCTCCGACCGTGCTGCCTCGGTAGCAGTCAGGGCGCTCCGCGGGCGGCTCGATTACCGAAACACTCGATCGAGGTCTGGACAAGCACAGCAGTGCGCCACGCGTGGGAATGCCCCCGACAAGAATCGAACTTGTGCACGCGGTTTAGGAAACCGCTGCTGCACGGGTTCGCTGGCGAGAGCCACCGGCTCGCTTCCTTCGACGAGACGTGAGTTCCCAACCGTGGGGAGCGAGAGCCGCTGAGCGGCTCCCGCATCGCGCCAAGCGCTGGCGCTTACTGGGCAGGCGTGGCCGTCTGCCGCTTCCGGGGCGCTTGGCGCTTCGGCTTCTGCGTCTGCAACGGCTCCTGCGCTTCGGCGGTCGCCTCGGCCAGCGTGTACGTGCCCTTGTCGATCCGCTTGAACGGACCGCCGGGCTTGGAGCCGACGGCGAGCATGGCCGAGATGGTGGCCTCGGGCGTCTTGCCCTTGAGGCCGGGGCAACGGCCGGAGTCGAGCACGCGCTTGGCGATCTCCTTCGCGTGCAGCGGCCCGCCGGCCTTGCGGAGCACGTCGATCGCGACCTGCTTCGCCGGCTCGCCCTTGCTGGCTGTTTGCTTTGCCATGGTGGTGGCCTCCTTCTCCTCGTGGGTTCCGGTCGGTGGCGCGGCGAGGAGGATCCGCTGCCGCCGACGATCTGCCGCTCCTCTGCGAGCGGGGGTGCGGTGCCTGCGCGCGTGGCGACGCCGTGTGCGCTCGGGCCAGCGCCAGAGCGGCCCGCCCGCGTCGCAGTCGATGCAG